>Ga0189290_100251_pt1 | contig 19656 bp, 22 predicted proteins | sample UW140minimetaG_FD_130318 | JGI IMG/M metagenome (GOLD analysis project Ga0189290, IMG submission 130318) | Marine microbial communities from the Costa Rica Dome - UW140 mini metaG | ecosystem: Environmental > Aquatic > Marine > Oceanic > Photic zone | place: Costa Rica: the Eastern Pacific...
AAAATCATCTGTAGATAATAAATTGTTATTAAATACGATTTCAAATCTATTATTGAAATTTCCTTCATCTGAGATAAATGTATACTCCGAAGCCGAAAGTTCATGTATAGTGTCTAATAAATAATCTTTTAAGTATATAGTATTAGACGTAAGGAATTCTCCTTCTAATTGAGCTATAGATAAAGAGTATATTGTAGGGACAGTAATTGCTGTTTCAAAACCTAAAGGAATGGTTTCGTCCAAAGTTAAACTTTCGGGAGTTTTCCCCTGTATAGCAAAACGATCTGGGTTATTTTCAATTTCTGTATAGATTACCGCAGCATTTTGGTTGTAAATACTTCTTTTTGCATCGTAAGAAACACTATCTCTTCCGTCTGTTGCTCCATTTACATAAGCAATTAATGCTTGATTAAAGACGCCATTATCTGATGTTAAATTTATCCAGATCCTATTAGTGTTTTCGTTAGTTTTAAAGAACTGTCCATTACTAGTTTCGTCTGCTATTCTAATACTATTATCGAAAACTGCATTGGCGTTAGATAATCCTTGGACAAAGAAACTTTGACCAGAAGGAATATAATTATTAGGGATAATCATATCTCCTCCAGCAGTATTACCACTACCATTGGTTATAATAGCATAGTCATCTTGAGAAAAATTATAATTTTGATTACCACTAGTGTTGCTATCTGCTGCTGTATTTTGTGACCATAAGTAGGCAGCACCACCAATGACTGAAGAATTGTTGGTTAAAAATACTGTTGCATCTATGGCACAAGGGTATGGGTTTCCGATAAGATTCCAGTCTTCATCTCCATTGGCTCCATTATATGAAATAGGAGTGTTTACAATACCAGTATTAAATGAGCCAGAAAAAGTATAAGTATATTGTGTACCTGGAATAAAACCAATAGGAGTATGCATTGATGCATAACCTAAACCTGGAGACATTATATCTGTTCCATCAGTAATTAATGTCCAAGCATTTCCATCATCATCAATACCATCTGCTCCTGCGATAAATGTATTAGTATTATCTATTTCTACAAGAACATCTAAAAAATTGGCTGCATTAAACCAATACCGTCTATTAGGGTTTGCAAATGCTAATGCGTCTTGTATCATTGCATTTTGGATAGGTGAACTCCAATAGGTGTAATCGTAAACACTATTTAAAGGTGTTGTTCTTTTATTTACTATGGCAGTTCCATTAGAAGTTAGATTAAACCCTGAGCTATTATTATTTTGAACAAAGGCTCCTTGTGTTTGTATATATAATTCACCATCTACTGTAACGTTGTTTTCAATTTCTACGTAAGTATTGTTAGCTACATTTAATCTATATTCTAGTCCAGATCCAGAGTTTGCATTTATAATTAATGAGCAAGCAGTAAAACTACCATTACTACTAGTGTCGTATCCGCCATTAATAATAGCCATAGTGTTACTATTTGGGGTACCATTAGACCATGAAACCCCATTCCATGTTGTAAATGGCATTGTAACTTGCACGGCATCTGTTGCTATACTACAGGATCCAGTTTCTGTGATTTCGCAATAGAATTGAAAACCATCTAGGTTAAAACCATATATAGATAAGTTTGAGGTGTTTTCTCCAGTTACTACTCCGGGAGAAAATGTTGCGCTTGTTACATCTGTCCATCCAGCGGTGTTTCCGTCATTGTATTTCCATTGATACGAAAGTGTGCCAGTACCACCAGCGGTTATTGAAAGGTTAAAAGAAGTTGTATCACAATCATCAACATCTAAAGGTTGAAGTGTTATAGTAGGTGAGGTAACTGCAGTAATTTCAAATCCAAAACAATCCTCATTACCATCAGAAGCCCAATCTGCCAAATTAAATGTTGTTGATGGAGCAGTAGCAGTATTATTTCTTGTATATACATAACCTACATTAAATCCGGCTCCCGGATTAGAATGGTTTTGCCATACATCTTCTACTGTACCACTATTAACTAATACTAAACGATCTTCATCATTAAGGCCTCCACCAGTAAAAGATAAATCTGGAGAAATAGTAGCACAACTTGTACAAGCACCAGAAGAACTTAATCTAATCATAAGTGTTTGACCAGCTAATATTGATCCAGATAAGGACATGTTTAAATTAAAACCAGATGTCGGGGGTGTCGAGCCTAAAATAAAATTGTTATCAACTCCAATAATATAAGTCGACAAATCTACGGTTGAAGCTGTGGGATTTAGTAGTTCTATATAATGACAAGAATCTGTTTGGTCATCATAGACACCAGAGAACATAAGTCCTGTAAAACTGGCCGATATGCCACCTGTCCCACAATTATCTGCTAAAAAGGTAAAGTTAGATGAGGTGTCTAGATCGCAACCACCTTCGGTAACAGTGATTACTCCTGTAGAGGCTCCTGTTGGAACTTCGGCAATTAATGTTGTACTATTAATAAAAGTTACGTTTGAAGATACGCCATTAAAACTCACTGTTGAAGCGGCTGAAAATCCTGATCCAGTGATGGTTATTTGTGTTAATTCTGGGCCAGAAATAGGAGAGAAATTAGAAATAGAATGTGATGGAGTACAAGAAATACCACATACAACATCTACATCATCTAAATAATATGAACCTCCACTTCTTTGTGTCATCGCTATTCTTAAAAAATAATCACCAACTAAATTTAAATTTACAGTAAATTCTTCATGAGTTGTAGTAACCTCACTTATTAGAATATCTCTAGCCGAAGTCCAAGGTCCTGTATTATTTGTTGAATATTCTATGCTTAAAGTTCTGTCTGCTATAGAGCTAGTTCTAGCTAACCAAAGTGTTAATGTTTGTGGGTTTGTTAATACAGAATTAGTAATTATTTCATCTCCTGTAGAATTAAAGCCTGTCCCATTTCCTGTTCTTCCTGCTGTAGCATTTTGATATGTTCCTGAGCCTGTCCAATTACCATAACCAGTATTGAAGTTATCTGTTAAACATTGCGAATAACCAAAAGTTATTACACATAGAAATGTGATAATAAGAAGTAGGGTTTTATTATTAAGCATAGTATTTTGGGGTATTAACACTCTTATAAAGAACAAATGTAAGGGGGCAATGTAACCATGAAATTAATTTAACTTAATTAAAAAGTTAAATGTATACATATCTGGTTGGAATTTGAATTTTTCTAAAAAGAATGATTGTTAAATATATAAAGAATCTATAGTATTTTAAAATTAAGTTAATTAGTTTTCGATAAAGTGATAAATTTTGTTTTTTAATTATAAGTTGGATTGTATCTTCGTTTTTAAGCAAAAAAAGATGATCTAGATAAATGTATCAAGATATTAAAACGTATACGGTCGAAGAAGCAAAGAGGAAATTAGAACACTATTGTGCTTACCAAGAGCGTTGCCATAAAGAAGTACAAGAGAAGTTAAAAGGAATGAACATGATTCCTGAGGCTATAGATTATATAATTATTCATTTATTCCAACATAATTTTCTTAATGAAGAGCGTTTTGCTAAAGCTTTTGTAAGAGGTAAGTTTAATACCAAAAAATGGGGTAAAGGGCGCTTACTTATGGAGTTAAAAAGAAAAGCTATTTCTAAAGCAAATATAGATATTGCCTTTAAGGAAATTAGCGATGAAGATTATATAGAATGTTTTAATAGTTTAGCCGAAAAAAGAACGGATTTAATAAAAGAGACAGATAAGTATAAGAAAAAAAAGAAACTTATAGATTATTTGTTGTACAGAGGTTGGGAGTCGTATTTAGTGTATGAAAAAGCAAATGATTTAATTAAATAAATGATTATTTATGAGTTCTAATAATAGCTTGTTCATTTTTCCAGTCTATCCATTTTTGTCCTTTAATACGACGCATAAAATTATCTAAATTACGCATTATAAATACATTATATATGGCTTTGCCTAATGTTTTTGGATGTCTTGCTATAGCACGAAGACTCATAGAAAATCCAGGTGTAACATATTTCATATAATGCCAATAACCTTCTGGTATATATAGAATTTCTCCATGCTTTAATTCGCAAGCCCACCCTTTAGCTTGTTTTAAAGCTGGCCATTTTTGGAAATCTGGATTAGAAAAATCTATATCCTCTCTAACAATTAAAGAATGCGGGATTTTATATAAATATTTACTTTGTTTTTGATCGAATAAAATACATTGTTTTTTGCCTTCAAAATGAAAATGAAAAATATTAGCTAGATCTATGTCGTAGTGCATAAATGTATGCGAATCTTTACCTCCAAAAAAGAGCATAGGTAGTCCTTTCATTAAACGTAACCCAAAATCTGGAAAGGAAAAATCCTGTTGTAGTTTAGGAATTTCTTTTAATATATTCCAAAGAAAAATACGATACTTAGTAGGTTCTCTTTTTAATAGATCGACATACTCGCTCATTTTCATTGTAGCATGCGGCTCGTTAAACCCATCTTTATAATCTACAGGTCTATCATCGTATAAAGGTACTGTTTTGTCTCCAGCAATAGATTTCATATATTCTAAACTCCATTTAGAATATGCAGGCCAATCTTCTATACAACGTTCTATTACCACAGGTTTCTGTGGCTTAAAATAGTGCTTTATAAAATCCTCTTTTCGTATTGTTTTTACGCGAGGGATGTTTTGAAGATTTAATTTCAAAAGATGAAAGTTTAGCGTATAAAGTTAAAAAAACGCTGTAATTTTCAAAAAAGTATGTCTTTTTTTTGGCTTTATTTAACAGCCTTAGCTTTTTGTTTTGCAGCTTCGTTTCTTTCAATTTTATGGTGAGGACGTGACCATTTAGGCTTTTCTCCCAGAGCTTCATATTCAGAATCTGATGCTTCTACAGTTTGCGGTTGTGTCTTTTTGGTAAAAGGTTTTTGAGGATTTAAACCTAATAACTCAAACATTTTCATATCCTCATTTACATCAGGATTTGGTGTGGTTAATAGTTTATCTCCTGCAAAAATAGAATTTGCACCAGCAAAGAAACACATGGCCTGTCCTTCTCTACTCATTTGAGTTCTACCAGCACTTAAACGTACTTGTGTTTCTGGCATAATAATACGAGTAGTAGCTACCATACGTACCATTTCCCATATAGAAACAGGTTGTTGCTCTTCTAAAGGAGTTCCTTCTACTGCTACTAATGCATTAATGGGTGTAGATTCTGGTTGAGGATCTAAAGTAGATAAAGCAACTAACATACCTGCTCTATCTTCTATTTTTTCTCCCATACCAATAATACCTCCAGAACAAACAGTTACGTTTGTTTTACGTACGTTATCTATAGTATTTAAACGGTCTTCGTAACCACGAGTAGAAATCACTTCTTTATAATATTCTTCAGATGAATCTAAATTATGATTATAGGCGTATAAACCAGCTTCAGCTAAACGTTGTGCCTGATTTTCTGTAAGCATACCTAAAGTACAGCAAACTTCCATATCTAGTTTATTAATAGTACGAACCATTTCTAAAACTTGATCGAACTCTTCTCCATCTTTTACATTACGCCATGCAGCTCCCATACAAACACGAGAACTTCCAGATGATTTAGCACGTAAAGCTTGTGCTTTTACTTGCCGTACATTCATTAAATCATTTCCTTTTATATCGGTATGATAACGTGCAGCTTGTGGGCAATAACCACAATCTTCTGGACAACCTCCTGTTTTTATAGATAGTAATGTACTTACTTGAACCGTATTTGGATCATGATGTAAACGGTGTATTGTTGCTGCTTCGTATAGCAGATCCATTAATGGTTTATTATAAATATCTAGAATTTGTTCTTTAGTCCAATTGTGTCTTATCTCACTCATAAAATAAATACTATTTGGTGACAAAAATAACTATATCCATTTACAAATTGAAGTTGTTGCATCTAAAATATCAACATTTAATATTTTATAAGCCCCTTTTTCATTATAAACTCTATAATGTTGGTTTTAAATCTAACATTATAGGTTTGTTAAATAGTATTATTCTTTTATAAAAGTATCAAAAAGCGTATAAAACTTTTTAGGTTCCTCTAAGTATGGGTTATGTGCACTTTTTTCGAACATAACAAACTGTGCTTGGGGCATAAAAGTTTTGTACTGTACAGCAAATTCTGGTGTAGAAACGCCATCATACCTACCAGCTATAATTAAAGTTTTGGCTTTAACATTTTTTAGTTGTTTTCTATAATCTTGGTTTATCATACTTCCCGAGATATCAAAATCGCCATCCTTTCCTATAATAGCAACATATACATCGTTTGCCCAGCTTCTATGCTTATATTTTGGCGAGTTTTGTTTTAGTTTAGTGTTATGATAGTAGATATACTTGGAAGGGAAGTTACCATAGACCTTAGCAAGTTCTTTATCGCTAGAAAGGTATCCTAAAGCACGTAAAGAATCTACTTTTTTCCATTTTTCAGGAAAGTGTGTTTTTGCATAATGGTTATAACTATCGCAATTTGCTTGCCACATAGCTCCACTATGAAAACCATTTATAAGTACCATTTTATCTACATTATTTGTATATTTAATACTGTAAGCTTGTGCTGGGACGGTGCCATAAGAATGCCCTACCAAGGAGATTTTATCGAACTTTAAAAGTATACGTAATTTTTCTATAAGTTCTACATCGTTTTCTACAGAATATTCAGAAGGATCTTTTGCATTATCACTTTTTCCTCTTCCTAAAAAATCGAAAAAAACAACGGTGTTTGTTTTATAATACTGTCCAAAATTACCTTGCATATAATCGTGAGAATTGCCTGGGCCTCCTGGTAAAAAGAAAATAGGGTCTCCAGAACCTTTTGTTTCTACATTAATTTTATAACCATCTATAGTATAGAATTTAGACTCGAATTTATCATATATATTAGGATCTTGTTGTGCGCAAAGTGATGTGCTTATTAATAGAAATACAAAAATTAGTTTAAATAGAAGTTTCATAGCAGTGTTTAATAATTGAGTGTTTAGTTTTTCATTATAAAAATAAGAAAAGTCAATTCTATTTTTTTAAAATATTTAAATAGTAGTTTTTTATTTAGAAAGCAAAATACTTACTGCATTACCACCAAAACCTACAGCGTTAACTAAAATATGTTGTAATTTTTTAGGCTGTTTAGTTTCTAAATAAGGTATAGAAATAAAGGTTTGATGCTGTAACATTAATACTGCTAATTCAACACTTAGTATGCCAGAGGCACCTAAGGTATGCCCAAGCTTCCATTTATTTGTAGTTAATGCAGGCATTCTCTTAAAAAAAATATGTTTTATAGCATTAACTTCTGAAAGATCACCTTTAATAGTCCCTGGTGTGTGGGTCACAATAACATCTATGTCGCCTGGGTTTAAATTGCCTAAAGCCATAGTCATAGACTTTACAAAACAATCCCCATTGGTAGACAAAGAGACATTGTGTTGTAATATTTCTGTTGCATAGCCAATACCTGTAATTGTGGCTAAAGCATTAGGTTGTATGCCTAACTCTAAACATCCCATTGCTGCACCTTCACCAAGAATCATTGTATTTTTAGATTTATTTAAATCTAAAGCCATACACGGATAATTAGTATCTGTTTTTGCATATATTTTTAAGGCTTGCATTTGAGCAATAGTAAATGGTGTTAATGGTGCTTCGCTACCACCAACTAAAAACGTATTACATAACCCTGATTGTAACCAAGCAACACCATTTAATAAAGCATGTAATGCTGTAGAGCATGTAATAGAATGCGATATCTCTGGACCTTGTGTTTGTAAATCGTGTGCTACCCAAGAGGATATATTACCTAAAGTTGTTGTTGGAGAACTTAACGTTTCAGCTTTGTCTCTTTTTAAAAAACTGTCGTAGTAGTTTTCAAATAATTGTGTAGCACCACGGGAAGACCCTATGTTAATACCAAAATCATTTTCTGTTTTCCAGCCTGCTTGTTTTATGGCTTGTCTAGCCGAATAAATAGCAAATAAAACAGAATCGTCTAACGCTTTGTATTTTAAATCTGAAGTTTTTAGTTTTAAAATTTCTGCTTTTGCTTCTTCAGATAATTCCGAAATTAATGCACCATTTTTTGTAGTAATGTGGTGTTTATTGTTTTTATAATTATTCCACACCTGTTCTGTCGATAATCCTAAAGTAGAAATCGAAGCTATTGCTGTTATGGAGATTGGTTGTAGCACAAAAAATAATTTTGACGCAAAAGTACGAGTTATCCTTTTTTTATTTTAGAAAATTATGCGATTTAATTTTTATATGGCTGAGTAAAAATATATTTATTTATAATGTTAAGTGTAACAAAAAATAACTTTTGGTTACCAATATTTTGTCTAGCAATTATACCTCTTCAAATAATTGCTATTTGCTAACCTTTAAAGGAGAGACCTACCCTCGCTTAAAATGAATATGAAAAAAGTTACACCTTACAAATCCAGTAATGATGCCTTAATAGCTTTAGATAATGGCGGCCGTTTTTATAATATTTTCACTAAAGCTGGAGACGGCATTATTACGCAAGCCGAAATCGGTAAAACAGGAGGCTTAATTAACAACAAGCAAGGAGCTGTGTTATTTCTAGAATTGGCTACTTCTCAATTAAACGAAAATGCTAAACAGCGCGTGTTGGCTAAAATGGAGGACAGTATGCAAGCTAGTTATAAGAAGTATAAACCTCAAAAATAAAAGTAGCTGGTATAATTAAAGAATTAAAAACAGGCAAAGCAAAAAATGACGAAGCTCAATTATTTTTAGAAGTATTGTACCATGCAGAACTTTAGTTTATAAAAAAGTACAGAATATTATAAGTATAAATAAACAAAAAGATAAAATAAATTTATGGAAGAAATAAGACAGAAGAGTTGGTTTACTCGTAATTGGGGTTGGGTCCTTGGAGGTGGTTGTTTAGTATCTATTATATTAGTAGTAGTACTTATTGGTGGCGCTATTTTTGGGATTGCAAAAGCTGTAGGCGAGTCGGAACCTTATACCTATGCTTATGATTTGGCGATACAAAACGAAGCCGTAAAAACAGCATTAGGCGAACCTATAGAGAATGGTGTTTTAGGCTCTAATACACATTATAATTATAGTAATGGGGAAACAAACGTAGAAATGACAATACCTATTAGCGGACCGGAAAACAGCGCTTTAATTTATGTGGTTGGTACTAAAATAAATGATGAGTGGACTTACTCTAAATTATCTGTAGATATAAATAATGAGGATAAAAGTATAAACTTGTTGTATGATAGTATTGAGGTAGAAGAGGAGTTGTAATTTTAGAAAATGTATTTAAACTAAAAATGACCATAGGAAAACAATTTAATGAGTTAAGTAAAAAGGACTATTTCTATTTTATAGATCACTATAAAAAGTACACAGATTTTAATATTATGGGATTATACCGTTCTATTTGCGAGAATAAAAAGCTAAATGTAAATGACCAAATAGAAATAAGAGATTATACTCATAAAACGTTTATAAAAACATTTAATTTTTACCCTTAAAAAGATCCTAAAACGTATTTCGATTTAACAACATTAGGTCAAGAATTAACAGTAGCTGATGAGGCGAAAGTTTGTAATGATATTAGAGCTAGCCAACAAAAAATACTTACCAAAAAGAAAATTAAACATAGGAACTTTGGAGATTATTCCAAACACAATTGTGGTTATACAGATTGTCCTTATAATGGTCTAATGATTAAACAGGGCTCTTGGTTAACAGAAAGTCATATGCGGTTTGATTCAGATAAAAATGAGTATGGAGCCAAAGACAAATCGGATAGAATTAAAAAAGAGCGTAAAAACAAACATAAAATTATTAGAGACGCATTAGATGATTAAATTTATATTAATTTAAAGAAAAAGTATAACCAATGGCTACGGCATCCGAAAATTGATCTACAGAAGGGTGAAAAAAGTAAGTAAACTCTATGTTAAAAGCATGTTTACGGCCTATAGCCAAGCCAAGTGTTGCAGGAATATGTAAAAGTATTCCACTCTCTTTTAAGTTTGTAGTTGGTGTAAAGGTTTCAAACGATCCAATAGAAGTACCAATTCCAGCTTCTATATATGGAGAAACGTACGGAATAGGGATAGAAAGGCGCATTTTTCCACCAAGTAATACAGCTTTAGAAGTTACTCTATAATGCTTTAAAGCTTTCCTTTTTGAGTTGTATGTTAAGTTAATATGTAACTTTAATTTAAATTTGGCTGAGGTATCATTCTTAAATAAGGTTTAATTTCGGTGTGGCCTTTAGGGAATAAATTTGGAATTTCGTCATTTGAAACCGATGGAACAATTACGCAATCATCACCATTATTCCAATTGGCAGGTTTTGCCACTTTGTGATAAGCCGTTAATTGTAATGAGTCTATTACTCGTAATAACTCATCAAAACTTCTACCTGTATATGCAGGATAGGTAATTGTTAGTTTTACTTTTTTACCCGAAACAATAACAAATACAGATCTAACGGTAAGTTTACTGTCTGCATTTGGATGAATCATATCGTATAGTGTTGATACTTTTTTATTTTCATCTGCAATAATAGGAAAGTTAACCGTCGTATTTTGTGTTTTATTAATGTCGCCCAACCATTATGAGACTCTAATCCATCAACACTCAGTGCTGTTACTTTTACGTTTCTTTTATCGAATTCAGCTTTTTTATTTTGGAACTGTTCCTAATTCTGTTGTACATACAGGGATGTAGCCTGCTAGGTGAGAAAATAATATTTCCCAACTATCTCCTAACCAGTTATGAAAATTAATTTCCCCTGCTGTTGATTGCGCTGTAAAGTTTGGAACTTCATCTCCTAATCTAATTGTACTCATTTTTTTAAATTTTATATATAATGTTTAGTTATAACCAGTAGGGTGGTGTAAAGTGATAATTTTCAGTTTTATGCTCCAGTAGATTGTTTTTTAACACATTAAAAACAATCTTTAGATTAAGCATCTAATTTATCATTCTTTTTACTCATCTTAAGTTTATAAATCATAAAAAAGATAATACAGTTAAAAAGAATGTTGTAAAACTTATAATATAAAAAAGGACTCTTATAACAAAGAATATAGCTCTTGTGCTATTTTTTCTCAAAGCTTTGAAAAGTCTGTAGATATTTGAAGTGTTGTTAGGTTAATTACCTTTTATATATAAAATAAAAGCAAGGTGCTAATAACTTATTAATCTTTTAAATATTTTCAAAATGGGAATTGTAACATCAACTATTTATTCGACGACGGCTAAAGAGCCAATGACACAATTAGATTTTTCTACAGATTTTCAAGGAGCTACGGCTAGTGTAACCGTAAACCTTATAAAAGCTGGAACTGTAGTAAAAACAGAAACATACAAATTAGATCCAGATAACTTAATAGCAAAGGTTGCTATAGGAGATTCAGATATTAACTCAGATGGAACTCTTACTTTAGCGACACACTCAACTTCTGTTGTATTCTCTGGTGTTTGCGTGTGGGGAGATGTTACGTCTTTTCTTGCTCAAAATGTTGCTATAGCTTACAGATAGAAGCTCTTAAAACTTGTGTTATAAAAAAGGAAAGGCTATATAGACTTTCCTTTTTTTGTATTATTTAATATAGCTTTTATTTGTTTTTCTAAGTCCTCTATAATTATTTAAACTTTTTAAAGTTTAAATTTTTCCCAATTAATATTAATTCTAATATTAATTCTAGTGGATTAGCTTCGTATCCAAATAAGTTTTGGTCAAATTGCGTTCCTATAAGTAGTTCATCGTTAGCCATTCCAATACACCAGTTTTCTATAAAATCGGTTAATTGTATTTTGGTCACTTTGTATTTTTTCCATTCATCAATAGCACAAGATTTGGCTCGAACCTTTTCTGCCCAAAAACAGATCATTCCAAAGGGAGCTCCATCGTTTCTTTCATTTATTTTTAATCTTCTTTTTTATTAATCATTTCATTTATTTTTTGAAGTATTTTTTCCTTTTCATATTTTATAGCAAATAAATGTTCTCCTTTAAATTCTAAAAATTCTTTAGGTTCAGGGGCATTATTAAAAACCATTTCTCCTTGTAAAAAAGGTACATCTTTATCTTCTTTACTATGAATAACATATTTCAAAATTTTGTTTATACTTTTTATGTCTTCCTTAGCTGAATATGGTGACATATAATTTTTTTCTAAATAGTCTTTGTATTCTGGTGAGTAAAACATTGCGATATCTGTAAATGAAGCCATTGCCCCTTCTAAAATCAAACCGTTTATTTTCTCTTGGTTATTTTTAGCCAATAGAGTGGTAATTTGTGTGCCAATTGAGATTCCATATATTATTTTTGGCGTGTTTTTTATTTCTTCTTTTTCCAGAAGTATATCAAAGATTTTCTGTCCGTCATGAGATATATTCTTATGTGTTGGTATTCCAGTAGATTTTCCATATCCACGAAAATCAATCATAATAACTTAAAGAAATACCTAGAATTCATTACAAAAACGGCAAAAAGTGGGCAAGATCGCTTGTCGCAATCATTTTCAATATAAAGTCACTATTTGGCAACTATAACTGGATTTTAAGCAGTGTAAACTTTAGGTTTCAATAGAAAAACTCAAAAGAAATGCACTCTTAGAAGTGCTAAGAATGCCTTGTTTTTTTAAAATTGTAGGCTTGTGCAACGGTTACCTTTGTTAGCTACTGTATTTTTCTATCAATTTTGGTAATTTCCTATTTAAGAAATTAATCTGTTGTTCAATTCCGTTTGGCGTGTTATGATTGTGGGTTGTAACAATAATTATATTTTTATTAGAAATCATAATTATAAATTGTCCTCCATACCCCATTCCATAATCAATTTCATACCCTCTAAATTCTGATTTATACCAGCAAAATCCGTGGATGGAATTTTTCAAACCCCATCTCGTTTTAGATTTTTCATCTTCATCAAATAGTTTTTGAATCCACTTTTCTGATACTATTTGTTCTTCATTCCAATCTCCTTTATTTTCTAGTAGTTGACCTATTTTCATTAAATCAATTGGTTTCATTTTAAGACCAAGTCCGCTACCATCATAATATCCTTTATTCCTTTTCTGCCAATCAATTTGATTTATGCTCAAGGGGCGGAACAAAACTTCATTTCCAAATTCTAGTGTGGTCTTTCCAGTAGTTTTACTTATAATTACGGATAATAAATGTGTAGTTCCTGAATTGTAATTATAATATTTACCTGGTTCATTTTCTAATTTCTTATTTAATACAAAAGAAATTGGGTCTTCACTATTAAGCCATTCTTCATGTTCTAAATATCCTTTCCAAGATAAGCCTGATGTTTGATTTAAGATGTGCCTAATTGTAATGGCATTCTTTTTTTTGTCTGTAAAATTTTTAAATTCGTTAGGGAAAAATTTAGCTATGGGTTCGTCTACATTTTTGATGTGTTTTTTGTCAATTGCTATGCCAACAAGAAGGCTCAAAATTCCTTTCGTTAATGATTGGACGTCGCATAAGCTATCTTTTGTTTTTCCATTATAGTATTCTTCAAATACAATTTTTCCATCTTTAGAAACCAAGTTAGAGAAGATGTAATCCTTCGTTGGTAATATTTCTTCAGTTGATGTTGTTTCTTTTAGTTTCTCTTTTTTAGATTCTCCACAAGAGAGAGTAGAAAATATTAAAGTAATTAATAAAAGATAAAGTTTCTTTTTAATTATCATTCAAAAGTTGTTTTATATGCTAGCTAAGAATGGTAGCGGGTTTTTATACACTAACTTTTCGGTTAAGAACAGATCTTTTTATATTTACTTATTTTCGTTTTAGTGATTAGATCGCTATTATTTTATACATTGTTAGCCTTTCGTTATTTCTCTTTTAATTTACGTTTTTGTTCGCTATAAGGAATTCCATTCAGTATCCAATCTTGGGCTTCTTCACCTTTTAAATAATGACCGAACCATTTTAGAATTTTCTGTTGATAATCAGATGCATTCTTGTCCTCTCTCACAGCATGTCCTTCGTTTGCATAAACAAGCATTACAAATTGTTTTCCCGCTCTTCGGGCTGCATTGTAATACTCGATTCCTTGTCTCCAATTTACATTCATGTCATTGTCACCAACTTCAAAAAGAATTGGTGTGTTCAAAGTTTCAACATTCATTACAGATGAATTTCGAATGTAATTATCTGGTGATTTCCAGGGTGGGCTTATCATACGCTCTTGAGAGATTTCAAAATGATTATTTTCAGGAGATCCTCCAAATGCGGGTGTGATTGCCAAGTACATAGAAATAAAATCCGTTAAGCCAGCACCAGCTACACTTGCTGCAAAAATGTCTGTTTGGGTAGGAACAAAACCTGCTTGATAACCACCCCATGAATGCCCTATTAGACCAATCCTTGAAGGATCAACATCACCTTTTGCTATTACCGTCGCAACTGCGTTCTCTAATGTTTTTGTAGATGAAATCCCTGGGTCTCCAGGTATGAATTCTATATCTGGCTTCAATACAAAATACCCCTCTTGCTGCCAGACAGTAGTATTATAGTAGTTAGTCTTAGAAGGTATAGTGTAGCTATGATACCTATCTGAAAGCTTTTCATAAACGTAAGTGATCATAGGATATTTCTTACCTTTTTGATAATTTGCTGGATAGTAGAGAATTCCTTGAGCGTTCTTATTTTTAGCATTATTAAATGTTATTAATTCAGCTTCACCCCAAGCATATTCATCCTGAAAAGAATTCGTATTTGAAACCTCCATAGAATTTGAAAAATCCGAATTTGTAATATTTAGATTTGGAGATTGGTCATAAGACTGTGATTTATAGGTTAATAAATTTAGTTCTTGATAAGGTTGATCTAATTGATAAATACTGACATCATCATAGATAAGTGTTTTTATTTTTTTTCCAATAATGCCTTTAGCGAATCCAGATTTTTTAGATTTTTTTCCTCTCAGTGAAAAGAACTGTTCTTTCTCCAGATCAAAAAATTCATCTTCATCATAGACAAACCGATGTCTACAAATGATTTCATCTTCTTTTCCTGAAGTAATACGTTTTGAAGGAGCGCCATTAACAAATCCTTGCCAAACATCAAATTCAGAATTAATCAGAAATGAGCTACCATCTTCACTCCATGCGGACAATCCACCTTCGTAGGGAGGTTTTTGATCTACTGGATAATCGTAGGAATCACCTTGAATAAACGTGCCTTCTAAATTAGATGTAATATTAGTGGATGATCGTTTTTCAATATCATAAAGATGTAAATTGTTATCTTTTATAAAAATGAAATATTTGCCATCGGGACTTATTCGTGAAGTTCTATTAATGTTAGTTAAAACCTTTTTCTTCTCACCATTTTCAATATTGACAATATAAATGTCGTAGCTAGGCCTGCCAAACATAGCATCGAACGAATAAGGAGACTGATCAAAACCGATCATTATTTTATTATTAACCTGCAAACGAATACTTTCAACTAGTTCATTGCTAAGAGCCAGACTGTTGTTTTTATTAACATGCCATACATATTGGATTGGTTTCTCCGAGTCTTTATTTTCACTTTTCTTTTGCTGAGTAATCATCAATTCATCCTTGCTATGCCAAATCTCTACATCAGGAGCTTCATATTCATCAACGTCTTTTTTACTTTTTTTATCTTTCTCTTCCTTTTTTTTAGTCTGTATCCAGGAATATGTTTTAAAGAATACTCTATTTCCGTCCTCTGAAACCCTAATATTATTGGATAAGATTCTTGTAGCCTCTGGAAATGATTTTGTTTTATTGGGATTAAAGCTTGAGAATTTAGGACTCAATTTTGAAAAGTCTTTCCAATGAAGTAATTGGTAGGACACCTCTTTCGATCGCTCTTGTTTTATCGATTTTATGGCAAATAAATAATCTGATTTTTTACCCCATTGTAGTTTAGAGTAGATCTGTGCTGACTGGTCCAATACTTTTAAGATTCCTTGATTTGGATCATATAATTGAATGCCGTTCGCTGTTGAATCTTTGGTTTGCATAATCATCGCTAATAGCTCTCCTTTCTGTTGCCATTCAAAGGATTTTATATTTCCAAAACTCATTTGAGATTGAGTTTTGAGGTTTCGTATTAAGAGTGTTTTGACCCCCTCATTTTCTCTAAGCATTGCGAGATAAGAATCTTTCTCACTGAAGCTATAGTTTACAACACCCGACAGAAGCAAGGTGTCAGCGTTCGTCAAATTGATCAAAACTTTGTCGTTGACCTTAGTTTTTTTCTTCTTATCTTTTTTATCCTCTTTATCTTTATCCTTTTGTTCTTTACCACTCAGAACTTTTTCGTAGACGAACCACCTACCAGTTTTAGAAAACTTTGCTTTTGCCGAGTTTGGGTAGGAATTTGTTGTCTGCTTTTTAATATTATAGAGAAAAGTCGTTTTGTCTTTATTTATCTGGTCTACTTGATAGCTTGACCAATTGCCATCCTTCGAGATCGAAGTGTTTCTCAATATTTCCCATTTCCCATATTCTTCTGGTGTGATTTTTTTCTTCTGCTGTGCTTCTAAACAGTTCACAGATAGCATCGTGGTTAAAATTACCAATAGCGCAAGAAGTGGTTTTTTGATTTTATTTTGATTCATATTTTTTTCTTTCTAATGTCTAGTCCTGAAATATGGCTACAGGTTAAAATTGAATTTACGCTGATATTTTATATACCATATTAGGTGTTTTATAGTCTAAAGATACATGTAATCTTACTTCATTGTATAAATTGATTGCATTTTTTGCAGCTCTTTTTGCGTGAGCCACATTATCAAAGGTTTGGTCGAGATAAAATTCGTCTTTTAGTATTCCATTTACTCGTTTGACCATTGTATTTTAGTAGCAGTGATTTTCTTCAGTCATACTAATATCTATCTTTTTTCTCTTTAAAATTTGAATGTAAACATTACTGCAATATTGTATACCTCTATCGGAATGATGTATTAGTCCATTAATGTCTTTAGCTTGATAAATAGCTTGATAAATAGCTTTATTAAGAGCTCTCACGCAACCTTTTAGTAGGCTATCACTAAGGTTATAACCAACTATTTTAGGGAGTGCATATCTGTTATTAAAGCCAAATAACAAAGGCCTTTTATGGTTCTAATGTATGTGATATTAGACACCCAAACTAGATTTGTTTTTGTCACTTTTAGGTCTTTTATGATGTTATTATATTTATAAAATCGATGATAACAATTTGTTGTTCTTGCACTGGTTTTCTTTCTAAGTGTTAGCATTTGATATTTTCTAAGAATATTAAATAAAGTATTTCTACCAACTTTAATATTAGCCTTGTTAAAATCTACATCTAAAGCTTTTGTAAGCTTACGCACACCTTCTCTAGGCAGGGATTTGCGTCTTTTTTTAACAATGCTTATGATCTATTGTTCTAGCTTTAAACGATTATTAGCTCTAGATTTGTATTTGTAATACGCATCACGTTTAAGTCCAAAACAATGACTTATAGTAGTTAAAGAAGCAAATCCCTTAGATTTATCTTTGGCTTTAATTAAGGCTTTATACTTAGCTTTTTTTTTAGTTCATTAACAGATTTGTATCCTAGATCTTCAGCAGCTACTTCTAGGTAAGCATCTAATACCATAGCATCCAGATCCTTTTTAAGTAATAGTTTTTTAAGCTGTTGAATCTCTTTTTGAAGTGCTTTGATTCTTGATATTTCGTCTTTTGTTTCCACTTTTACTCTGGTGTTCATTAAGTCTTTACGATTGTACTTTTTAATCCACTCATTTACCGTTGTAGGAGCAATAGAGTAGAGTTTACAAAGTTCGCTTTTTGTGTGTTTGCCGGTGGTAAGTTCTGCTAAAATTTTTAATTTAAAAGATTCAGAATACCGTCTAATTACTTTGTCATTTCTATACATAATGTTTAAAATTATGTAGCCTTTTTTCAGGACGGGTCAGGTTGTTGGCAAATCGTTTTTTTATTTTTTTAAGATTTTAAATGTATCCAATTTATTTGTGCCAAATATTCTTAAAAAATATAAACCTTGACTAATATTAGAAATGTCAATGGAAGTTTTTTTGTTGTCAAATTGTTTTTTGCTAAAAACTATCTTCCCTGTTGTTGAATAAATATTTAAACCTGTTATACTATCATAATTATCTATTTCAATATTCATAACATCTTCTACAGGATTGGGATAAATTTTCACTTGTATATTCGTATCAAATTCAGGAACACTAAGTAAACTATTTATTATTCTCATTTCATACGAAAATGTCTGAAAATTTGGATTTGTATCTTCAAATATTTGCGGCATTGAAGCAATTATAAAATAAATTTCATTATCAGAACTAGTAACATCTATAGATAAATATCCTTGATAGTCGTTTGCCATATTAACATCATAAAATGTGCTGTCTCCATTGCTGCTTTTAACTAAAACCTTTCCTTGAAAATAAGATGTACCACCATAAGAACCTTCAATATCTCCATTAATTTCAAAAGTATAGCTTGTATTACTGTTATTCTCTAGTTTATAGGTGTTAAAAGACCATGAGTTCGTTGTTTCTGAGGTTATTGGTCTATACCAACCACTACTGCCAGAATCGTTAAAAATTTCTATGTATTCATTGTCATCTAATGGGTCAGCATAGGTATTCCATTCGTTCAAATTAGCCGATTTTTGTTCTGCGGTTATAAAATCGAAATCATTAGTCATATGTGCAGCCCAGTCTATAAAGTGATTTCTATAGTTAGTGCTTCCAATTTGATTGAATAAATATTCTTGAGGTAATTGAGATGTGTTAGCATAAAAGCCATCGACAATAATATTATTTGGAATAGTAATTTCTTCTGTAAGGTAATACATGAAAAGGGCAGAAGCATATTGATGAACATAACGTTGCCAATTATTAGGATAAATATCTGGGAAATTATTAAAACTCAACCATAAAGGGACATGAGGTATTCTAACCAAAATTTCCGCTTCAATTAGAGCTCTAGGAGCCTCTTGATTTTGTATCGCTGCAAACCAATTTGCAGATCCTTCAATGTACCATTGACTGTCTCCTGCATAGGCAAAACCTGAAGAATTCGAGCTATATTGAAATATATGAAATGTCTCATGAGCCAAGTTTACTAAATCATCTGTTAACCAATAAGGAAGTGTGAAAAAAGGATAACCGTTACTATCTGTTCCTACTCCATTTCCCCATCCATTGCTATCATAATAGCCTCCATCGCCGTGGAGATAGACATTAAAGTAAAATCCATCTGTTGGATTAGGTGGATTAACCATACCCAATTGACTTATACATATATTTTTATAATCAATCATTTGATCTAACAAAATATCGACCTCAGATGTATAATCAAAATCATTATCCCACCACACTACAAAAATATCTCTAGACATATTGGTGGTTTCACTTGTATCTGAAAAAACATCATTTACGGTATATTGAGCATTTATTTGTAATGAAAAAAGAAATAAAAGTGATGTAATTATAGTTTTCATATTTGTTTTTTTAATGTTTACCAACGTATTGGTGTATGGTCTCGTTGAGTGTTTAAGCACTAATTTAGCAAATAAATCACAGATAGAAAGTCCGCTAGGACTTTCGCAAGTAGAGACTAACTAGCAATGAATTATACATGTCTTAAGTTAGCATTTTATTAAATTAGTTATTTAATAATAAAGA
>Ga0189290_100252_pt1 | contig 19552 bp, 17 predicted proteins | sample UW140minimetaG_FD_130318 | JGI IMG/M metagenome (GOLD analysis project Ga0189290, IMG submission 130318) | Marine microbial communities from the Costa Rica Dome - UW140 mini metaG | ecosystem: Environmental > Aquatic > Marine > Oceanic > Photic zone | place: Costa Rica: the Eastern Pacific...
TCTTTGAAGATATAAACCAAGTGAGAGAACAAACCCAAATATGGATGGATGATTATAACAATCATAGACCTCATGATAGTCTAGGAAAAATACCTCCAGTAAAATATGCCAAAATTAATTCTTTTGGGGCTAGCCCCAAAAGAATTAAAAACAATAACTTTATAGAAGTTTTATAAAATTAAACAGTTCTAATTTGGGGAAGCCTACAGAGGCCTTTCTCAGGCTGTAGCCAATTCTAAAAAAATAGAAATAGACACCTCTATTATTACAGTTTCATTAAAACGAAAAAAGAATATTTATAGTGCTAAGGTTTTATATTTAGATACCTTTAACTCCGGAGAAGAATTGTTATTAAATATAGATATAGAAGTCATCAATAATAAGCACTCAAATACCTCATATATTATTGGCTTAGTATCTCCTAAAGCTAGAGACAAAACTATTTGGAAAGAATTAAATGCGATTAAGAAGCAACTACAGTTCTAATAGTATACTATTTTTAAAATAGCATCTGTAACTAATTTATCTTTCCCTTCTTCAGTATTTACAGCTTTATAGGATATTAAATTGTTATATTTATCGTATTTGTATATAGATTTACTTTTATACTCTTCCGTTTTATTCTCGTAAAATGAAAAAGAAGCACTAGATTCATTTATAGTTATACTGCCATCCTTATAATCATAATCTTGGGTATATACTGTGTCATCACTACTTGATTTATATACAGATTTAATTAATTTATCGTTATTATATGTCCAGTTTTGGATTACGCTTCCTGGCATATAATCCATTATGTCAAACCACGATTGGCTATCTAAATCTTCTTGATTATTAACTCTAATATAATAATAATCTCTAGTATTTTTTTTATAATCAATTAACTGATCTTCTTCATTATAGTTATAAACTATATGAGAAAAATAAAATTCATTTTGGAAGTTGCTATATGATTTCACCTCAACTATTTGATTTTTATTATTGTATATTGCCTTCGCCAAATAATTTTTATAAAATGCAGTGGCTATTTCTGAATCATTTTCTTTTTCTCTTTTTATAATATCACGAATATAGCTATGTTCTTCAATCAACCTTTTATTATCATCATATACATAAACCGTTTTTACATCATCCTTAATTTTCTGTACAAGCAACTCATTTTTATACCAATGGTTAGGTTTTAATTCTAAAGCTCCAGTTAATGAATCTACAGATATAGGTTTTATATCTTTCGTTTTTTTTATAGAGCTTATATTATAATAAGTTGTGTCTGCAAACTCTTCTGTACTCTTATCTTCTTCATCTGCACAATTACAGGGTTCGATTCCTGTGTATAGAATTTCTCGATTAATTACTTTTTCTTTTTTACTTTTAGAATTGTAAAACATTTCTATTTTAGACTCACTTGTTAAATTTCCATTATCTAAATGTTTTACTTCTATTACTACACTTTTTACGGGTCCATTAAAATTGTTTTCACCATATATACTATTGTCTTTTAAAAACTTAGTGACTTCTGCATCAGGATTAGGAAATACAACATTCTCTATAAGGTCTTGCTGTGCATAAATAATGTTAGCTATGAAAAGTAACACATAAGAAAAGTATTTTTTAGCTATCATAATATTAAAGTATACTTAAAACTAGATTGCTCATTTTAAAATAATGTAGGTTGATCATCTTTACTATCTCCCTCCTCAGAACTAGTTACATTTTCTTCATCTACAACTTCTATATCATCTGCATGAACTTCTTCTGGAGCTTCGTGAGGAATAGGGTCTAACAAATTAATCTGATTTACTTTATCTTTTGTTAATTGATTTCCTAAAGCAGTAATACCTTTTACAGCTATAAATTCTTCTAAATTAACTTCTAAGTTTTCTTTTCTATCTTTTCCTCTTTCTTTTGAAAAAACAACTTCTGCTACTGGTTTCCAATCTGTTGATACGATTTCCAATTGTGATTTTTCATGGTTTGTAATAAACGACTCTTCTTTACTTTCATTTTCTATAAAGAAACGTTTTACATAATAACGCTCTTTATCTCCATCAAAATAAATTGCTGAAATAGGTTTTTTAGGGATCCATTTTTCCATAACAATCATATCATCATCAAAGTGAGCAGTAACTTCAGGTATTATTGTTTTTACTATTCCTTTTTGATTGATTATTAAAATGCGGTCTTCTCCTCTAAATTCGCCTAACAACTCTCCTCTTCCATCCACATTAATTCGTCGTACAGTTTCATCAAACCATATTTTACGAGGTTTTAATGTAGAGACTCCTTTTTCTTTGAGTTCTATTTTTTTTATTGGATACTTAGTCACTAAATTCCCTTTAGAAGCTCTACCTTTTATTAAAATATCAGCAAAATCAATATCCCACTTTAACTTTTTAACACTTCCTACTTGCCTCAAATACAAACTAATAACTTCAGCTTCTCCATTAGGATTAGCAGAGAAGTACCATAATTTAGAGCTTTTATTTCCATTTGCTAAATCGTACTCTTTATCTCTAGTTATTGCCGTTACAGCAAAACGTTTTATATAAGATGGACCTTTACCTCCATCTCTATATATCATATTATAAATAGTACGTTTATCTTTCTTTTTAAAGACAGCTACATGAATAATATTTTTACCTATAAAGGTTTTAGAACCTACTTTAGTAACCATCATTTTTCCAGTAGCAGTAAAAGCAATAATATCGTCTATATCACTACAATCGCAAACATACTCATCTCTACGTAAAGACGTCCCTATAAAACCTTCTTCTCTATTTACATAAAGCTTTGTATTACGAATAACGACTTTAGTCGCATCAACATCACCAAAGGTTCTAATTTCTGTTTTACGCTCTCGTCCTTCTCCATAATCTTTCTTCAATCTAGTAAAGTATGCTATTGCATAATCTATAAGATTAGCTAAATGATGCTTAACCTCAGCTATTTGGTCTTCTAAAGCATCAATTTTTTGTTGAGCTTTATCAATGTCGAATTTAGAGATACGCTTAATTCTAATTTCTGTTAAACGTGTAATATCTTCGACAGTAACAGTACGTTTTAAATGTTTTATATGTGGCTTTAAACCTTTGTCTATTGCTTCTATAACGCCTTCCCATGTTTCCTCTTCTTCAATATCACGATAGATTCTGTTTTCAATAAAAATACGCTCTAAACTTGCAAAGTGCCATTGTTCTTCAAACTCTCCAAGTTTTATTTCTAATTCTTGTTTTAATAATTGCACAGTATTATCTGTACTACGGCAAAGCATTTCAGAAACACCTATAAATAAAGGTTTATTATCCTCAATTACACAACCTAATGGAGAAATTGAAGATTCACAACTTGTGAAAGCATATAATGCATCTATAGTTTTATCTGGAGACAAGCCAGAAGGAAGATGCACTAATATTTCTACTTCGGCAGCTGTATTATCCTCAATCTTTTTAATCTTTATTTTCCCCTTATCATTAGCTTTTAAAATAGAGTCAATTAAAGAAGACGTTGTTGTTGCAAATGGTATTTCTGTAATTACTAAAGTATTCTTGTCTCGCTGTGAAATTTTAGCTCTTACACGTACCTTTCCTCCTCTTAATCCATCATTATAGTTTGTGAAATCTGCTATTCCAGCAGTAGGAAAATCTGGAACTAGAGTAAATCGTTTTCCTTGTAAATGCTTAACTGAGGCATCAATAAGCTCTATAAAGTTATGCGGCAGTATTTTAGTAGACAAGCCTACAGCAATCCCTTCTCCTCCTTGCGCCAATAATAATGGAAACATTACTGGCAAATTAACAGGCTCTTTTCTACGCCCATCATAAGAAGCTTGCCATTCTGTAATTTTAGGATTATAAACGACATCTAATCCAAATTTAGAAATACGTGCTTCTATATAACGAGAAGCGGCTGCACGGTCTCCTGTTAGAATATTACCCCAGTTACCCTGAGTATCTATTAACAAATCTTTTTGACCAATTTGTACCATCGCATCAGCAATACTGGCATCTCCATGCGGGTGATACTGCATGGTATGACCTACAATGTTAGCTACTTTATTGTAGCGCCCATCATCAAGATCTTTCATTGAGTGCATTATACGGCGCTGTACAGGTTTAAAACCATCTTCTATTGCTGGTACAGCACGTTCTAATATAACATATGATGCATAATCTAAGAACCACTCTTTATACATTCCTGTAATTCGAGTAATAGTTTCTTGTGGTTCTTGATGTTCTGCGTTTTCGTTAGCTAAGTTTTCTAAATCGTCGTTTTCTTCTGCCATATTTATTTTTTCACTCCTTTAAAGATTAGGAATCTATTCTTTGATTTTTAATGATTGTTTATAATCATATATACTTTTAGCCAAACCTAAAACAGAAACAACTAGCGCTATATAGTACATTGTGTTACTCTTTCTTACACTAAAATCATTTGTATATGCCTTATACACCCAATATACCATTAAGGCAATCCAGCAAAGTATTTTAAATCCTTTATACATTATTTTCCTTCTTCTATTAAATCCATTTCTACTTTAAGATTTTCAATAATGAATTCTTGTCTTGATGGTGTGTTTTTTCCCATATAGAATGCTAATAACTCGTCTATAGACATATTATCATCCAACATTACAGGGTCTAAACGCATATCTTCCCCTATAAAGTATTTAAACTCATCTGGAGAGATTTCCCCCAATCCTTTAAATCGTGTAATTTCTGGTTTTGGTTTTAATTTCTCGATAGCATCTACTCGCTCCGTTTCTGAATAGCAATAAATAGTTTCCTTTTTATTTCGTACTCTAAATAAAGGGGTTTGTAAAATGTATAAATGCCCTTCTTTTATTACTTCTGGAAAAAATTGAAGAAAAAATGTTATTAATAATAAACGAATGTGCATCCCATCAACATCGGCATCGGTAGCAATTACAACATTGTTGTAACGCAAATCTTCAAGTGACTCCTCTATGTTTAATGCAGCTTGTAATAGGTTAAACTCTTCGTTTTCGTATACAATCTTCTTTGTTAAACCATAACAATTTAAAGGTTTTCCTTTTAAACTAAATACGGCTTGTGTATTTACGTCTCTAGATTTTGTTATACTTCCAGATGCAGAATCTCCCTCAGTAATAAACAAGGTTGTTTCTAGATTTCGATCATTCTTAGTATCACCGAAATGTACACGGCAATCTCTTAATTTTTTGTTGTGCAGACTTGCTTTTTTAGCTCTATCTTTTGCTAATTTACGTATTCCTGATAGCTCCTTACGTTCCCGCTCTGCTTGTAAAATTTTACGTTGAATTTTCTCCGCAGTATCTGGATTTTTATGCAGATAGTTATCTAGATATGTTTTTAAAAAATCGTTTATATAGGTTCTTACCGTTGGCAAGTCTCCACCCATATCTGTAGATCCTAACTTTGTTTTAGTTTGACTCTCAAATACGGGTTCCATTACTTTTATAGCAATGGCAGACACTATAGATTTCCTGATATCTGAGGCTTCATAGTTTTTACCATAAAACTCTCGTAATGTTCTAACAACAGCTTCTCTAAAAGCAGCCTGATGCGTTCCTCCTTGTGTTGTATGTTGCCCGTTTACAAAACTATTATATTCTTCACTATATTGTGTTTTACTATGTGTAATAGCTACTTCTATATCGTCTCCTCTTAAATGGATAATTGGATATAGTAAATCTGTTTCTGCTATTTTTTCAGATAACAAATCTTTTAAACCGTTTTCGCTAAAATATTTTTCTCCATTAAAAACTATGGTTAGCCCTGGATTAAGGTACACATAGTTTTTTAGCATTTTTACAACATACTCACTTCTATACTTATAGTTTTTAAAAATAATATCATCAGGAATAAAAGAAACTTTTGTCCCTTTCCTTCTACTAGTCTCTTCTAAAAATTCTTGATTTGTTAAATTCCCTTGCTCGAAATCTGCTGATGCACTTTTACCATCTCTAGACGATTCTACTCTAAAGTAAGATGATAATGCATTAACGGCCTTTGTTCCAACTCCATTTAATCCTACCGATTTTTTAAAAGCTTTAGAATCGTACTTTCCTCCCGTATTCATTTTAGACACTACATCTACTACTTTTCCCAAAGGAATACCACGACCGTAATCTCTAACAATAACTTTACTACCCTGCAGAGAAATCTCTATAGTCTTTCCTGCCCCCATAACAAACTCATCGATAGAGTTATCTAAAACTTCTTTCAATAAAATGTATATGCCATCATCTGGAGAAGAGCCATCTCCTAATTTACCAATATACATCCCTGGACGCATACGAATATGTTCTTTCCAGTCTAATGAGCGTATATTATCTTCGGTATATTTAGTTTGTTCAGACATAGAAATGAGTGCGATTTAAAGAATAGGATGCTAATATAATATAACGCTTTAAAAAATGAAATAGCACACCCATAAAGTAATTAACAATAAAGCGTCAATTGTGTTGAGAACATTGACTTTAGGCTTGTTTTTTATAAAAAAGAAAAAATAATTTTAAATACTTCAATTTTCTTTACTTTTTGAAACTAATAATATTCCAAAGATAACAACAAATGTCCCTAATATTTGGATAAATACTAACTTCACTACCAAACGTAATAAATATACCCAAATAAGTAATAATTATCGCTAATTTTTGATATCTAGTAATTCTCTTTTTTAAAAATATTTTATTAAAAAACAACACTATTGTTGGATAAACAAACAGAATAATACGCTCTAAGCTTGCTTTAATATATGTTAAACCTACAAAATCGAAATAACTTGCTAAATAATAGCCAACGAACCCCAAAAAGATAACCTATAAATAATCCTTTTTAGTATTTTTTGCTGTCTTTTTTTTATTCTTATATAGATATGTAATTAGTATGTAAAAAGGAAAAGAAAAAAACATTCTTAATAGCAGAGCACTTAAAGCATCAATATTATATTGATATATAAGCTTCACTATTACAGCTTTTGATGAAAACATAACTATACCTAAAACTCCTAATAAAATACCGCAAATAAATTTTCTTTTGGATTCCATTAGACAAAAGTAAATTAGTTAGGTTTTTAGATTTACCTAACTATATAATAAATTACGATAGTCAACATCTGTAAATCGTTTCAGCCTCTTGTTTTAGTAACTGGTTTCTAGCACTTAATAATTTTCGCATATAGCGTTTCAAGAAAATAAAATTCACTAAATCTCCGAGTACACCTAGCGGACTCTTAAAATGAAATTTATCTACCATTATTGTTTTCTTATCTTCAGTAGTAAAAATATGCTCGTGTTTAAAAGATTTAAATACTCCAGACACCATTTCGTCTACAAAATAATTAGGATTTTTAAATTCCGTTATTTTTGATGTTAATTGTTGTTTTATTCCAAAATGAACAGCTTCCCAAGTAACCCATTCATTTAACTCTATTGGTCCAGTAGTTTTTCCAGCTATTGCTTTTTCTTTTGAATGTTGCAATGACTTTTTATGAAAATCTATATTCCTCGACAAATTAAAACAAATTTTAATATCGGCATCTATAATTGTTTTTAGTTCTACTAAAGCCATTATCTTATCAATTAAAACAAAAAACGCAATAAAGAATAACTCCTTATTGCGTTTTAGTTTTTATATTATTTTAAGGTATTTATACATTAAACAAGAAGTGCATTACATCTCCATCTTTAACGGTATATCCTTTTCCTTCTACTCTCATTTTTCCAGCTTCCTTTACTTTTGCTTCACTACCATACTCTACATAATCATTATAACCAATAACTTCTGCTCTAATGAATCCTTTTTCAAAATCTGTATGTATTACGCCAGCGGCTTGTGGTGCACTTGCTCCAATATTTACTGTCCATGCTCTTACTTCTTTTACACCTGCTGTAAAATAGGTTTGCTGATTCAATAATTTATAAGCAGAACGTATTAATTTAGCAGAACCAGGTTCTTCTAAACCTATATCCGCTAAAAACATTTGGCGTTCTTCATAATCATCTAATTCATTAATATCTGCTTCCGTACCTACTGCAAGTACTAACACTTCTGCATCTTCATCTTTAACAGCTTCTCTAACCTGCTCTACATAATCATTTCCTGAAACAGCAGCACCTTCATCAACATTACAAACATACATTACTGGTTTGTCTGTAATTAATTGAGATGGTTTAACATAATCTCTATCTTCATCTTCAGAAAACTCTAAAGCACGAACAGACTTTCCAGCCTCTAAACCGTCCTTTAACTTTAACAAAACAGATTCTTCTTTTTGAGCTTCTTTGTTTCCTGTTTTAGCAGCACGTTTTACTTTCTCTAACTTCTTCTCTACCGTTTCAAGGTCTTTAAGTTGAAGTTCTATATCTATAGTTTCTTTATCACGTATTGGGTCTACACTTCCATCTACGTGTACAATGTTATCGTTATTAAAACAACGTAATACATGTAAAATAGCATCAGTTTCTCGAATATTAGCTAAAAATTGATTTCCTAAACCTTCTCCTTTACTTGCTCCTTTAACTAATCCTGCTATATCAACAATCTCTACTGTTGCTGGCATAACACGCTCTGGATTAACTAACTCTTCTAATTTTTGAAGTCTTGGATCTGGTACATTTACAACACCTACATTAGGTTCTATCGTACAAAAAGGAAAATTTGCGCTTTGCGCTTTTGCATTAGATAAACAATTAAATAATGTTGATTTTCCTACGTTTGGTAAGCCTACAATTCCTGCTTTCATTGAGTAAATATTATTCATTCCCATAACCATGGGAACCTTTTGTTTTTAACGACTGCAAATATACTATTTCTTCTTAGTTATTCATTAATAAATAATGGATTTTAAAACTTCTATTTTTTATACAAGCTTTAGCATTTTAATTGAACATCTAAAAAATATGTTAAAATTTATTAAAATCTGTAGTGTTAATTTCAATAATAATTATCAATTTTACTAGTCTAATCAAAAACTCAAAATAGAATGAAAAAACTTAACGCTTTATTATTATTGTTTTTGTGCGCTACTTTTGCTTTCGCACAACAATCCATTACGGGGCAAGTTACAGATTCTAATGGAGACGCTTTACCAGGCGTTAACATTATTGAAAAAGGAACTTCTAATGGAACCACATCTGACTTTGATGGGAAGTATATTATTAATGCAGACTCTAATGGAACCTTAGTTTTTAGCTTTGTTGGCTACGAAACACAAGAAGTAGAAATTAATAGTCAATCTACTATTAGTATCACTCTATCCGATGGAGAAGCTTTAGATGAAGTTTTTCTTGTTGGGTCTCGTAGTCCAAAACGAACAGCTACAGATACCGCTGTGCCCGTAGATGTATTAGATGTATCTGGAATAGCTTCTGCTACTGGGAAAGTAGAAGTTAATGATATTTTACAATATGCAGCACCTTCTTTTAATGCTAGTAAACAATCTGGTTCTGATGGGGCAGATCATATTGTACCAGCATCGTTAAGAGGTTTAGGACCAGATCAAACATTAGTATTAATTAATGGAAAAAGAAGACACCAGTCTTCTTTAGTTAACATTTTTGGAACTAGAGGTCGTGGAAACTCAGGAACTGACTTAAATGCTATTCCCGCTTCTGCTATTAAAAGAATTGAAGTTTTAAGAGATGGTGCTTCTGCACAATATGGATCGGATGCCATTGCTGGTGTAATTAATATTGTTTTAAAAGATAATACAGATGGTTTTACTGGAGGTATTACTTATGGAGCCTATAGTACAGCCATAGGAGATGGATGGGTAGAAGAGTCTGGGGAAACTCTTTATAATGTTGAAGGTGAAAACCGTTTAGATGGTAAAGACAAAAAATATGATGGTACCACTGTTAAAATAGATGCTAACTATGGTGCAACTTTAGGTAAAAACGGAGGGTTTATAAACTTTACAACAGAGTTTTTATCTAGAGACAAAACATTAAGACCTGGTTTTTCTTGGAGAAAAGGATATGGTAGTGCTGGAGTAGATGGATTTAATTTTATGGTTAATGCTTCTGTTCCTGTAGATGATAATACAGAAGTTTATGCCTTTGGAGGTAGAAACTTTAGAGAAACAGATGCAAATGCATTTTCTCGTGATAGTTTTGAAGATGGAGATAACCGTTCTGTACCTAGTTTACACCCTAATGGATTTACACCAAGAATAACTTCTAATATTACGGATGCATCTGTTTCTGCTGGAGTTAGACATACAATGAGTAGTGGGTGGAATGTAGATTTTAATAATACTTATGGAAAAAACAATTTCCACTATTATATTAAGAATTCTAACAATGCATCTTTACAGGACGCTTCGCCTACAGATTTTGATGCTGGTGGACACTTTTTATCTCAAAACACTACTGGTGTAGACTTCAATAAATATTTAGAAGATGTTGCTGCTGGTATGAACATTGCTTTTGGTTTAGAATATAGAACAGAAAATTTTGGAATTTTTGCTGGTGAAGTAGCATCTTATGCCCTTTATGATGAAAATGGTATTCCTATTACAAATCCTGCTACACAAACGGTTGCTACAGATTCTAACGGAGATGAATTACCTGGAGGATCTCAAGGATTCCCTGGTTATAGTCCTTCTAACGAAGTAGACCGAAGTAGAAGTAATTACGGTATTTATTTTGATACAGAACTTAATGTTTCAGAAGCCTTCATGTTAGCTGGAGCATTACGTTTTGAAGAGTATAGTGATTTTGGTAGCACATTTAACTTTAAGTTAGCTAGTAGATATAAAGTTAATGATGCGCTTTCTTTTAGAGGATCTATTTCTTCAGGATTTAGAGCACCTTCATTAGCTCAATTATACTATAACTTAATCTTTAATAATATTGTTGCTGGAGAATCTGTACCATCCTTATTATCAGCCAATAACAGTACTGTCACTAAAGCTTTCGGAATTGGACAATTAACCGAAGAAAAAGCAATTAACGGAAGTATAGGGTTTACTTATAGAAAAGGAGCTTTTACTGCAACCGTAGATGCTTATTCTATTAGCGTAGATGATAGAATAATTTTAACAGATAACTTTACAGATCAAGCTATTTTAGGTCCATTAGGTGTTGATGCTGCACAATTTTTTGCTAATGGTGTAGATACTAGAACGTCTGGATTAGATATCGTTTTAAATTACGACTTATCTTTAGGAAATGATGGTAAACTAAGTGCCGCTTTAATAGGAAACTTTAATAAGTTAGAAATTAAAAACATTAACAATGGTAACCTTAATCAATTTACATTCTTTGGACCATTTTCTCAAGCTTACTTAGAAGCAGCTGCACCAGATCATAAATTTGGTTTAAATTTAAATTACAGCAACTCTAAATTTAATGCAGGATTAGCATTAACAAAGTTTAGTGAAGTTACTTTACAAGATTTCCAATGGGTAGATTCTCCTGCCACTACACAAGCAGAGGCTGATGCGCTATTTCCTGTAGCTACAGATATTTACGAATCAGCAATTACTGCAGATTTAAATATTGGATATAGCTTCTCTGATAAGTTAAAACTAACTATTGGTTCTAACAATTTATTTAATACTTATCCAACAGCTCAATTTGATGGATGGACAGATCAAGGTGGTTTAGCAGATTCTGTACAAATGGGATCAGATGGTAGATACATTTTTAGTAGACTAAACTTTAGCTTCTAAAACTAGAATGTTATAAACTTAAAAGGCCTGTAAATTTAATTTACAGGCTTTTTTTATAATCAACAGTTAGGAATTTTGTAAATTAAGTTGTTTTATCTATAGAAATGTCTAATAATCGCGTAATTATTATGATTATTCCACATCTCTCAATTAATTAACCTCTTAAAAACCAATACATATGAAACCTCTTGTACTATCTTGTTTAGCATTGTTTTTATTAATCTCATGCTCAGACAACGAAGAAACCTCTACAACATCAGAAACATTTGCTATAGCTGGAAAATTATTAGCTCCAAATAACACAGACCCAATTTATAATGGCCTTGTTTCAATTAATAAAAATACTACAATAATAAAACAAACAAGAACAGATAGTAAAGGAGAGTTTTCTTTAAGTATTCCAAAAGGAGAATATACAATAACATTATCTAAAGGAAAATTCTCTACTGAAAAAGAAATAGTTGTAAATGAAGAAAACCCAGTTACTAATTTCACCTTAGATATTTTACCTAAAATAGCTGTAGTAACAGGGCATTATGATAAAATTGAAAATATCTTATATAATATTGGATTAGTTAACCCTATTAATGGAGATCCTTTATTTGATATTATTGAAGGTATTAACTTATCTGGCAAAACTCCAATTAATACAAACAATCACAACCACGGACCTGTTAACACTAATAAAAATGATAATCTAGAACCTAATGTTGATTTCGATTTTGGTGACTTAATTGCTTCGCCTGATCTTTTAGCAGAATACGACATTATATTCTTAAACTGTGGTTTAAACGAATCAAAAACGGATTATAATAACAATGTTTTAGATTATGTTACAAATGGTGGTATATTATATACAACAGATTGGGCCTTTAAATATTTAAATGGAATTACTAATGATAATACAGAATATTTAGAATTTTATACTCCAGAAAAAAGTGGTGTATCAACAAGTACAGAAGCAGAAATATTAGATCAAGGAGCTATAACGTGGTTAGAAATTAATTTTGGAATTAGCATAGATAATTTTGTTGAAATTGAAGGGTTTTTAAATAGCTGGCAAGTAGTTAATTCTTATGATTCAGACTCGGTTATATCTTGGATAAATGGTCCTGTAGAATACAATGATGAAAATGGAGATGTCATTTCAGAAAATAAAGATTTAGCTTTTACTTTTTTAGTTGGTGATGGTGGTGTATTTTATTCATCCTTCCATACTCACGGAACTATTGAAGGTTTTTCAGACTTAGATAGAGTTATGGAGTTTTTTGTATTTGAATTATCAGATATAGAATAAATTATTAACCCTATTATTTTCAAATATTAACAAAAAAAATCTCAAGCTTAGCACTTGAGATTTTTTATATTATTAAGAATTCAATTACCCATCTGGATGCATAAAACGTTGTTTACCTAATAATACATCATCAGTCTCAACATTATCATCATCAGGTACGCAGCAATCTACGGGACATACAGCTGCACATTGTGGTTCTTCATGAAAACCCTTACACTCTGTACACTTATCTGGTACAATATAATATATCTCATCACTAATTGGTTCTTGAGCTTCATCTGCATCTGCAGCTTTACCGTCTGGCAAAATAATATTACCATCTAAACTCGTACCATCTTTATAGCGCCAATCGTCTGCTCCTTCATAAATAGCTGTATTTGGGCACTCTGGTTCACATGCCCCGCAATTTATACATTCGTCCGTTATAATTATTGCCATAGTAATTTTTATCTTTTGTTTGCTTAAATTTGCAGTTGCAAAAATAACGACAAAACAAGTCTTAAGCAAATACGAAATGAATTTACAGCAAAGAATTAACGCTTTTGTAAAATTAGGCAATTTTATCAATCAGTTTTCTTCTGAAACGTTTCAGAAACATGACAACATTCCCCATAACGATCTCTTTTTTGATGGATTTAAGCATCAACTAAAACTAGCAAACGAGCATAATGGTTGGTTTACAGCCAAAAATATTCAATTTGCTTTAAAAGGATGGGCTAACACTTTAAAAAAAGAAAAACTTGAAACATGGCTAAAACCATATTCTATTAAAACTAATTCTCTTAAACAAATAGCCATTATTATGGCTGGCAATATTCCCTTAGTTGGATTTCATGATTTTTTAAGTGTCTTAATTTCTGGTCATGGTGTTTTAGTTAAGCAATCATCAAACGATAAACATTTACTTCCTTTTTTAAGTAAATATTTAGAATATGTAGAACCAAATTTTAAAGGATTAATAAGCTTTTCAGAAGAAAAACTAGAAGGTTTTGATGCCGTTATTGCCACAGGAAGTGATAATACAGCTCGTTATTTTGAGTATTATTTTAAAGGAAAGCCTTCAATAATCCGTAAAAATAGAAATTCAGTTGCTGTATTAACAGGAGAAGAAACTGAAACAGATATGCAAAACCTTTCTGAAGATATTTTTAGATATTATGGTTTGGGTTGTAGAAATGTTTCAAAATTATTTATTCCTAAAAATTATAATTTTGATGCCTTTTTTAAAGCCATCTACCCATGGAATGAAATTATAAATGAAGCTAAATATGCAAATAATTACGATTACAATAAAGCTGTTTACTTAATGAGTGAATTTGATATGCTAGAAAACGGCTTTTTAATGATTAAAGAAGATACTAGTTACTCCTCTCCTATCGCCACTATTTTTTATGAATATTATAATTCTACAAGTGAATTAAAAACAAAATTAAATACCGAGGCAAACAATATACAATGTGTAGTTGCTAAAAATTTTATAGAAAACGAAATACAATTTGGTAACACGCAGAAACCTGCACTTTGGGATTATGCAGATGGAGAAGATACAATTGAATTTCTGTTAAAAATATAGTTGATAATTTATCATTTAAATACCTAAAAAAAGAACATAAATTCTCACCTTTGTAACTATTTTAATAAGTAAAAGTTTTCTCCTATCAAGAAAGCAAAAATATAATCTTTATGAAATTACACAACTTTAGCGCAGGACCTTGCGTATTACCAAAAGAAGTTATTTTAAAAGCTTCTGAAGCCCTATTAGATTTTGACAATGGATTATCTTTAATTGAAATATCTCACAGAAGTAAAGCTTTTGTAGATGTTATGGAGAAAGCAAGATCCTTAGCACTAGAACTATTAGGCTTAGAAGGTAAAGGATACAAGGCTTTATTTTTACAAGGAGGAGCAAGTATGCAATTTTTGCAAGTAGCGTTAAATTTACTTGAAAAAAGAGCTGGATACTTAAATACTGGAACTTGGAGCGATAAAGCTATTAAAGAGGCAAAGTTATACGATGATATATACGAAGTTGCTTCATCCAAAGATGCAGGCTATAATTACATCCCTAGAGGTTATGATATTCCTTCAGATTATGATTATTTCCACTGTACTTCTAATAATACCATTTATGGAACACAGATGAAACAGTTCCCTAAATGCGATATTCCTATGGTGTGTGACATGAGTAGTGATATTTTTTCTCGTACATTAGATTTTACTCAATTTGATTTAATTTATGCCGGTGCTCAAAAAAATATGGGACCAGCTGGAACTACATTAGTAATTGTTAAAGAAGATATTTTAGGAAAAGTTTCTCGTAAAATTCCTTCGATGATGGATTATAAAATTCAAATAGGAAAAAGTAGTATGTTTAATACTCCTCCAGTTTTTGCAGTGTATACTTCTATGCTAACAATGGAATGGTTAAAAAACCTTGGAGGCATTAAGGCTATTGAAGAAGAAAATGAAAAGAAAGCAAGTTTAATGTATTCTGAAATAGATTTAAACCCACTATTTAAAGGATATGCAGCAAAAGAAGACCGCTCTAAAATGAATGCTACATTTACATTGTTAAATGAAGATCTAAAAGAAACATTTGACACCATGTGTAAAGAAGCAGGAATTAACGGTATTAACGGTCACAGAAGTGTTGGAGGTTACAGAGCCTCTATGTACAATGCATTATCTCTAGATAGTGTAAAAGCTCTTGTTGAAATAATGAGTGAATTAGAAACTAAAGCCTAAAATAAGTTAGTAATTAAATAATTAAAACCCCATTTTATTGGGAATAATGAAATTAAATTTTCTATGAAAGTATTAGCAAACGATGGTGTCTCTCAAAGCGGAATTAACGCATTAGAAACCGCAGGATTTGAAGTATTAACTACAACTGTTGCCCAAGAGCAATTGGCTAACTATATTAATGAAAATGCTATAGTTGTGCTTTTAGTGCGTAGTGCTACAAAAGTAAGGCAAGAACTTATAGATGCCTGCCCTAGCCTAAAAATTATTGGTCGTGGTGGTGTTGGTATGGATAATATAGATGTAGAATATGCTCGAGAAAAAGGGCTACATGTTATTAATACACCAGCAGCATCCTCTCAATCGGTTGCAGAACTAGTATTTGCTCATTTATATGGAGGGGTTCGTTTTCTACATGACTCCAATAGAAACATGCCGTTAGATGGAGATACACAGTTTAAAAAACTAAAAAAGAATTACGCTAAAGGCATGGAGCTACGTGGAAAAACCATAGGAATTATTGGTTTTGGTCGTATTGGACAAGAAGTAGCTAAAATTGCGCTTGGTGTTGGTATGAAAGTTATTGCTAGCGATAAATTTTTAGATAAAGCCAATGTAAAAGTAGAATTTTTTGATGGGCAATCTATAGATTTTGCTATTGAAACACAATCTATGGAATCTGTATTAAAAGAGGCTGATTTTATTACACTACATATCCCTGCTCAAAAAGATTATATTATTGGTGAGAGCGAATTTAAGCTAATGAAAAATGGTGTTGGGTTAATTAATGCTGCTCGAGGAGGTGTTGTTAACGAAGTAGAACTCGTAAAAGCATTAGAAAGTGGCAAAGTATCTTTTGCAGGTTTAGATACCTTCCAAGACGAACCTAAACCAGCTGTACAATTATTAATGAATGGTAGAATATCTTTAACACCTCATATTGGTGCAGCCACCAACGAAGCACAAGATAGAATTGGTACTGAATTAGCAACACAAATAAAAAACATACTGATAAGCGACTAAAAAAAACATTTTATCGATGTTTTTGTGAAAAAAATTAAAATCATAGAGCCTCAACATATCGTTGAGGCTTTTTTTTGTAATTTACATATCCAATTTATTAACTATTAAAGAATAATATAAATGTCAGGAATTTTAGACTTATTAAACTCAGACTTAGGAAAATCGATTATAAGCGGTGTTGCAGGTTCAACTGGTAATGACCAATCAAAAACAGGAGACGCATTAACAATGGCATTACCAGTGTTAATGAAAGCTATGCAAAGAAATGCCTCTACTCCTCAAGGAGCAGAAGGTTTAATGGGAGCTATTCAAGATAAACATGATGGTAGTATTTTAGATAACCTAGGAGGCCTTTTTGGAGGCGATGTAAATGATGAAGTAAAAACAGACGGAAGTAAAATCTTAGGGCATATCTTAGGAGCAAAACAAGCTGGTGTAGAATCTGTTATTGGACAAAAAGCAGGAATAGACGCTGGATCTGTTGGAGATATTTTAAAGGTTGCAGCTCCAATTTTAATGGGAGTTTTAGGTAAACAAGCACAACAGAATAATGTTAATTCTTCTAATGGTATTGGTAATTTATTAGGAGAATTACTTGGAGGATCTAATAACACTCAAGAACAGAGTTTCTTAGAAAAAATATTAGATGCTGATGGAGATGGTAGTGTTGTAGATGATGTTGCTGGTATGTTATTAGGTGGAGATAAGAGAAAAGGAGGTCTAGGTGGATTGCTAGGAGGATTTTTTGGTGGTAAATAATCAACTAAATACATAGATATAAAATAAGGTTACTATTAACATGTAACCTTATTTTTATTTTAACACAAGTACATGAGTATTTTTTGTATTTTTATCTAAACGAATATTTATGTTATTTATTCCTTTAATTTATTAACATAGGTATTGAAATAGGACTACTTACATTATTATGAAAAAAAATGAAAAACTTATTATTAATACTTGTAATTGTTTGTATAGCATTTAGTTGTAACACTTCTAAAACAACAACTAAAATTAGTACTAAAGACACCGAAAATGCAACAACTAAGCTTAGTGATACATTACATATTTCTAACGACTCGTTAGAGTATGATGTTATTATAATAGAACCTGGTTTTAATACTTGGTTAATTTCTCAAGCAAGACCAGAAGGTTTTTACACACAAAGTTTTTTAGAATCTAGAAATATACGCTATGTTGTAGAATGGAACAGGCGAGTTCTATTACCTAACCGATACAATTCAAATCTTTACGAATTACAAATAGATTATCAACAAGGCATAGACTATGGCTACGATGTTAATTATAAACTCTATAATTATTTTATTTACTTTCAAAATAATTACAATCAGAACCTATTAGGAGGTAGAGTTCCTATAAATTAAATTATCTTTGCAGCTTCAAATTTAAATTATGGAGCAATTTAAAAATCATTGGCAAATTAAAGAAAATTGGCAATTACTATTTCCTTTATTGGGTTTAATTGGCGTTCTCTATTCTGCATATAAACTCGCTTTAGTTTTTACCAAAACATTTCCTCTTTTTCTTACTATAGCAACAACTTTAGTTATAAGTTTTTTACTTATTCGATTTTGTTTATACTTATTTAAGAAATTAGAAAATAAATGGGTAGTAGATTATAAATGGGAGATGATACGCATTTTTATTGTATTTGCCGTTACAGGATCTTCTTCTGTTTTTATAGGGCGGCCAATTATAAAATTTTTAGGAATTACTAAAGAAAACCTAAATATCATTATATATTGGGCTTTATATATTGTTATTGGACTTATTTTCTATCAAATATTATTAGTAACATTTGGTTGGTTATTTGGACAGTTTCAATTCTTTTGGAGTTTTGAGAAAAAAATGCTTCGTAGATTTGGACTAGGACGATTTTTAGAATAAGATAAAATGTAAAACCTTAATAATATTTTTAATTAAGACGTTTAAAAAATATTGATTTATATTCTCATATGGTTTTTAGTAGTAGTTTTTAGTATTTTCAATTTCTAAAACTAATATTATGAAAGCTAAATATTATTACTACATAGTGCTTTAGGCTCTAAAGAACAACTAAAAAACACTCTTTCTTCTAATTTTGAAGAACATGGTGTCGACTGGAAAACTGCTACAATGATGTTAAGTTTAGGAACTAATAAAATAATCACAAATACTTTATTGCAATCTATTAATTATAAAGCACTTATAACTGTTGGGTATAAAGATAAAATGGTTAGCATAGAAGAATCTAAGAATAGCGCTACTCAATTACCAAATGATACATTACAAATTATAGAAGGATCTATTTATACTTTTTGAAAGTATTTAAATACATTTTCATAAGAAAAACAATTGCTAGAACTACAGAAGTTCCAAATAAACAAACAATTAGTATGAGTAATAAAATCAGAAAGCTACTATCTGTTGATTTATAAGCAAAATTCTCACTTTTAAAAAATAAAATGCAGAACCAATAAGTATATTATCAGAGTCGTTGGATACCCTACTAATGAGTCAATATCCTTTTTTCGTTTAAGTTCCGAAAGATGAAGCTCTTTATAAAAATTAAAATTATGTAGCCTTTATTCAGGACGGGGCAAACGTGAGTTTGCGCACAAACTCTTATTATTATTATTATTATTATTATTATAAAGGTAGCTATTATTTTGTTTTTAGTTTGTTCTAAGGTGTAAGCTTCCCCTAAAACGGAACTGTTTAAAAGTAGAATAATTATCTTAATTTTAAACAGTATTATGAGAAAGAGTAAATTTTCACCACAACAGATTGCAAAGATTTTAAAAGAGTTCGACA
>Ga0189290_100253_pt1 | contig 19534 bp, 26 predicted proteins | sample UW140minimetaG_FD_130318 | JGI IMG/M metagenome (GOLD analysis project Ga0189290, IMG submission 130318) | Marine microbial communities from the Costa Rica Dome - UW140 mini metaG | ecosystem: Environmental > Aquatic > Marine > Oceanic > Photic zone | place: Costa Rica: the Eastern Pacific...
ATGGAGATACATATTCTATAAATATTAAAACAGATAACACAGAAACAACAATTGATTTAACAACAAGAGCAGCAAAAAAGCTAAGGACGTTGTTAGATGTAGAACTAGATTAATTAAACAGTAATTTTTAAAGAATATGGACTTAATACCAGAAGATAGAGCAAAACTGCTAAAAGAACAATACGGAGACAAAGCTGCAAACGTAGCAGATTTAGTTTTAAGTACCCACTCAATGTATATGGGAAATTTAAATCCTAAATGGGATTATTGGAACAACGTAAAAAAATCATTAATACAGTAGTTACAAAGTTGCAAACTTCAAGAAAACGGTTACGATCTTCTTATATAAACACCTACCTATCAATATAGTAAAACAAATGTTTAAAATTTTCTTATTATTTAACATTATACAAAACTAATACGTTGTATTTTTGTAATGTGTTTGCATTGATTGATTGTAACTCTTTTTACGCGTCCTGCGAAAGAGTTTTTAGACCAGATTTAAGAAACAAGCCCGTTGTAGTATTATCTAATAACGATGGCTGTGTTATTGCGCGCTCTAATGAAGCAAAAGCATTAGGTATACCCATGGGAGCTGTAGCTTACCAATATAAACCACTATTTACTAAACACAATGTACACGTGTTCTCTTGTAATTTTGCATTATATGGAGACATGAGTAATCGTGTTATGAATATTCTAAGCCAATACTCTCCAGATGTAGAAATATACTCAATAGATGAAGCCTTTTTACAATTTAAAGGTTTCGAAAATTACGATTTAAATGAGTATGCATTAGCAATGAGTAAAAAGGTTAATAAATGGACAGGTATACCAGTTTGTGTTGGTGTTGCTCCTACAAAGGCTCTCTCTAAAATTGCTAATAGAATTGCTAAAAAGTTTCCAGACCAAACAAAAGGCGTTTATGTTATAGATTCTGAAGAAAAGCGGATAAAGGCTTTAAAATGGACAAAAATTGAAGATGTTTGGGGTATTGGCAGACGTATTTCTGATAAGTTAAAATTAAAGAAAATATATAACGCCTACGCCTTTACACAATTACCTCCAGAATGGGTGAAAAATGAATTCTCTATAGTCGGTTTAAGATTACAGAGAGAACTAAAAGGTATCCCAACATTAGAGTTGGACGAAGTAAAAACAAAGAAGGCAATAGCTACTACCAGAAGTTTTAAAAACAATTTATCTAATTTTAACGATATAAAAGAACGTATAAGTACTTATGCTGTTTTAGGAGCTGAGAAACTAAGAGATCAAAATACATGCGCCAATGTTATACTTGTATTTATACAAACAAATAGACATAGAAAGGACCTAAAACAACACTACCAGAAAATAGTAGTGAAACTGCCTTATCCTACAAACTCTAGTATTACCATAAGTAAGTTTGCTAAATACGGTTTGCAACGTATTTATAAAAAAGATTATGCCTACAAAAAAGGAGGTGTAATTATGATGGGATTAGTGCCAGAAAACGAACGCCAATTAAATATGTTTTGCGATGAAAACCCAAAACATTTATCTTTAATGAAAACTATAGACCGCTTAAACAATAAGTTAGGCCATAGAAACATAAGATTTGCTAGCCAAGCAATGGGTAGAACTTGGAAAATGAGACAAGAGAAATTGTCGCCCAGGTATACTACAGAGATTAACGATATAATAATTGTTAAATAAGATGTGCTTTCATATTTCAATTACAAAACCTTTAGTTAGTTAATAAAGTAATCAATTCCTTTACCAATTATGCAAACTCCTATAAACCAAACTATAACCGCTATAAAAATATCCATAAGCAAATATATAAATTATGAAACTAAATGTCCAGTCTAATATAGGTAGTCCAAAATGCACTACAACGTTTGGCTAAATTACGTTTTGTAGGCGAAGCGCAAATATGTAATTTAGGTTTTGTTACCATTAGTTTTTAAATATATACCGAGGGTTTGGATGGCGTATCCATTCTTGAACGTTAGTCAAACTTCGTCCCTTTTTATTACCATCATTCAATATTGGGTAACATGGAATTATAATACAAATTTCATTAATGTTTCTATTATGATTACTGTTTAAAGACTCTGTTATTATGTTTTTAATTATATTCATAACCCTGTGTGCTTTATCTATATTATTTTCAGTTAATAATTGACAAAAAAGAACCCCTGGAAGATCTTTGTCAAATTGATTTGATGCATCTTTCATTATTCTGTTAATATATATTTTAGTATCATCCATTGTACTTATTTCTCTGATTTGTCTGCTTTTACATTCAACTTGAAAATCTCCTTTTGGATGTTTAACTAATATATCTGGAGTTCTTTTATCTGGTCTTTCCTCTATGAATTCAACTTCTGATAATGAGGAAATATATGAAGAAGCAATTTTTAATTCAAAAATAAGAGCATCAAAATCAGTCCATTTTTGAGTTTTTAGCTTTTCAATTTTATCACCAAATCCTTTAATGGTTTCCAGTTTTCTGAGAATTTTAATAAGATTGACTAATTCAAAAAAATAATTATCAGGTGTGAATAATCCTGTTCCTTTTTTTATTTCATTTACTAAGTGATACGAGTGTGCTAAGAGACCATGAATTGGATAAACAATTCGTCCTGTTTTTTTTAGTTTAGCTTCCCTTTTTTTTATCCATTGATCTCCTAAAATCTTCTTAAACCATTCCCTTTCAATATTGCAAAATTGCACTAAATCAAATTCATCAGAATTGGCTCGATTTATTAAAGATTCTCTATGCTCTGTTGGATTTAAATAATTATAGGCCATATTTAGTATTAATAGTAACGTTTAGGATATGACAAGTAGGGCAGTAGAAAGCGATAAACTTTCAATTTTGAACTGAGCCAAAGCGTTGTATTTTGTTTTTATCTTATTCATTTTAAAAGCCAAATCAACGATTCGGCGGTATTTGCAAATAGAACTGAACTTTCGTAAACCACCGAACGCCCTATTTGTTATATACATCTGTTGTAACTAGTTTAAATCACTTTGAGTATAATCTGTAAATATTTGTTCTAATTCTTCACGTGGATGAAAACCGGTTTCTACTTTTGAATGAATAAACAACTCATCTTTATAAGTTACTTCAGTAAGTGCATGAGGTAAATCCTTAACCGAAACTACTTCTTGAAGTTTGGAAATGGGAACGGGATTATGTTCTTCATCTTTATTTTCTCTATAGATATAATCAGCTCTTGTCAATATGTAAATAGATTGTCTGTCTTTAGAAAATCCACTATTAACAACTACATAATCCCCATTGTGGTTTCTAAAAAAAACCTTTCCTTTATTCAAATTCTCATAATATGTTTTCAATGGATTACTTTCAATGATTCCCGGAGTACAAGGGAATTCGTTCGGTTTGTCATTATAAAAAATAATGCGTTGTGCTGCGTTAGGAGTTTTTGACAATATGTAATTAGGTTCAGGATTTGATTGTGTTGCATGAATTTCTTGCTTAAATATCCATTCTCCCAATTGACCTCCTTTTGGTATTTTGCCTTCTTGAGCCCAATATTCTAAATTCTTTCTGGTATTGTCCGATTCTTCCTTTGTAACCGTTCTCATCCAGTCAAAATTTTGTTCAAGTTCTCCGTCAATAGGTTTGGATGGATTTTCTAGGAAATTGTCAATACTTCCGTATTTGAAAATTATTCTTGATAAAGTAATAGGATTAAGTAAAATGTTTTCTAATCTGTTTATCCATCTTAGGTTGTCAGGTCTATTATTTTTTCTGTTAGTGTCAATATGGTCAACAACGTGTTTTTCTGAAGGCTGTTTTCCATGATATGCAGTTGCTACAATTCTATGAACTTTTTCCGATGCAAAATTCCAATAGCCATATTGCTTGTCAAGTCTACCGAAAGTCCATTTTTCGTCTAATGGTCTTTTTCTTTTGTTTCTTTTTTGTAATCTGTAAATAGAACCGTTTTCTCTTACACGATAAGTCTCACCACGATATTCGCAGATTTTTTCAGGCTCATTTATGTCAAAAAGATTGTTCAAATTTTTCTATAATAACGTTGTTCTAAAATTAGGTACAACGTGTTTGTGTTTTATTTCGTTGCGTGTTTCAGCAACTAAATTAGTAAACTAAAACGAACCAGAGGAAATTCCGAAGGATTTTTCGAGTAGACTTGTCTCAAGCAATTAAATTTATACGGTGTTATACGCTTTATTTTCCTCCTTGTATTAATTTAAAACCAATTGAACTTTGGGTGATTTCAAATCCAGAAAGCTTTATATCATATTCTTTATAAATTTGGTTAAGAAATTCTGTTGCTGAAACTTCGGGATACACTTTTCTATTAATTAAATCTTTTGGTGGGTAAAAGATACCAAAGTTTCCGTGTCCAAAATGTACACCAATACAACTTTCTTGCAAGGGTAGAGGAGTACAGTGAGTAAGAGAATAACTTCCAGACGATGAATCTCCCGAAGGAATTGATTCATATTTATTCTTTTCAATAATTTTTATCTCTGTTGGTCTACCAAGATAAGACTCTCCTTTTTTTATGTATTCAAATACTGTTGAGATATTGCCAGTTGAACTATCTGTATAATCTTTGTCATTTGACTTAATAGAGAAATGAAAACCACCAACAGACTCACTAATTTCATTGTTTAATACTTTTCTAAAAGCATTTCCTAATGCAACTTTAGGTTCAGTATTTCCTTCAATTTCAGATTGATAATATTCTTGAAAACTATAAAATGATTTTTTATCTCCAATCCAAGATTGTTGAACCTGAGTTATTTTTTTATTTCGTATCTCAAAAAGAAGAGGCTTAAAGCCGTTGTATCCAGCTAAAATAAAATCGGTTCCGTCATTGGATTCTTTATTTAATTTCAATAGGTATTCTAAATAATGATTCCAGTCAAGTTTATTTTGTGATTTTTCAACGAAATATTGATAAGCTTGTTCAGCATAACTGATATTTCCTGCATAACAAAGACATAATTTAGGAGCTAGTATTAGAGCTTTTAATTTACTATCCAATGGATTGTTTCTAACAACAAATTCTCCCGTTATTTTACTGTCTGATTCAATGTAGATCTTGTTTTCAATTATTCGAGAAACTATTAGAGTCATTAATTTTAGTTGGCTTATTTAATTGCGTATAACGTTTTGGTGTATGGTCTTGTTGCGGGATCACACGTAGTGTTATTCCGCCTTAACCCAAAGATAGGGAATAAGCGTTGAATTCCGATTAGGAATTCAGCCGCAATGAGCTATGCCGTTGTTACTACGCGTTTTTATTCAGTTTTGTTTTTTAGTTTTTCCAATTCAATTTTGGTCAGAAGTAATTCGTTATTCAAAGAGTCATTTATAGATTCAGATTCGATTAGTTTTTTTTCCAATTCCAATGTCTTTTCTTTCGATTCAGTTTGTTTGAGTTTCAGATTGTAATTTCGATTCGCATAGTATACAGCTGAAATTCCAAATATTATTGATAGGCATATCGGTACTATTCTATACCAATCAAGAGGCTTTTTAGAAATAAATTTCTCATATTCTTGATGTCCACCTAATTCTTTTGCTTTTATTCCTTTTTCTGTTAGTCTATATTCGAAATGGTCAACTTGGTCAAAGTATTTATAAGTCATTCCAAGTCTTTCAACTTTCGAACTCATATTTAACATTTCTTGCTTTAATTCTTCGGTTGCCAAGTCAAACTCGAAATCCTCATTTTCTGATAATAATATTTTCCAAACATTAAAACTTGTTATGTCCTGAATTTCGGATAGTACAAAATTCAAATATTCGATTTCTGTTTTATAAGGCATTGTTTCTCAAATGTGTGATAACGTCTCGGCTATGGTTAGTACGGGAATTAAAAGTAATTAATTTCCGATTAAGCACTTAGCTAAAACTTTTTATTTTGTTTTATCTTTTTATTTTTAAAGCCAAATCAAAAGATTTGGCGGACTTAGTTAAATGCTATAAAACTTTGGATTAAGCACCAAAACCCGTATTAATTATAGCCATTGTTGGCATTTCGTTGTTTTTTATTCTGCTAAATCCATTTTTATTTTTTCCATCTTTTGAGTGAATTCGGTCAGCGTTTTATTCCACAAATTTTTCGATTTCGATTGAGTGAGCAATTCCGCAAATTGCAAAATTCAACACACAGTTTTTTAATTTTTAGTTTCATTATTTTTAAATTCCTATTATAGTAATTAAGCTCTCTTAGATTTAAAGAATAAAATTATACCAATCAACAATAAAATCATTCCAATTATAAAAAGCAAAAATGCAATTATAGGTATGCATCCGTGTCTACAACCTGAACTATTAATAATGAAATCAAAACGAATTATTGAACTTACAATGAAAATTATTGAAATTGTCAAATAAACTATGTGTCTTTTCATAAGTTAAATAAATCTGTTCTTATTTTTTGAGATTCAGAATGCGTTTCGCTAATGAATGCCAACTATTGTATAAACGCAATAAGTTGCGTTTATTTTCTTTATATGTTGTAAAATCCTTTCTTAAAATTAAACACATCCTATTTTAATTAAAATTAAAATAGTTAAGATGCTTAATTATTTGTTGTGTGAAAGTTATATGTAAATTATACCGATAAACTGCTAAATAATACCACTTAGGGAGACAGGTTTTATTTAAAAAATTACTCAATTCGTTTCATGCCATAACTAAAACCTTTTTCAATAGTAATGTTTAAATACTCTTCTAATAGTTCTCTTAATTTACCCTTATAGTATGCGTTACCTACTTTATATAGGTTACATATCATCTCACTATAATTTTTATTTAACACAAATTGCGGCATCAAGTTAAAAACAAAACGCTTTGCCTAATTCTTATCAACCCCCAACAACACGCCAACGCATTACCAACGTTAACGCGTTGGCGGCGTTGTTTTCTAACTCAACATGTACAAAAACATATTTAGGAGAAGGCGATACTTTTTTTGGAATAAACCAAATAAAGGATTGGATTTTACAAAACCATGACGAAATAAAGCAAAACGAAGCAATAGCCCTGTTAAAAGGAAAGACGCTACAGGAGAGTGTAGCAAACATACATTATGCCTTAAATACACATTTTAAATACGATGAAGATGGATGGGAGCAACAATTACGTGCGCCCAATTGCGCATGGCAACAACGCAACACAGGGTTAGACTGTAAATCGTTTACAGTGTTGGCATCGGTATTTTTATACAAACTAGGAATAAAACACTACCTAAGAAAAATAAAACAACCATATCTAAGGCCAAACGAATACTCACATATATATGTAGTAGTACCAATAAACCAAAATACAACCAATTTAAAAGAAGGCTATATCACATTGGATGCAACAGTAAACAACAACGTTGAGCCAATATTTTCAAAATCATACGACATTCCTATGACAAAGTTACCTTACTACGGATTAAAAGGAGCAAGCAATCCACTAAAAACAACAATAACAAAAACGGCAATTGAAGGCTTTGTTAATTATTTGCAGTTTTTGGCCTACTGCGGAGTATCAACAACTCAAATACAGAAAATTGAATCAGCCTTAAATACTTACTTAAAGAAAGGAGTAGATCCAGTTTTAAAAATTACAGCAAAAGGCATTACTGTAGGAGAGTATTACATCTCTTATGTAGACCCTAATGCACGGTTTGTGCGTTTTAAAAGTGCTAAAGATGTAGCAAATTCCTTTAGCGAAAATCCAAAGATAGGCTTAAACAGTAGTTCGAATGGAGGAGGAGATGAAATCGAAGATCTGGAAAATGTACTTGCAGATATATTAGAAGATGATTGGTTTAGTAATACCTTTGGAAGCATTTTTTCAAATGGTTTTGATTTAAGCTGCTATAATTCATCAAATAACCCTCAACAATCAGCAGCCGAAGTACCAATTGATGCTAGGTATTACCTTCAAGAATCTGGATTATCACAAAATATAAATATAGACACAATAACTCGTTTTATATATACAACAGGTATATACTTATGGGCTAGAGCATATGGGAGATGGAATCCACAATTAGCGAAATGCACTAGAAAAGGAAACGAAGTAGGGTTTAAAGATATGCTAAAATTCCGTGATGATATCGTAGCAGCAGTTAAAAACACGCTACAACAACAAAACATAACCTTAGATATATCTACAAGAAAAAAGATTAGTTCGGCTAATGTGAAAGCTCCTAGTGGTTATCACAATGGCAGAATCAATGTTACGGGTCAAGAAATAGAAATTCGTATTCCAAAGTTATCAGGTACACCTAAAGATGGTACATCATTAGAAGGCTTCTCAATAGAAGTTAATACCAATACAAATACAGGAGGTAATCAAACTGATCCTAATACCAATTATACAAATACTGGAACTAATTCTGGTACCCAAGACAATGGGGAGATAGGAAGTAATAATGGAGGAGGAAGTAATGGAAATCAAGGCCCAAAAAACGGTAAAGATAATACGCAGCAAGCAGGATTTGGAAACCTTTTATTAGGAGGGGTGCTTATTGGAACAGCTATTTATGTTGGCACAAAATCTATGGCCAAACAACCTAAATAAGTATACTAATGTCAGGAATAAAAACAAAAACAAATGATTATGCTTCTAAGCTACCTTACCTAGAAGCAGGAGACATTAACCCAAACACAAACAAACCCTATAGTTGGTTTGGTAGAGCTTGGCGTAATGCAGCCATAGCAATGTCTAATAATATAGACCTTGTATTTAGTGCAGTTGGCACTGGACCAATTGGAAACTTATTAGCTGGACTAATAGAAGCAGGAGTAAGTATAATCGTAAGTTTAAGAGCAGGTGCAATAGACGCTGCTTCTGAAGCTATAACATTAACAGCAACAGAGCAAAAAAGACTTAACTATTATTATAAAGATGTTTTATTACCAACAGTATTAAATATTGTAAAAACGGTAGATGCATCTATTGAATTTGCATTTCAAAATAAAACCTCAGGAAATGCCTTATTGATTAAAATAAATAATGCATTACAAAATATAGCAGCATTAAGATTACACGGTTCTTTAATAGATGAAAAAGGAATACTAAACACTACCCAAAACTATTCTAGTCAAGTTTCGGCATTAATAATAAAGCTATGCGATTACTCAGAAAAAGCAATAGTCATTTTCGCAGAAAAAGAGATAGTAGACCATAAGTTGGTTGAGGAAATAGTTGATTTTTCCAATACAACACTTATAGGGAAAATCCAGACTAATTTTAAAGGGCGTGAGGCACTAACAGCTGTTAAAAAATACGTGTCTAAAAATGTAGTTCTAGAAGGTACACAAATAGAGATTACAGACATTAATACAGACCCATCAGATCCAACGCCAGCAACAACGGCAACGCAAACACCAACAACACCAACAAAAGATGTAGATACACCATCAAAAAGTAATGTGTTTAGAAATATTCTAATTGCATTAGGATTGGTTGGAGCTACCTATGTAATAACTAAAAAGAAATAATTTTTTCAACTCAAATAAACATAAAAAATGAAAGTTAAAACACCCACAAAAAAAACAATCGCCCAAACAGCAGTTAAGGGTGTAGGAACCACCGTTGGCGTAGCTGTTGGTAGAGGCGTAAATGCTTATTATCCAAGAGATAAAAAAACAAGTGGAATAGCAAAAATTGGTACTGCATTAGCAACTTTAGCCTTAGTGTCTTCAGTAAGCGGTAACGATCATTTAACACAAGGCCTTTGTAGTACTGGTGTTGGATTTGCTGGAGAGAAACTAATCTCTGGAGTATCAGATATTTTGCAAGACCAAAAAGTATTAGTGCCATCAGCAGAAGATAGTGAAGCTAAAAAGTTTGCCTTAAGAGCTTTAGATATCGATACAAATTGTGGTTGCGGAACGAGTGAAGCATCCGGAACGAAAAACCGTTTAATACTACCTAGTTTAAACTATGCTAAACCCTTTTCGCCCTCTATTAATATGATGGAAAATACACACGGTGTATTTACAGCAGAGCAATTTGTATAATTAATTAAAAACTAAAAAAATCAATAAAAATGAATTATAATCTATACCAAGAAAAACAAGCTACAGCACAAAGAGTTGCAAAATATTTATCTGTAGACGATAAATTTGCAGAGCAATTAAATATAGCCCCAGGAATGCCAGTTCCTTTAATCCCAACAACTCATTATGTAACGGCAAAAATAACAGGAACTGCAATTAAATTTGTAGAATCTTCAAAAAATAAAGTTATAGGAGTGCAGTCTTTTGATGGGAACAAATTAGATGCAAATAAACCTTTTATTATTTGCGGAATAACAGGAATGTATGCTAAAGAGGCTCAAGGCGATAAAAAAACGGTACAAACTGCTAATTATAATAAAGCAGCACCAGCATCTTTACTAAATGGAGAGCTTAAATTAAAGCAAAATAATAGAGGGGTTGTAGCCGAAATTATTACAAATCACCTCTTCAATGTGAATACAACAAATCATAATCTAGACAAGGAATTCCCTTTAGCAGATATGCCATTAGTGAAAGATAAATCTCCTTTTGAAATAGAAGTAGAAATACCTGAAGTATTAGCAACAGGAACCGATCACTTTGTAAAGTTAGAATTAAGAGGTTACACCATTCTTGCATCATAATTAAACTGTTTTAATAATTAAAAAGCCTACCAATAAAAGAGTAGGTAGGCTTTTTTTAATAAGAGTAATATGCAAACAACACATATAAAATTTGGTCTATCAGTAGGTAAAGACAAAGATGCTATAGACATAACAAATAACCTAGGGAGAATAAAAGCAGGATTTGTGACTATTGCCAATGAAAGTAGTTTACCTAATGATATTGTAAGAGTCGCATTAACAGACTTAAACTCTAAACCATATGTAGAAATGGACATAAGAGAATGGAAAAGAAGATCAGGAGGTGATTTTTATTCAAGTATGGTGCCATTAGAGCTTAATGATTCGAACTTAAAACTTCAAATAAACACAGCAACAGCACCAACTTCTGACTTAGTGATGGAGCTTGTTTTAGTACATGAAGATGAAAATTCTATACCATGCGCAAATCACAGATATTAATAGAGCAATTATCAAAAAATACAAATCGTATTATTAGAAATGTACTTCAAGCAACAATTTCTAATGAAGGGTCATCAGCTGTTAAAATATTTGGATTAACACATCAGCCAGGAGAGCGCTTTGTAATTGATGCAACTAATACCGTTAGCGATATTAAACTTCAAGAAATAGAATTTGATGTAAAAGGAGATCCAGCAACCAACAACGTTGTTATAGTATATCAAATCCTACATATAGAACAGTGTTAAAAATGAGTAGTGCTACATTAAAAAATATAATTCAACAGGTAAAACGTAACCCCAAATTAGGAATCGCGGTTAAAAACAATGAAAAAAATAATTGGGTTTATAAAATGACAACATTTCAGAAAATGAAAGACATGGGTTTTCATTCCGTTGAATCTTTTTTAAACAATCTATACGATACTCATTATAACGATATCACCATCTATTTAAAGCGCTCTAATGGAACAAGTTCAACTTACGTTAAAGATCAAAAAGTAGATTTAAAAAATAACAATGCAAGACAGGCACAACCACAGTATAATACAAATAATACTGTAGCAAGTAATAACACTATGGGTTTTGGAGAAAATAATAATGGATTTGGCATGGCAGGAGGTTTAAATATGCCAATGATGAACATGTATTCTAAGTCGCAAGCATATGATGATATAAAACCAAAATATGAAGCGCTTTTAAAAGAAGTTGAATCTAAAAACCAAGAGTTACAAAATTTAAAGTTAGAGAAGCTTTTATTGGACCGTGATTTACAAACAAGTAAAGAGCCTAAAAAACCTATTATATCTGACGAAGTAGCAAGTCTATTATTAAAAGTAGGTCCAGAACTATTAACTAAAATACCTGGAAAAGGATTAAATGGCGCACAAGCACAAATCCAGCAAAACTACTCAGAAAGCAAAAACAAGCTGTTAGACATCATAACACATGAAAATTTCAATGATGATTATTGTAGTTTATTTTCAAATGTTATCGATAAACTAATTGCAAAACCAGAGAGTGCAAAAGAGCTGTTTAATTATATAAATCAAGAACAAAATGCCACAAACACAAATTAAAATAGAAGCAGATAATCAGTTTCAATTAAATGATAAAGTAGCTGCTTTAAATAAAATAAAGCAGTTAGACCCTAAATTATTAAAGGAATTGGGAAGCATCATTGATGATCCAAAAGAGGCAAGTAAAAAACTGTCATCTAAAATGAAACTATTAAAAACATTCTTCTAAAAATGATTAAAGAAAAAGCAAAAACAACCGCTAATAATATTGTTGACAGGGCAAAAAAGTCGGCAAATAAAGTGAAAGAAAAAGTAAAAGAGAACCCTAAAACAGGACTATATGTAGTAGGTGGATTAGTGGGAGTAACAGCTTTAGTGTTTTTAATTAAAGGATTAAATAAAGGAGTAAAAGAAGTTTTTACAGCAGAAGATAATCAAGAAACAATACCAGATACGGGAGGAATTTCTAATGCAGCAACGATAAGTAATCAAACAGCAATAAACTACGCGCAGCAACTATTAGATGCAATGAATCATCTAGCGCCTTTTTGGGGAACCGATGAAGATAAAATAGAAGCAGTATTTAATAATCTTAAAAATGGCGATGATTTTATTAAGGTTTACAATGCTTTTGGTAACAGGAATTATAATGGCTATAACTCACCTCCAGATAGTTGGGTTGGTCAAGCTATAGATGTATATCAAGAAAGGAATTTGGTCTATTGGTTAAATAGTGAATTATCTAGTGTAACAGAACCTACATTATATAATAAAGTTAAGCAACGTGTTGAAAGTGCAGGCTTTTCATTTTAAAAATAAAAAATACTATGTGTAATAATACAATTAAATCAAGAGGAGTGCTTCCAGAAAATGCAATCATTTTATCAGGAATAGTAAAAGATGAAATGGGAGATGCTGTGCCACTAGCACATGTTTATGTTAAAAACTCAAAACGAGGAACTTCAACAGACGAAAACGGAAACTATGATTTAGGAATAGTTATGCCAGGAGACATTATAGTGTTTTCTGTAAATACAGTTATAACAGAAATAGAAGCCTCAAAAGTTGGTAAAATAACGGTTGTAAATACATTAAATGCCTTTCCTGAAATAACTATAACCTCTAAAAAGAAAAAAAGCTGGTTTACACCCATTTTATTAACCGTATTAGGAATAGGAACTATAGCAGCATTATCCTCTAACGGAAAATCGAAACCTGTAAAAGCACGATTATAATATGGCTAATTTCAATACATTTTCATATTTGGTTTTAAAATTAGAAGGAGGCTATCAAGCACATTCTAGCGATACAGGAAACTATAATAGTTTAAATCAATTGGTGGGGACTAATTTAGGAATTAGCGCACCAGTATATGAAAACTGGGTAGGCTATCCACCAAGTGTTTCAGATATGAAGGCAATAACTAAGCAAACTGCAAATGCAATTTATAAAGTGCTGTATTGGGATAAAATTAATGGAGATAACATAAAATCTCAAGAAACAGCGAATATCATTGCAGATCATGCTGTAAATGCAGGAGTAGGAAGTGCTGGTAAAATAGTACAGCGTACACTAAATAAGCATTTTGGTGAAAATTTAGCAGTAGATGGAGTTATTGGAAATAAAACCACTCAGGCAATAAACAAAGTTAAAACAGCACCATTTTTTGATGCCATTTTAGCAGCAAGAGAAAGTTTCTATAAATCACTAAACAAACCAGAGTTTTTACAAGGCTGGTTACATCGACTGCAACCATTTTATGAAGATGCAATAAGACTCTCTCAAAAATACGCTAAACCTTTTTTTTTTCAGCTTTTTCAATAGGTGTGGTTACTCTAGGCGCATTATTTCTAATAAACAGAACACAAAATGATAGGGAAAGCAACAACAGAAACAACTAGTAACAACGCTATAAAGACACTCAAAATAGAAGGGGAGATCTTTAATTGGTTTCCTAAATCATCAAATAATACAGGTGAACCAGAATTAGGAGATCCAGCAAATGGAAGAATCGATAATACAAATTATCAGCTAAGCTATAACGAAGGAGATGCTGAACAATTAACAAGTTGGAACATTTTAAACCAGGAACAATTATACTAGAAGCAATGAAAAAAACAATATTAGTACTTTATTTAATTACCAGCACGATACTATTTGCACAATACCCAAAGCAGTTTAATAATGGTATTAAACTTAATGGAATTAAAGCTAATGCTAACCCTACAAGATTACCAATATTAGATGGTGAAGGCGTTATAAATGAATATGTTAATGTTGTTGATTTAACTAAAGAATTAAATGTTTTAGATGAAAATAGTATACAACAATTTTCAGTAACAAACGAGCTACAGTTTAAAGGCTTTACATTCAATAATATTAATAATGAAATAGAAGCAAACGAAATTAAACGCTATACTTATTTTATAGATTATTCTAATGGTAACGATACTAATGGCAAGTATGAAAATGCCAACTTTCCGTTTAAAAATTTACAAGCAGCAATAAATCATAGTCGTATTATCTTACCAATAGATAACACTAGACCTCCAGAAATTACATTCGAGATACGAGACAATGCAACACATATATTAGATAAACCCATAGGGAAATTAGTGAACTCTGATGTTAGAGTTAGATATAAGATTGTTTCAAGTTTATCGCCAGAAATAAGAATTGAAAACAACACAACAGATATTTTAAGGTTAATGACAGATAATGAAGATTGGGTAAAATCAAGAGTAATGAAGTTAACTATTAATGCTCCATTAGCAACGTTGTCATTTTATGGAAGTGGAGATATTAATTTAAGCGAAGGTAACGGGGGTAATCCTCCTGTATTCGGAGTAGTTGATATCAATGTAGATACAATAACGTATAGTAGTTCAGGAGCAAAGCATTATATCTACGCTGGAGAACATAAATCATTAAGACGAAATTTAAATTTAGGAAGTAGTGTAATAAAAGCAAACACAGTAAATGTTATATCTAATTGCGCAGTAAGAGCAATATCTGAAAATTCTTATATATATTTTAAGAATATTAATTACGAATCAAATTCAGGAATACTAATTTCTGTTTTTTATGGTTCATTTGAATTTGATAATATTGAAGCTTCTTCTCCTTTTTTAATAACGACGACCAATAGTTCTAAGCTTATACATGGAAATATAAGGGGAAATTACAGTGGTGAGGGGTTTAGGTATATTTCTACAAATAGAAGTATAGAAATTATATATAAAAACAATCCAATTATAGACCTTCCTGTATATATGGGATATTTCAATTCACCTCCAGATGTACCTATTAAATTAATTGGAACATCTGTGAAATATAATTCTCCTTACCTTTTTTCGTCAAGTGTTATTGGAGTAGCAGCAGAAAATAATATCATGTTTGATATTGAAGTATCTAATCTAGAGGTATCGGGTAGTTTATTTTCAGAGGGTAGACAAGGTGCAGGTGTTCGAATAACCAATACTTATTTAAAATTGGGAGGTAAATTTAATGGGGTTTTTTCAGCAGCTTCAGACTCTAATGTATTTAACGCATTCAGACCTATTATATTAGAAGTAAACGGAAACTGTGTAATAAATTGTGCGACATCTCCCAATGAAAAGGTTATTTTTTCTTATTCCGAACCACCTTCAGGCAAACCAATTGTTCAGTTAAATGGTAATTTATCAATAATAAATGGAACAATAGACGAAACAACTGTGGAAGTTGTAAAGCCTAGTATCGTTAATGTATATAGTATTGGACAGTAAAACAATAATCAAATTTTAATTGAAATAATATAATATGAAAAAGTTAGTCCTATTAATCACAATCTTGTTTTATTCAGTATTACAAGCTCAAAATCAAACTTCAATAATAACAAACACTAATGTTGATTACACGTTCGATAGTGAACCCTGTTTATTAATGCGCACGATAATTAATATAACCGAGCAACCTACAGGCCAATATAGAAAGTATGTAATTCTAAACCAACGCGTAAAATTCAACGAGGATAACAAACTGATAATTTTAGGAAAGAAAGATACAGAGGCCGTAAGAATATTTAGTTACAAAGAGATTGATGCACTTTACACGATGGTAAATAAATTAATAACAGCAGAAGACTCTCAAACATTTACTGAAAATAAAAAGCAGCAAATGGCTTTGCTGATAATGACACAGCAAGATAGACCATATAATACAAAAGCAAGTAACTGGAAATTATATGAGTAATAATATCATACATAAGCGTATTCAACGATTAGAAGTATTGCTGGCATTAATTTTAATATTAATACCAGGAATACTCATTCTGTTTACTGGAGAAGTTAGAGCCAGTATAAGTGATTATGCCTATAGTAAAGCAGATAACTTGTTTAGTGGTTTATTATGGATATCGGCAGCTTTGTTTCTCTATAATGGTATGTACACTAATAAATGGTACAATTTTGTTTTAGCCACCACTTTAATAGGAGTTAGCTTAACAGATCACCTAGAGTATACAATACTACATTACACATTAGCCGGATTATTTTTTCTAGGAACTATGCTTGTAATGGTTGTTTATAGTAGCCAAAAACAACGCGTTTATAAAGTTTGGGTAAGCCTTTTTATGTTAGTTGTTTTAACCTCTAGTATACTCTTTAAAACCATGTCTTTATTAGTTGCAGAATGGATTTGTTTAGCCCCAATAAGTATTCACTTTATAGGCGAAAGCCTTAATAAAATAGATTAAAATGTCAAAAGAAACAATAACAAACATGATTCGATGGGTTTTAAAAGTCGTCCTAATATTCTTATCATTTGTAATAATGATAATGCCTTTTATTCCTGCATTCAAAGAATATGTTTTTGATTATCCAGAAAAAGAGTTTGGATCCAAGGAGGTTGTAATATTCTGTTTAGGTATTTTAATTTTTACAGGAGGTATATTCTCAAATACAATCTTAACAGCCCTTAAAAATGCTTTTAAAAACGTGTTTAACTTTAAAATCACTAAATAATGGCTAGTAAGTTCGAGTTTATAGTCATGTCCTTTTTGCTTATAACTAGTGGTAACGTACTGTCTGGTTTGGGTTCGCTTTTAGCAGTTATTTATTATTTAAGCATGATTAAAGTTAATGTGGTCAATAAAAAATATGACTCTAGTTGGAGCTTATTTATAAAATCAATTTTTAAGCTTAAGAAATGAAAATAAAGCATATAATTTATATAGTAACCTTAGCGCTTTTAATTAGTGGCTGCGCTACAAGAAAAGCGATACAAAGCGCTAATAAAACGACTATAAAAGATAGTATTAGAGTAAAAACAAACTACAAATATAGAGACACAACAATTTATATTGTTGGCGATACAAATACTATAAAAGTACCTATAATAAAAATAGCAGAACAACCAGTATACCAAAAAAGCAGATACACAACATTAAGCCTGCAACGCTCAGGAAACAACGTTGTTGCAGAATGTCGATTAGATAGCCTAGCATTACAATTAAAGTTAAAGGATAAAGAAGTAGAAATGCAGCGATGGTATATAGAAAAACAAGAAAACACTATAGTAATACCTAAAAAATACATTCCTAAAATGATTAAGTGGTTAGCCTTTATTGGAGGTGGTTTTCTACTCTCTTTGGTTATGGTATTTGGGTTTAAATATATAAAACGATGAAAAAGGTATTGTTGGTTGGCTCTTTATTGGTAAGCGGATTAGTTGTTTTTGGTAAATCTGTTTTAAAAAAATATGAAACAGGAATAAAACAATTAAAATTTAATATCAATAACATTAAAAATATTAAGATTTCAAATAGCACGTTAGCGGCTAATGTGCAGCTTAATATTACCAATCCTACGAGTTTAGACTTTACTACGAACACTAACGGATTGGTTAAGTTAGAGCGCCTCGACTTTTATAATAAAAATACCTTTATAGGTATAGCAAAACCTAATATTTCTAGTATTAGTATTCCTAAAAATAGTACAACAATTAGTCCTTATATACCTGTAACTATTCCTTTAACCTGGCAAACTTTTGGAGCAGCATTACAGATTGTAAATAATTCACAAAATATTGTAGTAAAACCTGTAATAGAGGTTTTTAATAAAACTTATATATTATAATGCTTCAGTCTATACAACATTACAATCGTTTAAATGGTGTTATTTCACGCACACAATTATTAGAACTACTAGACGCTTTAAAAGCAGACGAGCAAACCTATGCAGCAACAAAAGTAAATGCATTATTGGTATCATATCCAGAAGCCATTAATTTCAATATAGAATCGGTAAACGAGGTATTCGAACAACCCAATAAAGCGATATTGGATGGACTAGAATATATACAAGAAACTGATGATTCTCAAGGTTTAGCAAAAGCAGTAAAACCTAATGATATTTATCAAATGATTACAGATAAGATGCTTAAGTTAATTAAAGAAGCATCAGGACGTAATTATAAGAAAAAATGGAAAGGTAAAACCTATGGAAAAGGCTATTTAATACCGTTTAATTTTGAATCTAAAAAACGATATAGAGGCGTTAATGTGTTTCTACTTACGCAATTTGAAATTATAGAAAACCCCTTCTTTTTAACCTTTAAACAAGTTGAAAAGCTAGGAGGGAAGGTTAAGAAAAATAGTAAAGGATATCCAGTCGTTTATTTTACTAAACTATATAAAATAGAAGATGCAGAAAAGACTATTGACTTTGGAACGTATGATTTAAAAAAAGCAAAACGATTTGTTCAAGAAAAGGGATTAAAAGAAGATGATATCTTCTATTTGCCAATATTAAAGTATTACAATGTTTATAATGGGAATGATATAGAAGGCATAGATTTCGATTTAAAAAACTTTAAAATAGGATATGTAGAAAATGAACTATCAATAAAAGAACAATCAAATAAGTTGGTGGTACCAGAGGCTATTATTGAAAATTACCCAAAACCCGCACCAAAATTAGGGTTTGGAGGAAATAGAGCTTTTTATAGTCCTATGGAAGACCGAATTAAAATGCCATATTTATTAGATTTTGAGACTGTGCAAGATTATTACCGAACGCTATTTCATGAATTTTCACATAGTACTGGCGCGCAAAACAGATTAAAAAGAGATTTTACAGGGAGATTTGGAAGTAAAAAATATGCGTTTGAAGAACTTATTGCTGAATGGGGAGCTGTTTTTTTAAGTGCAGAAGCAGGTATAGTGTATCATAACAATGCAAATCATGCTGAATACCTTAAAAATTGGAATGGCGCATTAACTCACATAAAAGACGATAATCGTTTTATTATGAGAGCTTGTACAGAGGCCCAAAAAGTAGCAGATTTTATTCTACAATATAATGAGAAAGGGGAACCTAAGTACTTTAAGGACCTTGATAAAATCACTAAAGCATTAGAACCTAAAAAAGTTATAAAACCAATACCTAAAACTCCA
>Ga0189290_100254_pt1 | contig 19076 bp, 12 predicted proteins | sample UW140minimetaG_FD_130318 | JGI IMG/M metagenome (GOLD analysis project Ga0189290, IMG submission 130318) | Marine microbial communities from the Costa Rica Dome - UW140 mini metaG | ecosystem: Environmental > Aquatic > Marine > Oceanic > Photic zone | place: Costa Rica: the Eastern Pacific...
CGCTTCACCACCGGAAGCTTCAGCCAGAACCATCGTGATAGCAGCCGTCAGCGTGGTCTTGCCATGGTCAACGTGACCAATCGTACCAATGTTCGCGTGCGGCTTTGTGCGCTCAAACTTTTCTTTAGCCATCGATCTCTCTCCGAAATCTCAATCTGCGTTGTTTCCGTTCGAAGAAGCCGCTTATGCGGACTTCTCGATGATTTCCTGTTCAACCGCTTTCGGCACAGCCTCATAGTGGTCGAACTGCATGGTGAACTGGGCGCGACCCTGTGTGGCCGAGCGGAGGTTGTTCACGTAGCCAAACATGTTGGCGAGCGGGACCATTGCGTTAACAACCGTAGCGTTGCCACGCATCTCCTGACCCGCGATCTGGCCGCGGCGGGAGTTCAGGTCACCGATAACACCACCGGTGTACTCGTCCGGCGTCACGACCTCGACCTTCATGATCGGCTCGAGAAGCTTCGGAGCACATTCGTGCTTCGCTTCTCGGAACGCTGCACGCGCAGCGATCTCGAAAGCGAGAACAGAGGAGTCAACATCGTGGTAGGCACCGTCAACGAGCGTCGCCTTGACGTCGATGACCGGGAAGCCAGCGAGCAGACCATTGTCCATGACAGACTTGAGGCCCTTCTCGACACCCGGGATGTATTCTTTCGGCACGTTACCGCCGACGATCTTGGACTCGAACTCGAAACCGGCACCGGCTTCATTCGGTTCGAACTCGATCTTGACGCGAGCGAACTGACCGGAACCACCGGACTGCTTCTTGTGCGTGTAGTCGACAAGACCAGCCTGGCTGAGACTCTCGCGGTAGGCCACCTGCGGCGCACCGATGTTCGCTTCAACGTTGAATTCGCGCTTCATGCGGTCAACCAGGATGTCGAGGTGAAGCTCGCCCATGCCTGCGATGATCGTCTGACCGGATTCTTCGTCGGACTTCGTACGGAAGGACGGGTCCTCGGCAGCCAGACGCTGCAGAGCGATACCCAGCTTCTCCTGGTCGGCTTTCGACTTCGGCTCAATGGCCAGCTCGATAACCGGATCCGGGAATTCCATACGCTCGAGGATAACCGGCTTGAGGGAGTCAGACAGGGTGTCACCCGTCGTCGTGTCCTTCAGGCCTGCAATCGCGACGATGTCGCCAGCGTAGCATTCCTTGATGTCTTCACGGGAGTTGGAGTGCATCAGCAGCATACGACCGATACGCTCTTTCTTATCCTTGACCGTGTTGAGCAGGGACGTACCCGTTTCCAGGTGACCGGAATACATGCGAGCAAACGTCAGTGAGCCTACAAACGGGTCGTTCATGATCTTGAACGCCAGCAGCGAGGTCGGCTCGTCATCAGACGCGGGACGCGTGGTCTCTTCTTCCGTCTTGACGTCGATACCCTTGATGGCCGGGATCTCGACCGGGCTCGGCAGGAAGTCGACAACAGCGTCGAGCAGCGGCTGGACACCCTTGTTCTTGAACGCCGTACCGCAAAGGATCGGAACGAAAGACAGGTTGATCGTACCTTGACGGATCAGCGCCTTCAGCTTCTCTTCGGTCGGCTCTTCGCCTTCCAGATAGGCTTCCATGGCCGCTTCGTCCTGCTCGACAGCGGTCTCAACCAGCTGCTCACGGTACTCGGCCGCCTTGTCGGCAAGCTCAGCGCGGATTTCGCGCTCTTCCCAGGTCGCACCCAGGTTTTCGCCCTGCCAGACGAGCTCTTTCATCTTGACCAGGTCAATCAGGCCTTCGTACTCGTTCTCGGAGCCGATCGGCAGCTGGACCGGAAGCGGGGTGGAACCCAGGCGATCCGTGACCATGCCAACGCAGTTGTAGAAGTCAGCGCCGAGCTTATCCATCTTGTTGACGAAGATCATGCGTGGAACTTCGTACTTGTCCGCCTGACGCCAGACCGTCTCGGTCTGCGGCTCAACACCGGCATTGGCGTCGAGGCAGCAAACAGCACCGTCAAGGACACGCAGGGAGCGCTCAACCTCAATAGTAAAGTCCACGTGGCCCGGGGTGTCGATGATGTTCAGACGCTTGCCGTTCCAGAAACAGGTCGTCGCAGCAGAAGTGATCGTGATGCCACGCTCCTGCTCCTGCTCCATCCAGTCCATGGTGGCAGCACCATCGTGCACTTCACCGATCTTGTGGGACTTACCGGTGTAGTAGAGGATCCGTTCGGTCGTCGTCGTCTTGCCAGCATCGATGTGAGCCATGATGCCGAAGTTACGATAATCCTCAATCTTATATTCGCGGGCCATTGTCAGGGTCCTTGATACGAGCTTTGTCGTTTACCAGCGGTAGTGAGCAAAGGCGCGGTTCGCCTCAGCCATACGGTGCGTGTCTTCGCGCTTCTTGACGGCGGTGCCACGGTTGGCAGCAGCGTCCATCAGTTCGCCAGCGAGACGCTCACGCATCGTGTTCTCATTGCGACCACGTGCAGCAGCCGTCAGCCAGCGGATGGCCAGGGCTTTCTTGCGGTCTTGGCGAACCTCAACCGGAACCTGGTAGGTCGCACCACCAACACGGCGGGAGCGAACCTCGACCTCCGGAGAGACGTTACCGAGAGCATCATGGAATACGGAGACGGGCTCGCGCTTGAGCTTGCCCTCAACGATGTCCAGCGCACCGTAAACGATGCGCTCTGCGACGGACTTCTTACCGTCGAGCATGATGTAGTTCATGAATTTGGTGAGATCGCGATCTCCGAACTTCGGGTCCGGGTGGATCTCACGTTTTTCTGCGCGATGGCGACGTGACATTGCCGTCTCCCTTACTTCGGACGCTTGGCGCCGTACTTAGAACGACGCTGCTTACGATCTTTGACACCCTGGGTGTCGAGCACACCGCGAAGGATGTGATAGCGAACACCCGGAAGGTCCTTCACACGACCGCCGCGGATAAGCACGACAGAGTGTTCCTGAAGGTTGTGACCCTCACCCGGGATATAGCTCACAACTTCGTGGCCATTGGTCAAACGTACTTTCGCGACCTTCCGGAGGGCCGAGTTCGGCTTCTTCGGGGTCGTCGTATATACGCGTGTACATACGCCGCGGCGCTGCGGGCAGGCCTCAAGGGCCGGCACTTTGTTGCGCTTCGGCTTGTCTTTTCGCGGCTTGCGAATGAGCTGGTTGATTGTCGGCATCCCGCTCTAATCCGTTTCTATCTCAATAGCGACACCCATCAGCGCGGTAAGGCACTGCTGGGTGCAAGTAACGGCCCCGCCGTTCGAGCAAAATGCCCGCGCGTCGGAACCAAGGGTTTTTCCGTTACGGTGAGCGTCGTTTAATCCAGTGGATTACGGCCCGCCCTTAAAACGAGCGCGGAAACTACGCATGCGACTCGCATCCGTCAAGCACCGCTACAGACTTTTTCTTATGCCCTTATGGTTAAGCCCGGCACGGACAAAAAAAGGCCGCCAGTGTTCTGGCGGCCTTTCCTTGTCTATCAGGCGATTAGCGTCTTATTCGGGAGACGCTTCAGAGGCTGCTTCCGCAGCAGCGGCTTCTGCGATTTCCGCCGGAAGCCCCTCCTCCTCGATCGCCTGTTCGCGCTCTGCGAGCATTACGTCGTCACGATCATCCGCAAGTTTCTGGTACTGGCGCATCATGGCACCCGTACCGGCAGGAATCAGTCGTCCTACGATGACGTTCTCTTTCAGGCCTTCCAGCGTGTCTTCCTTACCCTGGACCGAAGCCTCGGTGAGGACACGCGTGGTTTCCTGGAAGGACGCGGCCGAGATAAAGGAACGCGTCTGCAGCGACGCCTTGGTGATACCCAGCAGAACCGGGTCGCCGGACGCCATGCGCTTGCCTTCGGCTTCCAGACGCTCATTGGCCTCCAGATACTCGATCTTGTCGACCTGCTCGCCGGCGAGGAAGGAACTCTCGCCCGGATCGCGGATCTCGACCTTCTGCAGCATCTGGCGAACGATCGTCTCGATGTGCTTGTCGTTGATCGGAACGCCCTGCAGTCGGTAGACTTCCTGGATCTCGTTGATCAGGTAATCCGCCAGAGCCGGAACACCCAGGATCGCCAGGATGTCGTGCGGCGCCGGGTGACCGTCAAGCAGGTATTCGCCCTTCTGGATGATGTCGTTTTCCTGGACCGTCAGGTGCTTGCCCTTCGGTACCAGGTATTCGACACGACCCTCTTCCGGATTCTCCTCCGGAACGATGGCGATGCGACGCTTGTTCTTGTAGTCGCGACCGAACTCGACGCGGCCGGTGATCTCGGCGATCACGGCGTGGTCCTTCGGACGACGGGCTTCGAACAGCTCAGCAACACGCGGCAGACCACCGGTGATGTCGCGCGTCTTGGCACCTTCCGTCGGGATACGTGCGATGACGTCACCCGGGCGGATCTCGTCGCCATCGCTGACGGAGAGAATGGCGCCAACAGCCAGCATGTAGCTCGCAGTGGAACCGGAAGACAGCTTGATCGGCTCACCCTGCTCGTCCTGGATCACCAAGGCCGGCTGGATGGAGGACGATTTAGTGCCGGAGCGCCAGTCGATGATCACCTTGGAGGCAATACCCGTGGCTTCATCCGTTTCCTCTTTCACGGAAACACCATCGGTGATGTCGACAAAGCGAACCTTGCCGCCAACTTCCGAAACGATCGGGGCAGTATACGGGTCCCACTCGGCCAGGCGCTGACCGCGCTCGGCCTTGTCGCCCTCTTTGACACGCAGCTTGGTACCATAGCCCAGCTTGTGTGCCTCACGCTCCTTGCCCTCACCGTCAACAATGCAGACCTGCATGTTACGGCTCATGACGATCAGATCGCCATCGGCATTGGTCACCGTCGACGGATTGGTGAAGGCGATCTTACCTTCATTGGTCGCTTCCACGAAGGACTGCTCGGAGACCTGCGCGGTACCACCGATGTGGAAGGTCCGCATGGTCAGCTGGGTACCCGGCTCACCAATGGACTGGGCCGCGATAACACCTACAGCCTCACCGATATTGACGCGCGTACCGCGTGCCAGGTCACGACCGTAACAGGTCGCACAGACACCGACGCGGGTTTCACAGGTCAGCGGCGAACGCGCGCGGACACTGATCACACCAGCCGCTTCGATCTCGGCCGCCAGGTCCTCGTCGACATAGGTGTCGGCACCGCAGATGGTCTCGCCCGTCGCCGGGTTCTTGACCTCTTCTGCCGTGGTCCGGCCCAGCAGGCGCTGCTCCAGGGACACGATGACTTCACCACCGTCCACAACCGCATCGATCTCGATGGACTCGGACGTGCCGCAATCCTCTTCGGTGATGATGCAGTCCTGGGCCACGTCGACGAGACGACGCGTCAGGTAACCGGAGTTCGCGGTCTTCAGAGCGGTATCCGCCAGACCCTTACGGGCACCGTGGGTGGAGTTGAAGTATTCGAGGACGGTCAGGCCTTCCTTGAAGTTCGAGACAATCGGCGTCTCGATGATCTCGCCGGACGGCTTGGCCATCAGGCCGCGCATACCCGCCAGCTGCTTCATCTGGTTCTTGGAACCACGAGCGCCGGAGTGGGCCATCATGTAAACCGAGTTGACCTCGGAGATGCGACCATCTTCACCGACCGTCGTCTTCGCGATCTCGTCCATCATGGCGTCAGCGACGTTATCCGTACACTTCGCCCAGGCGTCGACCACCTTGTTGTACTTCTCACCCTTGGTGATCAGACCATCAACATACTGCTGCTCGTATTCGGAAACGAGCTGGCGCGTTTCGCCAACCAGATCGGCCTTCGCGTCAGGAATGAGCATGTCATCCTTGCCGAAGGAGATGCCGGCCTTGGCCGCTTCCTTGAAGCCCAGACCCATGATCTGGTCACAGAAGATGACCGTCGCCTTCTGGCCGCAGTGACGATAGACATTGTCGATCAGCGCACCGATTGCCTTCTTGGTCAGCAGTTCGCCAACCATGTCCGGCTGGATCTTCTCGTGACGCGGCAGGAGGTCGATGATCATCTTGCGGCCCGGAGTCGTCTCGATGACCTTGGTGACCTGGTTGCCTTCAGAGTCGATGCCTTCCCAGCGCGCCTTGACCTTGGCGTGCAGGGTCACAGCATTGGTTTCCAGCGCCGCTTCCATTTCCGCGCGGCTGCCAAAGGCCATGCCCTCGCCCGGCTCGTTCTCTTTCTCGATGGAAAGATAGTAGAGACCCAGAACGATATCCTGGGACGGAACGATGATCGGCTTGCCGTTGGCCGGAGACAGGATGTTGTTCGTCGACATCATCAGCGTCCGCGCTTCCAGCTGGGCTTCCAGCGAGAGCGGGACGTGAACAGCCATCTGGTCACCGTCGAAGTCAGCGTTGAACGCTGCACAGACGAGCGGGTGAAGCTGGATAGCCTTGCCTTCGATCAGTTTCGGCTCAAACGCCTGGATGCCGAGACGGTGCAGCGTCGGCGCACGGTTCAGCATGACCGGGTGTTCGCGGATAACCTCGTCGAGCACATCCCAGACTTCCGGACGTTCTTTCTCGACCAGTTTCTTCGACTGTTTGACGGTACCGGACAGGCCCTTGGCGTCCAGCCGCGCATAGATGAACGGCTTGAACAGCTCGAGCGCCATTTTCTTCGGCAGGCCGCATTCGTGCAGCTTGAGGTCCGGACCAACCACGATGACCGAACGGCCGGAATAGTCGACGCGCTTGCCGAGCAGGTTCTGACGGAAACGACCCTGCTTGCCCTTAAGCATGTCGGACAGCGATTTCAGCGGGCGCTTGTTGGCACCGGTGATCACGCGGCCACGACGGCCATTGTCGAACAGGGCGTCGACGGATTCCTGCAGCATCCGCTTCTCGTTGCGGATGATGATATCCGGCGCGCGCAGCTCGATGAGGCGCTTGAGGCGGTTGTTACGGTTGATCACGCGACGATAGAGGTCGTTGAGGTCAGACGTCGCGAAACGGCCGCCGTCCAGCGGCACCAGCGGACGCAGTTCCGGTGGAATGACCGGGACAACCGTCAGGATCATCCATTCCGGCTTGTTACCTGAGGAGATGAAGTTCTCGAGCAGCTTGAGACGCTTGGCGTACTTCTTCAGCTTCAGCTCGGAACCGGTTTCCTTCATGTCTTCACGGATCTTGGCGCACTCAGCTTCCAAATCCATGTTGATCAGGATTTCGCGGACCGCTTCAGCACCAATGCCGGCCGTGAAGGCGTCTTCGCCATACTCGTCCTGCGCGTCCATGTATTCTTCTTCGGAGAGAAGCTGGAACGGCTGCAGCGGGGTCAGGCCCGGCTCGATGACGACATAGTTCTCGAAGTAGAGAACACGCTCGACATCCTTGAGTGCCATGTCGAGGATCATGGCGATCCGCGACGGCAGGGATTTCAGGAACCAGATGTGAGCAACCGGAGCCGCCAGCTCGATGTGGCCCATGCGCTCGCGACGAACGCGGGCCAGGGTCACTTCAACGCCGCACTTCTCGCAGACGATGCCCTTGTACTTGATACGCTTGTACTTGCCGCACAGACATTCGTAATCCTTCACAGGACCGAAGATGCGGGCACAGAACAGGCCATCACGTTCCGGCTTGAATGTCCGGTAGTTGATGGTTTCCGGCTTCTTCACTTCACCAAAGGACCAGGAGAGGATTTTCTCCGGGCTGGCGAGTGCGATGCGGATCCGGTCGAAAGACGGGCCTTCGGCAGCCGGATTGAAGATGTTCATGACGTCGTTGTTCATGTCATCACTCCCATAAGGGGTTTGCGGGACGGCGAACCGCCCCGCGAAATTGATTGCCTTAGCCGTTCTTCAGTTCGACGTTGAGGCCGAGCGAACGCATTTCCTTGACGAGAACGTTGAAGCTCTCCGGGACACCGGCTTCGAAGGTATCGTCGCCACGGACGATAGCCTCGTAGACCTTGGTCCGGCCCGCAACGTCGTCTGATTTCACCGTCAGCATTTCCTGCAGCGTGTACGCTGCACCGTATGCCTCCAGTGCCCAGACCTCCATCTCGCCGAAGCGCTGGCCACCGAACTGCGCCTTACCGCCCAGCGGCTGCTGGGTGACGAGGGAGTACGGGCCAATCGAGCGAGCGTGGATCTTGTCGTCGACCAGGTGGTGCAGTTTGAGCAGGTGCTTGACGCCCACCGTGACCTTGCGGCGGAAGGGCTCACCCGTCTGACCATCATACAGGGTCGACTGACCGGAACGATCAAAGCCAGCCAGTTCGAGCATGTCAGCCACATCCGGCTCACGTGCACCGTCGAAGACCGGCGTTGCGATCGGAACACCGTTTTTGAGGTTCTGACCCAGCTCGGCCAGTTCCTGTTCGGTTTCCGGCAGCTCGGCATCCTCGCCATAAGCCCGCTTCAGCTCGGTCGTCAGCGTCTGGATATTGCCGTCACGCTTATAGGCCTCATAGGCCTCGCCGATCTGGGCGCCCAGGCCCTTACAGGCCCAACCCAGGTGAGTCTCAAGGATCTGACCAACGTTCATGCGGGACGGAACGCCCAGCGGGTTGAGAACGATGTCAACGGCTTCACCGTTGGCCAGGAACGGCATGTCCTCGATCGGGTTGATCTTGGAAATGACACCCTTGTTGCCGTGGCGACCGGCCATCTTGTCACCCGGCTGAAGCTTGCGCTTCACGGCAACAAAGACCTTGACCATTTTCATCACGCCCGGCGGCATTTCATCGCCGCGCTGAAGCTTGTCGACCTTGTCCTCGAAACGACGGTCAAGGCGGGCCTTGGAGTCTTCGTACTGCTTCTGCAGTGCTTCGACTTCACCCATTGCTTTCTCATCGTCCAGACCGATGCGCCACCACTGGCTGCGCGGGGTCTCGTCGAGGGCATCAACAGTGACCTCGCCCTTGGCAAAGCCGCGCGGTCCGGAAACCGCCGTCTTGCCCAGCAGCAGGTCGCCGAGACGCTGGTAGATATTGCGCTCGAGGATGTGGAGCTCGTCATCCCGGTCCTTGCCGAGACGTTCGATTTCCTCACGCTCGATCGAGATCGCGCGCTCGTCCTTGTCAACGCCGTGACGGTTGAAGACACGCACTTCAACGACCGTACCGGTTGCACCGGACGGCATGCGCAGGGAGGTGTCGCGAACGTCGGACGCCTTCTCACCGAAAATGGCGCGCAGAAGCTTTTCTTCCGGCGTCATCGGGCTTTCACCCTTCGGCGTCACCTTGCCGACCAGGATATCACCGGCAGCAACCTCGGCACCGACGGCAACAATGCCGGCTTCGTCGAGATTGCGCAGAGCCTCCTCACCGACATTCGGGATGTCGCGGGTGATCTCTTCCGGACCCAGCTTGGTATCCCGCGCTGCGATCTCGAATTCCTCGAGGTGGATCGAGGTGAAGACATCGTCGCGCACGATACGCTCGGAGATGAGGATGGAGTCCTCGAAGTTGTAGCCGTTCCAGGGCATGAAAGCGACGACCACGTTACGGCCGAGCGCCAGGTCACCCAGGTCCGTGGACGGTCCGTCGGCAATGATATCACCGGAACGCACCGCATCACCCACGCGTACGATCGGACGCTGGTTGATACAGGTGGACTGGTTGGAACGCTGGAATTTCGACAGACGGTAGATATCAACGCCCGACTGGGCCGCTTCAAGATCTTCCGTGGCGCGGATAACGATACGCGTCGCGTCGACCTGCTCGACAACACCGGCACGCTTGGCCGCAATGGCCGCACCGGAATCGCGGGCAACAACCGCTTCCATGCCGGTACCGACGAGAGGCGCTTCCGCCTTCACAAGCGGCACGGCCTGGCGTTGCATGTTCGATCCCATCAGAGCGCGGTTGGCGTCATCGTTCTCGAGGAACGGGATCAGCGCCGCAGCGACGGAAACAACCTGTTTCGGCGAGACGTCGATGAAATCGACTTCATCGCGCGAGGTCAGGGTGACATCACGGACCGGACCGACACGACAGTTGACGAACTCATTGTCCAGACCGCCATCCGTATTCACGTGGGCATTCGCCTGGGCGATGGAGTAACGCGCTTCCTGCATGGCGGAGAGATACTGGATATCTTCCGTCAGCTTGCCGTCTTCAACCTTGCGGTACGGGCTTTCGATGAAGCCGTACTTGTTGACGCGGGCAAAGGTGGACAGGGAGTTGATCAGACCAATGTTCGGGCCTTCCGGCGTCTCAATCGGGCAGATACGACCATAGTGCGTCGGGTGTACGTCGCGGACCTCGAAGCCCGCACGCTCACGCGTCAGACCACCCGGCCCAAGCGCTGACAGACGGCGCTTGTGGGTGACTTCCGACAGCGGGTTAGTCTGGTCCATGAACTGGGACAGCTGCGAGGAACCGAAGAACTCGCGAACCGCAGCAGCCGCCGGCTTGGCGTTGACCAGGTCGTGCGGCATGACGGTTTCGATATCCACCGAGCTCATGCGCTCCTTGATCGCGCGCTCCATGCGTAGGAGGCCGATGCGGTACTGGTTTTCCATCAGTTCGCCAACGGAGCGAACACGACGATTGCCCAGATTGTCGATGTCATCGATGTCGCCGCGACCGTCACGCAGATCGACCAGCGTCTTGAGGACAGACAGGATGTCGTCCTTGCGCAGGGTCCGCATGTCATCCGGAGCGTCCAGGTCGAGACGCATGTTCATCTTCACACGGCCAACGGCAGAGAGGTCATAACGCTCGCTGTCGAAGAACAGGCCCTGGAACATCGCTTCAGCGGTTTCCGGGGTCGGCGGCTCACCCGGGCGCATGACACGATAGATGTCCACGAGCGCCTGCTCGCGGCTCTCATTCTTGTCCACGGACAGGGTCGTGCGAACATAGGGACCAACACCGGTGGCCGGGTCGATGTCGAGAACACCGATTTCCTTGGTGCCTATCTCTTTCAGCTCGATCAGCAGCTCTTCCGTGATCTCGTCGCCGGCTTCGGCAAAGATCTCGCCGGTTTCCATGTTGACCATGTCTTCCGACAGGTAGGCACCGATCAGCTGGTCGTCGCCAACCAGCAGGTTGGCTAGGCCTTCATCGGCCAGCTTGTTGGCTGCACGGGCAGACATTTTCTTGCCGGCTTCGGCAACAACATCACCCGTCTTGGCGTCCACGAGGTCGCGCTGCGGCTTCACACCGCGCCAGCGTTCCTTCACGAACGGTACGCTCCAGCCCTTCTTGGTCAGCTTGTATTCAACAGCCGTGTAGAAGGTGGAGAGGATCTCTTCCTTGTCGAGGCCCAGCGCATACAGCAGGGTCGTCGCCGGCAGTTTGCGGCGACGGTCGAGGCGCATGTGAACCACGTCCTTGGCGTCGAACTCGAAGTCGAGCCAAGAGCCGCGATACGGGATGATGCGCGCTGCAAAGAGGTATTTGCCAGAGGAGTGTGTCTTGCCACGGTCATGGTCAAAGAACACGCCCGGAGAACGGTGCATCTGGGAGACGATCACACGCTCGGTACCGTTGACGATGAAGGTACCCTTGTCCGTCATGAGCGGGATATCGCCCATATAGACGTCCTGCTCCTTGATGTCCTTGACCGAACGGGCGCCGGTTTCTTCGTCCACATCGAAAACGATCAGACGCATCTTCACTTTCAGAGGCGCAGCATAGGTCATGTCCCGCTGCTGACACTCCTCGGTGTCAAATTTCGGAGGCTCGAACTCGTAGGATACGAAGTCGAGAACCGCACGCTCAGCGAAGTCCTTGATCGGAAAAACCGATTTAAAGACAGCCTGCAGACCCGTATCGGTCCGCTCGCTGGAATGCACGTCCTTCATCAGGAAGTGTTCATACGAACTCTTCTGGACTTCGATCAGGTTCGGCATCGCGACCGTTTCCGGAATGCGACCGAAAGATTTGCGAATGCGCTTTTTGCCGGTGAACGACAGACCCATGTCGGCTCCCTTCGCAGATAGCACTGCATAGATGCGGAGAGGATTCTCCGCGCCTCTCGCCCCTTGATCCAGACGGGCGCCTGGACCGGCTAAACGAAACACCTCGGGACGGGCTGGCGTTTCGCAGTCTTTTAAGACGGGCTAACGGACGCGCAGGAATCCCCACGCGCCCGTAGCACATCTTCAATCACGCCGCGGCGCGATTACTTAAGCTCGACAGAAGCACCTGCAGCTTCGAGCTTAGCCTTGATTTCTTCAGCCTCAGCCTTGGCAGCGCCTTCTTTGACGGCCTTCGGTGCGCCTTCAACCATTTCCTTGGCTTCTTTCAGGCCAAGACCGGTGATTGCGCGGACTTCTTTAATCACGTTGATTTTCTTGTCGCCAGCAGCGGTCAGAACAACGTCAAACTCGTCCTTCTCAGCAGCAGCTTCGCCACCAGCGTCGCCGCCAGCCGGGCCAGCAGCAACTGCAACAGCAGCAGCAGCCTTGATGCCTTTTTCTTCGAGAAGGTCGTTGAGTTCCTTGGCTTCCATGATGGTGAGGCCCAGGAGTTCGTCACAGAGTTTAGCTACATCAGCCATTTCTATAGTTCCTTAAAGTCGTAGTCGTGTCAGTTCGATAGCGGAGAATGACGTTAGGCTTCGGCCTTCTCGCGGATGACCTCGATGGCGCCAGCCAGGCCCTGACCCGGAGCAGCGAGGCGCTGACCGATCTGGGACGCCTGACCAAGCAGACGCGCGGCGATGGTACCAATGAGTTCTTCGCGGGACGGCATTTTGGAGAGCGCCTCGATACCCTTGGCATCGAAGATTTCCTCTTCCATGAAACCACCCAGGATGACGAACTTGTCGTTATCCTTGGCGTAGTCGACAGCCACCTTCGGCGCCGCAACAAAGTCTTCCGAGTAAGCGATGGCGACCGGACCCGTAAACAGGTCAGCAGCGCCCTCACCCGGCTTGCCCTTGAGTGCGATTTTTGCGAGGCGGTTGCGAACAACCTTGAACGTGCCACCCAGCTCGCGGAGCTTGGCGCGCAGTTCCGTCATTTCCGCAACGGTCATGCCCGAATAATGAGCCATGACCACGGATCCGCTCGCGTCAAAGATGCCATTCAGCTCTTCAACGGAAGCTTCTTTTTGATTGCGATCCATTGCGGTCTCCCTGCAAGGCTCACCCACCATGGGTGAGCCGGTGAAACATCGCATCGCTGAAACCTGCAGATCTCATCGGTGCGATGGATCCTGTCCCAGGGCTCGAACCAACACGACCTTGGCAACCAAGGTCACATTGATCTCGCTCTGTCTCACACAGGGCCTTCTGTGATTAAGACCGGCCAAGCCGGTCCCCTGTGATCTCGGACAGGTTGGTCTGCCAGGGCGCAAAACACACACCCAAACAGGCCGACCAGCCCGGCTGGATATATCCAGCCGGGCTGAAACTCAATAGCTTAAGCAGAAATTGCGTCAGCCATGTCGATCTTGACGCCCGGGCCCATCGTGGAGCTGAGCGAAATACGCTTTACATACGCGCCCTTAGCACCCGACGGCTTGGCCTTGACGACTGCATTTACCAGAGCGCGAACATTTTCAGCGATCGCTTCTTCGGTAAAGCTGGCCTTGCCGATGCCGGCGTGAACGATGCCTGCCTTCTCGACGCGGAACTCGACAGCACCACCCTTGGAATCATTGACCGCCTTGGTCACGTCCATGGTTACGGTACCGACTTTCGGGTTCGGCATCATGCCGCGCGGGCCAAGCACCTTACCCAGACGGCCGACGATCGGCATCATGTCCGGGGTCGCGATGACCTTGTCGAAATTGATATTGCCGGACTGGACCTGTTCCATCAGATCTTCCGCGCCGACCACGTCAGCACCGGCCGCCGTAGCTTCCTCAGCCTTGGGACCACGCGCGAAGACAGCAACGCGAACCGTACGGCCGGTGCCGTTCGGCAGGTTGCACACGCCGCGGACCATCTGGTCAGCGTGGCGCGGGTCAACACCCAGGTTCATGGACAGCTCGATGGTCTCATCGAACTTGGCCGTGGCATTGGATTTTACCAGGGCAGACGCCTGGTCGATCGTGTAAACAGCGTCGCGATCTACGGTTTCGCGAGCAGCAGCGGTGCGCTTTCCGAGTTTAGCCATGATCTTACTCCGTCACTTCCAGACCCATGGAACGGGCGGAACCGGCGATGATTTTCGTCGCCTGGTCGAGGTCGTTCGCATTGAGGTCCTTGAATTTCGCTTCAGCGATCTCGCGGCACTGGGCCGTCGTGACCGAACCGGCAACTGCAGAACCAGGGGTTTGGGAACCCTTCTGGACCTTGGCAGCCTTCTTCAGATAGAAGCTGGCCGGCGGCGTCGCGATGACGAAGGTAAAGGACTTGTCATTGAAGACGGTGATGGTCGTCGGGATCGGCATCCCTTTTTCCATCTCCTGGGTCTTCGCATTGAAGGCCTTACAGAATTCCATGATGTTCACACCGCGCTGACCCAGTGCAGGGCCGATCGGCGGGGAAGGGTTTGCAGCGCCAGCAGGCACTTGCAGCTTGATATAGCCGTCAATCTTCTTGGCCATGTTCCCACTCCATTAACAAGGCACGCCCATCGCGCCTTTGAGGGTTTGCGGTACGGCCCGGCATGGTCTTGGCACCGGCACCTCCCGCAGATTTACGCCTAGGCCGTCTTTTCGACCTGGGCGTATTCCAGCTCGACCGGGGTTGCCCGACCGAAAATATTGATCGCGACTTTCAGGCGACCATCGACGTCGTCAACTTCCTCGACAACACCGGTGAAACTCTGGAAGTGGCCGTCGATCACATTGACCGTCTCACCCACTTCATAGCTGACCGTCGGACGCGGACGCTCGGCGTCCTCTTCCATCTGGCCGAGGATGCGCTTGACTTCATTCTCGGATACCGGGATCGGCTTTTTACCCGAGCCCAGGAAGCCCGTCACTTTCGGCGTCGACGTGACTAGGTGATAGGCCTGGTCGGTCATGTCCATCTTCACCAGGACATAACCCGGGAAATACTTGCGCTCTGCATTGACCTTGCGGCCCTTGCGAACCTCGACGACCTCTTCAGTCGGAACGAGGACTTCTTCAAACTTGTCCTCAAGCCCCTGGATCGCCGCTTCGGCGCGGATTGCCTCTGCCACCTTCTTCTCGAAGTTGGAATAGGCGTGCACGATGTACCACTTGGCAGCCATACAGCGCCTCCTTAACCGAGTGAGAGCAGCAGTTGGATAATCCACTGGAGCACGCTGTCTACGCCCCAGAAGAACAGCATGGCGATAATGGTCAGTACACCGACCATGATCGTGGACACCCAGGTTTCATTCCAGGTTGTCCAGGTCACCTTGCGCGCTTCCTGGCGGACCTGCGCGAGATATTGAAACGGATTGGCCCGCTTCTTCTTCACTGCGCCGTCCTGAGCTGCCATGTTCTTATCCTTAGAGTTCTGCGCCATTCGCTCTCAGATGGGCCCTCAGGGCCCGCACTTCAATAATCCGACGGAAATCGCGGCCTGGCAGGGGCGGAGGGACTCGAACCCCCGACCCTCGGTTTTGGAGACCGATGCTCTACCAACTGAGCTACACCCCTGCAGTCGCGTCTGCGCAATAACACGCAAAACAAGCCACCGCCATATCCGAAGCGCAGCTCTCTACACTGACTTCGAAGGAAAGCAAACAGCTTGCTGTAAAAAAAGGCGGCGAACCGAAGTTCGCCGCCCAATTTGCACTCTAATCAGATGATTAGAACGTCGTGGTCACACGAGCGTACCAGGAACGAGAACCCCAGGTCCGGTAAGCCGGATCGAAGTCGTTCGCGAAGGATTCCGGGAAGAACGGCGGGTCTTGATCGAAGATGTTATCGATACCCACTGCAATCCGGGAGTTGAAACGCTCAAGGTCAACACCAGCCTGGAGGTCGACATAGGTCGTCGCATCCAGTTCACGGATGGTGTCAACATTGGTCGAGCCGTCTGCGAGCGTGGTGTCCGGAACGTTCGCCACACCGTCAGCAGCTGCGAAGTGCTGGATGGTTGCAGAACCAAACCAGATGTCGCGAGCCCAAGAGACGCCTGCGTTGAACTTGAAGTCCGTGTAGTTGTCGCGGGCAGAACCGAGAACGAAGCCAGCGCGGTGCTGGACGTCGCCATTGGACTGCGTCACGTCATAGTTGTCCATCAGACGACCGTCGAAGGACAGGCGCCACAGGCCCCAGTCGTTGTCGAAGTCGTACGTCGCAGCAAATTCCCAACCGGACGTCTCAACAGAACCGATATTCGTGGTCGTGTTGACGAGGTCGTCGATCAGGCCAGATGCGCCACGCGTAACCAGCGAACAATAGTCCGGGTTGGATCCGGTGTAACAACCGTTCAGGATGATTTGAGCACCGATGGAAGACAGCGTGTCCGTAATCTCGATGTTGTAATAGTCGAGGTACAGGGACAGGCCTTCAATAGCGCTCGGCGAGAAGACTGCACCGAAGGTGTAGCTTTCAGATTCTTCCGGCTGTGCGTTCGGGTTACCACCAACAGTGATACGAATTTGACCGTTCGGCTGCAGGAAGTTGTCCGGCACACCTTGTGCAGCACAAACCCCAGTCTGGGTTCCAAGACCGTCACCAGCTACAGCCCCGGTGTCACCAGTGAAGTTGTCACGGCTGACATCACACGGGTCCGCTAGATCCGGGAAGCTGTCACCGGTACCACCGAACAGCGTCGAGATCGGAGGTGCACGGAAGCCCTGGGCGACAGAACCGCGGATTGTCAGATCTTCGGTCGCCTGCCACAGCAGAGCCAGCTTGGAGTTGCTGGTCGTGCCGAACGTGTCGTAGTCAGAGTAACGGCTTGCCAGGTTTGCTTCGAGGTTTTCCAGGATCGGAATCTGGAATTCCACGTAAGCTTCGTCGAGCGTGAAGCCACCGGAAACCGGGTCAGCAGCGTTACCAGACGACAGGCCAGCAGCGATGAACGCATCCGGGCTGAAGAAACCACGCTCTTGGCGGTTCTCGTAACCGAAGGCCATGCCAACCGGACCAGCCGGCAGATCGAACAGCTGACCAGAGATGTCGAAGCCGTAGTCGATCATGGTGTTGCCACCGGTGTCGTGCGCGGTGAAGGTGATGTAGTCGATCATCTCTTGCGTGATCGAACCAGAACCACTCCACAGGCCATCGCCGAGGTAAGCACTGTCAGCGCCCTGACCGCCGAAGACGTTCAGGTGCACACAATCGCCGGTACAGTCGTCGCCAGACAGAGCGCTACGAATGTTCGCCGTGTTCAGCAGGCCTTCCGTCGTGGTGACGGATTCGTTCTGACCGTAAGAGTAGTAGACGCTGTAGTTCCAGCCCGCGAACTCACCGTCGAAACCGAGGCGAGCGATGTAGGTGGTGATGTCCTGCTGGAACAGACGGTTGCCTGCCTCGAGCATACGACGACCAAACCAACCGGTCGCATAGTTGCCGGCGCCCAGAGTGGCGTCGTCACAGGTGCGACCGTCTACCGTCGTTCCCGCGAGGTCACAGAACTCGATGCCGAACGGGTTGAACGGGTTGGAAGCCGCGATACCCTCATTACCGCCGAAATTGCCGAAACCGTAGAAGAGCGGCATCGGAGCGAGCAGCTGCTCGGACTGACGGTTCTGGTAGGACATGTCGACATGGAAGGACTGAGTGTCCGAGATGTCGTACGTCGCACGCAGGAAGGCGTTGTAACGCTCAGACGGCGTTTCAACATAGTTGTACGGGTTGTAGTTGAAACGGTCTTCCGGAGACTCCCAGCAGCGGAAATCGCCCGGCACGGCGCCAGCGGTACCTTCGTTCGGCTGGAAGTTGGAACAGCCCGGAACGACGCCGGAGTAAGCCAGACGGCCCTGCGGCGTACCTGCAGAACCACCGTTCGACGGACGCGCTGCGGTCTGCGGACGATCAGCGTTGGAAAGCGCGCTGATGTTCACGTAGGACAGGCCACCCATGATGGAAGCATTGTCGCTCGTCGTACCGAAAGTAACGGTAGAAGACGTCGCCATGCCGCCGCCATCGAAGTACTCACCGATCTGGTGCGTGAACTCAAGGCCTTCGTAGTCGTCTTTCATGATGATGTTGACAACACCGGCGATTGCGTCGGAACCGTAGATGGCAGACGCGCCGTCGCGCAGGATCTCAACACGCTCAACAGCTGCAGACGGGATGGAGTTCAGGTCAACGGAGCTGTTCGCACCTTCACCAGAATTCACCCAGCGGCGACCGTTGACGAGGATCAGCGTACGACCGCTACCCAGGCTACGGAAGTCGAGACGGACAGAACCGTCACCACCGTTGTTATAGTTACGGCTCAGGCCAGAACCCTGACCCGGCAGCTCCAGGAGCATTTCACCGATGGAAATTTTACCGGAAGCTTGAATGTCTGCCTGACCAACGCTGGTAACCGGAGCAAACGATGCCAGGGACGTACCCTGAATGCGCGTACCCGTTACGACAATCGTGTCGTCAGCAGCTTCGTCCTGTGCCATTGCCGGCGCCGCCAGAGACAGGCCACCAATAAGCGTGCTCGCCATAAGGCAAGCCTTCATAGTTGTCTTTCTCACTCTACTAACCCTCCAGAGTAAGGTGATTTGTAAAGGTAGAAACGCCTCTGCGATTACGACGCCCCTCCCCCTCGACAAGGAATTTCTCCTCCTCGCCTACCATCACGCTAGCGAGCGTCGCACCTGCAGGCAATGCTACAGAAATGTAACGCCCTGCTTTTCGCCGGACTTTTTGCTCCATCTGTGATGTTTGGGCACCACTCGTCGCGCTTTTCCCGCCGTTCGCGAATATTCTAGAAGTAATTCGCCCACTTTCAGTTGTTTTAGCGCACTTCGCGGCTCGCTTTCGGCGTCCCTGTGTCGCCGGCTCCGGAATCGCAGACAAAAAAAGGGCCGGCACCGGGCCGACCCTTTTCTTCATCTGCTTGACGCTGGATGCGCCGGTCGATTACTCGACGATTTTGGAGACGACGCCGGCGCCGACGGTGCGGCCACCTTCGCGGATGGCGAAGCGCAGGCCCTGGTCCATCGCGATCGGCGTGATCAGCTCGACGTTCATTTCAACGTTGTCGCCCGGCATGACCATCTCGGTGCCGGCGTTCAGCGTAACAACACCCGTCACGTCCGTCGTACGGAAGTAGAACTGCGGACGGTAGTTGGTGAAGAACGGCGTGTGACGGCCACCCTCTTCCTTCGTCAGGATGTAGGCTTCGGCAACG
>Ga0189290_100255_pt1 | contig 19062 bp, 17 predicted proteins | sample UW140minimetaG_FD_130318 | JGI IMG/M metagenome (GOLD analysis project Ga0189290, IMG submission 130318) | Marine microbial communities from the Costa Rica Dome - UW140 mini metaG | ecosystem: Environmental > Aquatic > Marine > Oceanic > Photic zone | place: Costa Rica: the Eastern Pacific...
AGCCTGATCAAGGGCGGCATGAAGAAATACGGGGTCAAGAACCCGATCTTCCGGCCTTCGCCGATCACGCCGAAATACGACGACTATCTCATCTTCGAGGGCATCTCCGTCGACGAGGCCGGCAAGCAGCATTATCTCGACGTCCATATCGCCTATCGCCAGGCCTGCCTCAACGCCATCGAATATCTGAAGAAGTTCGGCTATTCCGGTGCCCAGGCCTATTCGATCCTCGGCACCGCGCCGGTCCAGGGCCACATCTCGGGCGTCGTCGACGTGCCGAATGCCTGCGCCACCCTATGGCTGCCGACGGACATCTTCGAGTTCGACATCATGCCGGGCAATAACGGGCCGACGAAGTTCCTCGATGGCTCGATCGACATGCCCATCGCGCAGGATCTGTAAGGCGATGCCCTTCTACGACTATGATTGTGCCGATTGCGGCACCTTCACCAGTCTGCGCCCCATGGCGCAGGCTGGCGAGCCCTGCGACTGCCCGTCCTGTGGCGACAGCGCCCGCCGGGTCATCCTCTCGGCGCCGCGGCTGTCGACCATGGATACGGGCCGCCGCACGGCCTTCGCCACCAACGAACGCAGCGCCAACGCGCCGCGCTCGGGCGGCAAGAAGCACGGCGCCGGCTGCTCCTGCTGCGCGGCGCCGGGGAGCCAGGCGAAAGCCGGCGCGACGCTGACCATGCCGACCGGCGCCAAGACCTTTCCCGCCAAGCGGCCGTGGATGATCAGCCACTGACCGGGGACGGGTGAGGGGACAGGTTCGAGGGGGGAGAAGCGGTATCGCGGGGCGCGTCATGCGCTCCGCGATACCGTCGTTCTGCCCGCCTAGCCGTGCTTGATCGAGATGGTCTTCAGGCGGGAGAAGCCGTAGAGGGCCTCGAAGCCCTTCTCGCGACCGTGGCCGGACTTGCCGACGCCGCCAAAGGGCAGTTCGACGCCGCCGCCGGCGCCGTAATTGTTGATGAAGACCTGCCCGACATGCAGCTTGCGGGCAAGCCGCATCTGCCGGGCGCCGTTTTCCGTCCACACGCCTGCAACGAGACCGTAATCAGTGCCGTTGGCGATGCGGATGGCGTCGGCCTCGTCCTCGAACGGGATCAGCACCTGCACGGGGCCGAAGATCTCCTCCTGGGCGAGCCTGTGGTCGGGATCGACGTCGGCGAAGAGGATCGGCGCGACGTAATGGCCGGCTGCCGGCGCGTCGGCGTGGATCGTGCCTTCACCGGCAATGGTGAGCTCGGCCTTGCCCTGCGCGATATAGCCCGCGACGATCGCCTTCTGCTTGCCCGAGACCAGCGGCCCGAGATCGTGGTCGGCGGATGCGGGGCCGACGACGAGCCCGGCATAGACCTCGGCCATGCGGCGCTTCACCTCGTCATAGATACTGCGCTGCACGAGCACGCGCGAGGCGGCCGAGCAGGTCTGGCCAGCGGCCTGGATGCAGGCCCCGACGAGGGTCGGCAGGGCCGCGTCGAGATCGCAATCGTCGAAGACGATGTGCGGTGACTTGCCACCGAGCTCCAGCGTCACCGGGATGACGTTCTCGCTGGCCGCGGCCTGGATGCGCCGGCCGGTGCCGACCGAGCCGGTGAAGGAAACGTGGTGGACGCGCGGATGCGCCGACAGCGCCGCGCCCACTTCGTGGCCGTAGCCGGTGACGATGTTGAGGACGCCAGCGGGCAGACCCGCTTCCTCGGCCAGCGCCGCGACGGCGAGGGCGCTGAGCGCGGCGTCCTCGGCCGGCTTCAGAACGCAGGCATTGCCCATGGCGAGCGCCGCGCCGACCGAGCGGCCCATGATCTGCATGGGGTAGTTCCAGGGAATGATGTGGGCCGTCACGCCGTGCGGCTCGCGCAGGGTCAGGACTGTCGTACCGGACTGATAGGGGATGGTCTCGCCGGTGATCTTGTCGGCGGCGCCGCCGTAGAACTCGAAATAGCGGGCGAGGGCCACGGCGTCGTTGCGGGCCTGGCCGAGCGGCTTGCCGACATCGCTCGATTCCAGATGCGCCAGCGTCTCGGCGCGTTCAGTGACGAGGCGGGACAGGCGGACCAGGATGCGGCCGCGCTCGGTCGCGGTCATCGCACCCCATTCGCCGTCGAGCGCCGCTTCCGCCGCCGCGACCGCGGCCTCGACGTCGGCGGCCGTACCCTCGGCGATCTGTCCGATGTTCTCGCCGGTCGAGGGGTTCTCGACGGCGATGGACCGGCCGCCGGCGCCGGAGCGCCATTGGCCGCCGATCAGCAGCTTCGTCGGATCGAACCAGAGGCCGGATTGGATTGTCATGTAATGTTCCTCCCAGGAAAATGTCCGCGCATGCGGCGCGGTGGCGCGCCGGGACGATCCGCCGGCGGCCGGTGTCGTTCAGACGGCGTGTCGGACGTGTGGTTCGAGCCGCTCGCGGGCGGCTTCGAGATGGGCGAGCATGGCGGCTTCGGCCCGCGGCGGGTCGCGGTCGATGATCGCCTCGAGGATCCCGACATGCTCCTCGATAACGGCGTGGCCGACATTGGCGTGATAGCGCAGCCGGAAGATGTGCATCTGGGTGAACAGCCGCCCCAGCGTCTCGGCGATGAGGTCGTTGCCGCAGGCCTCGGCGATGGCGGTGTGGAAGCGGCTGTCGAGAACCACGAGCCGGGCGCAATGGGCGTCGATGTCCTCGCGCGACAACGACTGCATCTCGGCGGCGATCTCCTTCAGTACGGCAAGTTGGCCAGGCGTGGCATGTTCGGCGGCGCGTGCCGCGCTGCGCGGCTCAACCAGAGCGCGCATCTCGAAAATGCTCTCCAGCCGGGCAACGGAGGGCAGCGGCGCGACCGAGTACCCGGTCAGATGCTTCTTGACGACGAGACCCTCGGCCTCCAGCCGGATCAGAGCGGCGCGGGTCGGGGTCTGGGAGACGCCAAAGCGGCGGGCCAGCTTGTCGACGGAAAGGCGTTCGCCAGGCGGAATCTTCAGAGCGATCAAATCGTCGACCAGCCGCTCGTAGACCGCGTCGCCGAGCGACGGACCCTGCACGATCAGGTCGTCCGCGGATGCGGTCCAGTCCCCCATGCGATCTCCGCGAAAGGCGGTGTTGCGGTCGGCCACAGCCCGTCCTTGACCAATGCCATTCAGTCTCATACGAATATCGTATCGGATATCTGGTGTAAACATCATCGGATTTGAGGTTGCCGACGCCGGAGGATGCGGGCAACTTTCAACCAAGACGGTCCGAACCGAATGGGAGGAATACGCATGACCCTGAGAGGCATTCTCGCCGGCGCCCTTCTGGCGACCAGCGCCCTGACCGCGACGTCGCTTTCGGCCAAGGAAATGAACTTCGCCATCGTCACGCCGCCGGACGGTCACTACGGCCAAGGCGCCAAGGCCTTCGCCGAGAAGATGAACGAGCTCTCCGAAGGCGAGATCACCATCAACGTCAAGGCCGGCGGTTCGCTGGGCGGCGAGCGCGAGCTCCTGGAAGGCGAGCAGATCGGCACGATCGAGCTGGCGATGACCTCGACCGGTCCCGTCGGCAGCTTCGTCCCGGAAATCTACGCGCTCGACTTCCCGTTCCTGTTCAACGACTACGCCAGCGCACATGAGATTCTCGACGGCGAGATCGGCGACGAGCTCCTGGCCAAGTTCGAGGACAAGGGCATGATCGGCCTTGCCTGGTCGGAGAACGGCTTCCGCCACATCACCAATTCGGTGAAGCCGGTACAGACGCCCGCGGACGTGGCGGGTCTGAAGCTGCGGACCATGGAAAACCAGGTCCACATCGACGCCTTCAAGGAACTCGGCGCATCGCCGACCCCAATGAGCTGGACCGAGGTGCTGACCTCGCTGCAGCAGGGCACGATCGACGGTCAGGAGAACCCGATCCCGATCATCGTCTCCAACAATATGTGGGACATGCAGAAATACGTGACGCTGACCGGCCACGTCTATTCGCCGGCGGTCATCACCATGTCGAAGATCCACTGGGACCAGCTCTCCGAGGAAGAGCAGGGCTGGATCCGCGAAGCCGCCAAGGCCGGCGTCGAGGCGACCCGTGCGGTCGTTGCCGAGACCGAGAAGAACGGCGTCGCCACCATGCGCGAGAACGGCATGGAAGTGATCGAGGATGTCGACAAGAAGGCGTTCCAGGATGCCGTCCAGCCGACCTATGATCGCTACGGCAAGGAATATGGCGAGGCCATGATCCAGCGGATCCGCGACGCCCAGAAGTAAGCCACTCGACGAATCGCGGGGCCGGACCGTCCGGCCTCGCGGTGCCTGACCCAGCGCCGCCCGGCTCCGGTTCGCGGCCACCGCCCGCGCGTGGCTTCGATGGGGGCCGCGCACCTCGCTCTCCAGCTCTCGAAGGTGCCGTCCATGCGCAAGGCCGTCCTGACCGCCGCCGAGAAGCTGACCGTTCTCACCCATAATCTCTCCGCCCTCCTGCTGGCGCTGGCGACGGCGCTGGTGTTCTGGCAGGTGGTGACGCGCTTCGTTCTCGGCGATGCGGCGGCGTGGTCGGAGGTGCTGGCCCGCGGCGTGGTGATCTGGATGGTGTTTCTCGTCGCCGGCGCCGGCTTCCGGCTGAGCGCGATGATCCCGCTGGAATTCGTGCGCAGCGTCCTGCCCGACCGCATGCAGCGCAGCGTCTCCTTCATTGTGCTTCTCGGCATCCTCGCCTTTCTCGGGGTGCTGACCTGGTTCGGCGTCTTGATGACGATCCGCGTCTCGACCCAGCAGGTGGCGATGCTCAACATCCCGATCTCCTGGCTCTATGCCGCGATCCCGGTCGGCGCGGTGCTGGCGATCCCGGGCGCGATCCTCGAATTCCTGCGTCCGATCGAGCCGTCACGGGCCGAGCACGACGTCCAGCGCGACCGGGAGTCCTTCGAATGAACGCCGCCCTCGTCGCCGCCCTTCTGGTCTTCTTCTCGCTGTCGATCCCGGTCGCCGTCGCGATCGGTCTCGCCGCGATCGTCGGGGTCGCCTTCTTCTCGCCGCTGCCGCTGCTGGTGGTGCCGCAGAAGATCTTCACCTCCATCGACAGCTTCCCGCTGCTGGCGGTGCCGTTCTTCATTCTGGCCGGCAATCTGATGACCCATGGCGGCGTCTCGCGCCGGCTGGTGGATTTCGCCAAGTCGCTGGTGGGTGGCGTGCAGGGCGGCTTGGCGTCGACCTGCGTCGTCACCTGCATGATCTTCGCCGCGATCTCCGGCTCGTCCGTCGCCACGACCTTCGCCATCGGCGCGATCCTCGTGCCGGCCATGGCGCGGCATAAATATCCGCTGCCCATGGCCGCGACGATCCAGGCGACCTCGGCCGAACTCGGCGTGATCATTCCGCCCTCGGTGCCGATGATCATCTTCGGCGTCTCCACCGAGACCTCGGTGACCAAGCTGTTCATCGCCGGCATCGGGCCGGGCGTGCTCATTGCCGGCGCACTCATCGTGATGACCCAGGTCTGGTGCCGGCTGAAGGGCATAGGCAAGGAAGACGGCGACGATGCACTCCCCATCGTCAAGAGCACCATCGACGCCTTCTGGGCGCTGATGCTGCCGGTGATCATCCTCGGCGGCATCTATGGCGGCATCTTCACGCCGACCGAGGCGGCGGCGGTCTCGGCCGTCTATGCGCTGGTCGTCGGCCTGTTCGTCTACCGGGAAATGAGTTTCTCCGACCTGCCGCGGATCTTCCGGGCATCGGCCGTGGCGACCGGCGCGATCATGCTGATCATCGCCACCGCCGGGCTGTTCTCCTTCCTCGTCAGCCTGTCGGGCCTGCCCAACGTCATCGGCAGCTGGGCGGAAGCGACCTTCGGCGGAGCGGTGGGCTTCCTGCTCTTCGTCAACGTGCTGCTGCTTCTGGTGGGCATGTTCGTGGAGACCTCGGCGGCGATCCTCGTCCTGGCGCCGATCCTCACGCCCATCGCCATCGGCTTCGGCGTCGATCCGGTCCATTTCGGCATCATCGTCATCGTCAATCTGGCGCTCGGCATGGTGACGCCGCCGCTCGGCGTGAACCTCTTCGCCGCCGCCGCCGTGGCGCGCATCCCGGTGCAGAGCATGTTCCGCTCGCTGATCGTGCCGGTGCTCGTGGTGTTCGGCGCGCTTCTCCTGATCACCTTCGTGCCGGCGATCTCGCTGTGGCCGGCGGCACATCTGTAAGCCGGCCGACCGGCGTAATTCTTCCAGTCAGACCAGGGACTTCCGCATGAGTGCAGTGACGCCGTACCGCATCGCGACCATCGAGGGCGACGGGATCGGCCCCGAGGTGACGCAGGGCGCCATGCGGGTGCTGACGGAAGCCTGCGGCGCGGGTATTCTCGACTTCGTCATGCTGGAAGGCGGCGCCGGCTCGCATGTGGCGACCGGCGAAGTGCTGCCCGCCGAGACCGCCGAGGCCTGTCGGACGCATCATGCGATCCTGCACGGCGCCGCCGGCCTGCCGGGCGTCGTCTATCCGGACGGCACCGAGGTCGGCAACGAACTGCATCTGAAGCTGCGCTTTGCGCTCGATCTCTACGCCAATGTGCGGCCGATCAAGCTCCTGAAGGGTGTCGCCTCGCCGCTGCGCGCCTATGAGGGCGGCGGCATCGACTATGTCATCGTGCGCGAGAACACCGAGGGGCTCTATGCCAGCCGCGGCGGCGGCGTGGTGCTGCGCGGCGAGATGGCCTCCGACAGCCTCGTCATCACCCGCAAGGGCACCGAGCGCGTCGCCCGCTTCGCCTTTGAGCTGGCCCGCCAGCGCAAGGGTGCGTTGCGCGACGGCAAGCGCCGCGTCACGGTCTGCGACAAGGCCAACATCCTGCGCAGCTACGCTTTCTTCCGCGGGATCTGCGACGAAGTGCATGGCAACTATCCCGATGTCGAGATCGACTACGCCTATGCCGACGCGATCACCGTCCATCTCCTGAAGCGACCGGATTTCTACGACGTGATCGTCGCCGAGAACATGTTCGGCGACATCATCTCCGATCTCGGCGCCGCCACCGTCGGCGGCATGGGCATCTCGCCCTCGGGCGAGATCGGCGACAGCCACGGCCTGTTCCAGGGCGCCCACGGCTCGGCGCCGGACATTGCCGGCCAGGATCTGGCAAGCCCCGTGGCGGCGATCCTGTCGGGCGCGATGATGCTGCGCTGGCTGGCGGACAAGCACGACGACGCCACGCTCGCCACGGCGGCCGGACGCGTCGAGGCGGCGGTCGACCGGACGCTGGAGGCGGGCGACTTCGTGCCCACCGATCTCGGCGGACGCGCGCGCTGCAGCGAGATGACCGACGCCATCCTGCGGGCGATGGCCTGACCCTTCCGGACAAGAGGACAAGTGCATGACGAAGCAGACGGTCGGCGTGATCGGCGTCGGGATGATGGGCCACGGCATTGCCCGCAACATCCAGAAGAAGGGTTGGCCGCTCGCCTATCTCGACCATCCCGGCAACCAGCCGAGCGACGATCTCGACGCGGATGGGGCAAAGCGCTTCGATGACGCCTCGGCGCTGGCGGCAGCGTGCGACGTCCTGATCCTGTGCGTCACGGGCAGCCCGCAGATCGAGGCGCTGCTGCTCGGGCCGGACAGCGTCACCGCCGCGCTGCGTCCGGGCACCATCGTGGTCGATTGCTCGACCGGCATTCCCAGCGCCACGATGAAGGCCGCCGAAGCGGTGAAGGCGGTCGGCTGCGACTTCGTCGACGCGGCGATGACCCGCACGCCGAAGGAGGCTGAAGAAGGCCGCCTGAACCTGTTGATCGGCGGTGACGCGGCGACGGTCGAGGCGCTGACGCCGCTGTTCGAGGCGTTCTCGGAGAACCGCTTCCATGCCGGCGGCATCGGCCGGGGCCAGACGCTGAAGCTCCTGCACAATTTCGTCTCGCTGGGCAGCGTCACGCTGATCGCCGAGGCGGCGGCCTGCGCCGCCGAGAACGACATCGCGCCGGAAGTGCTGGTGGACTGCCTGCGCCGCGGCGGCGGCTACGGCGCCGGCCTCGACCGCACCGCCCCCTACATCCTCGACGGCGACGTCACCCCGATGCGCTTTTCCAATTCGAACGCGCGCAAGGACCTGACCTATTACAGCCAGCTCGTCGAGGAGACGGGGACGTCCCGCAAGGTCGCCGAAGGCGTGCGCGGCGCACTGGACTGGCTGGTCGAGACCGGCCATGGCGACGAGATGATGCCCACTGCCTGCACGACGTTCCGCAAGAAGGACACTTGATCGTCTGACCCGGACGGCCGCTCCAAAGCGAAGACGGCCGTCCAATGCGTTGATCAGCCCATCGTCGCCAGGGTCGCTTCGGCGAAGGCGGCGACGCTCAGAAGTTGCCGGTCCCGGCCCCAGGGCGCGACGAGCTGGATGCCGAGCGGCAGGCCGTTGGGCCCGAAGCCTGCGGGCAGGCTGATCGCCGGGGCGCCGATGAAGGTCCAGGGCGCGCAGAGCGCCGGATCGCCGGTGTTGTCGAGGCCTTCCGGCGCTTCGCCGGTCGCCGGCACGGTGAGGATCGCGTCGTAGCCGGCAAAGTCGTCGGCCATCGCGCGGCGCAGATACTTCTGGTTCTCCAGCGCGGCCACGTAGGCCTTGGCGGAAATGCCGGCGCCGTCCGCGACCAGCGCCTTCAGATGATCGCTGGTGCGATCCGGGAAGCGCTCGACGCGCTCCTCGTAGATATGCCGCCCCTCGACCCGCAGAACGGTCATGATGTCGTCGAGGGTCTGGGCGTAGAGCGCGTCCAGCGCCACTGGCTCGAGCGTCGCGCCGGCGGCGGTCAGCGCTGCGGCCGCCCGGTCGCGCAGGGCGCGCTGATGCGGATCGACGCGGTCCCAGGCGGGTGGCTCGATGACGGCGATCCGCGGCCGTTCGGCGGCGACAGTCGCGCTGCCGGGCTCCGGCGCGGTGCCGGCCGGCAGGTCGCCATGCGGATCGGACGGGTCGGCGGCGGCGAACAAGCCATAGGCCTTGGCGATGGTGGCGACGTCGCGGGCGAACAGGCCGACATGGTCGAGTGACCAGGACAGCGGATGGACGCCGGTGCGCGGGATCGCCCCATAGCTCGGCTTGTAGCCGACTACGCCGCAATAGGCGGCGGGGCGGATCACCGAGCCGATGGTCTGGGTGCCGAGCGCCAGGGGTACGATGCCGGCGGCAACGACGGCGGCCGAGCCGCTCGACGAACCGCCGGGCGTGTGGCGCGAATTGTGCGGATTGACCGTCGCGCCGGGGCTGCGCCAGGCGAACTCCGTGGTGACCGTCTTGCCGAGGACCGTGCCGCCCAACTCGCGGATGCGCGCCACGATCCAGGCGTCGCCGGCCGGTACATGCGCCGGGTCGATGCGCGAGCCGTAGCCGGTCGGCATGTCGGCCGTGTCGATGATGTCCTTGACGCCGACGGCGAGGCCGGCGAGCGGGCCGCTGGTGCCGGCGACCTGCGCGGTGTCCGGCAGATGGGCGAAGGCGCGCAGGGCCGGGTTGCTGCTGACGGCCATTTCGTAGGCGACCCCGACGGGGCCGAGCGTCGTGTCGCCCGCAGTGCCGATGCCGGCCGCGGTGGCGGTGATGTTTGCCATGGTCAGATCCCCCTCGAATGCGTCGCCGCGGGACGCTGGGCGCCCCGCGGCATCGATGATGCGGTCGCTCAGTCGACGATCGCCTTGTCGATGAACTGCCGGTCGATGAAATTGGCGAAGTCCGGCTGGGAGTCGAGATTGCCGAGAGCGATCTGGACGCCGAGGCTGGTGGTCATCGCCTCGTCGGTAATGTCGACGCTGGGAGCGTAGACGCCGTCGGTGATCATCCGCTTGACGGCGGCCTCGACCACCTTGGCGTCGAGATTGGGGAACTCCTTCTGGGCGACCGCGACCGCATCGGCGGGCGAGGCCTGGATCATCGCCAGTGCCTTTTCGAGACCGTTGACGAAGCTCTGGGCCTTGTCGGTGTCGATGTCGGTGCGGGTCATGATGGTGGAGAAGGCGTAGGGGCCGTATTCCTTCGGGAAGGAGACGACGACCTTCTTGCCCTCGGCGACGGCCTGGTCGACGCCGGGCTCATACATCACCGCCAGCGGCGCCTGGCCGCCGATGAAGGGCGCCGGCTCGGCGCCGATCTGCACCTGGGTGAGCGTCACGCTGTCTTCGGAGACGTCGTTCTCGCCGAGCATCTTGAGGAACAGCGAGGTCGAGGTGGTCGGCATCATGCCGGCGACCACGGTCTGGTCGACGAAGCTCTCGGGACCCTTGTAGTCGAAATCCTCGTCCGCAAGGATCCAGACGGCGGCGCCGTTGACGACATTGGCGATGGTCTTGACAGGGGCGCCCTTCTCGAAGGCGATGGCGGTCCATTCGGGACCGTGCAGCGAGAAGTCGGCGCTGCCGGAGATGACCGAGTTGAGCGCCGTCGGTCCGGAGCCGGCGCTTTCCTTGATGACGGTCAGGCCCTCGGCTTCGAACATCCCCTTGTCCATGGCGACGTAGAGCGGCAGGTAGAGCAGCGACTGGAAGGCCTGGGAGATCGTCACCTCGGTCTTGTCCTGGGCCAGCGCCGGGCTGGCAAAGGCGGTGAGGGCGGCGGTGGCCGCGACGGCGAGAAACTTCTTCATTGTTGGTACCCCTGCTGGTGATGGGAGGCGCAAGCCTCAGGCTGCGACCTGTCGCGTGGACTGGTCCTGCTTCCACGGCAGCACGCGCCGCTCGATGAAATTGACGATGTGGTAGAGGGCGAAGCCCAGGAGCATCAGCGAGAACAGCCCGACCCAGACAGTGTTGAGGTCGTAGAGATTCGACGCCGTGAAGACGAGGTGGCCGAGCCCGTGCTGGGAGGAGATGAACTCCCCGACGACGGCGCCGACGAGGGCGAAGCCGATATTGATGCGGAAGGTGGCGATCACCGCCGGCAGCGAGGACGGCACCACCGCCTTGAAGAAGATGCGGTGCTTGTCGGCGCCCATGGAGGTGAGCAGGCGCTGCAGATCCTTGTCGGAATCGCGGGCCGCCTGGTAGGCGGTGATCAGCGCCACGATGGCGGTCATGGCGATGACCAGCGCGATCTTCGAGGTGTAGCCGGTCCCGAACCACAGGATGATCAGCGGCGCGAGGGCGATCTTCGGCACGCTGTTGAGGGCGATGACGAAGGGTTCGACCAGTCGGGCGACACCGACCGAATACCACAGGGACAGGCCGAGAGACGTGCCAATGGTGGTGCCGAGGATGAAGCCGACGACCGCTTCCAGCGTGGTGTAGCCGGCATCGACGAAGAGCGAGCCGTCCATGATGAAGCGGGCGAAATTGACGAAGATCCCCGACGGCTGACCGAACAGGAAGCCGGACACGCCGCCATAGCGCACGCCGAGTTCCCACAAGGCGAAGAAACTCAGCACGGCGAGAAGCTGCAGCCCTGACCGGGCGATGCCGCCGCCCAGCCCGTCACTGGCGATCTGCCAGTCGATGCGGCGACGGGGCATGACCCGGGTCGCGGCAGGATTGCGTGTGGTGGTGATGCTCATTCGGTGCCCTCAGTGCGTCTGGATGTCGAGCTCGTTGCAGAGCAGGTGAAAGTACTGGGCGAAGTGCGGATCGCTGCGGGACTCCACGGGGGAGTGGCTGGCGATGTCGATCTCGTGGATGGCCTTCACCTTGGACGGGCGCCCGGACAGAACGACGACGCGCTTGGACAGGGCGACCGCCTCGTCGACGTCGTGGGTGATCAGGATGACCGTCTTGCCGGACTTCTCGACCGCATCGACGAGGACGCCTTCGAGATGCAGGCGGGTCTGGTAGTCGAGGGCCGAGAAGGGCTCGTCGAGAAGCAAGATGTCCGGGTCCATGACGAGGGTGCGGATCAGCGCGACGCGCTGGCGCTGGCCGCCCGACAAAGTGCTCGGATAGGCGTTCTCGAAGCCGCTGAGACCGAAGGTGTTCAGGTAGTCGAGGGCCTTTTCGCGCGCTTCCTGCCGGTCGACATTGCGCATTTCCAGGCCCAGCAGGGCGTTCTGCAGGACGGTGCGCCAGGGAAAGAGAAGGTCCTTCTGCATCATGTAGCCAATGCGGCCGCGCAGGCCGTCCACCGGCTGGCCGCGATAGCGCATGACGCCGCCATCGGCCTCGAGCAGTCCGGCGATCATGTTGAAGATCGTCGTCTTGCCGCAGCCCGACGGGCCGATGATCGAGACGAAGTCCCGCTCGTAGATGTCGAAGGTGAGGTCGCGGACGACCGGGACCGTGCCACTGCGCGTGGCGAAGGTCTTGGCGAGGCCGCGAATTTCCAGTTGCGTCTGTCTGTCGCCCATATCGGCTCCTCATGCTGCGTTGCGACAGACGCAGCATGGAGTGTGCCAGATGAGCCGGTGGGGCCGCCAAGGCCGTGGTGCCCGACGCGCCAGGTCGTTCAAGTTGCTGGAAACACTGGGTTGCGGCCGCCTGCATGGCTGCCCTGCGCTTTATGCAGGGCCGATTTCGCCGATTTTCGACCGCCTGCGCCGCAGGAGATGCAGCAGAAGCACGCCCAGAACACGCGCTTCATGGCTAAAATATATACACGACTTAGGATTGCATCATTATAAGGCAGTGCGGCGTGGTCATCGTGAGTGACCTGCCGGACGGGCGGCAGCGATGGGTCGCGCCGCCGCCGCGTGGCTATCGGCGGTCAGGCGATATGGGCGCCCTGGGCGGCTGTGAAGATCGAATAGATCGACTGGCTCGCCGTCATCAGCAGTCGGTTCCGATGCTCGCCGACGAAGGTGAGGTTGGCGCAGCCCTCCGGGGTCTTGATCTGGCCGATCTTGGTGCCGTCCGGCGCGTAGACATGTACGCCGTCCTGGCCTCCGCCGGCAAAGCCCGTCGCCGCCCAGACATTGCCGTCGACATCGGCGCGCAGGCCGTCGTGGAAGCCGCTTTCGAGCGTCGCGAACTCGCGCCGGCCGGTCAGCCGGCGGCCATTGTCCTCGACATTCCAGGCGATGATCCGGGCCGGCTCGGGATGGTGCGTTGCGGCGGAATCGGCGACGTAGAGCGTGCGATAGTCCGGCGAGAAGCACAGGCCGTTCGGCTTGAAGATCTCGTCGCTCAGCCGGGTCAAAGCGCCGCTCGACGCATCGATATGGTAGATGCTGGTCGGCAGTTCGAGCTCGCGCACGGTGCCTTCATAATACCAGTGGCTGCCATAGCCCGGATCGGTGAAGATGATGCCGCCGTCGTCCGGGTGGACCACCGCGTCGTTGGGGGCGTTGAGCTGCTTGCCCTCGAAGGTCTCGGCCAGCACCTCGGCCGGGCCCTGATGGCCGTAGCGCACGACGCGGGCGGTCGAGTGTTCGCAGCTGATCTGCCGGCCTTCGAAGTCGAAGGTGTTGCCGTTGGAATGATTGGAGTGGTTGCGCAGCGGCGTCACCGCGCCGGTGACCTCGTCCCATCGCATCTGGCGATTGTTGGGAATGTCGCTGAAGACAGCGTAGCGGCCGACGCCGTTCCAGGCCGGCCCCTCGGCCCACAGCGCGCCACTCCATTGGCGCTGCAGCGGCGTGTTGCCGATCATGTATTGCGAAAAGCGGGGGTCGAGCACCTCCCAGGCGTCGTCCGGATAGCGCGAGGGCTGCGGCGCCAGCGACTGCGCCCGCACGACATGGGGCATGGCGAGGGCGGCGCCGAGCGCCGCGCCGCCGGTGAGCAATGCGCGTCGATGAATGGTCATGGGTTCCTCCCCGTCGACCGGCATGCCGACCCTCCGGACGACCGTGTTGCTGTTGCGGGGAACGGCCGGCGCCAGAGCGTAACGCGAAGCAGCGGGACGGGCCAGCGTAACGTATACGAAAAGCCCGAAGCTGGGCTGTAACGATCGCGGTTACCTTGCGGTGCAGCACAAGATTTCGGCGTCCGGCGTCCGCCAGCCATTGCGTAGGGGAGCCTGCGAATACAGTATACCGCCTGAAATTGCTGCGAGGGTGGGGCTTCAATGGCATCGGTGACATTTCGGGACGTGCGCAAGGCGTTTGGCCCGGTCGAAGTGCTGCACGGCGTATCCATTGATATCGAGGAAGGCCAGTTCGTCGTGCTGGTCGGTCCGTCCGGTTGCGGCAAGTCGACCCTGTTGCGGATGCTGGCCGGTCTCGAGCACATCACCTCCGGCGAGATCCTGATCGGCGACCGGGTGGTCAACGCGCTGCCGCCCAAGGATCGCGACATCGCGATGGTCTTCCAGAACTACGCGCTCTATCCGCACATCACGGTTGCCGAGAACATGGGCTTCTCGCTGATGCTGAAGAAGGCTTCCAAGGCGGAGATCGCCGAGCGGGTCCGGCCGGCGGCCGAGATCCTCGGTCTGACCAATCTGCTCGACCGCTATCCGCGGCAGCTCTCGGGCGGCCAGCGCCAGCGTGTCGCCATGGGCCGGGCGATCGTGCGCGAGCCGCAGGTCTTCCTGTTCGACGAGCCGCTGTCCAATCTCGATGCCAAGCTGCGCGTCTCGATGCGTTCGGAGATGAAGAACCTGCACCAGCGGCTGCAGACGACCACGGTCTACGTCACCCACGACCAGATCGAGGCGATGACCATGGCCGACAAGATCGTCGTCATGCATGACGGCATCGTCGAGCAGGTGGGCAGCCCGCTGGAGCTCTACGACCGGCCGGACAATCTCTTCGTGGCCGGCTTCATCGGCTCGCCCGCCATGAACATGATGACCGGCGCCGTCGACCCGAACGACCGTGCGACCTTCGTCACCGGCTACGGGCACCGGCTGCCGATCGCGCGACCGGGCAAGGCCGAGCCGGGCCGCGAGACGATCTATGGCGTCAGGCCGGAATCCTTCCGCCTCGGCGGCGACATTCCGCTGCGGGTCGAAGTGGTCGAGCCGACAGGCTCGGAGACCCACGTCATCGCCAAGCTGGGCGACAGTGACGTGATGTGCGTGTTCCGCGAGCGGATCTCGGCGGGGCCGGGCGAGGAACTGCCGGTCTCGATCGACGCGGAGGCGGTGCATCTGTTCGACGCGGCGACGGGCGCGCGCGTTTCGGTCTGAAGCCGGCAAGGCTTCGGGCGGCCGGTCGGGGTGGAGGACCCGGCCGGCAAGGGAGGACGGCCGTGGCGGCAGCGGGAGCGCCGTCACTTCGGGGCACAGAATCGCACGCTCCCGCGCAAGTGGAGGAGATCACGATGACCATCAATCGCAGGACGCTTCTGGCCGGAACGGCCGGCCTCGCCGCCAGCGCGGCCTTCATCGGGCCGTTCGGCATGCGCGGCGCGCTGGCCCAGGCGGCCGCGCCGAAATTCAAGCCGGAGGAAGGCGCCTCGCTGCGGCTTCTGCGCTGGGTGCCCTTCGTCGCCGGCGAGGAGGAAGCTTGGAACGCCAACACCAAGGCCTTCACCGAGGCGACCGGCGTCGAGGTGCAGATCGACCAGGAAAGCTGGGAGGACGTGCGCCCGAAGGCCGCCGTGGCCGCCAATGTCGGTTCGGGCCCCGACATGGTGATGAGCTGGTTCGACGACCCGTTCCAGTATCCCGACAAGCTCGTCGACGTGACCGACCTTGCGACCTCGCTCGGCGAGCAGCATGGCGGCTGGTACGAGGGCCTGGAAGGCTATGCCAAGCAGGACGACAAGTTCATCGCCGTGCCGCTCTGCGCCATCGGCAACGCCATCTGCTATCGCGACAGCCACATGAAGGCGGCGGGCTTCGAGGAATTCCCGTCCGACACGGCGGGCTTCCTGGAACTGTGCAAGGCGATGCAGGCCAACGGCACGCCGGCCGGATTCCCGCACGGCAAGGCGGTCGGCGACGGCAACAACTACGCCCATTGGCTGTTGTGGAGCCATGGCGGCAAGACCGTCGACGAGGCCGGCAAGCCGGCGATCGACAGCCCCGAGACGCGGGCGGCGATCGAATATGCCAAGGCGCTCTATGCCACCTTCATTCCCGGCACCGAGAGCTGGCTCGACATCAACAACAACCGCGCCTTCCTGGCCGGCCAGATCTCGCTGACGGCAAACGGCGTGTCGCTCTATTACGCGGCGACCAAGGACCCGGAGATGGCCGAGATCGCCGAGGACATCCGCACCACCACCATGCCGGTCGGCCCGGTCGGCCAGCCGGCGGAGCTGCACCAGACCTCGACGCTCAACATCTTCCAGCACACCCAGTATCCGGAAGCGGCCAAGGCCTATATCGAGTTCATGTTCCAGCCGGAGCAGATGAACGCCTGGATTGAGGGCGCCAGCGCCTATTGCTGCCAGTCGCTCAAGGCCTATGCCGACAATCCGGTGTGGACCTCGAACCCGATCCACGAGCCCTATTCCAAGGCCTCGGCCAGCCTGCGGCCGAACGGCTTTGCCGGGCCGCTCGGACCCTCGTCGGCCGCCGTCATGGCCGATTACGTGCTCGTCGACATGTTCGCCGAGGCGGTGACCGGCCAGCGCACCGCGGACGAGGCCATCGCCAACGCCGAGCGGCGCATCGCCCGCTACTACCGCTGAGGCTGCCGGCACCGGCCTGAACGGCCGGTGCCACGAGACGCGGGCGCGCGGGCCTTGTGGCCCGGGCGCCTGTCGGCGGCGGCTTCGGCCGCACGCCCTTTCGGCAACGGAGACGATCGACGATGTCCAGCATAGAGGCGACCGGCAGGCCCTCGGTATTCCGCCGGTTCGTGCAGAGCCGCGGCGGGCTCGGCCTGATGTTCATGCTGCCGGCGGCGGCGTTCCTTTTGTGCTTCCTGACCTATCCGCTCGGCCTCGGCATCTGGCTGAGCTTCACCGACACGACCATCGGCCGGACCGGCATCTTCATCGGCCTGGAGAACTATGCCTGGCTGTTCGACGATCCGGTGTTCTGGCTGTCGGTCTACAACACCATGCTCTACACGACGGTCGCCTCGGTGCTGAAATTCGGGCTCGGCCTGTGGCTGGCGCTGATCCTCAACGAGCATCTGCCATTCAAGAACTTCTTCCGGGCCATCATCCTGTTGCCCTGGGTCGTGCCGACCGTCCTGTCGGCGCTGGCCTTCTGGTGGATCTTCGACAGCCAGTTCTCGATCATCTCCTTCGTCCTGATGAAATGGGGCTGGATCGACGCGCCGATCAACTTCCTGGGCGATCCGACCAATGCCCGGGCCTCGGTGATCGCCGCCAATGTGTGGCGCGGCATTCCCTTCGTGGCGATCTCGCTGCTCGCTGGCCTGCAGACCATCCCGCAATCGCTGAACGAGGCGGCGGCGCTGGACGGCGCGACGTCGTGGCAGCGCTTCACCAAGATCACCCTGCCGCTGCTGACGCCGATCATTGCCGTGGTGATGACCTTCTCGGTGCTGTTCACCTTCACCGACTTCCAGCTGATCTACGTCCTGACACGCGGCGGCCCGGTCAACGCCACCCATCTGATGGCCACCCTGTCGTTCCAGCGGGCGATCCCCGGCGGCCAGCTCGGGGAGGGCGCGGCCATCGCGGTGGCGATGATCCCGTTCCTCTTGGCCGCGATCCTGTTCTCCTTCTTCGGCCTGCAGCGGCGCAGATGGCAGCAGGGAGGCGGCGAATGATGGGCGTTCAGATGCTGGGAGGAACGATCCGATGAGCAAGCAATCGGCGGCCGCCAAGGCGGCGAACGACCGGGCCGAAGCCTCCGGCCTCAGCCAGTTCGACACGCTGCCGCGGCGGATCCTGACGCTCTACCTGCCTCTGGCGGTGTTCGTCTTCGTCCTGCTGTTCCCGTTCTACTGGATGGTGATCACGGCGGTGAAGCCGGACAACCAGCTCACCGATTACCAGACCTACAGCCCGTTCTGGGTGGTCGGGCCGACGCTGGAGCACATCAAGTATCTCCTGTTCGAGACCTCCTATCCGGGCTGGCTGTGGAACACGATGGTGGTCGCCGTCTGCTCGACCTTCCTGGCGCTGGCCGCCTCGGTCTTCGCCGCCTATGCGATCGAGCGGATCCGCTTCACCGGGGCGCGGGTGACCGGCCTCATGATCTTCCTCGCCTATCTGGTGCCGCCGTCCATCCTGTTCATTCCGCTGGCCTTCATCGTCTTCCAGGTCGGCATCTTCGATTCCATGTTCGCCCTGATCCTGACCTATCCGACCTTCCTGATCCCGTTCTGCACATGGCTGCTGATGGGCTATTTCCGCACAATCCCCTTCGAGCTGGAGGAATCGGCGCTGGTCGACGGGGCGACGCGCTGGCAGATCCTGACCAAGGTGGTGCTGCCGTTGGCCGTGCCCGGCCTGATCTCCGCCGGCATCTTCGCCTTCACCCTGTCCTGGAACGAGTTCATCTACGCGCTCACCTTCATCTCCTCCTCGGAGAACAAGACGGTGCCGGTCGGCGTCCTGACCGAACTCGTACGCGGCGACATCTACGAATGGGGAGCGCTGATGTCCGGCGCGCTCCTGGGTTCGCTGCCGGTCGTGATCCTCTACTCCTTCTTCGTCGACTACTACGTCTCGTCGATGACCGGGGCCGTGAAGGAGTAGCGGCGGCGATCCGGGCGGTTGATCGGGGGACCGCCGGCGCGCGGATGCGAGCACCGGTGTAGTCGCGGCTGCCGAATTTTTCGACAGTCGCGCGCATCCTTTAGGGGGCTACGAGTCTTATCCGAGTGAACATCCCTTCACCCGGAGCAGACATGACTCAGCAATCGAACGCGGATAAGCCGCTGGACGCCGGTACGACGCAGGACTATCGCGGCGAGGGCGGCGAGCTGCATCAGGTCGCTGGCGGCGACGTTCCCCAGATGACGACCCAGGGCGGCGCCCCGATCGGCGACGACCAGAACACCCTGAAGGTCGGTCCGCGGGGCCCGACGCTGATCGAGGACCAGGCGTTCCGCGAGAAGATCTTCCATTTCGACCACGAGCGCATTCCCGAGCGCGTGGTCCATGCGCGCGGCTTCGGCGTCCATGGCGTCTTCGAGACCTATGAATCCCTGTCGGACATCACCCGGGCGGACATGTTCCAGCGGGCCGGCGAACAGACCGAGATGTTCGTCCGCTTCTCGACCGTGGCGGGCAACAAGGGCTCGGCCGACCTCGCCCGCGACGTGCGCGGTTTCGCCTGCCGCTTCTACACCAAGGAAGGCAACTGGGACCTCGTCGGCAACAACA
>Ga0189290_100256_pt1 | contig 18944 bp, 22 predicted proteins | sample UW140minimetaG_FD_130318 | JGI IMG/M metagenome (GOLD analysis project Ga0189290, IMG submission 130318) | Marine microbial communities from the Costa Rica Dome - UW140 mini metaG | ecosystem: Environmental > Aquatic > Marine > Oceanic > Photic zone | place: Costa Rica: the Eastern Pacific...
CAGCGTTCTATTCTGCGTCTTTCTGTGATACTCAGTTGCGTATACACGGCTCCCATATCGATTCCTCTCGTCAGATAAACTATTGTTTTCTAACAAGAGTCGCAGTTGGAAATAGCGCGCGCCCGGCTACATAAGAAATTCGCATAATATATATTATGTAAAGTTAATCTGCCGGATTCGTGATTTGGACATGGATCGCGACGGTTAAGTTGTGAGTGAACCTCATGTACAATTTTCAACTGACATGCGAGCGACATAGTCACGCGCATCGCATATCGGCCAATTGCACCAGTCCTCTACCGGAAAAAGACAACGGTTGGCCCTATAGACATCTCACACGTGTTTAAGCTAATCTAATGGTCAAGTTCATGGGGATGAGCTGTGCGCTAAGAAACCCCGCAAAAAGTGTTTGTATCGGATCCGCCCCTGAGTGGCTGTGCAGATTCGCGTTATGTGTAAAAGAAGGTCAAAATGAACGACACGATCGACTATATCGAAGAGGTAATGAACCAAACGAGCTTAGAGGCTTTATGGGAGCTACATTGCGCCAAATTGGCCATGTTTGGCTTTGATAAAATCATCTACGGTTACACCAATTACCGAAGCGGGATGTCGCTTGGTGATGTCGCGGACTTCTTCATTCTGTCGACCTACGATCGTAATTACCTTGATCAATTCATTGGTGGCGGCTTGTATTTTAATGGACCAATGATGAAATGGACTCTGGAGAACACTGGCGCGCAAAGTTGGAGGTTGGCGATAGAGGCGTATGAAGGCGGCATACTAACCGAAAAACAGCGTGAGGTTTTCGAATTCAATCAGGATTATGGCCTACATGCAGGTTATACTGTGAGTTTCCCTACTGTTTCGTCTCGTACTAAAGGTGCTATTTCTCTGGGCGCGCGTGGAGATGTCACACAGGAAGCTCTTGATGCGCTTTGGGAAAAACGTGGTCGAGAAATTACCTTGATTAACAACGTCGCACATTTGAAAATTCAGTCCCTTCCCTACAGCAATCCGGAACGTGAACTGACTAAGCGTCAAAGAGAGGTTTTGGAGTGGGTTGGGGATGGCAAAACCATCCAAGATATTGCCCTTCTAATTGGCCGGACGCCTGCCACTGTTGAAAAGCACTTGCGTCTGGCTCGCGATGCAATGAACGTGGAGACAACGGCCCAAGCATTGCTAAAGGCATCTTTCATGAAGCAAATTTACTTGCTTGAAGAGCATAACTGACGCATAATAGCGTCACTAGTATGGTATACCTGACTTGTTGGTTAAATGTCAGAATGTCAGAATGACGTTGTTCCGTGAGTGGTGGCTTTGGCCTTTGGAACATTTCGACTTTGACCTTCGCAATATCGAAGCTCTCTGGGTCGACCGGTAAACAACCCGGTGTCAGGGTTGGGCTTATTTTGGTCTAGACCTGACATTTTTCGGTGGTCTCCCCATCCCCATGTTTTGGAGGCCGGAGAAAAGGAACGGCGTCATCTCCTGGTGACGCCGTTTTTTGTGCGTGGGGTCGAGACTTACAGTTCCAAATTTTTATGAATTCCCGTGGGTTTTACCCTGCCCCTCTACCCCACAAAAAAAGCCGCCCCTTATAGGAGCGGCTTTCTCAACTCATCTGCAGGTGGGCTTAGCCCTGAGCGACTTTGGCCACTTCTGCTGCAAAGTCTTCTTCTTTCTTTTCGATGCCTTCGCCCACTTCCATGCGGACGTAGCCAACGATTTCAGCGCCAGCTTCCTTAGCCGCTGCCGCAACGGTCAGGTCTGGGTTGATCACGAAGTTCTGGCCCAGAAGAGTTACTTCGGCCATGAACTTCTTCATGCGGCCAACGATCATCTTCTCGATCACCTGCTCTGGCTTACCGGATTCACGTGCGATCTCGATCTGAACGTTTTTTTCTTTTTCGACAACCGCTGGATCCAGGTCGTCTTCGCCTAAGGCCTGTGGGTTGGCCGCTGCGATGTGCATAGCAACCTGCTTGCCAAACGCTTCGTCGCCGCCTTTCAGGGCCACGAGAACACCGATTTTACCCATGCCGTCAGTTGCTGGGTTGTGCACGTAAGAGGTCACAACGTCGCCTTCAACAGCCGCCATGCGGCGCACGGACATGTTCTCACCGATGGTCGCAACGGCATCGGTCACGGTTTCTTCAACGGTCTTGCCGCCCAGATCCGCAGCTTTCAGCGCGTCAACGTCAGCAACGTTTATGGCTGCGCCAGCGATGTTGGCAACCATGCCCTGGAAGTCAGCGTTTTTGCCAACGAAGTCGGTTTCGGAGTTCACCTCAACGGCAACACCTTTGCCACCTTCAACCTTTACGGCCACCAGACCTTCGGCTGCGGTACGGCCGGATTTCTTCGCCGCTTTCGCCAGACCTTTGGTGCGCAGCCAATCAATTGCTGCTTCCTGGTCGCCGTTGGTTTCGGTCAACGCTTTTTTCGCGTCCATCATGCCTGCGCCGGTCATCTCGCGCAGTTCTTTAACCATTGCTGCTGTGATCGCCATTTTTGGCTCTCCTCGTCAGAATTGGAATGTTGGGGGCGGGTCTACCCTGCCCCCATGTCAAATGTGTAACGCTTAGGCTTACGCCTCTGCGGCAGCTTCTTCAGCAACGGCTTCTTCAACCGGTGCTTCGAATTCGCCCAGATCTACGCCAGCGGCGCCCAGCTGTGCGGTCATGCCGTCCAGCGCGGCACGGGAGGCCAGGTCGCAGTACAGGGAGATCGCGCGGGACGCGTCGTCGTTGCCCGGAATGATGTAGTCAACGCCATCTGGGGAGCAGTTGGTGTCAACGATCGCTACAACTGGGATACCCAGTTTGTTGGCTTCGGCAATGGCCAGTGCTTCTTTTTTCACGTCGATGACGAACAGCAGATCAGGAACGCCGCCCATGTCACGGATACCGCCGAGAGACGCTTGCAGCTTCTCCTGGTCGCGCTCGATGCCGAGACGCTCTTTCTTGGTCAGGCCTTCTGCGCCGGATGCCAGCTTCTCGTCGATCTCTTTCAGACGGTTGATGGACTGAGACACAGTTTTCCAGTTGGTCAGCGTGCCGCCGAGCCAGCGGTGGTTCATGTAGTACTGCGCGGATTTCTCAGCAGCATCAGCGATTGGGCCTGCAGCCTGACGCTTGGTGCCAACGAAGAGAACACGGCCGCCTTTTGCAACAGTGTCACGAACAGCGTTCAGAGCCGCGTCCAGCATTGGGACTGTCTGGGTGAGGTCCATGATGTGGATGCCGTTGCGGGAGCCGTAGATGAACGGGCCCATGCGCGGGTTCCAGCGCTGTGTTTGGTGACCAAAGTGTACGCCTGCTTCCAGCAGCTGGCGCATGGAGAACTCAGGAAGAGCCATGCTTGTATTTCCTTTTCCGGTTTACGCCTTGGCGGGGAGAAGTGAGAGCGCTCTGAATGCAGAAAGCTCCAACCGGCGGATTGACAGGGATGTCTCCCCTGCCCGACCCAAACCCCGCCTGCGGGTTTGAATGGCGGTCAAATACAGCAGGAATTGGCAGGGCGCAAGGGGGTATCGTCCATAAAATGCAGGGCGGAGCCTGTTATTCAAATCGTTTCTTGAGAGTGGTGCGGATTTGATTCTCCGCCATTTTGGCAAGCGTCTTCCGATTGGTGAAATCTGCCACCTTTAAGGGCTGGTGGTAAATCACATCAATGTGCCCCTGACGCGGAGCAGCCAAGGTAGACAAAAGATGCGGCGCAAAGTCCATGTCACCCCACCAGCCATAGAAGCGCGCCTCTTCCCCCTTTGGCGCCTGGTAATGGACAGTGACTGGCTGTATCAGCAAGAAGTCCTTTAGTCTTGGGTCAAAGAACGCTTCAAAGAGCGTTGTCTTAAAAGGTAAAACCCTCAAACTGTCGCTGCTCGTGCCTTCCGGGAAGAACAATAGTTGATGCCCGGCCAGAAGACGTTCCTCGAAGATCTGTTTCTGGGTGTACGCCTCGCGGCGGTCGCGGCGAATAAACACAGTGCCTGTGGCTTTTGCCAGCCAACCGATGCCCGGCCAGTTTTCCACCTCGGCCTTGGAGACAAAATAAACCTGTTGTGCGGCGTTCAACGAAAAGATGTCCAACCAAGACGAGTGATTGGCCACGACAGCGCCACGATCGCGTATCGGTGTGCCTTGCACGGCAAAGCGGATGCCCATCAGGCGGAAGGCGTTGCGACAGACAAATTGGGTGATGAAGGGGGTCCAGGGGCGGCGCTGGCCACACACGGGTTTTTCAATCAGGCGAAGTAGGACCAGGAGCAGCAAGCAACCGAACACCAACACAGCCAAAGGGAAACCGCGCAAAATGGCGCGTACCACGCCGCCAAATCCGAGTTTTATCGGCTTCGGGTAACCCTCTTCACTCTCCCAGGCGCTCACCAATTGCGCTCCTTAGTATAAAGGGCGCGGTTTTTTACATTCATACGAGCCGTGTCAAGGACCAAGCAAACGTCAGTCGTGTTGAAGGCATGGTCACAGTACGCCCCCTCGCCCACAAAGCCCCCTAAGCGCAAGTAAGCTTTAATCAATGGAGGGACTGCAAGCATGGCGGCACGTCTGTCAATATCGTCTTCTGACATAAGGTTCATCGCTTGAAACACGTCCGGTTGGGCGCGTGTTCGGATATCTTCTGGCGCAAGATGGCGGTTGTGCAGCAACGATAAAGGCTGCGCCAAGGCGTCCACGTCAGTGCCGTGAAAACTTGCCACCCCGAAGAGCACTTCGATTTCATGCTCGGCTACATAACTGGCCAGCGCGTTCCAGAGATGGAACATGGCAGCGCCGCCGCGATAGTCTTTGCGCAAACACGAGCGTCCAAGTTCCAGAAGTCTACGACCCGATGATTTTAGAACACTGAGGTCGTATTCATCTTCGGAATAAAATCGCCCAATTTTCGCCGCGGCGTCGTCGCGCAAAACCCGATAGACTCCGACAACTTGTTCGGTCGGACTTACATCAAGGGCGAGGTCTTTCAAAATAAGGTGGTCAAAATACGGATCAAATTGGTCTTTCTCAAGCTGCGCCTCGTGATCGACTAAAGGCCCCGAGCCTCCCAGCTCCTGAACAAACACGCTGTACCGGAGGCGTTGGGCTGAGAGAAGCTCCGTCTCGTTATCAGCAAGCTTAACCATAAATTCTGGAGTGTGCGCACTCATCGGGAGGCGATTTCCTTTTTTTTGGGTGTTTTAGGGGGCACAACGGCGAAAATCAACCATATGCCAAACAACTGATCTGTTGACGATTTTTTCGTCTCATGCACTATTTGTTAACGATTTTACGTCTCTGTGGCGGGCATCAAAAGGACACGAGAGCCATCGATGACCACCTTGCCGGCATCACGGAAATTCACCGTGATCTTGCCACCAATGTTGGATTGCACCTGACCCAGCCCCCAATCAGGCTGCTGTGGGTGCGTCACCAGCATGCCTGGTTCGAGACAGGCGTTGAGGTCAGAATTTGGATCGCTCATGGGGCGCTCATGCAGTAAAGGAAAGTTGCATGTCACATAATACGGATTTCGCAGCATTGGTAGGGTCGCGGATCTGCCACGATTTAATCAGCCCGGTCGGGGCGATAGGTAACGGCTTGGAATTGATCGCGTTGACCGGCGACGCCAAGGGCCCGGAAATGGAGATGATCTCTGATAGCGTGCACAACGCCAACGCGCGCATTCGACTTTTCCGCGTGGCATTTGGTCAGCCGGGAGATTCGCAGATGGTTGGCGAAGCAGAAATTCAATCGATCGTTCAAGGTCTGGCACCAAGCTCGCGTGTGTCGACCTATTGGGAGGTCGAAGGCGCTGTTTCACGATCAGAGCTGCGCCTGGCGTTTTTGACACTTATGTGCTTTGATACGGCAATGCCCTTCGGCGGCACTGTGACTGTCACCAAGCAGGGTGAAAAGTGGTTGTTGCTGGCAGAAAGCGAAAAGCTTCGTGCGGAAGACGCGCTCTGGGACCCGATTTCCAAAGGTGATATACCAGAAGAGTTGGTGCCGGCGAAGGTCCAATTTGGACTTCTTCCTCAAGGCGCCATCTTACTGGGGCGACCTCTTGGACTACAACGGACAGAGATGAGCTTGGAAGTGAGATTCTGACCTCAAAAAAAGGCGCCGAGTGGGGCGCCTTTTCTTTGTGGTTTTATAGCTTTAGGTGCGGGTCGTGCCGTCGCCTTCAACCAGGTATTTGAAGCTGGTAAGCTGCGCTGCGCCAACAGGTCCGCGAGCGTGCATTTTACCAGTCGCAATGCCTATTTCCGCGCCCATCCCAAATTCGCCACCATCTGCAAATTGAGTGGAGGCGTTTCGCATAAGGATCGCACTGTCCAAACGTTCAAAGAAGCGTGCGGCAGTGGAATCGTCCTCGGTGAGAATGCAATCTGTGTGGTTAGAGCCATGCTGGCGAATATGGGCGATGGCACCGTCTACATCCGGCACAACTTTCGCGGCGATGTCCATATCGAGGTATTCTTTGCCCCAGTCCTCAGAAGTGGCCGCGATGGTCCCTTCAATTTTGGCTAGCGTTTCGTCCGCGTGTACTCGCACACCGGCCTCAATCAACATCTGGATCAAAGCAGCGCCAATGCTGTCCACAAGGCTCTCATGGATCAACAGGCACTCCGCAGCACCGCAAATGCCGGTGCGCCGGGTTTTGGCGTTCATCACTACGTCGATGGCTTTTGTCGGATCAGCGCTGGCATCTACATAAACGTGTACGATGCCCTCAAGGTGGGCGAACACCGGTACTCGTGCCTCACGCTGGACCAATCCGACAAGGCCTTTGCCGCCGCGTGGCACAATCACATCTACGGTGTCGATCATAGTAAGTAATTCCTGCACAGCGGCACGATCGCGGGTGGGCACAAGTTGGATGGACGCCTCCGGCAGTCCGACAGACTTGAGGCCGTCGACCAAGCAGGCATGGATGGCGCCGGAACTGTGGAAACTCTCCGAGCCACCACGCAGGATCACAGCGTTGCCGGATTTCAAGCAAAGCGCGCCGGCGTCTGCGGTCACGTTGGGTCGGCTTTCATAGATCACGCCAACAACTCCCAAGGGCGTACGCACGCGGCGGATATTAAGGCCAGAGGGCATATCCCATTCGGTCAGCACTTCGCCAACAGGGTCATCTTGCGCTGCAACAGTGCGTAGGCCGGTGACGATGCCCTGAATGCGGTCTTCATCCAACATCAGGCGATCCATCATCGCATCCGACAGACCTTTGTTTTGGCCAAATTCGAGGTCTTTTGTGTTGGCCTCGATGATCTCGGCACGGCGGGACCAGACGGCATCCGCTGCGGCTTCCAGCGCCGCGCGTTTGGCTTCCGGCGGGGCAAAGGCCAGCTCCGCGCTTGCCGCTTTGGCGTTGTCGCCAATCTGGGCCATCAGGGCGGGGATGTCTGCGATGTCTTTCATCGTCTCAGTCCTTTGCTAGGGGTGGTGAATGTTGCTTTCGGCGAGGATACTTGTAGTTAGAAGAAACCTATAAGGCGAGGTCGTCCCTGTGAATAAGAGCGGCGCGGCCAGGGTATCCCAGAAGAGCTTCGATGTCGCGACTGTGGCGCCCTTTGATCTTGTTAGCCTCTTGGGAGGAATATGCGGCCAGCCCCTGCCCCAAACGGTGGCCGGAGGCGTCCCGGATTTCAATCGGATCGCCGCGGCTGAAATCCCCATTCACGGTGGTGACACCTGCCGGCAAGAGACTCTTACCGGACGTCAAGGCATTCGCTGCGCCTGTATCTACCACCAGCACGCCTTGCGGCTTCATCGAGGTGATCCAGCGCTTGCGGGCCAGTTGTGGTGTGCCCTGAGCGAGGAACCATGTAGCGTTAGCGCCATCTTCCAAAGCCTGAATGGGGCGTAGTGCTGAGCCTTCGGTGATTGCCATGGCGCAACCACCGGCAGTGGCGGTTTTTGCGGCCATCAGTTTTGTAATCATGCCGCCTTTAGACAGACCAGATACGCCTTCACCCGCCATATCTTCAATCTCAGGCGTGATGTGTCCAATCACCTCAAATCGCTCAGCGTTTGGGTTGGTCATCGGGTTTTCGGAATAAAACCCATCAACATCTGACAGCAAGATCAGATGATCTGCACCGGTGGTCAGCGCGATTTGCGCCGCCAGTCGATCATTGTCGCCGTAGCGGATTTCGTCGGTGGCCACCGTGTCGTTTTCGTTTACGATGGGCACCACCCCCAAAGTCAGAAGTTGATCTAGCGTTGCGCGAGAATTGAGATATCTCCGACGATTAGCGCTGTCTTCTAAAGTGACCAACACTTGGGCTGTGATGATCTCATAAGGCGCAAGTGCTTCTTCATAAGCGCGCGCGAGGCGAATTTGCCCGACAGCAGCTGCTGCCTGAGATTGATCCAAAGACAGGTCGGCGTTGGGCAGTTTAAGTGCGCCGCGACCCAAAGCGATGGAGCCGGAAGATACCAGCACCACATCAGTGCCGCGGGCCTTGAGCATGGCCACATCTTCGGCCAAAGCTTTTAGCCACGTGTCTTTCAATAGTCCAGAGGTCCGGTCAACCAGTAGTGCCGACCCGATTTTGATCACAACCCGTTTTGCAGTGCTTAGGGTTGCCACGGCGCCTCTTCCTCTTCGGCTTCCTCAGCCTCTTCGATCTTTTGACGCAGACGGTCATCGTCGATTTGTGCCCTTAGAGCCCGCAGCACTTCGGTGGTGCCTTCATGGCTTGCGCCGGACATAAGCATCACCTCACCACCAGCGACCGCTTCCAGTTCTTCCTTGAGAAACTCGCGCTCCTCAGCATCCAGACTGTCGATCTTGTTCAGCACGGTCACACGGGGTTTGTCAGCAAGAATATCCGCGTAGTTGGTGATTTCCTGCACAATGGTTTTGTAGTCTTCCAGGAGCGTGCCGGAAGTGCCGTCGACCAGATGCAACAGCACAGCGCAGCGTTCGACATGACCAAGGAAAAGATCGCCAAGGCCCCTGCCCTCGCTGGCGCCTTCGATCAGGCCAGGAATGTCGGCAACGACAAATTCGACGCCATCAACACCGACCACACCCAGATTGGGGTGCAGCGTTGTAAAGGGGTAATCCGCAATCTTGGGGCGCGCGTTGGAGGTCGCGGCGAGGAAAGTGGATTTGCCTGCGTTGGGCAGGCCCAGCAAGCCAACGTCGGCAATCAGCTTCAAGCGCAACCAGATCGTGCGCTCGACGCCCGGTTGGCCCGGATTGGCGCGACGTGGCGCCTGATTGGTCGAAGATTTGAAGTGCAGGTTGCCAAAGCCACCGTTGCCGCCTTTTGCAAGCAGCACGCGCTGTCCCACTTCGGTCAGGTCAGCAATTACAGTTTCTTGATCTTCATCTAAGATTTCTGTTCCCACAGGTACGCGCAAGATGATGTCATCACCGGTTTTACCGGTGCGTTGGTTCCCCATACCGGGCTGGCCACTTTTGGCAAAGAAGTGCTGCTGGTAGCGGAAATCGATCAGAGTGTTCAGTCCTTCAACCGCTTCGGCCCAGACATAGCCGCCATTGCCGCCGTCGCCACCATCGGGGCCACCATATTCGATGTATTTTTCGCGCCGGAAGGACACACAGCCCCCGCCGCCGCCGCCGGAACGGATGTAGACTTTGGCAAGGTCGAGGAATTTCATTCTATTGGTCCTTTTGCGGCGCGTGCAGCGCTCTTACCTTGCCACGCGGCAAGGCTCAATCCAGTTTCAAACTATATGTCCAAGTTGGCACAGTGGCGTCACGCGCCAGAGAGAAGCTTTCGGCATCGCCTAGGTACTGAAACCCGCAATTGGTCAGCACCCGGGCCGAGGCTGGGTTGTCCTGAAACACCGAGGCAAAAACAGTCGTGCTGTTAAGCGGATTGGCCGCGATCATGGCGCGGACCGCCTCTGAAGCCAGACCGGTGTTGCGGAAGGCCTTGCCAATCCAATAGGCAATTTCTCCCTGCCCTTCATCAACGCGGATCAAACCGATAAGGCCCATGACCTCAGGTTGCCCATCTGCGCTGCCATCAAAGGCCCATACGTCCTGAACACGTCCGTCAGATTGCGCGCGGTTGATAAATGCCTCAATGTAGCCCGGCGGCAATGGATGCGGAATAGAGGCGGTCAAACGCGCAAGCTCCCGGTCCGCAGTGTGCATCTCAATCAAACCCTGATCCGAGCGCCGTAGAGGACGCAGCACAAAGCGGTCTGTTTCGATCACAGGCTGATTGACTATGGTGTCTAATTTCATCGCGGTCTCCTCCTCAAAGAACCACATAGAGCACCGAGGCCACCGTCAAAGCGGCCAAAGTGCGCATTAAATATTTTTCCGCGGGCTTGCCAGCCACAGTGCGGGCGATCCGGTCTCCGGCGTAGGTCCAGATCGGATGAAAAACCGCCTGTGCCGCCAAAAGGCAGATGGCGATGGTCGCGGTCGCTTGCAAGGCAGGTGTCGCGGGTGTGACAAAATTTGTAAACCCGGCCACGATCATCGCCCAGGCCTTGGCATTGAGCGGATGCACCAGCAGGCCGGCGGCAAAACCGGGTGGCTGTTCACTCTCACCACTGCCAGGAGACAGCCGCAAATTGGCGACTTTCCAGGCGAGCCAGCAAATATAGGCTGCGCTGATCCACTTGAGCGCAGCAAAGACTTCAGGCACCGCCTCAGCAAGTTCCATCAAGCCAAAGCCAATGGGCCAGATGATGAGTTGCTTGCCCAAAGCCACGCCCGCCACAAAAGGCAGCGCAGCCTTGAAGCCGAACCGCGCACCAGTAGCCAATAGCGCCATGTTCGCAGGACCAGGTGTGCCCACCTGACTTGCGGCAAAGATGCTAAAACTGATCACGGCGACGCTCATGTCGGATCTCAACTCTCAAAAATGAAAAAGGGCCGGCTGTGTCAGCCGGCCCCCTAAATGTCTCATAACCTTAAGGTCGGCTTACTCTGCGGCCTCCGCCACTGGCAGAACCGAAATAAAGGTGCGGCCTTTGAGGCCTTTGTGGAACTTCACGTTGCCGTCAACGGTTGCAAAGATTGTGTGATCTTTGCCCATGCCAACGCCTTCGCCCGGCCACATCTTTGTGCCGCGCTGACGCAGGATGATGTTGCCTGGGATGACGTTTTCGCCACCGTATTTTTTCACGCCAAGACGACGACCCGCGGAGTCGCGACCGTTACGGGAACTACCACCAGCTTTTTTATGTGCCATATCGTTGCTCTCCTATACTTCGCTTACTTCGCCAGATCGGCTGCTTGCGCAACCCACTCAGGCTTCACTTTAACCGCATCAAAGCTCTCTACGTCAACTGCTGCCAGCTGTGCGTAAGAGGTGATGCCTGCTTCTGCCAGCTTTTTCGCTGCGGCCGGACCAACACCGGTGATGGCGGTCAGGTCGTCAGCTGCGGCTGCAGGTGCTTCGGCTTTCTTGGCTGCTTTGGCAGGCTTGGCCGGTGCAGAAGTTGCAGGTGCGGATACGGAACCCGAACCGATAGCAGCTTTTACGCCAGACTTGTCTGCACCAAAGGCCAGAATGTCGGTGATGCGAACCAGAGTCAGTTTCTGACGGTGGCCCACGGTGCGCTTGGAGCTGTGCTTACGACGACGCTTCACGAATTTGATCAGCTTTTCGCCTTTGATCTGGTCGATCACGTCTGCCTGCACCGCTGCGCCTTCAACGAAAGGAGCGCCAACGACAGTGGAGTCGCCGCCAACCATAAGCACTTCGTTGAATTGAATCTTTTCGCCAGCGTCTGCAGCCAGTTTTTCGACACGCAGGACGTCGCCTGCCTGTACTTTATACTGTTTGCCGCCGGTCTTCAGGACTGCGAACATGTCCTATTCCTTCGATCTTATCGCGTCCTTTGGTCCCGCAACCCGAAGGTTTTGGCGTTTTTGGCTCATGCCACCTCAAACAGCGCGCCCTGGTATGGGCTGTGTTACAAAAAATCAGGCGCAAAGTGCATACTTCACGCCAGATGGGCGCTTATCCTGTGGAAAACTGTTCAAGTCAAGCCGTTTTTAAAGGGCGTCTGTGGCCTCAGAGGTCCTGAACTGGCTGAATATCGCCCATGCGCAGCGCCAGAGCCTCAAAGCGGTTGGACATAACTTCAAAGTGCACCGCGTTCATCAACTCATAGACGGTCATCATGTCCGGGTGTTCTAGCGCTTCCGTGTATTCCGCCAGTTCTTCCAGTGTGAAGTCACGATAGGTATAGGTGGCATTGGCCAACGAAGAGGTTTCAATGGCCTCGGCCATCTCCTCGGCGTTTTCGTTAAGCAGTGCACGCAGCCCTTCTTCATCGGTACGTAGATCAATCACACCGGCGTAAGACGCCGCCAGAATGAAGCGCACCTGAATTTCGGTCATCGCCTTCGGACCAATGTCATTGGGGTCAATCGCCACACTCATTCGGCGGAACAGATCGATGCGCGGATCATCCTTGGCCTCTAAATCAGCCAGCATTGCATTGCCAACCGCCTCTTTTTCTTCGTCATCGGCCATGTGGCTGCTGTTTTCCACTTCGACCAGTCGTTGGCCCAAATCGGACGCGTAGAAGGCCGCGGCATGGGCCAAAAGATCGTCTTTTAGCGTGGCTTCCAGAATATCAAGCGCGCGGTTCTGCATCAGATCGGTGTCAAAAACGTCTTCCGCAACTGCAGTCCATTGCACGCCGAAATCCCCTTGGGACATCCCAAGCAGGTCTGGTGCGGAGGTTGCAGACAGCGCTATTGAGTCGATGGCCACGTCAAAGCCGGTGATTTTCAAAAACGCTTCCACGTTGGCGCGATCGGCCGCCTGCGCTTGAGAGACCAGTAAAAACAAACAGGTCAAGGCTGACAGGACCGGCAAGAATAGCTGGTTATTCAGAAGGTCAAACGGGGCCACGCGGGCAGAAGTCTTTTGCATAGCGCTAAGCTAATCCTTTTGTTCTTCAAAACAATGCAAATCCCACTTGCGTCATATCACAATCCCGATTAAACGACGCCCTCACCATGACCATGGTCAATCGGACGGAGAGGTGCCGGAGTGGTCGAACGGGGCGGTCTCGAAAACCGTTGTCCCTTCACGGGGACCCAGGGTTCGAATCCCTGTCTCTCCGCCACTTATTTCTGCATTGGTATCAACTTGCTGACCTCAATCGCCTTGAGGGCTTCCAGCGAAGGATCTTCATCCAGGTCGCTCTCCGGCACCTCTAGCCCCGCGTTGGCGGCAATTGCAGAAAACTGGAGCGACACAACATAAGCAAAGTCTGGATCAAACAGGACACGTGCGGTCAGTGTTTCCTCGATCGCTTCACGCAAAACGACATCGCCGGTCTCAAAATGCATGGCCAACGCCTGCACCATCGCGCTGTGCGTGTTGTATGTATTGAGCGGGCTTGAGAGATGAGTTTCCGCCAACCAGCGCAAGCCACCCTGCCCTTCAAGCGCAATCAGGCTCAGCGCATAAGCGCCCAGCATGTCGCTGTCATGCGCTACGCCCGTAGTGATCCTGTCTTTGAGAAATGCGGAAAGATCCGCCGATGGCGAGGCGAAGCCCATAAGCAAAATGCGGATCGCCCGCAGGTCCATCTCGGTGATTACATCCAATGGAGACCGCAGCGCGGTTGCGTCGATGTCCAGATTCAATGCGCGCAACGTGCCGTAGGCCACGAGGTCCAGCTCTCTTAACGCAAGTTCGCGTAAACGCCTGTCGGGATGGTGAAGTAACTTCGAAAAGTAAGTTGCCCGCATGGACGAGTCATCTTGCCAGTCAGGCAAGGCGCTCCAGATGTCGCGCAACACTAGATCAAACGCCGCATCCACGAAGGCAAGGCGGTGCCAGACTTCGGTTTCTGCGTCTCGAGCAAAGAGTACGTGCGCTTGTGGCTTCAAACGCATCAAACGTCGGGTGGTGCTGTCGACCAGGAAAGGCAACGTCACCTCAGGCACATTGCCGCGCATTTGCTTTGTGACATCAAATCGGAACGGTGTCGCCGCCCCAGGGCGGGCCAGCACAACAGTGTCGGCGTTGATCAAACGCTCCACAAACGTGGGTTTGGGCTCATAGCCATGAAAGGCGCATGGTACGGCGGGTGCCGCCATGAACGCCACAACAATTGCCGCGCTAACTTTGCGTTTGAAGCCAATTATAGTCTTCTCTTTAAAAGCCATAAATCCGTTCCGACAACCAGAATGTGGCAATAGAGCCAATCGCATAGCCAGCGACCAGATTAGCACGATTTACCAGTTGGTAAGACACCACGTTGACAGATTCCAACAACAGCTTCAGCACCGCGCCCACCACCAGAGTAACCCCCACAAAAGCCAGTTGTCCGGCCTCGACACCTAGGTTGAAGGTCAACAAAGTCAAAGCAATGTCCGCGTCCGGCAACCCAATTTCCTGCAGAGCGCCAGCAAATCCAAGACCGTGCAAAAGACCAAAAGCAAAGGCCACTATCCACGGTGCGCGCTCTGACAGTCTTGATTGGGTTTCGTCGTGCTTGAGAATCTCGATCGCCAGAAACACTACAGACAGGGCAATGATCGCCTCTACTGGAGGTCCCGGAATAGAAACATGTCCCAGAGCAGCCAGTGCCAGCGTGATGCTGTGCGCAACCGTGAAGGCTGTGATCGCACCGAGCAGCTGGGCTTTACTTCGGATCAAGAGGACCAGCGCGAAGACAAACAAAAGATGGTCCCATCCTTCCAGGATGTGTTCAAACCCGAGAACGGCAAAGGTCCAGCCAACCTGCAATTTGCTTTGCGCCTCAGAAATCAATAACTGCGTCCGTGTTGCGGTAAGCCGCGTGGTAGACGAGGCGCCGGTCAGAGGCTGAAAGCGCACCAGAACGTCCGTGCTTTGTCGATCCAGCCCTAAAATCTTCAACGCCTGCCCTTGCAGCCTTGGCCGACACACGGCAGTCCAATGGCTTTGCCACCCGGCTCCATCTGACACAACCTCCGGAGCAAAGTTGGGGGTGCAACTCTGCGGCAATTGCGCGTCGATATCCATGGGTAGGCCACGCACATCTGGTTTGCGCCAGAATACTGTATAGACGCCGTCGGCCCCTTCGCGGATATCCAGGTACCCCGGGTCGAGCTCATGAGCCTTACCCTGCCCTACAGTCAGTAACATACTAACCAAAAACAGAAGATTCCGTAATCGGGTCATTGGCCAATCCAGTTTTGCAAGGTCTCCGAATTGGGTCGCGAGACTTTGTACGCTTCCAGCAGCGCAGCCTCCTGCGCTTCGCGTAGATCATTAGCAAGCGAGCTTCGCCAATCCGCAAGAACCAAGTCACGCACCTCGTCCAGGTCCGGCGTTCGCGGCGGCACATATTCGACTACGCGCACCACATGCTGCCCGAATCCAGAAGTCACGGGACCTGCCCACTGCCCCAGTGGCAAAGCTTCCAGTTGCGCAAAAACACCCCGCCCAAAACTGCCATCGACTTGATTGATTCCTGCATGGAAAACAGAACGCTGCAAGAGAGAAGACAACCCTTCCTCAGGAGGCGTTTCACCGTTAAGCAAAGATACCACCAACGCTTCTATCTCTGCCGGCTGAATGCCAAACTTCAGTCCAATCTGCTCGAAACTCACCATCGCCGGCGTTTGAAACTTCTCGGCATGATCGGTCAAATGCTGTTGCAAAACCGGGTCTTCAGGCACGGTCGACTGCGCCGCAGAGGTCATCAAGAACGCCATTTTTTGAACAAGCCGGCTGCGTACGACTCCATCACCACTGTCCAAACCAAGCGCCCGCGCCTCCCGCACAAGAACTTCGTTCCGGACGTACTGATCCATCAATATCTGTGCCTCGTCTGAAGTGGGCCCGCGTTGCATTTGCGCCCGAAACCGAGAGGCCAAAGTAGCAAACACCTGCTCGGACACTACAATCTCATCCGCATCAGGTTCGGAAATTTCCTTAGGCTGCTGCGCAGTAAACCAGACAAATATGGCGACGCTCAGGAGGGCGAAATGGAAAAACGGTTCTTTCAAAAAGGCCAATATCAACTCTCTCCCATAGCAAGCGCATTCAGACGCCTTTGCGATCACAAACCTTACGGCACAAAAATCAATTTTTTCAAAGGAGTGCCGCCCGCACCTCAACCCAACAAGCAAGTTTCCTGTTGGCAGACTATCCTGCATGAGAGCCATCTGTATAGAGGTCTGGAATGACGCTCGTCGGCACAGAGCATCAGCCCGGCCTTAACGTGTAAATCCCAACATTCTCGCATCTGGCTTTTCGCTTACATCAGAGAGCAAAAAAGCCTCTAAGCACGAAGGCTTAGAGGCTTTTTATGGCTCCAGCAGTAGGGATGAACCGAACAGCCGCCCAGTCTCGGTTATCAAAATATAAACATTAAAACAATAACTTACCTATATCCATTGAAATCCATCAGGGCCATTGTAACCCAATTTGTAACCCAAAACCACGACCTCACGTACCACCCAAAATATCCACGCCAGAACCTGAATCTAATGAAAACTTCATCATATCACACCCTTAAAATCAGAGTTTTACAAGACAAACAGCGAACAAGGAACGGAGGGCCTTGGGGTTCTCCGTTTTTGCTTGCAGTCGCTATAGGCTGTTTGTCGGATCGTCTCTCAAGCTGCGGCCATAAGCGAGCCTATAGGCCAAAGCCACACCGCCGGCGCCGCCGATGATGTTGCCTGCCAACACGGGAAGAAGGTTACTAACCAGTGCGCCAGTTGACCCCGGCGCCCCGGCCAAGAATCCGGCTGGTATCAAGTACAGATTTGCAATGGAATGTTCCAATCCAACGGCAACAAAGGCGGCCACTGGCCAGACAATGGATAGGATCATTCCCATGGCGGTGCGTGCGGAAACGGCCAGCCAAACAGCGAGGCAAACCAAGGCGTTGCACAAAATGCCTCTGCAAAAAGCTTCAAAAGGGGATATGGCAATTTTTGAACTGGCTATGGCTGCGGCACGGTGTCCGAGCGGGCCGTCCAGAAGTCCCGCGCCATATACAAGTGAAACTATTGCGGCACATCCGATAGCGTTGCCAAGTAACACAATTGCCCAGTTGCGCAGCAACGCTTTGGACGTGATGCGTTTGTCAACATAGGCCATAACAATCATGGTGTTGCCGGTAAAGAGCTCTGCGCCGCCGACCACGACCAAGATAAGCCCGAGCGAAAACGCCACACCGCCCATAAGCGTTATACCACCGTTTAAATCCGTAAATCCGGACGTGGTTTGCGTGTAAAACAACGCTCCCAACGATATAAAAACGCCACCAAGAACCGATAGGGTAATCAAGGGAGCCAATGGCATTTCCGCCTTGGCGATGCCTGAAAGGCGGATCAATCGCGTGATCTCTGCGGGCTTGTGGGCGTCGAGTCCCGTGGGTGTCAGTTGCGTCATTTTGGATCCTGGCGAGTCGTTTCTATCTATTTTCTTACTAAAACACTCAGAAAATAAAAACTCTAAAAGCGACGCCTTTCGGGGTATTCTCGAAACGTGTGAGAAGATTGATTGTGGGCTACTAAAAGCCAAAAACCTAACTCCTCCTTTTGAAGGACGGGGCGGTGGGATTTGAAAGTTCAAAAAAACGATGAACGTCGCTTGAAACTTCCACTTTTGGCAGCAGTCACTGACACATCCTTCGCGCACCGCCTGCCCCCAAACCGGGCCTCACGATAAACTAAAGGGGCGCTATTACCCAACCTTTCACCATCCGCAGTACCGTTCCCCATAGCGGTTTTGGACATCTATCGTTGCGGCGGTGGCGCGATCTCCTGTCACAACCACCGAAGCGACCTCGCGATCAAACCGGATAGGCTCGGCAATATCGCAGAAATCTCCAGCGGGAGATTGAGAGCATGCGCTAACGACGAGTGAGGCGGTCAATAAGAGCGGTATCGTCTTGCGTCTCCACATCTCGATCGATCTCCTGTTTGCTTTGGATGGAATCAAGGCGGGCTTTGTTCTGCAGGGCTTCTGTTGTGCGCCTTTGATCGTTCTTCGCATCGATGCGAAACCATGCAAGCAAGACGACCACAAACGCGCTGAGTGCGGCCCATACTGCCGCCTTGGAAGGTAGGAAGCGCAGCATCACCGCGCCCCTCCTGCCCACTTGCGAAGCCGCTCGCGCGCAATCCATCCCAACCCGATCAGCGCAACAGCAGAAAAGCCCAAGAGGATATACTGAGCCAAAGGGTCCAGCTTGCCCAATGCGGTTAGAACACCCCCTGCCCCCGCCGCAGCAGTACCAGCAACGGCGCGGATCGTTGTAGACTGAGCCGGTGAACTGCGCTCCGCGTCAGCCTTGGGTGTCGCTTCAACGATTGTAGCATCCGTAAGAAACAGTTCGCGCTCGGCCGCACGGCGGCGGGTAAGCCCGCGCAAGACCTTGCCACCAGCCTTATTGAACCATGTCAGCGCTTCGGCAGCGCCCTCAATATCCCCCGCATTGAAGCGGCGAAGGCAGGTAGATCGGCTGAACGCCCCAACGCCAATGTTATACGCGAGAGACAGCATCGCACCGAACTCATTGTCATTGGGCGCACGACGGAACATAGGTCTGATTTGATCCGCAAAGCGTTCAAGCCCCTCCCACAGCATTTGCTCCGCAAAGGGCTTGGTCCACGTGTCAACCACAGATACGCCTGGACCAAAGCCCGCGCTGTTGGTGTAGCCGTATCCAATGGTGAGCACACCAACCGGATCAAGATACGCAGTCAGCTCAAGACCTTCAAAGCGCTTCACAAGGTCTAAGGTGGCTTGGTTTATGTTCATGTGTTTCTCCATAAAAAAACCCGCCAGAGGCGGGTGGGTTGAGGTTTGTGGCGAGATGCGCCAGCATGGAACGACTTTCGAGGAAAGCTCCTAGGGCCTGTTGACGTTCACCTTATGTGAATGAGCGTTGCCACGATTGAGATAAAGGCTTTGAAGCTCTGGTCTGTTTTGCACGAGCGCATGGCTATCCCTCTGTTTTCCTTCA
>Ga0189290_100257_pt1 | contig 18742 bp, 16 predicted proteins | sample UW140minimetaG_FD_130318 | JGI IMG/M metagenome (GOLD analysis project Ga0189290, IMG submission 130318) | Marine microbial communities from the Costa Rica Dome - UW140 mini metaG | ecosystem: Environmental > Aquatic > Marine > Oceanic > Photic zone | place: Costa Rica: the Eastern Pacific...
CAGGTGGATACGGCGAACATCCTGTTCATCTGCGGCGGCGCCTTTGCCGGTCTCGACAAGATCATCTCGGATCGCGGTCGCAAGACCTCGATCGGCTTCGCGGCGAATGTCGCGGGTCCCGACGATCGGCGCACGGGCGACGTGTTCCGGCAGGTCGAGCCCGAGGATCTCCTGAAGTTCGGCCTCATCCCCGAGTTCGTCGGTCGTCTGCCGGTTCTGGCGACGCTGGAGGATCTCGACGAGGCGGCGTTGGTTCAGATCTTGGAAGAGCCGAAGAACGCACTGGTCAAGCAGTACCAGCGTCTGTTCGAGATGGAGAATGTCGAGCTGTCGTTCCACGAGGACGCGCTGCGCGCCATTGCCCGCAAGGCAATTGAGCGCAAGACCGGCGCCCGCGGCCTGCGCTCGATCATGGAAGCCATGCTTCTCGACACGATGTTCGACCTGCCGACGCTGGAAGGCGTGCAGGAGGTCGTCATCTCCGAGGACGTGATCGACGGCAATGCCCGTCCGCTCTACATCTATTCCGAGCGGAACGGCGAGAAGGAAAACGTCAGCGCCTGATGTGACTTATCAAGGCGAGGTTTGACGGCTTATGAGCCCGTCCCGGCTTGACGCCGGGGCGGGCTTTTCAATTTCGAGGACTGCCGCCTGCGACATCGAACAGCACCCGCGTCCCGCTGTCGAATCGCTTGAATAGCAGGCGTGTGACGCCCACATTACGGTCGTGATGGCGCTGGACCCGCGCGCTTCGAAGAAGGCGCAGGATCGGTGGCCGAACACGGCGAGGATGCCGTAGAAAGGAATACCATGTCTGATATGCAAGAACGCCAGGGTGCCGCCGGGGCGGCTCTTTACCCGGTTCTGCCGCTGCGCGACATCGTCGTGTTTCCGCACATGATCGTGCCGCTCTTCGTCGGCCGCGAAAAATCGATCAAGGCGCTCGAGGAGGTGATGGGTGCCGACAAGCAGATTCTGCTTGCGACCCAGAAGAACGCCTCCGACGAGGACCCGACCGCGGATGCGATCTACGAGATCGGCACCGTGGCCAACGTACTGCAGCTCCTGAAACTCCCGGACGGCACCGTGAAGGTGCTGGTGGAAGGCATGGGCCGGGCGAAGATCGAGAGCTTCTCGCCGCGGACCGAATGGCACGAGGCCTCCGCCAGCCTGATCGAGGAGGTCGAGGAAGACCCCGTCGAGATCGAGGCGCTGGCGCGTTCGGTGGTCTCGGAGTTCGAGAACTACGTCAAGCTGAACAAGAAGATCTCGCCCGAAGTGGTGGGGGCTGCCGGCCAGATCGAGGACTACTCGAAGCTCGCCGACACGGTCGCCTCGCATCTGGCGATCAAGATCCCCGAGAAGCAGGACATGCTGGCGATGATCAGCGTGCGCGAGCGGCTGGAAAAGGCGCTCGGCTTCATGGAATCGGAGATTTCGGTTCTGCAGGTGGAGAAGCGTATCCGCTCGCGCGTCAAGCGCCAGATGGAGAAGACCCAGCGCGAGTACTACCTGAACGAGCAGATGAAGGCGATCCAGAAGGAGCTCGGCGACGGCGAGGACGGCCGCGACGAAATGGCCGAACTGGAAGACCGGATCAAGAAGACCAAGCTCTCCAAGGAGGCGCGCGAGAAGGTCGCCGCCGAGATGAAGAAGCTGAAGCAGATGTCGCCCATGTCCGCCGAATCGACGGTCGTGCGCAATTATCTGGACTGGATCCTCGGGCTTCCCTGGGGCGTGAAGTCGCGCGTCAAGGTCGATCTGAAGAAGGCCGAAGACGTCCTCGAAGCCGATCATTTCGGGCTCGAGAAGGTCAAGGAGCGGATCGTCGAGTATCTGGCCGTTCAGAGCCGGCAGTCGAAGCTGAAGGGGCCGATCCTGTGCCTCGTCGGCCCTCCGGGCGTCGGCAAGACCTCTCTCGCCAAGTCGATCGCCAAGGCGACCGGCCGCGAGTATGTGCGCATGGCGCTCGGCGGCGTGCGTGATGAGGCCGAGATCCGGGGCCACCGGCGGACTTATATCGGCTCGATGCCCGGCAAGGTCATTCAGTCGATGAAGAAGGCCAAGAAGACCAACCCACTGTTCCTTCTCGACGAGATCGACAAGATGGGTCAGGACTTCCGCGGCGATCCGTCGTCGGCGCTGCTGGAGGTGCTTGATCCCGAGCAGAATGCCAGCTTCGTCGATCACTATCTCGAGGTCGAATACGATCTGTCGTCGACCATGTTCGTGACGACGGCCAACACGCTGAACATCCCGGCGCCTTTGATGGATCGGATGGAGATCATCCGCATCGCCGGCTACACCGAGGATGAGAAGGTCGAGATCGCGTCGCGGCATCTGCTGCCGAAGGCGATCCGCGATCATGCGCTGAAGCCCGAGGAGTTCTCCGTCAGCACCGATGCGCTGCAGGAGATCGCCCGTCGCTACACCCGCGAGGCTGGCGTGCGAAACTTCGAGCGCGAGCTGATGACGCTCGCCCGCAAGGCCGTCACCAAGATCCTCAAGGGCGAAGAGAGCAAGATCGAAGTCACGGCTGCCAATCTGGCGGATTATCTCGGCGTACCGCGCTATCGCTACGGCGAGGCGGAGACCGAGGATCAGGTCGGCGTGGTGACCGGGCTGGCTTGGACCGAGGTCGGCGGCGAATTGCTGACGATCGAGGGCGTCATGATGCCCGGCAAGGGCAAGATGACGGTGACCGGCAACCTCAAGGAGGTGATGAAGGAGTCGATCTCGGCTGCGGCCTCCTACGTGCGCTCACGGGCACTCGACTACGGCATCAAGCCGCCATTGTTCGAGAAGCGGGACATCCACGTCCACGTGCCGGAAGGCGCTACACCGAAGGACGGTCCGTCCGCCGGCGTCGGCATGGCAACTGCCATTGTCTCGGTGCTGACCGGCATTCCGGTGCGCCGTGATATCGCCATGACCGGCGAGATTACGCTGCGTGGGCGAGTCCTGCCGATCGGCGGCCTGAAGGAGAAGCTCCTGGCGGCACTGCGCGGTGGCATCAAGAAGGTGCTGATTCCGCAGGAAAACGCCAAGGATCTGGCCGACATCCCGGACAATGTGAAGAACGGGTTGGAGATCGTGCCGGTGTCGCGGATGGGCGAGGTGCTGCGGCACGCGCTGATCGAGATGCCGACTCCGGTCGAATGGTCGGAAGTCGACGAGCCGATGTCCGGCCAGCCGTTGGTCGAAAACGGCGCCACGGCTGTTGCCCACTAGGCGCACTCGAAGAAAACGTTAACGATGCCGCCGCTCGTCGGCGGCATTTTTTTGCTAGAGAGCCCAGAAAACATGGGTTTCAGCGTTGCAGAACGTTGTACCATCCGCGAAAGTCGCGGCCGTACTCACGGATCGCTAAGATGCGCGTAGGAAAACAAGGAGGGTATCCATGAACAAGAATGAACTGATCGCCGCCGTATCCGAGAAGGCCGAGCTGTCCAAGCAGGACGCGAGCGCCGCAGTGGACGCGGTGTTCGACACGCTCCAGACCACCATGGCAAAGGGCGACGACATCCGTCTCGTCGGTTTCGGCACGTTCTCGGTTTCGCATCGCGCCGCCTCGAAGGGCCGCAACCCGTCCACGGGAGCCGAGGTGGACATTCCGGCACGCAACGTGCCGAAGTTTGCTGCCGGCAAGGGTCTCAAGGACGCCGTCAACAACAAGTAAGGCCTGGCGCGGCCCACGCGGCCGCAGCAGTGCGAACGTAAGACACCGGTCCAGGCGACAAGCCTGACCGGTGTTTTGCGTTTCAGGGCCGGCATCGCACAGAGCGAAGAAGGCCGGTACGGCTGTTAGTCAGACATAGGGGAGATGTGCGGCAGAGCCGCATGGCCGGAGCGGGCAGGGTGCCGCTGGCAGAGTGCGGTCCGCGCGGCATAGCGCTGCGGACGACTGGCGGCGGGGCAGGCGAGAAGGCCCGCCCCGCGGCGTATCAGTCGGCGCTGAGGGTACGCGCTTCCGGGCCCTTGTTGCCCTGGACGAAGCGGACGGTGACCTTCTGTCCGTCGGCGAGGGTGGTCAGGCCGGAGCGGTTGAGAGCCGTGGCATGGACGAAGACATCCTTGCCGGCGCCGTCGTCGAGGCCGATGAAGCCGAAGCCCTTGTCGGCATTGTACCACTTGACCGTGCCGGTGGCCTCTTCCTCGGGACCGCCGGGAGCACCGCCGCCCTGCCGCTGGGGCGCGGGACGGGCGCGTGCCGGCGCAGGGTTGCCGGAGCCGGCCGCGACGGAGAGCACTTCGGTGACCTGCATGCCCTTCTGGCCCTGGTCGATCCGGACCGTGAGGCGGGTGCCTTCGGTCACGCCGTCGGCGCTGGCGCCGGCCGCTTCGAGGGCCCGCACGTGCAGGAATGCTTCGGTGCCGTCGGCAGCCTTCACGAAGCCGAAGCCCTTGGTGGCGTTGAACCACATCACTTCGGCGTCTGACGGCAACGATCCGCCGGACCCGCCAGCGGGCGACGAGCGCTGGAAGTAGCTCGGCTCGGCATCACGCTCCGCCGGCAAGGCGCCGTCATCATCGAATCCGCGGCGGCGCGTGTCGCGGTGGTCTCGGTATTTACCCATGGTGGTCTCAGCTTGGACATGTTCGGATTGCGGAATATGTAAAGGAAACGGCACCACGCGCAAGCGGCAGCGGATGCGTTTTACATCCTCCGCTCGCGCGATAGCTGTTTTCCGCGAATGATTTACCAGCAAATGGTCGCAGATGCGACGGCGAAATATCGCCCTCAGGCGCGCTCCGCGGCGTCGGCGATGACAGCGAGGAAGGTGTCGCCGTAGCGTTCCAGCTTGGCGAGACCGACGCCTGGAACCGCGTGCAGGGCGTCGGCATCGTGCGGCCGCCGCTCGGCCATGGCCCGCAGGGTGGCGTCGGAAAAGACCATGTAGGGCGGAACCTGCTGCTCTTTGGCGAGCCGCAGCCGCTCCTGGCGCAGGGCCTCGAACAATGTCGCCGCGGTCTCGTCCATCCCCTCGGTCGCATGGTCGCTGCGGCGGAACTGGGTGGCCTTGCGGACCCGGTCCTTGCGCAGGATCACCTTGCGCTCGCCGCGGAACACCGCACGGGCATCCTCGCCGAGCTTCAAGGCGCCGAAAGCGGCGTGGTCGATGGTCAGAAGGCCCGATGCGGTGAGCTGCCGGGCGACAGACTGCCAGACACGCTGTTCGGTGTCCTTGCCGGCGCCGAAGACCGGGATCGCGTCCTGGCCGGCGCGCACGACCTTGTCGGTTGCCTTGCCGGTGAGAACGTCGATCACATGGCCCGAGCCGAACCGCTCGCCGGTGCGGTAGACGGCAGCCAGGAGTTTGACCGCTGCCTCGGTGCCGTCCCAGGTCTCGACCGGCGACAGGCAGGTGTCGCAATTGCCGCAACGCCCGTCGTGGTGCTCGCCGAAATGCGCGAGGATGGCGGCGCGGCGGCAGTCGGCGGTCTCGCAGATGGCCAGAAGGGCGTCGAGCTTGGCGCGCTCGACCCGCTTGATGGTCTCCTCCGAGCCGCCCTGATCGATCATCCGCCGGCGCTGCACCACGTCCTGCATGCCGTAGGCCATCCAGGCGTCGCTCGGCTGGCCGTCACGCCCGGCGCGGCCGGTCTCCTGGTAGTAGGCTTCGACGGAGGAGGGCAGATCGAGATGCGCGACGAAGCGCACGTCGGGCTTGTCGATCCCCATGCCGAAGGCCACCGTCGCGACGAGGCAGAGATTCTCCTCGTTGAGGAAGGCCGCCTGGTTGGCCGCGCGCACGCTGGCATCGAGCCCGGCATGATAAGGCAGGGCCCGGATGCCCTGGGTGTTCAGCCAGGCCGCCGTCTCTTCCACCTTGCGGCGCGACAGGCAGTAAACGATGCCGCTGGCGCCTTCGTGCCGTTCCAGGAAAGACAGGAGCTGCTTCTTCGGATTGTCGCGCTCGACGATGGCGTAGCGGATGTTCGGCCGGTCGAAGCTGGTCATGTAGACCGGCGCATCGGTCAGCCGCAGACGCTCGATGATGTCGGCCCGCGTCGTCGGATCTGCGGTCGCGGTCAGGGCGATCCGCGGCACCGAGGGAAAATCGTCGGCAAGGGTTTCGAGCAGCCGGTATTCGGGCCGGAAATCGTGCCCCCAGGCGCTGACGCAATGGGCTTCGTCGATGGCGAAGAGAGCAATGCGGACACGCGACAGCGTGCGCCGGAACCCCTCGCTGACGATCCGCTCCGGCGTGACGTAGAGAAGGTCGAGCCTGCCGGCGAGAAGGTCCGCGCGCACCGCGTCGCGCTCCTCGTCGCTCATGGACGAATTCAGGGAGGCGGCGTTGACGCCGGCCTGGCGCAGGCCCTCGACCTGGTCGTGCATCAGCGCGATCAGCGGCGAGACGACGATGCCGACGCCCGGGCGGCAGAGCGACGGGATCTGGTAGCAGACCGACTTGCCGGCGCCGGTCGGGAACAGGACGACGGCATCGCCGCCGGCGACGACCTGGTCGACCACCGCTGCCTGCTGGCCGCGAAAGGCCGCATGGCCAAAGACCGTCCGCAGCATCTCGCGCGGATCGGCCGTCGCGCCGGCATTGGTCGCCTGCGTCGGGCCGTTCCTGTCGAACAGGGGATCGGTCTTGGCCGGCCCGGCGGACCGGCGTCCTTCTTGCTGCATCATCGTCTCCGGGAATCGCCGCGCGAGGGTCGGTCATCGGGCGGCGCAACGCAACTCGTCCGCCGGTGTTGGCCCGGCGGCGATCCGTCACGTGCCGGCGGTGGCCCGTGACGGGGCCGCATCGGCGTCACGGGTCGCCCGGTCGGGCGTCGACGGGAAAGCGGGCGCTGAGAAAGCGCGAGCCCGCGAGGCCGAACCGCCACGGCGTCTCTGCGCCCCGGGTGATGCCGATCCGCGGCCCGACGACGATCTGCGACGATGCGCCTGCCGGCTCCAGCCGGAACGGCGGCGCGTCGAGCCGGCAGCCGTCCTGGGCGCCGGTGATACCGAGGGCCTGGGTGAGTCGCCCCGGACCGGCGCAGAGCTTGCGGATGTCGGCGAGGCCGCGCCGGGTCGCCATGACGTTGAGGCCGAGCGTCGGTTCGATCGCCCGGATCAGGACGGCACTGGCGTTGCCGGGCGCCTCGCAGACGAAATTGAGGCACCAGTGGATGCCGTAGGAGCGATAGACATAGGCCCGACCCGGTTCGCCGAACATTGCGGCGTTGCGCGCCGTCGCGCCCTTGAAGCTGTGGGAGGCAGGATCCTGCTGGTCGTAGGCCTCGGTCTCGACGATCGTGCCGCCGACGGTGCCGTCGACGACAAGCGTCGCGCCGATCAGGTCCCGGGCCGCGGACACGACGTCACGGTCGAAGAAGCTCGTTGGGATCATCATGGCTCGGCAGTGGCTGTTTATGACGCTTGGCGATTGGCGGGCGCTTCGACGACGCACGGCGCGTTGTTTCGTTCCAGCCGCAGCAAGGAAGGGCGCGCCGCCGTCGTGCCTGCCGCAGTTTCGTGCGGGTCTGTTGCCGCCGCCCCCACGGTAGCCGTCGGGAACGGCATCGACGCCATGACGTTTGGCGCTCGAGGCAACTCGAGGAGGTATCCATGCCCGCTCAGTCCAAGTCACAGCAGAAGGCCGCCGGCGCGGCCCTGTCCGCCAAGCGTGGTGACACCAAGGTCTCCGATCTGCAGGGCGCGTCGAAAGGCATGTACGAGTCGATGAGCGAGAAAGAGCTCGACGACATGGCGTCCACCGAGCGCAAGGGCAAGCCGGAGCACAAGTCCGACTAGCGCCACCGTTCTTCGCCTTGCAAGCAACAGCCGGCAGGTGACCCTGCCGGCTGTTGCCGTATCGGGCAGGCGAGGCCGGCCCCGGCGCCGTGGCGCTTGTGCGACAGCAGCGCCGGCATCGTGCGGCGCGGCGTGCATCGGGGAACACATGTGCTAAGGGCGCCCGACATTATGTGACGGAGCTGTTTTCAAGAAATGCCGAAAAGCGCCCTCGACAAGGATCTGAAAAAGGTCGTTTCGCTGGAAACGGCCACCTACGGTTCGGCCCGCACGGTCGCGGCGCCCGGCATGGCCGTGCTCTTCCTTCTGGGGGCGATGGCGCTGGCCAGCGTCTTCGTGGCCGATGGACCGCTGACCTATCTCGTCGTCATCGCCGCGGTGATCGCCGGCTACATGGCGTTGAATGTCGGCGCCAACGACGTTGCCAACAACATGGGCCCGGCCGTCGGGTCGAAGGCGCTGACGCTGGCCGGTGCGCTGGCGATCGCCGCGGTCTGCGAGGGTGCCGGCGCCATCATCGCCGGCGGCGACGTGGTCAGCACGATCTCCCGCGATCTTCTGCAGCCGCACGCGGCGATGGAGGCGATCGACTTCATCCTCATCATGATGGCGGCGTTCCTGGCCGCCGGCCTGTGGATTCATCTCGCGACCGTCTTCGGCGCGCCGATCTCCACCACCCACGCCATCGTCGGCGGCGTCGTCGGCTCCGGCGTCGCGGCAGCCGGCGCGGGGATCGTCGCATGGCCGATGCTGGGCGCGATCGTCGCCAGCTGGATCATCTCGCCGGCCCTGGGCGGCGGCATCGCGGCGCTGCTCCTGGCGCTGGTCGAGACCCTGATTCTCAAACGCGAGGACCGTCTCGCGGCGGCCCGGCGCTGGGTGCCGGTACTGGTGGCGCTGATGTCCGGGATCTTCGCGATGTATCTGATGACCAAGGGCCTGAAGCGTCTGTGGACGCCGGAGCCGATGCACGTGGTGGCAGGCGGGCTCGCCTTCGCCCTCGTCGGCTGGCTCGTCGCCCGCCCGTGGGTTCAGCGGCGTTCGACGGGGATGGACAGCCGCATCAAGACGATCAGCAGCCTGTTCGTGCCGCCACTGATCTTCGCGACCGCGCTGCTCTCCTTTGCCCATGGCGCCAACGACGTCGCCAATGCGGTCGGACCGCTGGCCGCGATCGTCGCGACCGCCTCGTCGGGATCGACCGCCGACGGGCAGGTGGTCCTGCCGCTCTGGGTGCTGTCGATCGGCGCGATCGGCATCGCCGTCGGCCTGGCATTGTTCGGACCGCGGGTGATCCGCACCGTCGGCGAGAAGATCACCAAGATGAACGAGATTCGCGCCTATTGCGTCGCCCTGTCGGCCGCGATCACTGTGCTGCTGGCCTCAAGCCTCGGCCTGCCGGTGTCCTCGACCCATATCGCAGTGGGCGCGATCTTCGGCGTCGGCTTCCTGCGCGAGTTCAAGTCGAACCGCGGGCTGGTCAATCCCGGCGTGCAGCCGCGGACGTTGTTCCTGAAGACGTCGCGGTTGAACGCTACGCCGGAGGAGGCGATCGCCAATTTCCAGAAGCGGGAGCGGCGCCGTCTGGTGCGGCGCCAGCATCTGTTCGGCATCGCCGCCGCCTGGGTGATTACGGTGCCCGCGGCAGCATTGCTCTCGGCGCTGCTCTACCTCGCCATGTCGGCGATGGTCGTCAGCTAGCGGTCAGCCGGCGGTAGAGCTTCTCGGTCAGCTCGACGACCGGCTTTTCCGTCAGCAGGCGGCGGGTTTCGGCGAACGTTGCCCAATGCCGGTAGCGCTGGCGCATTTCCTGCCACGCGTCGTGCTGCTGCTCGACCCGCAGCGGATAGAGCGTCACGTCGAGGACCTTGGTCTGGCGAAGCCCGCGCTTGAGCGTGCGGTAGGTGCCGAGCGGGGCCGGATCGACGTGCCCCTCGACACCGGCTTCCTCAAAGGCTTCCTGCGCGGCGCTCTCCCAGGGGGCCAGGCCCTCCATCAGGGAGCCCTTCGGAAAGATCCAGCGGCCGGTCCGGCGCGAGGTGATCAGCAGGAAGACCGGATGGTCGCCGACCACCGCATAGGGGATCGTCCCGGTCTGGGTGCCCGAGGGGTCGCTGCCGCGCAGCATCGAACGTTCGGCGAGTCTTTCGCGAAGCACTTCCATCATGGGGCCGGTTCCTCTCTCGTCCGCTCGGCGTGCAGGCCATCCCGGCGCGCGCAAAGCAGATCATCATCATATCAACTGCATTGAACTTGCCCCGATCTGGCGGCGGCAAGTTGCCTGTAAAGACTGTGTCGCGGCGAGCGCGCGCGGCGCCTGCCAAAAGGCAGGGCGGCAACCATCGAATCGCAGCGTATCATCCGTGCATGGGTTATAGGGCGCACGTCGTGCGCTTTCCAGCCCCTGCTGCTTGGAGCGACAGGAAAAGCGCTGTGGCGCCAAGCGTTTGTCTTCACGCTTGCGTGAATCGCGCAAGGGCCCGGTGGCCCTTCGGACACGCTCGCGGCGACAGCCCGCAAGGCTGCGCCAAAGCGGGCTTGCGGCTTCATGCTTTGGCCATATTGGAGTGCGTTACGAGCTTGTAACGCTTGGTCAGCGGGCGAGTCCGGCAAGACGCGTCAGCTTCCGTTTACCATGACGGGCTAGGTTCTGCAGGACGTGCATATCCACGAGGAGTTTCGATGACGATTTCCAACGACGCGTGCAACGGCAAGCGGCTCAGCCGCCGTCGCTTCGTGCTCGGCACGGCGGCCGCCAGTGCAGCGATGCTGCCGGGCGCCGCCTTTGCGCAGAACGCCCTCGGCGAACTGCTGCAGGCGCCGACGCGCGGCAATTGGGACGATCAGTTCGATACGCGCGGCTCCAACGTCCGCCAGGTCGCCTCGAACTCTCCGGTGCTCTCCGAAAACACGATCTATTCGCTGCAGGAAGCGATCAATAGCTATTCCGCCATCGTACAGGGCGGTGGCTGGCCCATGGTGCCGGAAGGCGAGACGCTGAAGATCGGCGTGCAGTCGCGCACCGTGCCGGTGCTGCGGCAGCGTCTGGCGATCGCCGGCGACCTCGGCAGCAATGCCGGCGGATCGCCCGCCTTCGACACCTATGTGGATGCGGCGGTGAAGCGCTTCCAGGCCCGTCACGGCCTCCCGGCCGACGGCGTCGTCTCGGGCCACACCTACAAGGCGATGAATGTCGGCGCCGACCTGCGGCTCGGCCAGCTCCAGACCAATCTGCAGCGTCTTCGCGAGAAGCTCGCCACCGATCTCGGGCAGCGCTACGTCGTGGTCAACATTCCGGCCGCCTCGATCGAGGCTGTCGAGAATGGCCGCGTCGTGCAGCGCCATACGGCGGTTGTCGGCAAGGTGGACCGGCAGACGCCGATCCTCGACTCGCGCATCACCAATCTCAACCTGAACCCGTACTGGCATGCACCCGTGTCGATCGTCCGCAAGGACATCATCCCGCTGATGCAGAAAGACCCGACCTATCTGGAGCGGAACGCCATCCGCATCTTCGACGGCAATGGTCAGGAAATCCCGCCGCAGACGATCGACTGGAACACGGAAGAGGCAGTGAAGTACCTGTTTCGCCAGGATCCGGGCAAGATCAACGCGATGGCGTCGGTGAAGATCAACTTCCCGAACCCGCATGCGGTCTACATGCACGACACGCCGCAGCAGAGCCTGTTCTCGGAGCTGATGCGCTTCGAATCGTCGGGCTGCGTGCGCGTGCAGAACGTGCGCGACCTGATCGTCTGGCTGGCCCGCGACGTGCCGGGCTGGGATCGCCAGCGCATCGAGCAGGTGATCGCCGCCCGCGAGCGTCAGGACATCGACCTCCAGAATCCGGTGCCGGTGCATTTCACCTACATCACCGCCTGGGCGACCGATCCGACGGTCGTGCAGTTCCGCGACGACATCTATCACCGCGACGGCGTCGAGCAGCTGGCGATGAGCGAACTGACGGCGACCGCCTATGCGCCGAACCAGCAGAACCCCTACGCCCGCGGCGACGACGGCTACTGAGCCGCGTCACGGCGACCATATGCGGGCCGGGCGCAGCGATGCGCCCGGCCTTTTTCATGCGCGGCCTTTCGCCGTTGGTGCTGCGCTAGCGGCTATGGTATTGGCGCAGCCATCTCGTGGCAGGACCCCGCCGGGTCGCCGCGCCGCCCGAAGGAGACCATCATGAGCCAGGCCATTCGTAACGATGCGTCGCGCGAGTTCGGCGATTTCTTCACCGCCTCGCTGGCCGACCGCGACCCCGACATCTTCGGCGCCGTCGGCAACGAACTGTCGCGCCAGCGTCACGAGATCGAACTGATCGCGTCCGAGAACATCGTGTCGCGCGCCGTGCTCGAGGCGCAGGGCTCGGTGCTGACCAACAAATATGCCGAGGGCTATCCGGGCCGGCGCTACTACGGCGGCTGCGAGTTCGTCGACGTCGTCGAAACCCTGGCGATCGACCGGGTCAAGCAGCTGTTCGGCTGCGAATTCGCCAATGTGCAGCCCAATTCCGGCAGCCAGGCCAACCAGGCGGTCCTCCTGGCCCTGTCGAAGCCGGGCGACACGCTGCTCGGCATGAGCCTCGACGCCGGCGGTCACCTGACCCACGGCGCCAAGCCCAATCTGTCGGGGCGCTGGTTCAACGCCGTGCAGTACGGTCTCGATCTGGAGACCGGCCTGATCGACTACGACCAGGTCGAGGCGCTGGCGGTCGAGAACAAGCCGGCGATCATCGTGGCGGGCGGCTCGGCCTATTCGCGCCAGATCGACTTCGCCCGCTTCCGAGCGATCGCCGACAAGGTCGGGGCGTATCTCTGGGTCGACATGGCGCATTTCGCCGGCATCGTGGCCGCGGGTCTCCACCCGAGCCCGTTTCCGCACGCCCATGTCGCCACCTCGACGACCCACAAGACCCTGCGCGGTCCCCGTGGCGGCATCGTCCTGACCAATGACGAGGCGATCGCCAAGAAGATCAACTCGGCGGTGTTCCCGGGCCTGCAGGGCGGCCCCTTGATGCACGTCATCGCCGGCAAGGCCGTGGCCTTCGGCGAGGCGCTGACGCCGGGCTTCCGCTCCTATATCGGGGCGGTCTGCGAGAACGCACGCGCGCTGGCGGAGACGCTGCGCGAGGGCGGCGTCGACATCGTGTCGGGCGGCACAGATACCCATCTGATGCTCGTCGACCTGCGGCCGAAGGGCCTGACCGGCAAGGCGTCGGAACTGGCGCTCGGCCGCGCCAACATCACCTGCAACAAGAACGGCGTGCCCAACGACCCGGAAAAGCCGATGGTGACCTCGGGCATCCGGCTCGGCACCCCCGCAGCCACCAGCCGCGGCTTCGGCGTGCCGGAGTTCCAGGAAGTCGGCCGGATGATCGTCGAGGTGCTCGACGGCCTGAAGGCGGCCAATTCCGAAGAGGGCAACGCCGCCGTCGAGGCTGCGGTGAAGGAGAAGGTCGTCGCGCTGACGGACCGGTTCCCGATCTACGAAGGCCTCTGACAGCCGCCGGGGCCGGCACGGCCCAGCCAGGGATCATGCGCGCCGGCCATCGGCACGCATGAACGCTTCCAAGATCGAAGAGGTGCCATGCGCTGTCCCTATTGCGGATCGCAGGACAGTCAGGTGAAGGATTCGCGCCCCGCCGAGGATGGCGGCACGATCCGGCGCCGGCGGGTCTGCCCGGATTGCAACGGTCGCTTCACGACTTTCGAGCGCATCCAGCTCCGCGAGCTTCAGGTGCTGAAGAAGTCCGGCCGCAAGGTGCCGTTCGATCGCGACAAGCTGGCGCGCTCGGTCGAGGTGGCGCTGCGCAAGCGCTCCGTCGATCCCGACCGGGTCGAGCGGCTGATCTCCGGCATCGTGCGCCGGCTCGAGCAGTCCGGCGAACAGGAAGTGCGGTCCGAAGCGCTAGGCGAGATGGTCATGGAAGCCCTGAAAGGGCTCGATGACGTGGCCTATGTCCGCTTCGCCTCGGTCTATCGCGATTTCCGCGAGGCCCGGGATTTCCAGTCGCTGATCGGCGAGCTGGGACGCGGCGACGGCCCCGCGGCGATCGACGAGGACGAAACCACGCCCGACGAGCCATCCTCGTGACCGGGCAGGGCAGTTCGACGATCGCGGCCGAACGGCCGGCCACCGACGTGGACCGGCGCTTCATGGCAGCCGCCATCCGCTACGCCCAGCGCCATGTCGGGCGCACGGCGACCAATCCTTCGGTGGCGACGCTGATCGTACGCGACGACGGAACTGGCCCGCGCATTATCGGCCGCGGTGTCACCGCGATCGGCGGCCGGCCGCATGCGGAGACGGGCGCGCTTGCCGAAGCCGGTGAGCTTGCGCGCGGCGCGACCGCCTATGTCACGCTGGAGCCCTGCGCCCATCACGGGCGCACCCCCCCCTGCGCCGAGGCGCTGGTGACGGCGGGAATCGCGCGCGTCGTTTCGGCAGCGGCCGATCCCGACCCGCGTGTCGATGGCCGCGGCCATGCGATCCTGCGGGCCGGCGGATTGTCGGTCACGTCGCGGGTCATGGCCGCCGAGGCCGCCACGCCGATCTCTGGCTATCTGACCCGTCACGGCGCGGGCCGGCCGGAAGTCCTTCTGAAAATGGCGCTGTCCCGCGATGGCCGGATCGGCATTCGCGGCGGCGGCCAGGTGAAGATCACCGGGGCGGTCGCCGACGCCCAGACCCATCTGGCGCGGGCCCGCCACGATACGATACTGATCGGGGCCGGGACCGCGCAGGAAGACGATCCGCGGCTCGACTGTCGTCTGCCGGGCATGGCCGACCGGTCGCCCAACCGCATCGTGCTCGATCCGCGGCTGCGGACCCCGCCTGACCTGACGATCGCGCGCACCGCCGCCGAGACACCGACGCTGATCGCTACCCTCGCCAGCGCCGATCCCGAGCGCCGGGCGGCGCTGGCCCGGCAGGGCGTGCAGTTCATCGCCTGCGAGGCCGATCCGGAGACCGGCCGCATCGCACTGCCCGAGCTGCTGGAGGATCTGGCGGCGACAGGCGTTGCGAGCGTGCTGGTGGAGGGCGGCGCCGAGACCGGCGCCAGTTTCCTCGACAGCGATCTCGTCGATCGCCTGATTCTGGTGCAGGGGCCGGTGGAGATCGGCGAAGAGGGCGTGCGCGCGCCCATCGACGTCGCCGCGGCGCGCAGCCGCTTCCGGCTGGTCCGCGAATATCGCTTCGGCGACGACAATTGGTACGAGTTCGAGAGAAGGGCCGCCTGATGTTCACCGGGATCGTCACCGACGTCGGCCGGATCGTCCGCACCGAGCGCCTCGACGCCGGCCGCCGCTTTCGCATCGCCACGCAATACGACCCGGCCGGGATCGCGCTTGGCGCGTCCATCGCCTGCTCGGGTGTCTGCCTGACCGTGACGGCGCTGCCCCAGGCGGACGACGCCGACCGCTGGTTCGAGGTGGAGGCCTGGGAGGAGGCGCTGCGTTTGACCACGGCCGGTAGCTGGGAGGAGGGCAGTGCGCTCAATCTCGAGCGATCGCTGAAGATCGGCGACGAGATCGGCGGCCATCTCGTCTCGGGTCACGTGGACGGGCAGGCGGAGATCGTCGCCGTCACCGAGGAGGGCGAGGCCGTGCGCTTCACCCTGCAGGCGCCCGGCGACCTCAGCCGCTTCATCGCCCGCAAGGGCTCCGTCTGCCTCGACGGCACCTCGCTGACGGTGAACGGCGTCGACGGCGACCGCTTCGATGTTCTCCTGATCCGCCACTCGCTGGACGTGACCACCTGGGGGGCGCGGAAAGCCGGCGACAAGGTGAATCTCGAGGTTGATCAGATCGCGCGCTATGCTGAACGGCTGTTCGGCGCGCGGTCGGCGGGGAGCTGAGGCTCCAAGCGAGCCGGCGATCCATCGTCTTTTCTGCATGTCTTTGCGGGTTTTGCCCGTTGCGACACGCTTTCGCCGCCTCGATCCTGTTGCGTGCAGGCCGCGCGAGGGGTAACCCACGCCATCGCTTCCCCGAAGGACACCGCAATGGCTGCCAAGCTGAATCTCCTCGTTGTCGAGGCCCGCTTCTATGACCCCATCGCAGACCTCCTTCTGGAAGGCGCGAAGGCGGCATTGACGGAAGCAGGCGCCGATTTCGACGTCGTCACCGTTCCGGGGGCGCTCGAGATCCCGGCCGCGATCAGCTTCGCCCTCGGGGCGGCGGACGAAGCGGGCACCGAGTATGACGGCTTCGTCGCGCTCGGCTGCGTGATCCGCGGCGAGACCTATCATTTCGAGCTGGTGTCGAATGAATCGTGCCGGGCGCTGACCGATCTGACGGTCCATGAGTCGATTGCGCTCGGCAACGGCATCCTGACCGTTGAGAACGAAGAACAGGCCCGCGACCGGGCCGACCCGAAGCGCAAGGACAAGGGCGGTGCCGCAGCCCGTACGGCGCTGGCGATGATTGCACTGCGCGAGCAGATGGGAGCCTGATCATGTCCAGTTCCGAACCTCAGGCGCGGCCGGTCAAGCAGGCCAACAAGCGCGGCGCGGCACGGCTCGCCGCCGTGCAGGCCCTCTACCAGATGGAAGTCGGCGGCACCGCGCTGCTGGAGACCGTCGCGGAATACGAGAATTTCCGGCTGGGCAGCGAGATCGACGGCGAGACCTATCGCGAGGCCGATGCCGGCTGGTTCCGCGACGTGGTGTCCGGTGTCGTCCGCAGCCAGACCGAGATCGATCCCAAGATCCACGCATCGCTGCCGACCGACTGGCCGCTGTCGCGCATCGACACGACGCTGCGGGCGATCCTGCGGGCGGGCACCTACGAATTGTCGAACCGCAAGGACGTGCCGGTCGCGGTGATCGTCTCGGAATATATCGACGTCGCCAAGGCCTTCTACACCGGCGACGAACCGGGCCTGGTCAACGCCGTGCTCGACCGCGTGGCGCGCAGCGTGCGGGCCGAGAAGCCCGGCGAGACCCGCACCGCGCGTCGCGGCGCAGCCGGCGGTGAGCCCTCGGCGTGAGCCCGGTCGCCGGAACGCCAGCCGCCGCGCCGGTGCTCGGCGAGAAGACCGTCCGTCGCAACGCCATCATCCTGGCCGCTGCGCAGGCCTTCTGCGGCGCCTCCGGGCCCGTCGCCATCTCGATCGGCGGGCTGGCCGGCTCCTGGCTGCTCCTGGCCGACAAGTCGCTCGCGACCCTGCCGGTGACCGGCTACAATCTCGGCGTCGCCCTCGGCGCACTGCCGGCAGCCGCGCTGATGCGCGCGGTCGGTCGCCGCTACGGCTTCATCTCGGGGGCGCTGGTCACCTCGGCCGGCGGCCTGGTCGCAGCGACTGCGCTCTTCCAGGAAAGCTTCTGGCTGTTCGCCCTCGCGCTGATGCTGATCGGCGTGGGCGGCTCCTTCGTCCAGCAATATCGCTTCGCCGCGACCGACGGCGCGCGCCGCTCGTTCCAGTCGCGGGCGATCTCGATCGTTCTGGCCGGCGGCATCTTCGCCGCGGTGATCGGCCCGCAGACGGTGCGCTATACGGCCGATCTGTTCCTGCCGGTGGAGTTTGCCGGCGCGTTCATCGGACTGGTCTTCCTGGGCCTTGCCGGCGCCGCCATCCTGTCCTTCCTGCGCATTCCCGACAGTCCCGACGAGGGGCATCCGGCCGATATCCTGCCGGCGCGGCCGCTGGCGACGGTCGTGGCGCAGCCGCGGTTCCTGGCCGGCCTGTGCTGCGGCGTCGGCAGCTTCGCCATGATGAGCTTCGTGATGACCGGCGCACCACTGGCCATGGTCGGCTGCGGCCTGTCCAAGGACATCAGCACGCTCGGCATCCAGTGGCACGTCCTGGCGATGTTTGGCCCGAGCTTTTTCACGGGCCGGCTGATCCAGCGCTTCGGCAAGGAGCGCATCGTCGCGACCGGCCTGCTGCTGCTGGCGGCCAGTGCCGCCGTCTCCCTGTCGGGTCTCGCCGTCTGGCAGTTCTGGACCGGCCTGGTTCTGCTCGGGCTTGGCTGGAACTTCGGCTTCATCGGTTCGACGGCCATCGTGGCGGAGACCTATCGCCCGTCCGAGAAGAACAAGACGCAGGGCCTGCACGACTTCGTTCTGTTCTCGTCGGTCTCGCTGGCGTCCTTCCTGTCGGGGCGCACCTTCGTCGCCGCCGGATGGGAGACGATGAACATGGTCGTCTTCCCGGTGGTGCTGGTCTGTCTCATGGTTCTCGTCCTGCAGGCGCGCTTCGCGCCGCTGCAACCGGCCGCCGACTGAGATCCTCGTGCCGGGCGCCCGTCCGGCCCGGACGGACGCCAGGGCGAAATCCAGCCTGGCCGCGACCGCGTCGTGCCGAAGATCACGGCGCTTGACGGCTTGCCGACTCCATATAACCTCGACCCGCTTGGCAAGGCGGGGAGCCTTCCCCGTCTTCGGCAGAACAATCGAAGATTGCCGGACCAAACCGGCACGGATCGAGGGGACAGCATGCCGACAATTCTCATAGTGGTGGCCCTGTGCGGGCTGCTGGCTCTTGCCTATGCGGGCTGGGCGACGCGATCGGTCCTTGCGGCCGACCAGGGCAATGCCCGGATGCAGGAAATCGCCGGGGCCATCCGCGAAGGCGCCCAGGCCTATCTCGCCCGCCAGTACACGACGATCGCCATTGTCGGCGTGGTCGTGACCATCGTCACCGCGCTGCTCCTGTCGATCTACGCGGCGGTCGGCTTCGTCATCGGCGCCGTCCTGTCCGGTCTGGCCGGCTTCATCGGCATGAACGTCTCGGTCCGGGCCAATGTGCGCACGGCGCAGGCCTGCTCGCGCTCGCTCAGCCTCGGTCTCGGCATCGCCTTCAAGTCGGGCGCCATCACCGGCCTCCTGGTTGCCGGTCTCGCGCTCCTTGGCGTCACCTCGTATTTCTACGTCCTGACCGTCTGGATCGGCCTCGACGTGTCCGATCGCACGGTGATCGACTCGCTGGTCTCGCTCGGCTTCGGCGCCTCGCTGATCTCGATCTTCGCCCGCCTCG
>Ga0189290_100258_pt1 | contig 18589 bp, 18 predicted proteins | sample UW140minimetaG_FD_130318 | JGI IMG/M metagenome (GOLD analysis project Ga0189290, IMG submission 130318) | Marine microbial communities from the Costa Rica Dome - UW140 mini metaG | ecosystem: Environmental > Aquatic > Marine > Oceanic > Photic zone | place: Costa Rica: the Eastern Pacific...
AGACTGCCTTTTTCTTAAATTCTAACGTGAAATTCCTTGATCGTTTTCTCATAAAAAATAATTGGTTTACAAGCAGCGAAGATAATAACTCAACTAAATGTACAGTCTAATATAGGAAGTCCACTTTAATGAATCTGGATAACAACTACTAAACAAAAACATTAATAATATCAGTAAAAACAAATCCTAAAAGAAAAACACCATAAAATTTATGATACCTTCAGTTTTTTTTAAATCATTAATGTATTTAATCAAAACTTTTACTATCAAGATTAACAGTGTTAGAAACAAAGATATTCTGTTAATTGTTTTTAACTTCAAAGAATCAATCTTCATAAAACTATATAGTTACAATAACAACTATTGTCTCCATTTTACCCATATAATGGCTGCAGGATCTTCTACAGCCGCTCCAGCATTAGCAGCCTTTATAGAAATAAAATCTCCTGCTGAAAAATCTATATTAAAATCTGTATAAGTAAAACTCCCACTAGAAAGGTTAAATCTTCCATCTAGTGTTGGATCTAAATTATTCCCAACATTACTACCATTAATTTGCAAATCCATACGTTTTGATGCATTGCCACCTGAACTTGAAACGGTTACATGAATAATAGTACCATCAAAGGGCATAATTGCTCCATTTGTTGACGACTCAATATCTCCTCCAAACCAAAGCACTTGATTATCTGCGCTTAATGCATATCCATATTGAAGTGGATTGGATTCTATACTAAGCCATTTAGAACGAGTTTCATCATACATGTATAATTTATCTCCTATAACAGATAATTGACCATCAGCGCTTCCAACTGGTGCGGTTTGAGGGTTGAGTTCTAAAGCTGGCACTCCTGTGTTTGTTGTTTGAATTTCTAATTCAGAAGTTGGATTAGTAGTACCTACTCCAACCTGAGCTACTAATTTGGGAACTAAACCTAAAACTATTAAAAATAAAAATAATGGTTTCCTCATAATTATTTATTTTTAGAAAGTATGTAGGGGCTTTATCACAATATATTAAAAATATTTCAAACTACAAACTACATCCAGACACCAAACACCTAAAAAACTGATAGTTACAAAAAAAATATTATTATTTTTAATATAGAACACATATTGATAACAAAAACAAAAAACCTCCCAAATCATATAGATTAAAGAGGTTTTGTACTCAAGGTGGGAATCGAACCCACACTTCCGAAGAAATCGGATTTTGAATCCGACGCGTCTACCAATTCCGCCACTTGAGCAATTGGAGGTGCAAAAATATATCTTTTTTTCTTTAAATACTTTAAAAATAGTCTCTATATATGTTATGATAGATGAAAAAAAACTCTAAATTTGCACGCAATTAAAAATCATGTAGTGTTACACACTGCAAAACAACATTTTAACTATGTCTATAACACAGCCAGAAGCTAAGATTTTTTCTATTACGCAAAGTAAAACTTTAGCTGAAAAAATTGCAGCCTCATATGGTACCTCTTTAGGAAATGTTATCACCTCTACTTATAGCGATGGAGAGTTTCAACCATCTTACGAAGAATCTATACGTGGTAAACGTATTTTTGTTATTGGATCTACAAATCCAAGTTCAGAAAACTTAATGGAAATGTTGTTAATGCTAGATGCAGCTAAACGTGCTTCAGCTAGACATATCACAGCTGTTTTACCTTACTTTGGTTGGGCAAGACAAGATAGAAAAGATAAGCCAAGAGTGCCTATCGCAGCAAAATTAGTAGCAAAAATGTTAGAAGCTGCTGGTGCTACACGTATTATAACAATGGATTTGCACGCAGATCAAATACAAGGATTCTTTGAAAAACCAGTAGATCACTTATTTGCGTCTACAGTTTTTTTACCTTATTTAAAAAGCTTAAATCTAGACAACTTAACTATAGCTTCTCCAGATATGGGAGGTTCTAAAAGAGCATATGCTTATTCTAAAGCTTTAGAAAGCGATGTTGTTATTTGTTATAAACAACGAGCAAAAGCTAATGTAATATCTCACATGGAATTAATTGGAGATGTTACTGGAAAAAATGTTGTATTAGTTGATGACATGGTAGATACAGCAGGTACATTAACTAAGGCAGCAGATGTAATGATGGAAAGAGGTGCACTTAGCGTAAGGGCAATATGTACACATCCTATATTGTCTGGGAGTGCATACGAAAGACTTGAAAATTCTAAATTAGAAGAATTAATAGTAACAGACTCTATCCCTTTAAAGCAAGAAAGTAGTAAAATAAAAGTATTAACTTGCGCTGACTTATTTGCCGAAGTAATGCATAACGTACACTACAACAAGTCTATAAGCTCTAAATTTTTAATGTAATTAATAATTAAATATAAATAACAAAAATGAAATCGATTACAATCAACGGATCTCAAAGAGAAAGCGTAGGCAGAAAAGCAACAAAAGCCTTACGTAATGCTGACCAGGTTCCTTGCGTATTATACGGAGGAGACAAGACAGTTCATTTCTCAGCAGCTGAATTAGCATTCTCTAAACTGGTATATACACCTAATGCGCACACAGTTGTAATTAGTTTAGATAACGGAGATAGCTATAACGCTATTTTACAAGACATTCAATTTCACCCTGTAACTGACAGAATTTTACACGTAGATTTCTATCAATTATTTGATGATAAAGAAATTACTATGGATATTCCTGTTGCTTTTACAGGAAACTCTAAAGGAGTTAGAAATGGTGGTGTTTTACGTAAAAACAAGCGTAGCTTAAGAATTAAAGCTTTACCAGGAAACTTACCTGACTTTATTGAAGCAGATATTACTGAGCTTAAAATTGGTAATAAATTATACATCACCGCTTTAGAAAGTGAAGATTATAAATTTATGCACCCTGAAAATACAGTAGTATGTTTAGTTAAACGTTCTAGAACATCTGTAGCTGATAGCGATGATGAAGACGATGAAGATGGTGAAGAAACAGCAGCAGCAGAATAAACTTTATAATTCTTTATAATATTAAAAGCATTCTGTTTATTCAGAATGCTTTTTTATTTTTGAGCCATTAATCATTTTTTATTTCTATGCTTAAAAGGCTTATTAATATTTTCATAAAAAGTAAAACTCCATTTACTATTGATGAACAAGACCCTATGAAAAAATTTCTTATAGTAGGTTTAGGAAATATCGGTCCTAAATACGAAAATACACGCCATAATATTGGATTTAAAATACTAGATTTCTTTGCTAAAAAAGAAGATTTAACTTTTGAAACTCAAAAACTAGGAGATCTTACTACCTACAAATTAAAAGGCAGAACCTTTATATTTTTAAAACCTAATACCTTTATGAATCTTAGCGGTAAGGCCATTTTATATTGGTTAACAAAAGAAAAAATACCTTTAGAAAACTTATTAGTTATTACAGATGATCTTAATTTACCTTTTGGAAATTTACGTGTTAAAACCAAAGGTAGCGATGGTGGGCATAACGGTTTAAAAGACACTCAAAACACTTTAAATACTACAAAATATAATCGTTATAGATTTGGTATAAGTGATGCTTTTAGTAAAGGAAGGCAAGTGGATTACGTATTAGGTGAATGGACAGAAGAAGAACAAAATAAACTACCTGAAAGATTAGAGAAAAGTGCTGAAATTATTAAATCTTTTGTTTTGGCAGGTGTCAACAATACTATGAATACATATAATGGTAAATAATACCCTTTAAAAATCATATTGTTTAAAGTTTCTATTTAAGAAAAATAAAAAAGGAAGCCAATGGCTTCCTTTTTCTATATACATTAATGTAACTATTAGTTAACAATAATCTTTTTACTTTGTTTTTTAACACCGTCAGAAACTTCTAAAATATACATACCTGCTTGTACATTATTTAAGTTTATTGTTTCATTAAATGTAGGGTTGCTTTCATATCTCTTATTGAAAACACGTCTACCACTTATGTCATATACAGTCATGCTAACATCATTAGTAGATGATGTATTTAATTTAACATTAAATGTTCCATTATTTGGGTTAGGGAATACTAATAAACCTGTAAGTTCATTATTAAACTCTTCTACAGATAAAGATCCTTGAACACATAAATATAAATCGAAACTATTAAATGTTCCCCCATCTTGATTGGCATCATCTACAACTGTTAAAACCCAATCTCCTCCTGAGTTTTCTCCATATAAAGTAGATAAATCTCCTTCAGGCACATAACTTCCTGTAAAAGGAGCTGTTCCTCCAGTTATAGGTCCATCTGTTCCTTCTTGATCGAAAACAGTATCTGTATAATTATCTCCACCACCTCCGTTATCTGAAGTTAATTCTATTACTGTCCCTGCAGGACTAGTTAGCGTTATATCTAAATCTGCTGCCCAAGTATGATCTATATTAATAGTTACATTTACATCTGTAATAGGGAAATCTGCTCCAACATTTACAGTAGATGTTATAGTGTTACCAGCTCCAGATGCAGAAATTACTTGAGACACATTATCTACATAGTTCCCACAAGTTAAGTTAGCTGTTGTAAAGCTATATATTGTTGACGCTGCCGCTGTAGCACATTGATTAGATGCAGTTACTCTCCAAAAATATTGGGTATTGGCAGCTAAAGCAGTTGTAGTGTATGATGTTGTTTGTACGGTAGCAGATTCGACAATAGTTGCAAAACCAGCGTCTGACGCTACCTCAACAAAGTAATTCTGTGCATTAGCATCTGCATTCCATGTTAAATCTCCATCTGCAGGAACATCTACTGCTCCATCAGCTGGTGTAACCAAAGTAGTTGCACTAATTGTTCCATTAAATACATTTAATGTAACAGCAACATCTTTTGTTATAGCTCCAGAAACCCCAGTTATTGTAAAAGGATAACTACCTGTTGCCAATGCTCCCGTTCCAGATACAGTTACTGTAAAAGTTGTTCCATCTACAGATGCAGATGTTGGGTTAATTACTGCACTTGCCCCTGCTGGTAGACCAGTAACAGAGAAGTCCGTTGTATCTGTAAAGCCTAAGAATGTATTATATGTACAGTTATAAACTGCATCATCCGGAGTACAAATATCAATAACAGGATTAGCTACTGAAATTACAAACTCAGACTCTTGTATCGTAAAATTCGTTGAGTTTACTGCATAGAATATGTTGTTGTTTCCTTCAACTATTACTCTTGCCATAGAAGTATCTCCCCCAGTAACTGGTACAGTTACATCATGCGTACCATCGTTTGGAACATCAGATGCCATTGTAAACGGAAAAGTTAATCCCCCATCAGTAGATAATAAAATATTTACAGTTGGTGTATTTACAGCTCCACTATCAGTTCCAGCAACATCCCATGTAACAGTTTGAGTAGAACCAGCATCCCATGTAACGTTTGTTGTTTGAGATGTTACAGCAAAAGGTCCAGAGGCTGCATCTACTGTTACTGTCATTAAATCAAAATCAGTTTGAGGCATTTGCCCTAATCCATTAGCTTCAGATCTATCTCTAACTGTTAAAGCAAAATTTAAATCTCTACCTACAGTAGATACAGTTTCCCAAGATGTATTTGCAACAGTTTCAACAGGATTAGATTCTGTTAATTGTCCATTTAATACACGACTCAATATAGGCATATATCTATTTGGACTAGTACTTGGAGGTCTAGATCTCCAAACCGCTCCAGTAGCTTTAGTTGGTCCAAAACTTGCATTTGTAGTAATTCCATCATCTATTTGCTCCCACGTGTATGTTAATACATCTCCTCCATCTGGATCTGTAGCTGATGCTTTAAGTATAAATGCTGTTCCCATAGGTATTGTATAATCACTTCCAGCATCTGCAACTGGTGGCGCGTTCGAAATAGCTGTAGTAACAGCACAAGTATTAGCTCCAGTTGTTACATTATTAAGAATTTGATCTATACTATGGTAGTGGAAATAAGGATCACTATGATCTTGCACATCACTACCTCCAGTAATACCTGCATAACCCATTATAGTAGTTCCACTTCCTGGCTCTGCATTCACTCCAGTTCCTTCAGAGTTAAATGACCATGTGTGGTTAGCTCCCATTTGGTGACCTATTTCATGTGGCACGTAATCTATATCGAAGAAATCTGCCATGTATGGCCCACCATCGTTATCAGTGAATTGGTGAGAAGAAAATGCACTTCCTTTTCCATTTGTACATACACAACCAATACATCCTGCATTACCATTATTTGCATCATTATGTAATAAGTGACCTATATCGTAATCTGCTTCTCCAACTGTAGCCGTTAAGTTTGCTTGTAAGTCTCCATTTAAATTTCCTCCATAAGGATCTGTTCCAGAGTAAATTAAATCTAATGCTGGATCATCTGCAGTATCAACCAAAACAAATGTAATAGCCATATCTACTTCAAAAACTTCATTATTTCTGTTTAATGTAGAAATCATTTGAGCTAAAGCATCTTGTTGCGCATCACCATTTCCTGCATTTCCATCATCCCAATACGCAGTGTATTCAGCAGTTACAGACATTGCCATTCTAAATGTTCTTAGTAATTGATCATTTGCATCTCTATTAGCTAATGAACTTGCTTCTTTTTTTACCATTTCTCCTATTGTAGAACACTCAAAGTCCTCTGAATAATCTGGTCTTGCATTTCTATTGTATACTAAGTATTGACCGTTAGATACTTTAGTTGCCGGCTGAATAAACACTGTTTCTTCTCCAGGAGCAGACATCATTGCATTTAAACCTAGTGGTGTAACACTAAACCTTACTCTTGTTCCTTTGCCATCAACACTAGACCCTAAATAAGTTTTAATGTTTGGATGCGCAATAGCAGCATATTCTGGGTCAGAGAATATTGATGTTTCAACAACACGGTACTGAGTTGTTTTTCCATTTATACTTGGAAAATTAACTATAGTATTAGATTTCCCATTAGAAACACTTCGTAAAGGAGCTCCAACTAACTGCTGTTTAAACCCTTCAATGTTTAATTGAAAAACACTATAGTTTTCCTTATCTAATTTTTTCATAGACACGCCTTGTGTCCCATCTTTAAATGTACTTGAAGACCATACACTTTGTTGAGCAGAAATAACTCCTACACATAGTGATAGTATCAAAACAAATACGTAACGTAATTTTGTTTTCATGAATGAAGATTTTTTTAATTCACTCAAATTTAACATTTATTTTATTTTTTACAGCATAAAAACATGTTTAATACCTTGTTTTTAACACCCTTAAACGTTAAAACATATAATATGCTGAATTTTAACACCAATACATAAATCTATGGATTTAATAGGATATCTTTTAACATACAGAATCAGAAATTAATAATAATTGGAAGCAATTAATGTTATTCCAATTGCTTTTCTATTTTTGTATAATAAATTATTTTCATTTTTGAAGTCTACATCTAAAACAGAAAAGCATACTGTAATTACTATAGGTACTTTTGATGGTGTCCATATTGGGCATCAAAAAATAATACAACGTTTAGTTGCCGTTGGGAAAGAAAAAAATTTAGAACCTACAATTCTTACTTTTTTTCCTCACCCTAGAATGGTTCTACAAAAAGACGCTAATATTAAACTTATTAATACCATAGATGAAAAAAAAGATATCTTAGTTAATTTTGGTTTAGACTCTTTAATTATTAAAAAGTTTACCCAAGATTTTTCAAGATTAACAGCTAAAGAATTTGTTGAAGATGTTTTGGTTAAAGAGCTTAAAGCTAAACACATTATTATTGGGTACGATCATCATTTTGGCAGAAATAGAGCAGCTAACATTGAAGACTTAAAAGCCTTTGGGAAAATTTATGGTTTTGAAGTCGAAGAAATAACCGCACAAGATATTAATGATGTAGCAGTAAGTTCTACGAAAATCAGAAATGCACTATTAAAAGGAGATATTAAAACCGCTAATGTTTATTTAGGATATAATTTTTTATTAACAGGACATATAGTAAGAGGAAAGGGGTTAGGGAGAACTATTAATTTTCCTACCGCTAATTTACAATTATTAGAATCTTATAAATTGGTGCCTAAACAAGGTGTCTACATTGTTAAAACCAAGTACCAAGACAAAACCTATTACGGGATGATGAATATCGGTACAAATCCTACTGTTAATGGCAACAAACAAACTATAGAAATTCATTTTTTCGACTTAAATCAATCTCTATATGATGAGCGTTTACAAATCGAAATTTTAAAACGCTTAAGAGATGAAGAAAAGTTTGAATCTATTGAAACTTTAAAAAAACAGTTATATTTAGATCAACAAAACGCTTTAAGTTTCATAAAAAACAATGCTTAATAAATTATTATTTAAACATATAGACAATAGTTCTTTAATCGTTTTCAGAATTATCTTTGGGTTACTTTGTTTCTTAGAATCGGTAGGAGCCATTTTTACTGGATGGATTAAAAGAACCTTAATTGACCCTGAATTTACTTTTTCTTTTATTGGTTTTGAATGGTTGCAGCCATTACCCGGAGAATGGATGTATGTATATTACTGTATAATGGGCTGTTTTGGTTTACTTATCATGATTGGTTATAAATACAGAATGAGCATGATTATATTTACTATAATGTGGTCTTGCACTTATTTTATGCAAAAGGCATCTTATAATAATCATTATTATTTACTAATATTATTAAGTGCTTTAATGGTGTTTCTACCTGCAAATAAATATGCTTCTATAGATGCAAAGCAGAATCCAAATATAAAAAGTAATGCAATGCCTAGTTGGTGTAAATGGGTCTTTGTAGTACAATTATTCATTTTATATACTTACGCATCTATTGCTAAAACATATCCAGATTGGTTAAACCTAACGTTTCCAAAAATATTAATGGCTGGTAAAGCTAATTATCCTATTATTGGTGGTTTTTTGCAAAATGATTTTATGCCATATTTAATATGCTATGGTGGATTATTGTTTGATGGTTTAATTATTCCTTTACTTCTTTTTAAACCAACTAGAAAATATGCTTTTTTTATATCTATTTTCTTCCATTTATTTAATGCTATTGTTTTTCAAGTAGGAGTTTTTCCATTTTTATCTCTAGCATTCTCATTATTTTTTTTCGAGCCAAAAACTATAAAAAATATCTTCTTAAAAAAGAAATCATTTTATGATAAAGCAGAGATTATAATTCCTTCATATAGAAAACCTCTGCTGGTTATTTTTGGCGTTTATTTTATTATTCAAATAGCTTTACCGCTTCGTCATAACTTTATTGAAGACAATGTATTATTTACAGAGGAAGGCCATAGAATGTCTTGGAGAATGATGTTACGATCTAAACAGGGAGTTGCAATTTATACTGTACAAGATAAAGCTACCCAAGACACTCAAATTATAAATTTAGACAATTATTTATCTCCCAAACAAAAGCGAATGGCTAGTACAAAACCAGATGTTATATGGCAATTTGCTCAACATTTAAAACAAGATTTTAAATCAAAAGGTAAAGATATTGCAGTATATGTTAATTGTAAAATAAGCGTAAACGGTAGACCTTATAAACAATTAGTAAACCCTAAAACAGATATTGCAAATGTAAAATGGAATCCTTTTGCTCATAGCGAATGGTTACTTCCTTCAAAATAGGCTTATAAATTATTTCTTAGCATCTAAAAACTTACTACTTTTACGCTTTTAAATTGAAATTATAATTTGCGTTAAGGATTGAGCAATCTGTTTAAGCTCTTTTTATTTTACAAAAAATAAAAAAGCGAGTTGCAAAAGCCTGCCCTAAAAGGGAACGCCCAAACAAAACATCATGTTACAAGTACCATTTATTAGAGACAATAAGGATCTCGTAATCGAACGTTTAGCAAAGCGAAATATTGATGCTACACAAATGATTAATGACGTCATTCTTTTTGATGAAGAACGCCGAGCGTTACAAGCTGAATTAGATAACACTTTAGCAGAATCTAATAAGTTATCCAAAGAAATTGGCATGTTGTATAAATCTGGCAAAGCAGAAAAAGCAAATACTTTAAAAGAAAGAACTACAGATTTAAAGAAACTTACAGAAACCTTAAAAGAGAATTTAAATGCAAAAACCGAAGGGCTAAATCAGTTATTGTATAAAATTCCTAACATCCCTAATGCTATTGTTCCGAAAGGAAATACAGATGAGGATAACGAAGAAACGTTTAGAGAAGGTAATATCCCCGTATTACACGATGAAGCATTACCTCATTGGGAGTTAGCTAAGAAGTATGATATTATAGATTTTGAATTAGGAAACAAAATAACAGGAGCAGGTTTTCCAGTATACAAAGGAAAGGGAGCACGTTTACAACGTGCTTTAATAGCTTATTTTTTAGATAAAAATACAGCTGCTGGATATACAGAATACCAATTACCTCACTTGGTAAATGAAGCCTCTGGATTTGGAACAGGACAACTACCTGATAAAGAAGGACAAATGTATCATGTTACAGGAGATAACTTATACTTAATTCCTACTGCCGAAGTACCTGGTACAAATATATTTAGAAATGTAGTATTACCAGAAAGCGAATTACCTATTGGTATAACAGGCTATACACCTTGTTTTAGAAGAGAAGCTGGAAGCTATGGAGCTCATGTAAGAGGATTAAATAGATTACATCAATTTGATAAAGTAGAAATCTTACGTGTAGAACACCCAACAAAATCTTATGAAGCTCTAGATGGTATGGTTGCTCATGTAAAAGAAATTTTAAGAGAACTAAAATTACCATATCGTATTTTACGCTTATGTGGCGGAGACCTTGGTTTTACTTCTGCCTTAACTTATGATTTCGAATTATTTTCTACAGCACAAGATCGTTGGCTAGAAATATCATCTGTATCTAATTTTGAAACTTTTCAAGCAAATCGTCTAAAATTACGTTTTAAAAATAGTGAGGGTAAAAACGAATTAGCACATACCTTAAATGGAAGTTCTTTAGCTTTACCGAGAGTTTTAGCAGGCATTCTAGAAAACTACCAAACAGAAAAGGGTATTGTAATACCTGACGTTTTAGTACCGTATACAGGATTTAACATTATAGATTAAAACATTAAGAAAAGTAGCCATTTTCTTTATTTTTATCGATAAAGTGTTAATTTTTATCGTTGTTTGACGATTTTTTTCATGTTTTGTTTGATTTTAAGGATTTTATTATAAAATTTATAATTCCCAAATCTAACAAATCATGAAAAACATTAAGCGTATACTTTTATTAGCTACGTTAATTGTTATTGCCTTTAAAGTATTTTCAACAGATATTGAAAAAATAAACACGCCAAAGCAAAACAATGTAGTTATTGTAAACAACTAAACCATTTCGAACTCTAGCAAAACCTGATTAATTTCAGGTTTTTGCATTTATTTCACAATATCTACATACTACTTTTGTTATATTTACGGAAAGTAATATCTCTATGCGTTTTTTAATACTGTTTCTTTTTTTGTTTAGTCTCAATACATTTGCACAAGACGATATTGTTGCTAGAGAGTATTTTAAAAACGGAGAGTTTGAAAAAGCTTTAATTTCTTATAAAAGCCTTGTAAATAAAAATAAAAACAACCCTGGCTATATTATTCAATTAATAAAAACACATCAACAACTAGAGCAATATACCGATGCCCAAGTCTTAATTGAAGCTCAGTTAGCTAAAAGAGCTTATGGTCCATACATTATAGAGTTAGGATACAACTACGCTTTACAAAAAGATACTATAAATGCAAAATTAAATTATGATAAAGCCATTAAGTCTATAGAGGTTAATGCAAATTACGCATATGGTATAGGAAGACGATTTGAAAATCTTTCTTTATTAGAAGAAGCAATTATAACATATAAAAAAGCAATGGATTTAAAACCAGAGCTTAATTTTAACATGCAACTAGCTCGTATTTATGGAGAGCAAGGTGATATTGAAAAAATGTTTAATAGTTATATTAATTTTTCTGAAGTAAACGCATCCTATTTAAACAACGTAAAACGAGAATTTAGTACTTTCATTAGTCAGAGTGATTCTAATAAAAACAATATAATTTTAAGAAAAATTTTATTAAAAAAAATACAAACCAATCCAGATATAATCTGGAATCAAATGTTAAGTTGGTTATTTATTCAACAAAAAGATTATAAAAAAGCATTCACACAAGAAAAAGCTATCTATAAAAGAGAACTTGCTTCCTTAGATCGCGTTGAAGAATTAGCACTAATAACTTATGCCAATAAAAAGTACGACTTAGCAAAGCAAATGTTTTTGTTTATTATAGAAAATACACAAGATATAGATACAAAAATTAGTGCTCATTATAATAATCTAAAAATTGAAACAGAATTAGCAACTAAAAAAGACTACCCAAGTATTAATAAAAAGTACCTTAATACTATAAAAGAATTTGGTCGTTTCTCTAATACTTTAGATATACAAATTGCTTATGCCCATTTTTTAGCGTTTAATGAAAATAAAACAAAAGAAGCCATATCTTTTTTAAAAGAAAGTTTGAAGCTCAACCTTACAACCTTTAATCTTGCTAAAATAAAACTAGAATTAGGGGATATACTGGTTTTAGAAGAAAAATTTAACGAAGCTTTAATCTATTATACACAAATACAGCGTAGCCTTAAAAACAGTACCTTATCTCAAGAAGCACGTTTTAAAGTCGCAAAAACAAGTTATTATAAAGGTGATTTTAAATGGGCTGAATCTCAGTTAAAAATATTAAAATCTTCAACATCCCAACTAACGGCAAACGATGCATTAGATTTAAAATTACTTATATCAGACAACAAACTAGATGATTCACTTCAAGTTGCCTTAAAAAGTTATGCTAAAGCAGATTTGTTAGCTTTCCAAAACAGAAAAAATGAAGCTATTAGTATTTTAGAAACTATTTTAAACAATCATAAAACCGAAGCTATTATACCGCAAACACTTTTAAAGCAAGGACAATTATTTGAAGATATTCAAGAGTTTGAAAAAGCAAAAAACAACTACGAAACTTTAATTAAAAATTATAAAGATGGCATTCTTATAGATGATGCGTTATATGCATTAGCAGAATTGTATGCCAATAGACTAGCTTTACCAGAAAAAGCAAAAAAATTATACGAAGCTATCGTTTTTAATCATGCCGATAGTATCTACTTTGTAGAAGCCCGTAAAAAATTTAGAGCCTTACGCGGCGATGCTATAAATTAAAACAAAATGATAATAGCAGAAACAAATAGACTTATTATTTCTGAATTTACTACAGAAGATGCTCCCTTTTATTTAAAACTAGTTAATACTCCACATTGGATAAAATATATAGGAGATATAAATTTAAAAACACTTGAACAAGCTGTAAACGCTTTAAAAGAAGGTAACATTAATAGCTATAAAAACAATGGTTTTGGTTTCTATAAATTGCAATTAAAGGACAATAATTTAAAACCTATTGGCACATGTGGATTAGTAAAACGAGATTCCTTAGATGATGTAGACATAGGTTTTGCAATGCTCCCAGAATACGAAAGAAAAGGGTTTGGCTATGAATCTTCTCTTGAAATCTTAAAACTAGCAAAACGTAAATTCAACCTAAAACGTATAGTAGCAATTACATTACCAAATAATAAAGGATCGATAGCATTATTAGAAAATTAGGATTAAACTACGAAAAAAACGTATTTCCTTTTGATGCTGATGAAGAACTTCTGTTATTTGCAAAAAATTTAGATTAATAAATAGGTTCATTTTATTAGTGTACGGGGTTCTAAATTTATAACTCAATAAAATCACAATTCAGGATGTATATATATAATGTTACAGTAAATATAGATGATAGTGTTCATGACGAATGGTTAAAATGGATAAAAGAACATATTCCTCAAGTATTAGCTACTGGTAAGTTTAAAAATGCTAAATTGACTAAAGTATTAGTGGATGAAGAAATGGGAGGACAAACCTACTCTATTCAATATCGTTCATACTCACGTGAAGCTTTAGATGCTTATTACAGAGAAGATGCAGATAAATTAAAAGCAGACGGATTAAAGCGTTTTGCAGATAAGATGTTAGCCTTTAGAACAGAGTTACAAATTATTGATGAATACACTGTAAACTTTAAATAAGACCTTATCTTTTCTAAAATTCTATTATTTTATTCTTTTAAAACTTAACTATGGCTCAAAAACCAAACAATCACCAAGTAAAAGCAAAAAAGTTTTTAGGTCAGCATTTTTTAGAAGATGAAACCATTGCAGAACAAATTGCAGACGCACTACAATTAAAAGGCTATAAAAATGTATTAGAGATTGGTCCAGGAATGGGGGTATTAACAAAATATCTATTAAAAAAACCAATAACAACATACGTCATTGAAATAGATAGTGAGAGTGTAGACTATTTAAAAAATAACTATCTTAATTTAGCACCTAGAATATTAGAGCAAGACTTTTTAAAACACGATTTAAGCAAAACCTTTAATAATGAAGCATTCGCTATTATAGGCAATTTCCCCTATAATATCTCTACACAAATTGTTTTTAAAACCTTAGAATTACGAGATCAAATTCCAGAATTCTCAGGGATGTTTCAAAAAGAGGTAGCTGCTCGTATCTGTTCTAAAGAAGGCAGTAAAGTTTATGGCATTCTATCTGTACTAACACAAGCATTTTACCATGCAGAATATTTATTTACAGTACCTCCAACAGTCTTTAACCCTCCGCCAAAAGTAGATTCGGGAGTACTAAGGTTAATAAGAAAAGAAGATTACAGTTTACCTTGCAATGAGAAATTATTTTTTAAAGTTGTTAAGCAAGCATTTCAACAACGTAGAAAAACACTTCGTAACAGTTTAAAAACATTTAATCTAAGTGATAATTTAAAAGCAAATGTTATATTTGGCAAACGTCCAGAGCAATTAAATGTTTCCCAGTTTATAGAACTTACCAGTTTTATAGAAAATGATACTCAGGATCCCAATTAAAATATAATTTTTAAAAGTGCTTTTTTTAATAATCCTGTAATAACAGAATTATTAAGCCTATATAAACGAAGTCTGGTGCAAGAGAATAACGAAAATATTCAATTTAAAATAAGTGATGAGCTTATAAACAAAGTAGGGCAATTAGTAAAATCGAGAAATAACACAGAAATTCTTGATTTATTAAATGATTTGCACCATGCCGATATTGCCGAAATTCTAGAAGAACTAAGAATAAGGCAAGCCACTTACATCATTAAGTTATTAGATAGCGAAAAGACATCGGAAATTCTGATGGAACTAGACGATGACGATCGTGAAAAAATTCTATCCTCACTTTCTGCAAAAGAAATTGCAGAAGAAATTGAGGAACTTGACACCGATGATGCAGCAGATATAATAAACGAACTGCCCGAAGAACGTCAAGAAGCTGTATTCTCTCAAATAGAAGATGAGGAGCATAAAGCAGAAATTCAGGAACTACTTACTTACGATGAAGCTACAGCTGGAGCCTTAATGGCAAAAGAGCTTGTAAGAGTAAACGAGAACTGGACTGTAACACAATGTGTTAAAGAAATGCGTGCTCAAGCAGAAGAAGTAACTAGAGTACACTCTATATATGTAGTTGACGAAAACGAAAAATTAATAGGCCGCCTCTCATTAAAAGATTTACTAATGGCCTCTCCTAGAGCCCATATTTCTACAGTATATATTCCTAAAGTAGATTATGTAAAAGTAAACGAAAACATCGATGAGGTTGCTAGAGTCATGCAAAAATATGACTTAGAAGCTATACCCGTTGTAGATGAAAACAAAGTACTTTTAGGTCGTATTACTATTGATGATATTGTAGATGTCATAAAAGAAGAAGCCGAAAAAGACTACCAATTAGCAGCTGGTATTACGCAAGATGTAGAAGCCAGCGATAGTATTTTAGAATTAACCAAAGCACGTCTACCATGGCTTTTTTTAGGACTTATTGGGGGTGTAGGTGCGGCAGGAATCATGGGAGGTTTTGAAGAACTAATAAAAACCAATGCTATACTATTTTACTTTACACCATTAATTGCCGCTATGGCTGGAAATGTAGGTGTACAATCTAGCGCCATTATTGTGCAAGGATTAGCAAACGATGATGTAAAAGGAAGTATTAATAACCGCTTAATAAAAGAAATGCTATTAGCAGCTCTTAATGGTATTATTTTAGCTCTCTGTTTATTTCTTTTTGTATGGGGTTGGCAAGACGATATAAAAACTGCACTTGCCATATCTATCTCTTTAGTATTGGTTATTATAGTAGCCGGTATAATAGGTACATTTATTCCCTTATTTTTAGACAAAAGAGGTATAGATCCTGCTATAGCAACTGGACCTTTTATTACCACAAGCAATGATATTTTTGGAATTTTAATTTACTTCTGGATAGCCAAATTAATTCTTAACATATAGAGTGCTATCAAGAAAATAACGCTACTCCTTTCTTTTTATTTTTTTGAATTTATGACTCAAAGTATTTTGTAGCTTGATTTTTCTTTTTCTTAAAAAGAAAAAGAGCTCAATTAGGTAGCACTACTCTTTACACAAAACTTCGTAAATTTAAACTCTGGTAATCTATTTAAATTATGAAACCTATAAATATTATAGCAAAACACGCTGAGTTCACAAAACAATGGCACCCACATAGAATAGCAACAGTAGATAATATGCAAGTATTATTGGCAAAAATACAAGGTGAGTTTGTATGGCATAGCCACGAGGATGAAGATGAGCTATTTCAAGTAATAAAAGGGACTTTATACATGCAATTTAGAGACAGAACAGAAGTTGTAAAGCCTGGAGAACTTATAGTTGTACCTAAAGGTGTAGAACATAATCCTATGACCAAAAACGAGGAAGAAGTACATCTATTATTATTCGAAAAGCTAACAACAGCGCATACGGGAAATGTAAAAGATAAAAAAACACAAACCGAGTACCCCTCAATTTAAAATCAAGCAATAACTTTAATAAGTTTCTGTATACACAAGGAAAACCATGAAAATTCTACATTTAGATACTAATCACCCCCTCTTAATCCACCAACTAAACGATTTAGGTTATACAAATGATGAAAATTATACTGCGCCTAAAGAAGACATTCTAAAAATCATTCATAATTATGATGGTTTTATAATAAGAAGTCGTTTTAGTATAGATGCTAATTTTATAGATACAGCAACTAATTTAAAATTTATAGGTCGTGTAGGTGCTGGGTTAGAAAACATAGATTGTGATTATGCAGAGCAAAAAGGAATTACATTAATTGCAGCACCAGAAGGCAACAAAAATGCTGTAGGAGAACACAGTTTAGCAATGCTCTTATCGCTTTTTAATAAGTTAAATAAAGCAGATAAAGAAGTAAGACAAGGCCAATGGTTAAGAGAAGATAATAGAGGGATTGAATTAGATGGTAAAACAATTGGTTTAATTGGGTATGGTAATATGGGAAAAGCATTTGCAAAAAAATTACGCGGATTCGATGTTACTGTTTTATGCTATGACTTAAAACCAAATATTGGTAATGATAATGCTATACAAGTATCATTACAAGAATTGCAAGAACGTGCAGAAGTATTAAGTTTACATACTCCAGAAACAGATTTAACAATAGGTATGGTTAACAAGACATTAATAAATGGCTTTAAAAAACCGTTTTGGTTAATAAATACTGCTAGAGGAAAAAGTGTGGTAACCTCCCATTTAATGGAGGCCTTACAATCTGGCAAAATTCTTGGAGCTGGATTAGATGTTTTAGAATACGAAAAATCTTCTTTTGAAAACCTATTTGCTAATAATGATATGCCAAAAGCTTTTAAATATTTAATTAATGCCGAAAATGTTATCCTATCACCACATGTAGCTGGATGGACAATAGAAAGTAAAGAGAAGTTGGCTCAAACCATAGTCGATAAAATTAAAACTAAATTTTATTAATTTTAAAACCAAAGCTTTAATACAGTTTATAATAGCGTAAAAAATAAATATGAAAAAAACAATTCTGGTTTTTGGCACACTTATTTTAGCCTTACTTATACTCTTTCAATTTAGCAAGTATGCTTTAATATCTAACAATCTAAAAATAGAAATTGTAATAGCTATCATTGCTATTATATTCTTTTTTGTTGGTATTTATATTAATAAAAAAAGTTTACATAAAACGATAAAAATAAATACTACTCCTAAAATAGATTATAAAAAGATAGAAGAGTTAGAAATTAGCAAACGCGAATATGAAGTTCTTCAAAATATTTCAGAAGGATTATCTAATAAAGAAATTGCTGATAAATTATTTGTTTCAGAAAGTACTATAAAAACACATGTATCTAGTTTACTAGTTAAATTAAATGCTAAACGCCGTACCCAAGCTATTTTAATCGCAAAATCGCTTCAAATACTATAAAATCACTACTTTTAGACTAAAGTATGAGGCTATTGGTGTGGGCTTCCCCAAATTAGAACTGTTTAATTTTATAAAACTTCTATAAAGTTATTGTTTTTAATTCTTCTGGGGCTAGCCCCAGAAGAATTAATTTTGGCATATTTTACTGGAGGTATTTTTCCTAGACTATCATGAGGTCTATGATTGTTATAATC
>Ga0189290_100259_pt1 | contig 18219 bp, 15 predicted proteins | sample UW140minimetaG_FD_130318 | JGI IMG/M metagenome (GOLD analysis project Ga0189290, IMG submission 130318) | Marine microbial communities from the Costa Rica Dome - UW140 mini metaG | ecosystem: Environmental > Aquatic > Marine > Oceanic > Photic zone | place: Costa Rica: the Eastern Pacific...
ACACCAAACGACCACATAGTGCCTTAGGCTACCGCCCACCGGCCCCGGAAACCAACATACAGATGGAACCCAGGCCAATAATGCACTAACAGTCAAGCTGGACCACTTAGGTGGGGCTGATCAGGTTCGCAGGTCGTTCCAAAACAGATGTTTTATGCAGGGCTATATTAGCAAAACTGTATTTATATGGTACAAATTCGAAGGTTTAACCTGAATTCTATTTTTGGTGTCAGAGAGTTCGAAGCTGATAGTTTCGTTGTGGAAATGATTGATGGTACTTAGCTCGAGCTCTTACGAAGGGGATATAAAGCGCTCATCATTGGACCTGAGTAGACTTCCAGCTGCGACGCATGCTCTAAGTTTTATGGCATGTTGTTGCTATGGCTAATAGATTCAAAGCGAAGGATCAGTGATGGTACAGTTTAATCTTAGACTCTTTATCTTAAATTTAGCCGCCACCGTACTACTCGGCAGTTTGGCCGTCAAAGCAACATCAGCAGAAGCTTTGTTTAGTCCCATGCCGTGCCCATTGCAGCTCCCTTGGGACGAGGAAGTGGAAGGTGAAACCTATGATTGCGGAGTCGTGTTGGTCCCAGAAAATCACAATGTTCCAGATGGACGTCATATTGAATTGACATTTTTGCGGCTAAAGGCAATGAGCCTTTCGGCTGAACCAGACCCCCTAGTCTATCTTTCTGGAGGTCCCGGCGGTTCTGCAATATCCGAAATCACGTCTATTGCGCCACTATACCAAAATATGACCAGCATTCGCCAGCGTCGGGATGTAATTTTTTTGGATCAGCGTGGCACTGGGCATTCGACTTTGATTGCTTGTGGTCCGATGTCAGCAGCTGTTGGTATTGCAGCAGAAACAATGGATATTGGCGATGTATCTATTCAAGAACTTGAAACGATGAATGCTGGCGAGGGCTCGATTGAGTTTGTGTTGAGTCTTTGTGCGGCAGGTTATGCTGGAGAAAGTATTGATCTTGGCCAGTTCAATAGCATTTCAAGCGCGAATGACATCGCGCTTCTTACACGTGCTTTAGGCTATGTCGGTCAGTATAATTTATATGGAACAAGTTACGGCACTCGTCTCGCTTTGGTTGCAATGCGAGAAACGCCTGATCGTATACGTTCTGTTATTTTGGATGGTGCTGTGTCACCAGCAACAGCGGGAACTGCAGAAACCTCAACAAAGGTCCGATATGCATATGATACTATTTTTGATCTATGCATGGCGGACAAATTTTGTTCCGACAATTACCCTGACATACGCCAACGATTTATAGATTTACTCGAAAAGCTCAGTTCAGATCCGGTTACTCTCGATCCTCCTTTGATCCCAAACAACATGGTACGCGCCAGATTTGGTAGCATAGAGCAAATTACCCCAAAATTTTTTGCCGAACTTGCCATGCTTAACAATGGGATGGCGAGAGGTGGATATGCAACTCTTGTGCCAATGATTATTGAGGCTATCGAACTCAAGGACACAACACTCTTGAGAAAAATACTGGGAGGAGGGCCCATTGAAGAAGAGGTCGTTGTACATGCCCCTTTGAGTTTTGAGAACGCAATAGAACCTGACGATGTATTTTTTGCTCCATCGCTAGACCTCATCATGAAATTTGCGGAAGATCACAACGACCTAGAATCCCCAAGCCTTTCAAAGAATTGGGTGCAATCTGTGATCGTAGACCTAAGAACAAAGCTCATAAATGGTGAGCCTCAGCCTGTAATAATCAAGAGCTTAGTCGATCTAGCACTACTGCCAATACATGGTGTTGATGCTGAAAGGCTCATCGAGTTTTCTGATAAGAATTTATCTGTCGAGGCCGCAGGTACTGCGAATAGCCTTGTCCAAGCAATGGATGAAACGGACCTGCGTCTTACAAGTTGGTCCATTGGTGACATAGCAGCTCAAATGGGTGGTTTTGGAGAGCGTGATGGAAGTCCGGGTATGGCTGTTGCAATGCTAATGGGGATAAACTGTATCGAAGAGGTTGGCTTTACACCGACAAGCTTCGTAGAAGAACTTTTATCTAATACTCCATATCCTGGCTTAGAATTGCGCGGTGTTAAGGACTATGAATTAGCACGCCTAGTTTGTGATTTTTGGCCGAGGCCTTTTGAGGCCGGAGATATTATGTATCCAGTCGAAAGTGACATCGCGACTTTAATCTATACTCAAGGCCTAGATACTCAAACTGTTGTAAAATTCGGTGAAGATGTAGCCACATTGTTACCAAACAGCTTTTATCACGAGTGGCCAACAGAAGGTCACGTAATCTCTGGCAGGAGCCCGGATAGGTGTCCCGGCGATATTGCGGCAGCGTTTCTCGATCATCCCGACTCTGAACCAAACATGACGTGTGCCGACAATCCATACTACACTTTGCCGTTCGATTTAGTTGAAGGCGCATATAAGAATGAGGCGTCGGACGATTAGTACTAATTTTAGACTTATGAAAAGTACTCGATTGTTCAGTGGGACCCGGATTTAGTAACAAGTGTTGTTTTACTGTTCGCGTTTTTAATCGCAGATTTGACTGGGATTGTACGCTAGGCCAAGCTGACGACGTGCTTTTTATATTTTCGAAGGGACAGATCCATGAAATTTCGGCCTTTTTTTTCAGGATATGGGATGGCACTGAGTGCCTTCTTTTTTGCCACGAATTCACTCGCGCAAGACATTCGAACAACTCCGTTAACCTTCGAAGAAATTGGTCAATACAAAGTCATCAATGACAAAATTGTAGGCTCTGAAATGCTCGATCTAGAGGTCGATGTGGATGAATCTCAAGTTATTTCAGTCGATCTATCGTCATCTAATACAGGAACCTACTTCAACGTTTCTGCGATCGATAGTGAGGAAGCACTTTTTGTGGGCGCTAGTGAAGGTCCTGTTGCCGATGTGACCGCTCCAAAGACAGGTAGATATGTTGTACGTACTTATTTGGTGCGTTCTGCCGCAAGGCGTGGGGAGGAGACCTCCTTCAGTATAGGTATTGGTATCAACCAACCTGAATTTGCGGATAGTCTGGCGGGCGGCCCAGACTTTTGGCAGGTTTCTGGAGTTGGGGAAGGGGTAACGCTTAACTTACGTAACGGGCCCTCCACGAGATACAGTATTATAGGAAAATTGCGTGACGGAGACAGTCTGGAGAATCAAGGCTGTCGCCTAACAGGATCCGATCGTTGGTGTAGCGTTCGTGTCAATAGTATTGGATCGACAGGGTGGGTCGCAGGACAGTTTTTAATTGAGAGTTCAAAACCAATGACGCCGGCGTCACTGGGGAATAGTCCTACTGGGAATGGCCGCCCATTCGATGCAACCAGTACCGTCTCGTGCTCTACTAGACCTGAAAAGGCCCAGAGCGAGTGTGTAGCCGGAGTTGTACGGTCCGGTTTGGGAAATGCGGGTGTTTGGATTGCATTGGAAGACGGTGATGAACTGCAAATTTTATTTGAAAATGGAGTCCCAGTTGCTACCAGTCCCGGCTCTGAATTTGAGTTTGATGAAATAGCTGACGTTTATGTTGTCAATATAGGCCCTGCCAGGTTTGAAATTCCCAAGGCTTTTATATTTGGGGGCTAGTAATTTCCTTCGATTGGGCGCGACTATTCAACCAATATTGCTTGAGCATGACTTCACTTGTTTGCCGTGACTGAAGCGGCCCTATTGTGGAGAATATGATAAAGACTATGTCAACACGGTGTGTTTTCAGCTTCTTCAGCGTTTCTCAAATCTGCGTGTGAACATTAGCTAATATGACTTGGACCGATGGGGTAAGTGACAGTCTTTTATGCTGTCAATCTGCCAAGATGGTTTTAAGATTTCTGTTCCAAATTTTTCTAGTTCGTCAATAGGTATGCCGTAAAAATTGAGTTGAATTGTTCCTGGGATTCCCAATGTGGCCAATCTTACTGATAGGGCCCTTCGAGCAGTTCAGCAGACACACTTAGACTAACAAATGTGTTCTCCAAGCAATTAAATGCATCAGAAAAGGTGATCAGGAACTTGGGGGCAAATTTTTCAAAGCTAGGACCGAGCAACGAGTCGGCTTCGAGCCTTCCTAAGTCAGATCCAGCGCATCGGGCGTCCCAAGATTCGGTTCTTGTGCCTTAGCTTTGTCCGATTTTCGTTCTGCTAACACCAACATGGCAGGGGTCACCACAAGTGTAAGCACTGTAGCCACTAATAAACCTCCAACGATTGCACTAGACATCTCAACCCAAATTGCTGTTGAGGGAGCTCCCTGAACGATCTCCCTGTCAATCAAACTTATACTGAGACCAAAAACCATCGGCATAAGGCCAAGCGCCGTGGTAATCGTTGTCAACATAACTGGTCGAAGTCGTTGGGCGCCAGTGCGCAATGCTGCTTCAAGAGTTGGTTGGCCTCTAGCAATGAGCTGGTTGAAAGTATCAATGAGCACAATATTATTGTTAACCACAATACCGGCTAGAGCAATTACCCCAATTCCGCTCATGACAAGTCCAAAAGGACGGCCCATTACAAGCAGTCCAATAAGTACACCACCAACCGAAAATACTATAGCACTTAATATGATAAGCGCTTGATCAAACCTGTTAAATTGAACAAGGAGAACCATAAACATTAGGAATATGGCGGAAATAAAAGCACCTAAAAGAAACGTAAATGTCTCAGCCATGTCTTGTGCATCGCCACCAAATTTGTAGTCAACACCTTCCGGCATTCCAATACTTCTAATCTCGGCGAGTAATTTTCTGTTTTGATCTGCTACTAAAAGTCCGGGGGCAATGTTTGCTTCAATAGTGACCACAGGATTTTCATCAATCCTACGGATTGCACCTAGGCGCTCTGTTGGCTGAAAACCTACGAAGTTACTTACGGGAACTAAGCCTGTCTGTGTTGGTACCCTTAGGTTGCCAAGCTCAGCTAACGAACGATTTTCACTCGGGAAACGCACTCTTATTGAAAGTGATTCAGTCGCATCTTCAGGGCGATAGCTCGCTACCTCGATACCTTGCGTCAAAAGTTGGACGGATTGGCCCAAAATGTTGACATCAGCCCCGTACCGAGCGGCTTCGACGCGGTCAACATTGATGGACAACTCGACCCCTGGAAGCGATTTTGTATCTGTAATGTCAACGAATCCCCCAACGGATGCCATTGCTGACTTAATTACATCGACTGCAGCGCTCTGGGAAAATTTATTGCCACCAATTACCTGAATGCTAATAGGCTTACCAGCAGTTGGTCCACCATCTGGCGTTGAGACCTGCACACTAATCCCGGGAATGTCAGAAACATCTTCTCGGATATCTTCAGCGATGAGTGCTGCCTTACGTCTCAAGTCCCAATCCAGAAGAATCAAGTTGATTGTGCCAATTGTCTCCTCGTCTCCTCGACCTGCAGGCAGAGATGACTGTGCATAAATTGATGAAGCTTCATCATATTTCCAGAGCCTATCTTCAACTAGTCGCACCAGACGGTCTCTCTCATATATCGAGATGTTGTCGCGCGAACTTATCTGAAGCTGTATTACATTTGGCTCGCTCGAAGGGAATAAAGTCACTCCATTGCCCATCTGAGCGTAAAAACCAAAACTAGCCAATAGCAAGGCGACCGCGCCGAGAACGACAGCCCCAGGTCTGATAATAGCCCATCGTAGAACTTTAATATAGGTACCGGTCATCCCGCCAATTTTTCGAGGATCACCATATTCGGAGTGATAAAGTGCCTCCTTAGCTCGAGCAGAGCGAGGTTGGGCGCGACCAATCAGTCCTCCAACAACTGGAATGAAAATCAAAGCCATGAATACTGAAGCGGTCAGAGTCACAATAAGCGTTACAGGAAGGGGCTTCATAATTTGCCCCAAAAAGCTGTTCCAAAACAGGAGGGGTACGAACACACTAATGGTGGTAGCAGCGGATGCGATAATTGGCCAAGCCATTCTTTTTGCGGCAAAAGAATAAGCTTCTTTCGGTTCGTCTCCGTCTTGCAGCCGGCGGTCAGCTAGCTCTGTCGTAACAATTGCACCGTCGACAAGCATCCCTACAACAAGGATGAGCGCGAATAGCACAATAAAACTCAATGTATAGCCAAGGGCCCAAAGAGCAGCTACGCCTGTCAGAAAAGCACCCGGGATTGAAAGCCCGACTAAAATTGCTGATCGGAAACCCATCGCAAATGTAATAGAGATAAAGACTAGAACAACAGCAGCGATGACATTTGCCTGTAATTCAAAAAATACTGTACTGACGTCTTCGGATTGATCTTGCAGAATGTCCATTTGAACGCTTTCAGGCCAATCCGCCTGCAAGGCATTTACACGTTGTCTCACCTCATCAGCAGTTGAAATTATGTTCGCGCCCGAATTTTTAACCACTTCGATGGTCAAAGAAGGTTGACCATTAATCCTAGAAAAACTTGTGGGTTCACGAAATGTACGTCTGATTTCCGCAACATCTTCGAACGTTACAACTGTACCGTCACGAACTTTTATGGGCATGTTTAGTACATCGCTGAGATCCTCAATAAGCCCCGGAACTTTTAGAACCACTCTGCCGGTGCCAGAATCGATGGCTCCGGCCGCAATGAGCTGATTGTTGCGTGTGATCTGACTGATCACTTCATCGTATGAAAGAGAATAGGTTTGAAATACCGTTGGATCGATCAAAACCTCGATAAATTCAGAACGCTTGCCGACTACGCCTACCTCAAGAACACCATCTATGCTACTCACGACCTCCTCGACTGAGTCTGCCAATTGGTTCAATGTCCGTTCGGGAACAGGACCAGACAATATTAAAAGCATAATTGGGAGTTGCGACATATCTAGCTCGGCAACGGTAATGTCGTATGCCTCAGATGGCATATCACTTTGAACGCGGTCTACTGCCTCACGAACATTGTCCAAAGCCTCATCGACATTGCCACCAGGTCGAAATTCGGCGATTACATAAGCAGATCCTTCACCGGCAAAGCTCTCAATGCGATCGAGACCGGGTAGTGAACCCAATTCCCTTTCGAGGGGCTCAACCAACAAGCGTTCAGAGTCAGACGGACTAATACCATCCAATCCAGTGTTTATAAAGAAAGTGGGCCGCACAATCTCTGGCCAGGATTCTTTCGCGATCGATACATAGGAAATTAAGCCGACAGAAAAGAGCAAGATTAACAGCAAAACAACAAGTCTGCTGCGAGAAAAGGCAGCATCAATGAACGCGCTCAATTGTCTGCTCCTTTTTGAGGATTAACAAGCTCTCCGTCTTGTACAAAACCCTGACCGGTCGTTATGATTTGCACCTCGTCAGGAAGCCCTTTGACAAAAAGCCCTTCAATAGTTGCTCTGATTACCTCGACATCGTGAAAACGCACTACATTATCGTCATCAACGGTTTTTACACCAAGAGCACCCTGTTCATTAAGAGATAAAGTCTCTGGTGAAATAAAGTGCGCATCCACCTGTCCGTAGGGTATTTCAACTTCTGCTGAAATGCCTGCCGGAATTTTGCCATCACTATTGGAAACTTCTACCTCGACAAGAAATGTTCTTGTTGCTGTTGTAGCTGATGTGCTTACGAACGTCACCAAACCTGCTCTCTCTTCACCCGTAATGAATTTTACCCGTGCAGGTTGTTGGTTTTTCAATACACCCAAGGAGATTTGCGGCACTTGTATCGCAACAGTGAGCGGGGTGTTATCTACAAGCCGGCCAATTTCGCTTCCCACTTGAATAAATTCACCAGGTTCAAGCTCGAATGTCTCAATGCGACCGGCAAATGGCGCTGTGATACTGGTATTAGCAAGATTATCTTCAGCGAAAGCAAGCTGAGCGCGCGCCCCAGCCAAAGCGGCTTCTGCTGAACTGACCCTATCTGCCGTTGCAACGCCTCGTTCTTGCAGTTCTATCGCGTTTTCAACTTCACGCTGAGCACGTTCAAGTTCAGCTTGGGCACGTTCCAATTCTGCTTCAAGTTCCTTGGTGTCGAATTTCGCAACCACATCATTAGCTTCAACATCTTCTCCCTTTTTTACATAAACTTCAGAAATTTGCCCTGATATTTGTGCTCGTAAGGTTGTGTCTCTATCCGGTAAAGCTTGGCCTTCGTTTTTAAAGAATTGGACGACTGGTTTGGCAATAGATGTCTCAGCGATCACAGCCATGGGCTCAATTATTCTATCTGAAAGTGATTGGCTCTCCTCTGAGGGTGGAGGCGCTGGAAGAATAAATCCGCTGACGAGCCAGCCAACTACACCAAGCAGCAACAATAGAGCTATCCAAAAAGATCGGGATGATTTTGGGTCATCTTCAAATTTTAGTGGCTCAGTCTTTGCTTCGTTTGTGTCAGTATTTACCACAGTGTAGAACCCTATTTTGTTTGCCAACTATTCTCAGGCTAAGCCTTCAAGGTGACAATGTTGGTCTGCTTTTCGGCGAGCATACATTCAATGACGCTTAAGTCGACTAAAGATTGCGCAGGAAGAACTAACATCCTTCGACAAGGATAAACGTGCTCTCAGCGGATGCATAACGGATTTGTGCGACTTTTTGCCGAGCGTAAATAAACCATATCCTACGTCAATCAGGCTGGAAGTTGTTCCGATATATTTCGATCGGCAAAGGGTAAAAGGCCTGAGTTGAGTCATTTTATGCAGAGCAGATTTAAGATGAAAATAGAGCAAAAAGCTACAGGCCTTAAAGCTGAAGACGGTAATATCATGTAGTTGAAAAGACTTCGTCGAAAAACTTGATATGGGATTGTGCAATGGCTCGTTGTTCACGAAAGCAACCTTTACTTCGACACTTAATGCTTTTGAGATAGGAAATTTGGCGTTTGAAGTCGTACCTTTGCGGGCATCTAGCCTGCTGCTTCTTGCCGGCTTAGGAGGCTTAGCGGCGATGAAACGACGCAAGTCTAAATAGACATCAAAAAACATGAGACTTATTTATCCGGCCACAAAGGCCGGCTTTTTTATTTTGGCGGTCTTGGCTTTGAGTTGATTTGCGATACTGGTTGGCGATTGGCCTAATTACCTAACCGCTTTCCGGCTTCTAAATTATTCGCTTGAATTGGTAGGTGGCCTTATCTCGAAATTTAGTCTCTTTAGTCTCTTTAGTCGCTTTAAACATTCTGCAGAACCCAACAGGCAAAATAGCGTAGATAATAAAGGCTTTGATTTTAGTGGAAAATTGAGAATCATAAGTATGGTTCGATCAATTCCGCACAATCGTTCCCGTAGCTGATTTTTACAGGAGCGATCTATATTTTTATTTTTCGCTTAATTAGGAGGGTTTTTAATAGATGTGTACTGGTATCAGACTAAAGGCTCAGAATGGATCCATTGTTTATGGGAGGAGCATGGAGTGGGGCGCATTTGACCTAAATTCCAATGTCTGCGTTATTCCCAAAGATTATGCATTCACAGGAACAACACCGGAAGGAACCAATGGAAAAGAATGGAAGTCTGAATACGGCGTACTAGCCCTTGATTTTCTTGGGACTGATTGGCTAGCCGATGGTTTGAATGAAGCAGGTCTAGCTGTTGGCATGTTTTACCACCCCGATTTTGCTGACTATCCAGAATACAACGCTGATATGGCATCAAACACAATCGCAGCCATGGACATAGCAGGTTTTCTTCTAACTCAGTTTGCGTCCATCGGTGAGGTAAAAAATGCTCTAGCCGGTCTACAAGTTGTTGGCGTTACCCAAGAATTATTGGGCACCTCTGATCCAGCGCACTGGATGGTAACTGACAAGACAGGCGCTTCGATTACAATCGAATATATAGACGGCAAGGTTAGCATTTTTGATAACCCGCTTGGAGTGATAACTAATGCGCCAACCTATGATTGGCATATGACAAACCTAAGAAACTACGTAAATTTATCTCCGGTTGCGCTCCCAACTCGTAAGGTCGAAGATATCGATTTTGCCCCTCTCGGTGCTGGTAGTGGTATGATTGGTTTGCCTGGTGATAATACTCCGCCCTCTCGATTTGTTCGGGCTGTTGCAATGACACAAACAACGAGACCAATGCCGAATTCTGATGAAGCAGTCTATGAAGCGCTGCGTATATTGGACAATTTCAATTTGCCACTTGGCGGAGCAGAAGGGTCTGATCATGAGGGCAACACAGCCAATATGAGAAGTTCAACGATTTGGACGACGGTTTGGAATATGGAAAAGCAGGACCTGTATTTTCATACTCAACACAACCGGCGTGTCCGACTGGTTAGCTTGAAAGAGATGAATTTTGAACGGAATGAAATCAAGCGTATTACACTTGATCGGGAGAAGAGTCAGGATATCGAGGATCTTAGCGGTCATTTCTAGCAAGGGCGATTCTATGAGAGGCTTTGCTGTGTAATAAGACGTCTCTTTGGCTCTTTGCGCTTCTATTGGGGATGTCAAGCATTGTGCATGCTTGCGATTTTCGGGACAACCTCGCCAAACCTTTAACACCTCACGACATATTAAGAGCGTTGTCTATTTCTAAAGAGTGGTCAAAATTTTTGTATCCTAAATGATAGGTCACCAGAGCTTTCTGGTACAGTGAATATCCTAGAGAGTGACCTGGCTGCCTGAATTGCCAGTTTCACCATCACTCATGCGGCCCCAAACTTGATGATGAGGTGGGGTGTCAGCTCCAGAGTCCAGTTTGGCGTCCCCCTCCGTTAGTTGAATTTGGAGAGGGTTTTGTGATGAGAAGGTTTGATCAGCCAAAAACTCGTGGTATAGGCTTTGGTTTGCTTTTGGTCCTAAGTTCTACGAATGTTTCTGCTGCTACATTTTCTGTAAATGACATAGCCGGGATTTGGCAGAATAGCCTCATGGAGAGTGGAGGCAGCGCATCAGGTGAAGGTACCGAGTCGATGCGTTGGGGTAATCCGGTTGGGTCGACTGGGAAGAGTGGATACGACTTTGGAGCGGCGACTACACCACTCAACGTAGAAGCTGATGAATTATTTGTTCTAGGGACATTCAATCATTTGAACTTCCCTGTGACTGGCGACGTTTTGGATAGTGCAGATCTTGAGGTGTCAATTAGTGGATCAGTTGAAACTGTGGATTTTGGTTTCAATTCAGTTTTTCAGTTTGATCACTTTGAGACTCCCAACGGTGCGTCCCCATGCGCAGTCGAGTCGACAGTTCAACCATGCCCCGACCTGGTAACATTGCTCAATCCGCAGGACCTGACCCAAACCGTGATGGTTGGAGACCTAGAGTATACACTTGAAATTTCAGGTTTTGTGCTTGATGCAGGCGACCCTTCTTCGTTCCTAACGCACTTTGTAACATTAGAAGGTGAGAATAATCAGTCATATTTAGTTGGGCGTTTTTCGGAGCCACTTCCGATAGCGCCTGTCCCACTCCCAGCAAGTGCTTGGCTGTTGTTAGCAGCTTTTGGCTTGCTTGGCGGATCGCGTCAAATTTTCAAATCTTCTTAGTCGCATACTCTCATCTCGTTGGTTGCGGGTAGAAGAGATGTCGAGTTGCAACCTTTGACTCTATAGCTGCAGTGAGGGCAGGTATAGAGTCAGAGGTCTAGAAAGGGTTTTTTATAATACCCCTAACTGATGCGAGAAACCTAACCAAACAAAGGACAACCTAATGTTCTTTGTCGTGCAGAAACTAGTTCATCTATACTTTCAGTTGTCACAAATGTTCCCCCTGTTTCATTTGAAAGGCACCGTGCAACCGTTATTGCCGTATCAGAATTTTGCTCGGGACTATTCCAAGCGAAAAAATCAAGTTCTGCATGAAACCCTATGATGTGAATAGTCAAGTCATGGGCCATCGCAATTAGCGATTGTGCCATCTCGCAATGTCTACCGCCGAAGGTCTCATTGCAATCAGTTACAAGCACAACGACGCCCGGACGTATTTGGTATTTAAGCGCTTCAGCAGCCCTTCGCACAGCTTGGGTTAGCGGCGTCAAGCCACTGGGTTCTAAAGTGTCGATAGAATTTACTATTGGATCTGCAGCGTCCTCTATTGGCGGAAACTTTGTTATTAAGTTTTCACATGCTCCTAGAGGCCCAGCGCCATATGTGAGCAAGCCAACACGTCGAAAATTTGTTATATTGGTCATTGCGTATCTGACCGGTTTTCTTGCTTCGACGATACGCGTATTGAGGCCTGTCTCAAATGTAATCTCAGCCATGGATGCTGAACCGTCAAAAACCAGCATTGCGTCCACAGAGCAATCTCCGACCTGAGCAATGATGGCCTGGCCGCTAGATGCAAGGGTCAGGACTGTAGTTACGGAGGCTTTAAGTATAGAGTTCATGTGTTCAGTTAAAGGTCCAAATAAATTTTCATTCCTAAACGGAAGACAGCGCTTTTAACAGTTTATCGAGTGGGTACGTCGCTAGGAAGCCGATACAAGATATTGGCAAATTGAGGCAAAAATTGCGGGACTATTTGCTTGGGAAATGAAAATCTGAAGATAGGTTTGTTTGCAGATTGACTAGAGAAAGTATTTCCAGAGCACTATTCGAGGGCGCTATACAACTTCCCCTCTTTTAAGCGCAGCAATCTCTTTGGCGTCGCGTGCCGTGGCTTCTCTATTACTGGCTTTTTCCAGCCTCAGAACTCACAGCTCATGACAAGTTTTGTTCTGTTAGGTAAGCAAACAGAGAAGAACATAGAAAGTAGCGCTTAAGATTGGTCATTTAGGTGAATCAATGCCGCCAAAATCAGAAACCTATCTCAGCGCTTAGGAACGACCAATCTGAGTCTAAATTCATTTCTTCTCTGTCTTAAGATCAAGCAGACAAAGTCGACTCTTCTTATTCGACGATCCTGTCTTTAAAGCGTCGGTCATATTCAATAGCGACCATGGTATTTAAGAAGAATGCAATGAGTTGACCGCTAATCAACCCAAGGGCAAACAAAACCTGAATCAAACTATGAACTTCATCATGCAGGAATAAGTATTCGTAAATTAAGATGCCGACAACTGTAAGCGAGGCCGGGATTACATGACGTAAGGAAATCATGCTTAAACCGGCTATTATCAAGGCTAAAATCAGAACAGCATCCATACCTAAAGATGCCTGAACATTGTGAGAATGATCAGACCAATAGAAATGAGCGCCAAATTTTATCCAGAGAATCTTCAATAGTCCAAACGAAATTGCAGCATATCCCGCGAGGATAGCAGCAACAAAGGCAACACTTCTCATGCTCGTTACTCCAGTTCACGCCCCCCCCCGAGAACAACCGTAAATTCGCAGGTCTAGATTTATTCGTCGACGACTAATTCTGCAGGTACGGACCTGCAGAAAACTAGTCTCAATTCAAAAAGCACTTGGGTAAGAGCTCATGTCCGCTGCGAACAACAGGATCTAGGCGCCTGCTTTCGTGATATGATGCCCAGACTGACTGATATTTACTTGGAGAGTCGGGCTTTAATGGAGCCAAGTCTATAAAGCTCTCGGCCAGTGTCACTGGCAATCACAATGCAAGCGGCATAGTCTCCAAGAGCGAATTCGCGAAACATAATCCCGAAACTCTCAGTCTTGGTTCGCCAAAAGGCTGTTCCAAATCAGCTGCACAAGGCGTCTCGTTGATGTCATTCTGCGACATCGTCATCGTGATATATTCTTCGGGGTCATTTTCCCATTTTCCGTGACAAAAAGTTCTGAAGCCCATTTTGCCAAGTTGAGCGCGCACCTCCACTAGCTCAACAATATCACAGCCTTGTTGAGCCAGGCGCCTCAATTCCGACAGCGGTTGTAATTCCTTGCAGCTTTATCCGGCGCGGACTATCGGTTGTCAGTCACCCTTGAATAGCAAAATGTGTGAAAGAATGTGTGAATAGGAAATGCAGCGGTTAGTTGGAAGACAAAGGGTCCATGCATAGTAGAGCGCCTCGCACATTTCTTGGTAATTCTGCGAATTGAGGTTCCAAGGTGGCTAAACCTTAACTCGGGATTAGGTTGATAGCTTTTGCCTTACAGTACCCTAGAGAGACGATCTGTGAGACAGATCAGAAGACAGGATAATCAAGAGGGGGAGAGCATGGGCCATTGGGGGTATATGCGTTGTCTATTGTTGGCCTCTGCCAGTTCTGAAGTGCGGATGCTATGTTAACATTCGCCCCCGCATTGGTTGATAAATCAAAAAGTCAAAGCGATTCTTTTGACTGAAGGCAGAACCAAAAAATACTATCGCAGTTACCGGCCAGATCTGAAGCTTGCGGCCTAGCGTGACCACCTCTGCGGTCATCACTTCGCTATCTTATGATCAACTTCATTGCGTTGATATTGTTTTATTCGACTATTCGACCTTTAAAACTCTTATCATGTCCAATAGCGACTAAAAGATTTAAGAAAAATGTAATGAGCTGCCCGCTGATCAACCCAATGGCAAATAAGACTTGGGTTAAGCTATGAACTTCATCATGCAGGAACAGATATTCATACAATAAAACACCAATGACCGTGAGTGAGGCAGGCATTATATGGCGCAGAGAAATCATGCTCAAACCCGCTAAAATCAACGCCAAGATTAGTGCGGCATCCAATCCTAGCGGCGCTTGAACGTCGTGTGAGTGGTCGGACCAATAGAAATGGGCTCCAAACTTTATCCAGAGAATTTTTAGCAATCCGAAAGAAATTGCAGCATATCCCGCTAGGATAGCAGCAACAAAGGCAACACTTCTCATCTAGTAACTCCAGTCTGTTGCCCCGCCCAGGATAAATTTAATGTCGCTGTCGAAACGCCTAGGGTCGAGTAGGAATCTTGCAGGTACGGACCTGCAGAAAAAAGTGCTCAGTTCAAAAAAGACTTCTTCAGAAAGTCAATACCGAGACGAATCTCTGGATCCAGCCGCCGATTCTCATGATATGCCGCCCAAACAGTACAGTGCTCAATTGCGAGATCATCACTCAATGGAACCAACTCAGGATATCGTTGCGCTAGTTTATCAGGCAAACACAAAGCAAAAGGCATAGCTTTTGCGAGGGAGATGGCAAAACACAAGCCTGACGTTACTACTCTTGGTGGTCCAAACCTATCTTCCAAGACAACACTATAAGGCATTCCTTCATAGTCAGTTCCAACCTTGGTTAGCGCGATGAAGCCTGTTGGATCTATACTCCAGTCTTCATGGATATAGACGCCAAAATCGATTTTACCAATCTGAGTACGTACTAACCTACCTTCTGTTGGTTCTTCACTACTCACTGCGATATCTACTTCGCCGAACGCAACTGAGCGTTTGTCCTCATAGAGGTCGATCTTTAATGACTTGTCTGTCAGAAGGTTTCCGAAATGGTGAATATCTATGCTCATGATGGTTAACATGCTTATAGAAATTCTAAGCCTTCGACTGGCAATGTGCTCAGTATTATCGGCTTTTTGCGAGGCCCATAAATCTGTATCCAATTGATCCGCAATCGTTATTAGCCGTTTGGCTGATTCAGTCGGCTCCAATTCGCTGCCCCGGCGCACGAAGAGTGTCTCGCCAAGTTCATCGGTCAATCGCTCCAAACGTCGAGAGACGGTTGCCGTACTTATCCCGAGTATGTACGCCGAAGCAGTCATGGTCTTGTATCGACTAAGCGCTAGAAGAAGCTTCAAGTCTTCCCAGTTATCCATCGTTGCACCTTCCCCCAAAAAAGAGTGCTTATTATTCATACAAAGTACCAGTTAGGAATGAGGTACAGCTATGTAGTGTGTTGAGTGATGAAAAAGTTGCTTTGATCTAAGTCAAATTAACTAACAAAATCCCTTTTTGATATCTGCTTAGGACGCCTTTCTTGACCCTTCAAAGTCTGGCCCATAAACCTTTTGATGAAATTTAATTATCGATCTTTCGAGGAAAACGTCAATCATTGTTGAGTTCTTCTGAGCTCAACAAATTGATCACGACCGCCGAAGCTAGTGAAATTGCACAGCCTACCGCGCTATAAACTGCAATAAGAGAAAGCATTTGCATTCCCATCGAATAAGCATATGCCACTGCTACCAGTCCAAAAAATCCGCCCAAGGCGAGACACGCCAAGAATATAGGTGGCTTAGAAGTTTCCTCATCAGTTAGATCGATCCTGGAAAGGTCGATTTCTAAGCTTTCAATACTCTTGTTGTAATCGTGCTCAGTCCCGCCTTGGGCTTGCCCGAGGAGTGGCCTCGTGTTTTCTTTTCCCGATGAAGTATCAGGTCGAGAAAGCGCTCTGCTATCTAATGCAATCGTGTTCGAGAATTTTTTGTTAGGTTCCCTTCGAACAGGTGTAATTAAGCCGTATTTTGCGGCCACTTGGCGGTTTAGTCTCTGGTCCATGTCCACTCCTCGACACCGCCCCCGCGTTCTAACTTTGCATTGGTTGTGACGTTTCCAAACAGTGTTTGTTGCAGCTCAAGAACTGCAAAAATGTTTAACCGTTGAAAGCCTGTGTAAAAGTCGATGTCAGTCTGGATGCATCGCTGAACCACGTAGCAGAACCACCCGTTTTTTTTAAGCTTAGAAAAACTTTCGAAAAATCAATGGTTAGACTGGAAGGTTGACACCAAGCTACCGGAGTTTGATGCAACCCCACACATCAAAAAAAGATAGTAAAAAGAACCTTCTTCAATTGGAAGTTGCATTTATGTAAATGCAGCTTTGCGCTGGGGTATCTTTTACAAAGGTGCGAGTAGACTAAGATGACACGAGTTACAGAGGACAAGTAAATTTTAGGGATTGTTAAAAAAATCCAAAGGGGAGCAGTGCATGGTGCCTTACTGGGACGATTTGAAGTATCTATTAGCACTCGAACAAAGCGGGAGCCTTGTGGCTGCTGCCAAAATACTAAACACAAACCCGACAACCGTTTCTCGTCATGTGAAGCGGTTGTCCGAAACATACCAAAGAACACTAGTGTCAAGAACCAGCAATGGCGAATGGTCAATGACGGAACACGGAAAGGCATTCGCAAAGACAGCGAGGCTCTGCCAAAACGAAATTGCGCGACTAGGTGGGCCAGACGAAGAGATGGAACAGCAAACGATCAGAGTTTCTTCCGTCGATTTCGTAGCAGAGTACTTTCTTACACCTAAGTTGAGCGATCTGCCGGTGAACCCGGAGAAGACCGCTTTGTCGCTGGAGGCAGCCGACAAAAACGTCAGCCTAGCCTATGGGGAAGCTGACCTTGCCATTAGACTAGGGCGACCAAAGCAAGGCCGTTTGATAATCTCCAAGATTGGGACCATCGATATGGGACTATTCGCTAGCGAAAGAGTTGGTGGAACTGCATGGATTGGTTTGACTTCTGACCTTGATTGGGTCCCAGAAATGCAAGCGGGATATGAAATCTTTGGCGAACCACCTGCCATTAGATTGTCATCGTTTAACTGCATCCGGCGTGTCGCTGTAGAGCGCGGACTGCCCTGTGTCGGTCCAGATTCTGTGATGCGGAACTGGAACGGACTAGAGCGGGTCAACACGGGAAAGCCTCAGCCATTTAGGGAGGTCTGGAGCGTCATTCACGAAGACCGGCGTCAAGACGAATTACTACTTAAAACCAGGGAGTGGGCACGAACTTGTTTTACAAGCGAAGCAGATGTCGCAGCGGCCTAGCAAGTTCAATATTCAACAATATTTTTGTTTCTCTAAACTTGATGGTGCGGCTATTCTTTTGGATAGTTGATTCAATTGCGAAAAAATGACATCTACCAAGCCAGTAAATAGTATGGTGACTGCCGTGTATGATGTTTTTGCATTCTCGATGATTTTCTCTGGCTTGATGTTAGTAGAGCTTTTTGTAGTAAGGTTTGGGTTGCGGAAGAACTAACGATAGTCAGCAGTGCTATCAACACAGCAATCTAGGTGAATCTACTGCGGAAAATGGCACAGAAATAAGTTAGGTGAAGCATCAAAACTCTTCGCCATCATGATCCTCCCCCACAGAAGTGGTCCGCCCCTATAGTTAGGGAATGGAGGATCAAACATGGGAATCAAACGACATAAGCCGGAAGAGATTGTCACGAAGTTACGGCAGGTTGAGGTGCTGTGTGGGCAGGGAATGCCGCGCGCCGATGCTATCCGACAGGTGCAAATAACAGAACAGACGTTCTATCGCTGGCGTAAGCAATATGGTGGTATGGGAACCGACTGTCTGACGTCAGCGCTAATGGGACAGTTTGGGGTGATTTGATAAGAGAGGGTTTCTGGCACATCGTAACCACCAAGGAGTGGAGATGAGACAGAACCCCGGAACACGAAAGAGCCAC
>Ga0189290_100260_pt1 | contig 18163 bp, 18 predicted proteins | sample UW140minimetaG_FD_130318 | JGI IMG/M metagenome (GOLD analysis project Ga0189290, IMG submission 130318) | Marine microbial communities from the Costa Rica Dome - UW140 mini metaG | ecosystem: Environmental > Aquatic > Marine > Oceanic > Photic zone | place: Costa Rica: the Eastern Pacific...
CCCGGCGCGCCGCCAGGAGCCAGGCGCGGGTGAAGGCGTCGTAGGCCTGGAAGCTTTCGAACTGGTCCCAGTGATCGTCCACCGCGTCGACCTTGGACTGGTCGGGCCGGTGCAGATCGCCGCCGAGCTGCAGATTGTAGGGCGGGTCGGCGAAGATCACGTCGACCGAATTTTCCGGCAGTGCGGCCATCTGCGACACGCAGTGCCCCTTGTGGATCCGGTCCAGCCAGGCGGGTTTTCCCGCTTCGCTCTTAACCACCTTGAGGGACGCGGAACGCTTGTAAGCCATCTTCACCACCGGACTACGCAGGACATTGAACCGACGTCATGGTTACCGAACGACGTAAACAATCGGTGAAATCCTGCCTTTGTCGCGGCCTCGTGCTCGTGCTACCGGACCCCTCACACCATCTGCGCCCCGCGCAACCTTCGACGCCGGCGGCGTTCGCGCCGTCGCCCCTTCGCCAAAAACTTTCTTCGGAGCCCCCCATGTCCGAACCCCTGCTCGTGATCTTCGACTGCGACGGTGTCCTCGTCGATTCGGAGGTGATCGCCGCGCAGGTGCAGACGGAGATCCTGGCCGAGCACGGTGTGGAGATCGACGCCGGCGAATTCGCCGTCCGTTTCGCCGGGCTCACCTGGCCCATGATCCTCAAGCGCCTGTCAGATGAGACCGGCCGCAGCTTTCCCGAGGAACTCCTCACCCGCGTCAACACCGAGGTGGACCGGCGACTGGAATCCGACGTGGAGGAGATTGCCGGCGCCCGCATGGCGCTCGACCAGCTGATCCTGCCGCGCTGCATCTGTTCGAACTCGACGTCGCATCGCCTCGAGCTGGAGCTCGAGCATGTCGGATTGTGGGACTATTTCTTCCCGCACGTCTTCAGCGCACCGGAGGTCGGCACGCAGAAGGTCAAGCCGGCGCCGGACGTGTTCGTCTACGCGTGCGAGCAGTTCGGAGTGGCGCCACGGGCAGCGGTCGTGATCGAGGATTCGGTCCATGGCGTCGCTGCCGCGACCGCGGCCGGCTGCCGGGTCGTCGGCTTCACCGGGGGCGGTCATACCTTCCCCGGCCATGCCGACGCCCTGAGCGAAGCCGGCGCGGAGACGGTGATCAGCCGGCTGGCGGACTTCCCCGCGGTCGTCGCCGCCTTTGCGGAATGGCAGGACGCCTGATCGACGCCCGCGCTATTCCGGCGCGCCCTCGTCGAAGCCGGCGAAGATCGTGATACCCTCGGTCGGCGCCGGATCGATGACCACCGATTCATCGACGTAGCTGAAGGTCTGCGCGCCACCATTGCGGGAGATCGCGACGGATTGCTGGCCGAGCTCGGAATAGGTCACGTCCTGGCCGTAGAGGACGGCGACCCGGATCGGCAATTGCAGCGTGCGGTCCTGCGCCACCGCACCCGGGGTCACGCGGCCCAGCACGCCGACCTTCATCAGGAGCTTGCCGTCGACGATCCGGCAATCCCGCGTGGTGTCGGCAATGCTGGCGAGATAGTCGACTTCGCTGCCGATGGTCTTGCGCAGGATCGCAGTGCCTTCGCGAAGCGTCACCGTCGGGCAATAGCGCGCTTCGGTACCCTCGCTGAACTGGCTCGAAGCGGTGACGGACGAGGGCGGAACGGCGAGTGCACCGACGTCACCGAGGTCGGATTCCGGCATTGTAGAACTGCAGGCTGCCAGCAGCGCCAGCACGCTCCCGAGGGTCAGGCCACTGGTCAGACGGCGCAGCGGCGCAGTATGGCGACGCAGCGCGGTGCCGCGACCCTGCATGGGGTGGCCCCTGTCGATGGCGTTGCGTTCACCATTGGTCGCTACGGGGGGCATCACCATATGCATCGCTCGGTCCTTCCGTTATCGTGGCGCGCCGTTCTATATCAGCCGTCCGTCGGTTAGGCGACCGACAGCGGAACATGGCGGAGCGTCAACCGGCACACGGTGCGCTTGCGGCCGAGATGTTTGCCGGGAGCGATCCCGGTCCGAAGCGAAGTGGAGACGAAGTGAGATATGTGAGTTCGCGGGGAGAGGCTCCTGTCCTCGGTTTTGCCGACACACTTCTGGCAGGTCTCGCGAATGACGGCGGGCTGTATGTTCCGGAGACCTGGCCGCAGATTTCGGCCAAGACGATCCGCGGATTTGCCGGCCGACCCTATGCCGAGGTCGCCTTCGAGATCCTTCTGCCCTTCGTCGGCGAGGATATCGCACCCGAGGATCTGAAGCGCATGGTCGACGAGGCCTATGCGACCTTCCCGCATCCGGCCGTTGCGCCGCTGGTCCAGCTTGGCCCCTCGCATTTCGTGCTGGAACTCTTCCACGGCCCGACGCTCGCCTTCAAGGACGTCGCGATGCAGCTGATCGCGCGGCTGATGGACCATGTCCTCGCCCAGCGCGGCCGCCGCGCCACGATCGTCGGTGCCACTTCGGGCGACACCGGCGGCGCGGCCATCGCCGCCTTTGCCGCGAGCCAGCGCACGGACATGTTCATCCTGTTCCCGCATGGCCGGGTCTCGCCGGTCCAGCAGCGCCAGATGACGACCTCGGGCGCCGACAACGTCCATGCCGTGGCCATCGACGGGACCTTCGACGACTGCCAGGCGCTGGTGAAGGCGATGTTCAACCATGCCGCCTTCCGCCAGAAGGCGGCATTGTCGGGGGTGAACTCGATCAACTGGGGCCGGATCATGGCCCAGATCGTCTATTACTTCACCGCTGCCGCCAGCCTCGGCGCGCCGGAGCGCTCGGTCTCCTTCACCGTCCCCACCGGCAATTTCGGCGACATCTTCGCCGGCTACGCCGCCAAGCGCATGGGCCTGCCGGTCGAGCGTCTGGTCATCGCCACCAACGAGAACGACATCCTGGTGCGCACGTTGGACCGCGGCCGTTATGAGACGACCGGCGTCCACGCCACCACCTCGCCCTCGATGGACATCCAGGTGTCGTCGAATTTCGAGCGGCTGATCTTCGAGGCAAGCGGGCGCGACGGCGACATGGTGCGCGGCCTGATGCAGCAGCTGGCCCAGTCCGGCAGCTTCACCCTGCCCGAAGCGGTGCTGGCGGCGATCCGTGCGGAGTTCGACGCCGGCGCGACGGACCAGATGGCCACAGCCGACATCATCCGCCGCACGCTGACCGGCGCGGCCTATCTTCTCGACCCGCACACCGCCGTCGGCGTCGGAGTGGCGGAAAGCCGCCTCGGCGGCGAGACGATGATCACGCTCGGCACCGCCCATCCGGCGAAGTTTCCGGACGCGATCGAGAAGGCCGTCCAGATCACCCCCGCGTTGCCGCCCAGTCACGGCGACCTGATGCAGAAGCGCGAGACCATGGATCGCCTGCCGAACGAGATCGGCGCCGTGGAATCCTATATTCTCGCGCGCACGCGCGCCGTCGAGCAGGGAGCCCAAGCATGAGCGTAGAGGTCACCAAGCTGTCGAACGGCCTGACGGTCGCCACCGAGACCATGCCGCATCTGGAAAGTGCCTGTCTCGGCATCTGGGTGAAGGCCGGCGCGCGCGACGAGGCACCCCAGGAACACGGCATCGCGCATCTTCTCGAGCACATGGCGTTCAAGGGCACCAGCCGGCGCAGCGCCCGGCAGATCGCCGAGGAAATCGAGGATGTCGGCGGCGAGATGAACGCCGCCACCAGCGTCGAGACCACCTCCTACTATGCCCGCGTCCTGAAGAACGACGTGCCGCTGGCACTCGATATTCTCACCGACATCCTGATCGATTCCCGTTTCGACGAGCAGGAGCTGGAGCGTGAGCAGCAGGTCATCCTGCAGGAGATCGGCGCTGCGGAGGACACGCCCGACGACATCGTCTTCGACCATTTTCAGGAAGCGGCCTTTCGCGAGCAGATGATCGGCCGGCCAATCCTGGGCACACGTCAGACGGTGAAGTCCTTTTCGCCGGACGATCTGCGCGGGTATCTCGCGAAGCACTACTCGCCCGACAAGATGATCGTTTCGGCCGCCGGCGCGGTGTCGCATCGCGCCATTGTCGACCAGATCGAGGCCGCCTTCGGCGGAACGACGGCGGCCTCGCCGTTGCCGCTGCAGTCGCTACCGCGCCAAGCCGCATCCTATACAGGCGGCGAGTTCCGTCAGGAGCGCGACCTGATGGACGCACAGATGGTGCTCGGCTTCGAAGGTCGCGCCTATTACGCCCGCGACTTTTATGCGTCGCAGGTGCTGTCGCTGATCCTCGGCGGCGGCATGTCGTCCCGCCTGTTCCAGGAAATCCGCGAACGTCGGGGCCTTTGCTACGCGATCTATGCCTTTCATTGGAGCTTTTCCGATTCCGGCATCTTCGGCATCCACGCCGCCACCGGCGAGGAAGAACTGGCGGAACTGGCACCCGTCATCGCCGACGAACTGACGCGGGCGGCAGCCGGCATTTCCGAGCCTGAGGTCAACCGGGCCCGGGCGCAGATGCGGGCCAGCCTGATGATGTCGCAGGAAAGTCCTGCTGCCCGTGCCGCGCAAATTGCCCGGCAGATGCTGTTCAACGGCTCGACAATTTCCAACGAGACGCTGATCCAGCGGCTCGAGGCGATCACCGCACCGCGCCTTGCCGACCTCGCCGAGCGCCTGTTCGTGGGCACGGTGCCCACCCTCGCCGCCATCGGACCGGTCTCCCGCCTGCCGAGCCGCGACGTCCTTGCCGAACGGCTCGCCGGCACGTCGTCCAGCGTCGAGGCAAGGGTCGCGACCAGCCACTGAACCGCGCCGATGAGGATTCTGGAGCATTTCGCGGGGCCGCAGATCCCCGCGCTCGGTGGCAATGGCATCCTGCTGCGACCGCCGCAGCGCGGCGATTATGCGACCTGGCGTGACCTGCGCGGCCAGAGCCGCGACTTCCTCAAACCCTGGGAGCCGCTCTGGGCGGCCGACGAATTGTCCTGGGCCGCCTATCGCCAGCGCCTGCGTCGTTACGCTATGGATGCCCGCCAGGGCGTCAGCTTCACCTTCTTCCTGTTCGATGCCAGCGGACGCACGCTCTATGGCGGCACCACGCTGAGCCAGATCCGGCGCGGCGTCGCCCAGTCGGGCACGCTGGGCTACTGGATGGGCGAGCGTTATGCCGGCGCCGGCCTGATGGCGAAGGCGGTCGAACAGATGAAGCTGTTCGCCTTCGACGTGCAGGGCCTGCACCGCATCGAAGCGGCCTGCCTCCCCCGCAACCGGCGCTCCATCGGGCTTCTGGAGAAATGCGGTTTCGTGCGCGAGGGGCATCTGCGAAGCTATCTGAAGATCGCCGGACGCTGGGAAGACCATTATCTCTATTCGCTGCTCGCCGAAGAATGGTCGTCTTCGCAGCCCAGGGCTCGCATGGGGGCAGCCGTGGTGCAATAAACGCGGAACGCGGGGCGAGGCGATTCGGAATGCAAGGTCGGGGCACAACGTGAAGGCGAAGGCCATCAAGAACCGGAGACGCGGCATCGGGCCGATCGGTCTGGCCACGCGGCGGATCCTGTCGATGGCCTTCGCCTTCCTTGCCCTTCTCGTCACGGCGATGCCGGCTGTCGCGCTGGAGGCGGTCAGCATTTCGCGCGGCGACACCGCCATCGACATGGCCCCCGCCGTCGACATCTACCGGGGCAAGGGCCGGGCCTTCCAGGTCGCGACGGTGCCAGGTGCCGACGGGATCGTGCGCCGCATCGAGATCGAGGCACAGTCGCCGCAGGCCTCGGGCGACTGGGCGGTCTTCGCGCTGGCCAACAATACCGACAAGCAGATCGACCGCCTCGTCGTCGCGCCGCATTTCCGGCTGGTCGGCTCCGGCGTGGTCTGGCCGGATCTCGGCTCCCAGCGCATCGCGTCGATCACGCCGAGCCAGGGTTTCGCCCTGGAACGTCAGCCGAGCACCGATGCCGACGTCTTCCTGATCACCCTCGATCCCGGGGCGATCGTAACCTTTGTGGCCGAGCTCGCAGCCCCTAACCTGCCCGATCTGCGGCTGTGGGAGCCGAACGCCTACAAGGACACGGTCAACGCCTTCACGCTCTATCGTGGAATCGTGCTCGGCATCGCCGGTCTTCTTGCGGTGTTCCTGACCATTCTCTTCGTGGTCAAGGGGTCTGCGATGTTCCCGGCCACCGCTGCGCTGGCCTGGGCGGTGCTGGCCTATATCTGCATCGACTTCGACTTCTGGCAGAAGCTGGTGCCCATCCTGCCCGGCCAGGAACGCGTCTGGCGGGCCGGCACCGAGGTCTCGCTCGCCTTCACCCTGGTCCTGTTTCTGTTCGCCTATCTCAATCTCAATCGCTGGCACGGCGTCCTGTCGCTGTTCACCATCGTCTGGCTGGCCGCCCTCGGCACGGTCGGCGTCGTCGCGGCCTTCGACCCCGTGGTCGCTTCGGGCATCGCTCGCATCTCGCTGGCCGCGACGGCCGTGCTCGGCCTCGGCATCATCGCTACCCTCGCTGTGCAGCGCTCCGACCGGGCCATCATGCTGATCCCGACCTGGTGCCTCGTTATTCTCTGGGTGTTCGCCGGCTGGTCGACCGTCACCGGGCGGATCGACAACGACATCATCCAGCCAGCCCTTGGCGGCGGTCTGGTGCTGATCGTCCTCCTGATCGGCTTCACGGTCATGCAGCATGCCTTCGCCGGCGGCGGCTTCGCCCAAGGACTGCTTTCCGATCTCGAGCGTCGCTCGCTGGCCTTGGCCGGCACCGGCGACGCGATTTTCGACTGGGACGTCAGCCGCGACAGGATCTTCGCCGGCGCCGACGGCGATACACTGGCCGGCATGCCGGTCGGCACCATGAACGGCCCGGCCCGCGACTGGCTGCCGATCCTGCATCCTGACGACCGCGACCGCTTCAAGGTCACGCTCGACACGATTCTCGAACATCGCCGCGGACGGATCATTCAGGATTTCCGGCTGCGCGACGAGGATGGCCATTATCACTGGGTCTCGCTGCGCGCCCGCCCGGTGCTGGGCAGCGACGGCGAGGTGGTGCGCTGCGTCGGCACGCTCAAGGACGTCACAGATGCCAAGAAGGCCGAGGAACGGCTGCTGCACGACGCGCTGCATGACCAGCTGACCGGCCTGCCGAACCGCGAATTGTTCCGCGACCGGCTGGAGGCCATCGGCGTCCTCGCCATGACGCGGGCCGACGTTCAGCCGACGATCATCGTCATCGACCTCGACCGCTTCAAACAGGTCAACGACGATTTCGGCATCGCCACCGGCGACACCATCCTCCTGACGATCGGGCGCCGGCTGAAGCGCCTCCTGAAGCCTCAGGATTCCCTGGCGCGGCTGGGCAGCGACCAGTTCGGGCTGATCCTTCTGTCGGAGAACGACGTCGCCGCCGTGGCCGATTTCGCCGAAGGTCTGCGCAATGCCATCAAGGCGCCGATCGCTTTCGCCAATCGCGAAATCGTCCTGACCGGCTCCATCGGCCTGACCGGCTGGACCGATTCCTCCACTTCGGACGAGGCTCTGAAGGAAGCCGAACTGGCCATGTATCAGGCCAAGCGCGGCGGTGGTGACAGCATCGAACCCTTCCGCCCGGCCTATCGCAGCATCGGCTATGGCCGGCTGGAGCTGGAATCCGATCTGCGCCGAGCCTTCGAGCGCAACGAATTGTCGCTCGCCTTCCAGCCGATCGTCACGCTCGAGAACGAGGACATCGCCGGCTTCGAGGCACTGTTGCGCTGGGAGCATCCGCGCCGCGGCGCGATCTCGCCGGCGGAATTCGTGCCGATCGCCGAGAGCACCGGCCTGATCGTCCAGCTCGGCCAGTTCGCGCTGGAGGAGGCCTGTCGCCGGCTCGGTGACTGGCAGCGCATGACCGGCGACGAGACCCTGTTCGTGTCCGTCAACATCTCCAGCCGGCAGCTCATCCGGCAGGACCTGATCGGCGACGTGAAGACCGTGCTCGAACGCTACCGGATCCCGCCGGACAGCCTCAAGCTGGAGCTGACGGAATCCCTGGTGATGGACAATCCAGAGCGCTCCGCACAGCTTCTGACCCGGCTGAAGGCGATCGGCGTTGGACTGTCGCTCGACGATTTCGGCACCGGCTATTCGTCGCTTGCCTATCTGATGGGGTTTCCCTTCGACACGCTGAAGATCGACCAGTCCTTCCTGAAGAACAACAGCCAGCCGCAGCGACCGATCATTCTGCACTCGATCGTGACCATGGCCCACGATCTGGGCCTGAAGGTCGTCGCGGAAGGGATCGAGAGCGATGGCGACGTCATGCAGCTGCGCCAGCTCGGCTGCGAATACGCCCAGAGCTTCAAGTTCTCGCCCCCGCTCGGCTCCGATCAGGTGCGCAAGATTCTCGACGACCGGGCCGTGGGCCTGAGACGCGCCAGCTAGACCATGTCAGGCGTGGCCGGCCCCGCTGGCCAGGAACGCCGGCTCAATGCCGAGCAGGCCCAGCGCGCGGTCGTATTTGCGATCGAGTTCGACGTCGAAAACGATGTCGAGATCGGCGCGGCAGGTCAGCCAGCCATTGGCCGCGATCTCGTTTTCCAGCTGCCCCGGCGACCATCCCGCATAACCGAGCGCCATGATCGCGGTCTTCGGGCCGACGCCTTCCGAGATCGCCTTGAGGACGTCGATCGTCGGGGTCAGCGAAATGTTGTCGGCGATCGCCACCGTGGATTCGGAATCGTAGTCGTCCGAATGCAGGACGAAGCCCCGTCCCTTTTCCACCGGCCCGCCCATGCACACGCAGACCTCCTTCCCGCCCTTGGGCAGGCGGATGTCGCGTTCGCTGGCCACGAGGCCGAGCTGGGTCATCAGTTCGCCGAAACCGACCGGCTGCGCCTTGTTGATGATGAAGCCCATCGCACCGCTCGGCGAATGGGCGCAGACATAGATCACGCTGCGCGTGAAACGCTCGTCACCCATCCCCGGCATGGCGATGAGGAAATGTCCTTCCAGCGAAGAGTCGGTGGAGTTCTTGCCGATTTCGTTTTCGAGATCCATGGCATCCAGTCGCTGCGAGAGATGTCCACGATAGATGGCATCGCCGCGATGTCAAAACCAGAGCGACGCAGCGGTCAGCGGGGGCCTGCGCTTCGTTTCGCGGCATGTTGAATGGCCAAGACGCGTCGGCCGCGCTAACCAGCGGCACGATAGCTAAGAGACGCTGCACCCTGCCGAGGCGGAAGGAAAGCTGGATGAGAGACGTTTCGATACTGGCCGCCGCGTTCGCCGCGACGGCAATGGTCGCCGGCGCCGCGTTCGCCGCTCCGGTCGCAATTTATACCAGCGATCAGGTCGATCTGCGCCTCGTGGCGTCTGCGCCGGGTCCCGACGGCACCGTGCGCGGCGCGCTCCTCGTCGAGCTCGCACCGGGCTGGCATACCTACTGGCTCGATCCCGGCGCCTCGGGTATTCCGCCCCATATCGACTTCACCGCCACCGAAGGGTTGGCGACCGCCGAACTGATGTTTCCAGCACCGCTGCGGTTCGGCGAAGGGCTTGCCCGCGCCAATGGCTACGATCGCCCTGTCGCCATCGGCTTCGCCCTGTCGCCCGAGCCGGGCGCCGACCTCGAGACGATCGCGGCGAATCTCGCCATCGGGGTCTGCCAGGACATCTGCATTCCGGTACAGGCCGAGCTCTCGGTTCCGGTTGGCGACGACGACCGAACAACGGCTGCGGTCGATGCCGCCTTTGCAGCGCTGCCGGAGAGCGACGCCCGGCTCGGCCACATCCGCACCGCAGCTCTCGCCGACGGCAGCGACATCCTGATCGTCACGATCGACACGGCGCTGGACGCTGGGGCCACGGATCTCTTCGTCCGCGGCCCTGCGGGTTGGTATTTCGACGAGCCGGCGCCGCCAGAGCGCGACGGCGATACCCTGGAATTCAAGGTCCCTGTAGCCGGACGGCCGCGCGCCGCCAACGGCGCGCCCGACAGCGTCGACATGGTCGTGACCAGCGAAGATGGCGATTTCGCCGCTGGCTCGGTGCCGGTCGTGTCGGACGGGGCCGGCTGAGGCGGCTCGACAAAGCGCTCCGCCTCGCCTCATATGGCGCCGGGCCGTAACGCCACGCATATCACGAAGGGAAACGTCCACATGACCATCGGTATCGGCGACAAGCTTCCGAACGCGACCTTGAAGACCAAGACGTCCGACGGTCCCGCGGACCTGTCCACCGACGAGATTTTCGCCGGCAAGAAAGTCGTGCTGTTCGCCGTGCCCGGCGCCTTCACGCCCACCTGCTCGATGAATCACCTGCCGGGTTTCCTGACCCACAATGACGAGATCCGTGCCAAGGGCGTCGACACGATCGCCGTGGTCGCGGTCAACGACATCTTCGTCATGGGGGCCTGGGAAAAGGCCAACGAGGCGGCCGGCAAGATCCTGTTCCTGTCCGACGGCAATGGCGAGTTCACCAAGGCGCTCGGCCTCGACATCGACCTGTCGGTCGCCGGGCTCGGCCTGCGCTCCAAGCGCTATTCGATGATCGTCGAGGACGGTGTGGTGAAGTCGCTGAACGTCGAGGAATCGCCGGGCCAGGCCGAGCGCTCGACAGCCGAGGCCGTTCTCGAGCAGCTCTGATCCAGCCAATCCCGTCCCCGGGGCCAGGCCCGCGGGGACGGATGCCTCTTCTGCGAAGGCGCGCCTAGGCGCTGCGCTTGCGACGCTTGAACGGCTCCATGCCGTCGCGAGCCAACTGGTCGGCCCGCTCGTTCATCTCGTCGCCGGCATGGCCCTTCACCCAGTGGAAGGTGACGTCGTGGCGCCCCTTCTCCTCCTCCAGCTTCTGCCAGAGCTCGGCGTTCTTCACCGGCTTCTTGTCGGCGGTCTTCCAGCCGTTGCGCTTCCAGCCGTGGATCCACTTGGTGATGCCGTCGCGCATGTATTGGGAGTCGGAGTAGATATCGACCGGGCAGGACCGCTTCAGGGCCGTCAGCGCCTGGATCACCGCGAGCAGCTCCATCCGGTTGTTGGTGGTGTGCTCCTCGCCGCCCTTCAGTTCCTTCTCGTTGCCGTTGAAGCGCAGGATCGCGCCCCAGCCGCCCGGCCCCGGATTGCCCGAACAGGCGCCGTCGGTGTGAATCTCCACCCGCCCCTCGGCGCTCATGCCGTCACCCGCTCGTCGTCATAGCCATAGTCCGACACGCTCTTCACCGAACGGTGGAAGCGCAGCTTCGCCAGATATTCCATCGGGTCCTTCTTGGTGACGAAGGAATCGTCGGGCACCGTCAGCCAGTCGTAGAGCCGCGTGAGCAGGAAGCGCAGCGCCGCGCCCCGGCACAGCACCGGCAAGGCGGCCAGCTCCGCCGCGCTCAGCGGACGCACGCTGGCATAGCCACCGATCAGCGCCCGGCCCTTGGTGATGTTGAAGCTGCCGTCCTGCTCGAAGCACCAGGCGCAGACGGCGATCGCCAGATCGTAGGCGAGAAGGTCGTTGCAGGCGAAATAGAAGTCGATCAAGCCAGACAATTCGCCCGACAGGAAGAAGACGTTGTCGGGGAAGAGATCGGCGTGGATGACGCCCTTCGGCAGATCGGCCGGCCAGTTCGCCTCGACGAAATCGAGTTCTGCGCCGATCTCGGCGGCAAGCCCCGCCTCGATGGCGTCGACGCGGTCGCCGCAGCTTTCGAACAGCGGCCGCCAGTCGGCGACGGCGAGGCCGTTGCGCCGGTGCAGCGGGAAATCGGCGGCCTTGCCGTGCATGCCGGCCAGGGCTTCGCCAACGGCGCGGCAATGCTGGGGCGCGGGACGGCGGGTCCACATGCCTTCGAGAAAGGTGAAGATTGCCGCCGGGCGGCCCGACAATTCGCCAAGTGACTCGCCGGCGCTTGTGTGCACCGGCAGCGGACAGGACAGCCCGCGCTCGGCGAGATGCTCCATCAGCCCGACGAAGAACGGCAGGTCCGACCGGTTCACCCGCTTCTCGTAAAGCGTCAGGATGTAGGTCCCCGCCGTGGTGCGCAGCAGGAAGTTGGAATTCTCCACTCCCTCGGCGATGCCCTTGTAGCTGAGCAGTTCGCCGATGTCGTAGGCGCCGATGAAGTCGGCGAGCTGCGGCTCGGAGACGTCCGTATAGACAGCCATGGTCAGCCCTGCCCGTTGACGAAGGCCATGTCGACGGGCGTCAACGGCGTCTGGCGCAGGCTGCGCATGACGGGGAAGTTCTCGTTCTCCTCCGCCGTGCGCACGAGCTCGATGGTCACGTCGTAGCGGTCGCGGAAGGAATCGACGATGGCGTCGACGAGGATTTCCGGCGCCGAGGCTCCGGCCGACATCGCCACCACCCCGCCGGGTTTCACGCAGTCCCAGGGCAGGTCCTGCGGCCCCTCCACCAGCGCGCCCTGCATCGCGCCGGAGCGCTCGGCGACCTCAACGAGGCGGCGGGAGTTCGAAGAATTGGGTGCGCCGACGATCAGGAACAGGTCGGCGCCGGGGGCGGCCGCCTTCACGGCGTCCTGGCGGTTGGTCGTGGCGTAACAGATCGATTCCGACGAGGGTGCCCGCATGTCCGGGAACCGCGCCTGCAGCGCCGCGACGATGCCGGCGGTGTCGTCCACCGAGAGGGTCGTCTGGGTCACGAAGCCCAGCGCCGCCGGATCGACCGGAACATAGGCGGCCGCGTCGTCCTCGGTCTCGATCAGGGTGACGCTGCCTTCCGGCAGCTGGCCCATCGTGCCGATCACTTCGGGATGGCCGCGATGGCCGATCAGCAGGACGTGGCGCCCGAGCCGCGTGTGGCGCATCGCCTGCTTGTGGACCTTGGAGACCAGCGGACAGGTCGCGTCGAGATAGAGCAGCTCACGCGCTTCGGCGGCCGCCGGCACCGATTTCGGCACGCCATGGGCGGAGAACACCACCGGCTGGCCGTCGTCGGGCACCGAATCCAGTTCCTCGACGAAGACCGCGCCCTTGCTGCGCAGCCCTTCCACGACGTAGCGATTGTGGACGATCTCATGCCGCACATAGACCGGCGCGCCGTATTTTTTCAGCGCCAGCACGACGATCTGGATGGCCCGGTCGACGCCGGCGCAGAAGCCGCGCGGCTCGCACATGCGGATCGTCAGCTTCGGTTTGGTGGCTGTTGCGGACAAGAAGGACTCCGGGCGGTTCGGCAGGGCGGATGGTGCGCCGAATGAAGGGATGCGGCGCATGGGTGTCAAGCCTCGCGGCGCTTGTGGCGCAGCATTGCGGCACAGGCGCGGTCGATCGCCCAGCCGCGCGGCGGTCGAGAACGCGGCTCAGCGGGCCTCGCGTCGGGCGGCGCGGCGGTCGCCGACGACCAGCATCACCGTCATCACGGCCAGGACCAGCGCCAGCCCGTACCATGTGATCGCGTATTGCAGGTGATTGTTCGGAATGTCGATGACGGTCGTGCCGCCGACCGGCCCGCCAGCCGGCGCTTCGCCCGGGCCCGCGTCGACGAAGAACGGCAGCACCGTGACACCGGCAGCCAGCGTCAGCCCGCCGGCCATCTCGTCGATGTCGCGCCAGAAGAAGGTGTCGTTGCCCGGCTCGTTGTCCGGCACGAAATAGCCCGGCGTCTCGCGCGGCGCGTCGCGGGCAAGCCCCGTGACGGACACGATGTCCGCGCTCTGCCCACCCGCCCGCTTGGCCGGATCGCGCATCTCGTACGGCACATAGCCGCGATTGACGAAGACGACGGCGTTCGCGTCGGTCAGGAGAGGCGTGAAGACGTTCCAGCCCGGCTGCCCCTTGAAGGTCGTCAGCATGTAGCGTTCGCCCTCGTGGAGGAACCGGCCGGTGACTGTCACCGGCGTGTAATCCACGTCGCCGGTTTCGGCAAAGCGCGCGCGCAGGGCCGCCAGATCGATCGGCTTGGCATGGATCCGGGCGTCGATGCGATCCAGCATCACCTGTTTCCACTGCATCCGCTCGACCTGCCACGAGCCGAGCGCGACGAGGATCGCCGTCCCGACGAGGCAAGCGAACAGCGCGATCCAGAACTTGCCCCGCGACATGCGCGGGGAGACGAAAGCGTCGCCCCCGACGCTTGATCCGGTGTCAGTGGTCATCGTGAAGCCGACCCTCGGCAGCGTCGTGGCGGTATTGCATGGCGATCATCACCCCCTTCAGCGCCCGCAGGAGCGGCAGCGCCAGGATCAGCGTCAGCGGGAACCAGAGCAGGAAATGCAGCCAGAGCGGCGGATCGAAGGAGACCTCCGTCCAGAGGGCCAGTCCGACGACGATGAAGCCGACGATCAGGATGACGAAGACCGCCGGACCGTCGCCCGAATCGATGAAGCCATAGTCGAGATCGCAATGCGTGCAGCGCGGCGCCACCGTCAGGAAACCGTCGAACAGCTTGCCCTTGCCGCAGCGGGGGCAACGGCCAAGCACGCCAGCCTTTACCGGATCGGCAGCAATCTTGGGACGTCCGCCCATGTCGCTCAAATGCTCTCTCCCTACCGCAGCCCCGGACCTGACGCGCGCACAGGCGGCGCCTGCATGGTCCTGAAACGAAGAGGGCGGCACATCGCTGCGCCGCCCCCGAAATTCCGTCTTTCCGTCGGCTATTCGACGTGGATCGCGGCGCCCCAGCTGCCCCACACATAGATGCAGAAGAACAGGAACAGCCAGACGACGTCGACGAAATGCCAGTACCAGGCCGCCGCCTCGAAGCCGAAATGCTTCTGTGCCGAGAACTGACCCTTCATGGCGCGCAGCAGGCAGACCGCCAGGAAGATCGTGCCGACCAGGACGTGGAAGCCATGGAAGCCGGTCGCCATGTAGAAGGTCGAGCCGTAGATCGAGCCGCCGAAAGCGAACGGTGCGTGGGCGTATTCGTAATACTGGACGTAGGAGAAGATCACGCCGAGCACGACGGTGAGCGCGAGGCCCCAGATCAGGCCCTTGCGATCGTTGTGGAGCAGCGCATGGTGCGCCCAGGTGACGGTCGTGCCCGACAGGAGCAGCGTGACCGTATTGAACAGTGGCAGATGCAGCGGGTCGAGGACCTCGATGCCCTGTGGCGGCCATTGACCGCCCAGCACCTCGGTGCGGGCCGCCTGGATCGCCTCGTTCGGGAACAGGCTGGCGTCGAAGAAGGCCCAGAACCACGCCACGAAGAACATCACCTCCGAGGCGATGAACATGATCATGCCATAGCGCAGATGCAGCGAGACGACGCGGGTATGCGCGCCCTCCTGACCTTCCTTGATGGTGTCAGACCACCACGCGTACATGACGTAGAGCACGATCGCGAGGCCGACGTAGAAGATCCACGGGCCGGCGAAATCGACGCCGAACATGATGAACTGGCCGCCCGAGGCGTAGCGCATGAAGCCGACGAGACCGATCATCATGATGAACGCACCGGCCGAGGCTATGAACGGCCACGGGCTCGGATCGATGATGTGATAGTCATGCTTGGCGTGCGTGTCGGCCATCGCGGGTCCCCGGTCTCGTTCTGAATGCCCTGCCGTCTGCTTAGCGAAACTCGCTCGGCAACTCCAGCATCTGGTTGGTGTTTTCGACAATCACCGCGATTGCTCGCGGCGGTCTAGAGTTGATCGGTCGTCGGTGCTTCCGTCTCGTCGCCCTTGCGGGTGGCCACCGGGGCGGCCGGCTCGTCCAGCGGGAAGAAGGTGTATGACAGGGTGATCCCCGGCGCGCCCTTCAGCTCCTCGGCCTCCAGCATATCCGGATCGACATAGAAGACGATCGGCATGTCGATCTCTTCGCCGGGTTGCAGGATCTGGTTGTCGAAGCAGAAGCAGGCGATCTTGTTGAAATAGACGCCGGCAGCGACCGGGACGACGTTGAAGGTCGCCTGGGCCCGCACCGGCTCGTCCGAGAGGTTCTTGACATGGAAGCTGGTCTCGCGCGTCTCGCCCAGCTTCACCGTGACCTCGCGGTCGTTCGGGCCGAACTTCCACGGCAGGCCCGGCGCGACATTGCCGTCGAACCGCACGAGCACTTCGCGGTCGATCACCTCGGTCGGCGCGGTCTCGGCGCGCTGGGTCGTGCCGCCGTAGCCGGTGACCTGGCAGAACAGGTAGTAGAGCGGCACCGAGGCGTAGGCGGCGCCGACCATGCCCACCGCGAAGGCGGCGCAGGCAACGGCGATGACGAGGCCGCGGCGCCGTGCCGGCTGCGCGGATGGGTTGTGCTGGGTGCCGGTCATGTCGACAGCTTCGCGAGAGTGACGAAATAGAAGATCACCACCAGCGCGATCAGCACGACGCCGATGGCGATGGAGCGGTTGCGCCGGGCGCGCTGCTGCGCCTCGGTCAGGCGGATGCGATCATCGTCCATCTTCAGTACCACCCCACCGGCAGCAGCGCCCGTGCAACGGCTTCGCCGAGCAGGATCACGAAGAGCGCGAACAGATAGACGATCGAGAAGGCGAACAGCTTCTTGGCCGGCAGCATCTTCTCGTCACCATCCGGCATCCGGAACGTCGCGTAGGCATGGCGCAGGAAGTTCGCGCCGAGCAGCACAGAGGCGACACCATAGACAGGTCCGGCGAAGCCGAGCAGCCACGGGGCGATCCCGACCGGTACGAGGACCAGCGAATAGAGGAAGATCTGGAGGCGCGTTGCCCGCTCGCCGGCGACGTTCGGGAGCATCGGCACGCCGACGCTGCCGTAATCCTTCAGCTTGAACAGGGCCAGCGCCCAGAAATGCGGCGGCGTCCAGAGGAAGATGATCAGGAACAGGACGATGCTCTCGATCGCCACGCCACCGGTCACGGCGGCCCAGCCGACCATCGGCGGAAACGCCCCGGCCGCACCGCCGATGACGATGTTCTGCGGCGTCGAGCGCTTCAGACCCATCGTGTAGATCACGGCGTAGAAGAAGATGGTGAAGGCGAGCAGTCCGGCGGCGAACCAGTTGGACGCCAGCCCCAGCATGGAGACGGCCAGCAGCGACAGGATCAGGCCGAAGGCCAGCGCTGCCTCGCGGTCGATGCGGCCCGCCGGGATCGGCCGGTTGGCGGTGCGCGTCATCACCGCGTCGATGTCGGAATCGTACCACATGTTCAGCGCGCCCGAGGCGCCCGCCCCGATGGCGATCGACAGGATCGAGATCACCGCCAGCGTCGGGTGGATGGCGCCGGGCGCCAGCGCCATGCCGGTGATCGCGGTCAGCACCACGAGCGACATCACCCGCGGCTTCAGGAGGGCGATGTAGTCGCGCGGCTCGGCCAGGCTGATCGCCGGCATCGCGTTGGTGTGATCTGCGTCGAGAAGCGTCAAGTCGAACCTCGAACCCGTTCGGCGCGATCCTGGCCCCGCCTGGGGCCGGTCGTCATGCGAACCGTTGCGTCGTTCTGCCATTGGCCTTGTTCCACATCCGCCGGGATGCTGCGCCGTGGCTTGCAGTCGCGGTTCCCGGACTGCGGAACCGTCAGACGATCAGGCATCCCGGATACGGAGATCCGGGATGCCGATTGATGTGCGGGAGACCGCCTGCGAAGGGTCTCAGCGGACCCGCGGCAGCTCTTCCCACTGGTGGTACGGCGGCGGCGAAGGCAGCTGCCATTCCAGCGTCGTCGCGCCCTCGCCCCACGGGCTCGGACCGGCGATGCGCTTCTTGGAGAAGGCCTCGAAGACACCGTACAGGAACACCAGGACGGCGAAGCCCGAGAGATAGGAGCCCATCGAGGAGACGTAGTTCCAGCCGGCATAGGCTTCCGGATAGTCGACATAGCGGCGGGGCATGCCGGCTGCACCCAGGAAATGCTGCGGGAAGAACACGATGTTCACGCCCACGAAGGTCAGCCAGAAGTGCAGTTTGCCGATCGTCTCGTTGTACATGTAGCCGGACATCTTCGGGAACCAGTAGTACCAGGCCGCGAAGATCGCGAACACCGCACCCAGCGACAGCACGTAATGGAAGTGGGCGACGACGTAATAGGTGTCGTGCAGCACACGGTCCATGCCGGCATTGGCCAGCTTCACGCCCGTCACACCGCCGACGGTGAACAGGAAGATGAAGCCGATCGCCCAGAGCATCGGCGTCTTGAAGCTCAGCGAGCCGCCCCACATCGTCGCGATCCAGGAGAAGATCTTGATGCCCGTGGGAACCGCGATGACCATCGTCGCGAAGACGAAGTAGCGCTGCGTGTTGAGCGAGATGCCGGTGGTGTACATGTGGTGGGCCCACACGACGAAGCCGACGACACCGATCGCGACCATGGCGTAGGCCATGCCGAGATAGCCGAAGACCGGCTTC
>Ga0189290_100261_pt1 | contig 17928 bp, 18 predicted proteins | sample UW140minimetaG_FD_130318 | JGI IMG/M metagenome (GOLD analysis project Ga0189290, IMG submission 130318) | Marine microbial communities from the Costa Rica Dome - UW140 mini metaG | ecosystem: Environmental > Aquatic > Marine > Oceanic > Photic zone | place: Costa Rica: the Eastern Pacific...
ACGACTGCTGGCTGCTTGCGGAAATCGTCTTCGATTTCTCTGGATCCCAAACCACAAGGTCCGCATCCGCGCCAACCAATACAGCGCCCTTTTTCGGGTAACAGTTCAGGATCTTCGCGATGTTGGTCGAGGTCACGGCGACAAATTCATTTGGCGTCAAACGGCCTGTCGCCACACCTTGTGTCCACAACATCGGCATCCGATCCTCAAGCCCACCGGTCCCATTCGGAATTTGGCTGAAGTCTTTGAGACCGAACCGTTTCTGCTCGGTGGTAAAGGCACAGTGATCTGTCGCCACCACACTCAAGGAACCAGATTGCAGACCGGCCCAAAGGCTGTCCTGATGTTTCTGATTGCGGAACGGTGGGCTCATCACACGCCGCGCGGCGTGATCCCAATCCGGGTTGAAATACTCGCTCTCATCCAGCGTCAGGTGCTGGATCAGCGGTTCGCCCCACACGCGCTTGCCCTGCATACGCGCCCGGCGAATGGCCTCATGCGCCTCTTCACAGCTGGTGTGCACCACATACAGCGGCACACCCGCCATATCGGCAATCATGATCGCGCGGTTGGTGGCCTCCCCCTCAACCTGCGACGGCCGCGAATACGCATGCGCCTCCGGCCCGGTGTTGCCCTCGGCCAACAGCTTCGCGGTCATTTCTGCAACCACATCGCCGTTCTCAGCATGCACCATGGCAATCCCGCCCAGCTCCGCCAGACGGTTGAACGAGGCAAACAGCTCATCGTCGTTGACCATCAACGCGCCCTTGTAGGCGAGGAAGTGCTTAAACGTGTTGATCCCGCGCTGCTCGATCACGGTTTTCATGTCGTTGAAAACCTGCTCGCCCCACCAGGTCACCGCCATGTGGAAGGAGTAGTCACAGTTCGCACGGGTCGATTTATTGTCCCACCGCTTGATCGCGTCCAGCAGGCTCTCGCCTTGATTGGGCAGACAGAAATCCACCACCATCGTGGTGCCGCCCGCAAGCCCAGCCCGCGTGCCGCTTTCAAAATCATCGCTGGAATAGGTGCCCATAAACGGCATTTCGAGGTGCACATGCGGGTCAATCCCGCCCGGCATCACGTAACAGCCAGTCGCATCCAGCGTCTCGTCGCCTTTGAGGCCTTTGCCAATTTCAATGATCTGACCGTTCTCAATCAGCACATCCGCCTCATAAGACAGATCTGCGGTCACAACGGTGCCGTTCTTAATGACTTTTGTCGCCATATCTTCGCTCCCTGATGTCTCTGCACATATGCGCAGTTTGCCCCGACCTCGGCTTCATTTGGCCAAATATTTCCCGGGGGTGTGGGGGCTGGCCCCACCTATGTCTGTGTCCGGGGGCAACGCCCCCGGTCTTACCAATTATTCTACAACTTCCGCCGTCTCGAGCACTGCGTGCAGCATCACATCCGTGCCTGCGCTGGCCCACTCTTTGCTGATGTCTTCGGCCTCATTATGCGACAGCCCGTCCACGCAAGGACACATGATCATCGCCGTCGGCGCCACATCGTTGATCCAGCATGCGTCATGCCCGGCGCCAGAGACAATATCCATGTGACTATAGCCCAAGCGCTCTGCCGCTTCGCGCACCGCGCCCACACAAGCCTCATCAAAGGCGGGCGGATCAAACTGACCAACAATCTCCCAGTCCAGCCCCACTTCGATCTCTTCGCACAACTGCGGTGCCTTTTCGGCAAACTCCGCCAGCATCGCGTCAATCACCTCTTGCAGGTGGCTGCGGAAATCGATGGTGAAGACCATCTTGCCCGGAATGATGTTGCGCGAGTTTGGATAGACATCCACATGGCCAATCGCGCCTACTGCGTTGGGCTGATGCTTCATCGCAATCTCATGCACCAGCTCGGTGATCCGCGCCAATCCGCGCCCTGCGTTCTTACGCATCGGCATCGGTGTGGAGCCGGTGTGGCTCTCTTTGCCCGTGACCGTACACTCAATCCAGCGCAGGCCCTGACCGTGGGTCACAACACCAATGTCTTTGCCTTCCGCTTCCAGAATGGGTCCCTGCTCGATGTGCAACTCGAACATCGCATGCATCTTGCGCGCCCCAACTTCTTCGTCGCCAACCCAGCCAATCCGCTTCAGTTCATCGCCAAACGTCTTGCCTTCCGCATCGACGCGGTCATAGGCCCAATCCTGCGTATGCCGCCCGGTGAACACGCCGGATGCCAGCATCGCCGGCGCATAGCGCGTGCCCTCTTCGTTGGTCCAATTGGTGACCACAATCGGGTGTTTGGTCTTGATGCCCAGATCGTTCATCGAGCGTACAACTTCCAGCCCGCCAAGCACGCCCAGCACACCGTCATACTTGCCGCCGGTTGGCTGCGTGTCCAAATGGCTGCCCATGTAAACCGGCAACGCCTCCGGGTCTTCGCCCGCACGGGTGGCAAACATATTGCCCATCGTGTCCACGCCCATGCTCATGCCCGCCGCTTCGCACCACGATTGGAACAGCGCACGGCCTTCTGCATCGTCGTCGGTCAATGTCTGGCGGTTGTTACCACCGGCGATACCGGGGCCAATTTTGGCCATTTCCATCAGGCTGTCCCACAGCCGATCCGCGTTCACCTTAAGGTTCTCACCCGGTGCACCCATAGCATCTACTCCCTAATGTCTGGCCCGGGCTTGCGCCCATTTGGGCTGCCCTTGCTGGCGGGGCTCTTGATCTCACGGCCTTCCTGACCGTATGGTCAATCTCAGACGAGCACACCCTGACCAACCGGTCAAGATTTTTTATCAAGGCACTTTTGATGGCAGAGACCCCAGCGGCACCCCCCAAAGCGACCAGCAAAAAAATGCGCCGTCAGGAAGCTGAGGCGCTTATTTTGGCAGCAGCAGAAAAAGTCTTCGCCGAGGCAGGCTTTGGGGGCGCAACCATGCAGCTCATTGCCGACGTCGCCGGACTGCCCAAGGCCAACCTGCATTATTACTTTCCCACCAAGGAGTTGCTCTATCGCCAGGTGGTGCAGAACATCTTCCAAATCTGGCTTCAGGCAGCCGATATTTTTGATCAGGCGGAGGGCCCCGAAGAAGGCATCGGTGCCTATATCGACGCAAAAATGGAGATCTCCCGCCGCCATGCGGATGGCTCCAAAGTCTGGGCCAGCGAGGTCATGCACGGCGCGCCAGTGATTCAGGATTATCTGGAGACCACGCTCACCGATTGGACCAACGGACGAATCGAGGTCATCGAACGCTGGATCACTGAGGGCTGCATGGCCGCGATCGATCCGCGTCACCTGCTCTACATGCTGTGGGCCACCACCCAGCATTACGCCGACTTTGGTCATCAGATCGACACGCTTAATGGCGGCGCTCCACTGGATGATGTGCAGTGGGAAGACGCCAAATCCAATATCAAGACCATAATCCTGCGCGGGATTGGTGCCATTGAGTAAGGCCGTTCTATCCTAAATCCCTGTAGACCCAAGCCTTTGGCTGCATTAGCTTAAAACACAAAGAAACACGGAACGTTACCTATGGCCGAGGCATCGACGCGCAAACCCAGCCGCATTCAGCAACGCAACCGCAAGCGTATTCTGGACGCCGCACTTGAGGTGTTTTCCAGTCATGGCTATCGCGGAGCCACGCTGGACCAAATCGCCGAAGAAGCTGGGCTATCCAAGCCCAACATCCTCTATTATTTTGGCGGCAAAGAAGACATCCACGTCACGTTGCTCAACCAGTTAATGGAAACCTGGCTTGACCCGCTGGACCATATGGACCCGGACGGCGAACCGCTCGAGGAAATCCTCGGCTACGTACACCGCAAATTGGAGATGAGCCGCGAATTCCCGCGCGAAAGCCGGCTCTTTGCCAATGAAATCTTGCAAGGCGCGCCGCGTATGGAGCCGCACCTGGAAAGCGACCTGAAACCGCTGGTCGACAAAAAGACCTCTCTGATCCGCGCTTGGATCGCCAAAGGGAAACTGGCCGATGTGGACCCGCGCCACCTGATGTTTTCAATCTGGGCCACCACCCAGCATTACGCCGATTTTGACGCCCAGGTGCAGGTTTTGACGGATGGGGACACCAGCGTGCTCGACGGCGCCGACACCTTCCTCGATCAGATGTTCCGCAAACTGTTGACGCCTTAATCCGCTTCACTCGCCGAAAATGCGCTCTCTTCTCAGGCAAACAAAAAACCGTCGCGGGGGACACCGCGACGGTTAGTTTCAGGAAGGGAAGATCCCTGAAAAACAGGCCAAACGGCCCCGTGTGAAGCTTACTCCGCTGCCGTAGACATCGGGTTGTTTGGATGCGCGGTCCAGTTGCCGTAATCGGCCTCCACCGGCTTTCCGGTGCGCTCATCCATCTCGCCGACATCCAGCGTGCGCATGGTGATACAGTTCTCCACCGGGCAGACGTTAACGCAGAGGTTACAGGCCACACATTCATCGTCTTTCACGGTGAAAACACGGTCCTCAGACATCTCAATCGCCTGGTGGGACGTATCTTCACAGGCTGCATAGCACCGGCCACAGCTGATACAATCATCCTGATTGATGACAGCCTTAGTGACGTGGTTCAGGTTAAGATACTGCCAGTCCGTGACATTCGGCGTCGCCATACCAACAAAATCTGCAGTGGAAGTGTAGCCCTTTTCATCCATCCACTGGGACAGACCAGAAATCATTTCCTGCACAATCTTGAAGCCATAGGTCATCGCCGCCGTACACACCTGTACGTTGCCCGCACCCAGTGCCATGAACTCCGCCGCATCGCGCCAGGTGGTGATGCCACCAATACCGGAGATCGGCAGCTTCGCCGTCTCAGGGTTACGCGCAATTTCCGCGACCATGTTAAGCGCAATAGGCTTCACCGCTGGGCCGCAATAGCCGCCGTGGGTGCCTTTGCCATCGATCATCGGCTCCGGGCTCATCGCATCGAGGTTCACATTGGTGATCGAGTTGATCGTGTTGATCAGGCTGACCGCATCCGCACCACCGCGCAGTGCCGCTTCCGCAGGATGCAGGATGTTGGTGATGTTCGGCGTCAGCTTCACAATCACCGGCAGATCGGTGGCCTCTTTACACCAGCGCGCAACCATTTCGATGTAGTCCGGCACCTGCCCCACAGCAGAGCCCATGCCGCGCTCGGCCATGCCATGCGGACAACCAAAGTTCAGCTCAAACCCGTCACAACCGGTTTCCGCGATCATGGGAAGAATGCGTTTCCACTCGTCTTCCTCACACGGCACCATGACCGAGGCGATCAGCGCGTGGTCGGGGTAATCCCGCTTCACCCGCGTCATCTCTTCGAGGTTCACGTCCAGCGGACGGTCGGTGATCAGCTCGATGTTGTTCAAGCCAAGCAACCGACGGTCTGCACCGTGGATCGCCCCGTAGCGCGGGCCGTTCACATTGACGACGGGAGGACCTTCCGCACCCAGGGTTTTCCACACAACGCCGCCCCAGCCCGCTTCAAAGGCGCGGCGCACGTTGTATTCCTTGTCCGTTGGTGGCGCCGAGGCGAGCCAGAACGGGTTTGGGGATTTGATCCCTACAAAATCACTTTCGAGATTGGCCATATGCTTATCTCCCCTTACGCCGACAGTTTGGCGTGAATGTCTTCGGCCGCGTCACGACCCTCAGCCACCGCAGTCACGGTCAGATCATCGCCGCCCGTGGCACAGTCGCCACCAGCCCAGATGCCCGCAACAGACGTGCGCCCAGTGTCATCCACTTTGATCTTGCCCCACTCCAGCTCCGGCAGGCCGTCGCCTTCCAGTGTCTGCCCGATGGCTTTGAACACCTGATCCGCTGCCAGACGAATGGTCTGCCCGGTCGGTTTCAGATCATTGTCGGTGTACTCAAACTCGATCTCGCGCACCGCACCGTTGCCAATCACCGATTTGGGCGAGGCATTGGTGATGATCCGCACGCCTTTGGAGGCAGCCAGGTCCTGTTCAAACTCGGACGCGTTCATGCGGTCCTTACCGCGACGATACACAAGGCTCACGTTGAGCGCGCCCAACAGCTTGGCTTGTACAGCCGCATCCACAGCGGTCATGCCGCCGCCAATCACCACGACATCGCGCCCAATCGCCATTTGACCAAGGTCATCCGCCTGACGCAGTTCTGCAATGAAATCCACCGCATCATCCACGCCATCTTTATCTTCGCCATCCACGCCCAGCGCGTTCACGCCGCCCAGACCAATGCCAAGGAATACCGCGTCAAACTCCGCATTCAGACCGTCCAGCGACAGCCCGTCGCCCAGTTTCTTGCCGGTCTCAACCGTGATGCCACCAATCTTCAGCAGCCAATCAACCTCGCGTTCGGCAAAGCTTTCAACCGATTTATAAGCCGCAATGCCAAACTCGTTCAGACCACCCGCTTTCGCGCGCGCATCATAAACGGTGACATCATGTCCGTGCATCGCCAGACGGTGTGCCGCGGACAGACCCGCTGGACCCGCGCCCACCACCGCAACTTTCTTGCCGGTGCTGTCGGCTCGGCCAAAAGGGTGTAGCCCCGCATCCACCAGCTTATCAGTGGCATACCGCTGCAACCGGCCAATCTCGACCGGATTGCCCTCAGCAGTTTCGCGCACGCACACCTGCTCACACAGTGTTTCGGTTGGGCACACACGGGCGCACATGCCGCCCAGAATATTCTGATCAAAAATCGTCTTGGCCGCCGCTTCCGGCGTGCCGGTGGCGATCTGACGAATGAACAGAGGAATATCAATGTCTGTCGGACAGGCCGTCATACACGGCGCGTCGTGGCAGAAATAACAACGATCCGCCGCTACCAGGGCTTCGTGATCATCAAAACGAGGGTGCAAATCCCCAAAGTTTTCGGACAGTTCCGCAGCGTCTAAACGCGCTGCCTGAATTCCGTCGCTAAACGGTGTGTTGGACATAAGACCTCCCCATACACCTTGTTGGCTACCCATTCAGGCTTGCACAGGTTTTTTGACCAATCAATAAAAATATTTACCATATGGTCAAAATAACCCCCAAACCTCTATTTTGACTTGCAAAATGCTTTCTGCGCATTTTTTCATCACTCCAAGAAAACCGGTAAATACTTTGCACTCCCCCGGCCTTCGCACCCCCAGCCCGCCCCGACTTAACTATGAAATTTTTGTAAAACCCACCATCTAGAAAGATTTATTCTACATTAAGACCTTGTTTTTCCCTGTCATCTTGACCACATCGTATGCGCGCAGTTTCTATTTTCGACCCCCTGCTCCTAACCGGCTCAGCTTTCGATCAAGATACCCGCCGGGTTGTCGCATGATGCGGACGACACAAAAAATGGAGAACGACGATGGCTACTGGCACCGTCAAATGGTTCAACACCACCAAAGGCTTCGGCTTCATTGCACCTGACGAAGGCGGCAACGACGTATTTGTACACATTTCTGCAGTTGAGCGCTCCGGTCTGACCGGTCTCGCAGACAACCAGAAAGTCAGCTACGAGCTGCAAGCTGGCCGTGACGGCCGCGAAAGCGCTGTAGATCTGGCCCTGCTCTAGGCAGCCCTGACACCTGAATTTCGAAAGGCGCCCCCTCGGGCGCCTTTTTTGTTTTCCAACATTGCCGCCACCCAACTAAGAGCGACCTAACTACGGAGCCAAATGCGTCATACCAATGGCCTTCACAAGCCCATCTGGTCCAAAGGTCATACCCATAAACCAATTCGGGCTCTCATCGGCCTCACCAGCGCAGCCAAGAACGCCAAAACGCGCAGCGGTAGCTGCCTCACCTCCAGGCACGCCCCCCAAAATTTTAACAAAATCTCCTCGCGCAACCCCCACTGCGATCCCAGAGGGTGTTTCCCAATTGGACGACATGGCTTCCAACCCAATGACCCTGTTTTGAAACACATCAATCTGAAGCCCATCGGCCGAAATGCGATCTACCGCCAGTCCGGCCTCCGCCCCTATTTCTACAGGTTCCGGTGATCCAAGCTTACCCAGCTTGCTGAGAGGATCTCCCATTGCCACTCCACCAAGCGCAAACTCCGTTTCGGGCAGGCAGTCTTCCACCATGCCGTTTTGAACTTCTTGCTGCAGCAGCTTTGGGCGGATGACAGGGTGCTATGCCTCAATCCATGAATGCGACACATCATCCCACTGATATCCTGAGGCTGTTTTGGCGTCATATATTCCGCCACCGAACCCATAGTTGACGCTCGCAGGTTCACATTCAAGCTCGGCCAGCACCAAGCCATCCCGGGCGACCTCGAGCCCGCCAAAGTGCCGATCCTCACGCTCCATCTCTTCCTCAGAGAAAGGCCGATCGAACCCGGCAAAAACCGTATAGCGGTGGCCTTGGTTATAGAACGAAACATTCTCGACAATTGCCCTTCCCACACCCGACCAAGGCTTGAAATCAACGTCTTGAATTGGCACTGAAAGCTCCAAATCCGGCTGCTGCCCCACGGCTCCATAGCGGTAAGTCGCACGGCTTTCATCAAAGCACACAAAAACCTCTGTGTTCCGTCCGGCAATCTCACATGACGCAAAAGGCTCCTGCCCTTCTGGACAAGCGGCAATAACCACCGACCCCAAAGAGCAAAGCAACACTGCCCCCCACACAACTCTCAACTGCCTCACGGCATAAACTCCTGAATTATGTTCTACAAATTTCCAGCAAGTATGGCTTCTAACTGATCTCGCGCTGCCTCCTACCGCAGCCCAAGGCGCCGCGCCGCCTCATGCCCGGCACCCCACGCCAGCATTTCAGGATGCGTGGCGCAAACGCTCGACATTTCCGCATCAAAGCGCGCGTGAAGTTCCTCCGCCGCTGATCCGGAAGGCTGAGTCAAATCAAATCCAGATAGCTGTTCCTCCTGCACATAGCGTTGCATTACCAAGGCAAAGGGCAATTGCTCCTCTGACGGCAAACCAAGCCCTTCCGGGAATTCGCCCTTACGGTGGAAATAGTCCATAGCCGCATCATGATGCGAGGTAATGACTTCGTCATGCCGCTGGCGGAGCGTTGCACAGGATACCCCAACAAGATCTTCATAGCTGTAGATCACCACAGATGGCGGCCGCATCCACAAATACACCACGAGACAAAAAAGAGCCCCAAGCAACACACCCAAAAACTTCACAATTTTCATGCGCCCACCTAGGCGCAGCCTAAGAGATCTGTCAAGAAATCGCCAAACTGCCCCTGCCCCAATCAGAACAGCGCGGCCTCGATGTTGCCATTCGCTTCGGCCACCTGGAGGATGCTTCTTAGATGGCCCGCGGCCACACCTTGAGTCCTTCTGTCCTGGTGGCCAGCCCAGTTCACCTCGACCGCCACAAAACTCCACATCTCCCAATCAATCTGGCTGATCTGTCGTGCCTGACCGACCATACTTCCCACTAGATCCCCCGGACATACCAACCAGCGCGGTCTACACCAGCGGCCGCACCCTCGCAGCCAAGGTCCGAGCCTTAATCGGCCACCACACCGACACGGTCGACAAAAAGCTGTGAGCAATCATGAGCGATAAGAGCACAACCTCTTGGCGCCAAAAGAAAAAGACGCAGCCCTAAGACTGCGTCTTTTTTCTTTTCCTCTGGGAGGAAAATGGTCGGGACGGCAAGATTCGAACTTGCGACCCCCTGTACCCAAAACAGGTGCGCTACCAGGCTGCGCTACGCCCCGACTTGTGAGGCAGGGTTTACCCCCACTGTTCGAGAATGAAAACCCCCTAACAACGCCAGTTTGCGATTTCTTGTAAAAAATTTATGTGGCGCATTTCACTGCCTGCGGAGATACCCATCGCCTCCGCCAAACCACCATTAATTTCAAGCACATAACGCACAGAATTGCCGCCGTGTATCGGCGTTTCATCCAAAGGAATGGCGTTGCTGTGGACATGCTGAATCACCCCGTGCTCATCCGCAAACAGCATATCGAGGGGAATCAAAGTGTTCCGCATCCAGAAAGACGCAGGTCGTGTGGTCTCATAGATAAACAGCATTCCGGCGCTGCTGGCCATGTGGGGACGATTCATCAATCCCTGCGCCCGCTCGGCTTCGGTATCTGCCACTTCTACGGAGAATCGCGCCTGCCCAAAGTCGCCGCGTATCAGCACGCTGTCTTCGCGGCAGGCGTCTTCTGCTTGGGCGGGCAAGGAGATCATGAACCCTGCCAGCAACCCAAAAATCTTGGCGCCGATCCTACGACCTGCGCCAAGCAATGTTAGTCGTTTTCCAAAACCGCGTTTTCCCACGCCAATACCTCAGTTGCCATGCGACCACGTTTACCGTCGATCACACGCAGCGCCAAGGCTTCGCCCGGCTGCAGGTCAGACAGACCCGACCGGCGCAAAACTTCGATATGCAGGAAAATGTCTTCAGAGCGGCCAAACACATTGGCAAAGCCAAAACCCTTGCCCTTGTCAAACCACTTCACCCGAGCCGGCTCCAGCGGCGTTGCCCGAATGTCATCAAGGTCCATGCCTTCAAAATCAGACAGAGCAACCGGAACTTCTGTTTCCGGTGCTTCAATCTTATACACTTCCACTGCCTGTGCGCCGCGTTGTGTCACTTGGACAGCCACATCAATCACAGACCCGTCTGCAACAGAACTTTGACCGAAATTGCGCAAGACGTTTGCATGCAACAAAATATCCGGCCCGCCGTCGTCAGACACAATAAATCCGAATCCTTTGACCGGATCGAACCATTTCACCACGCCCATCACCTGCGTGACGTCATTTTCTAGAGTACTCAATGCCTCAACCTTAGTTTGTATCATCCCCATGATCTGCGTGACTGTGCTGCATCAGGACGACTTCGGCAAGCGCAAAATTTCCATGCTTTTCATGCGCTTGCCTCTAAAACTTTTAACTAATTAAGGGTTAAGACGCTGAATTTTCCACTGTTTTTCAGGGGTTTCCCGTGTCCAGCGGAAACGGTCATGTAACCGAAACGCCCCATCTGCCCAAAATTCAATTTCCCTAGGAATAAGCCGATATCCGCCCCAGAAAGGCGGGCGTTTGGGGTGAGTACCGTGCATGGCTGTCATTTTCGCCACTTTTGCCATTAAATCTGTACGCGAATTTAACGGTTGGGACTGCTCTGATGCCCAAGCACCAAGCTTACTCTTCAAACTACGCGACTCAAAATATGCATCCGCTTGCGGGCCGTCTTCGCGCTTAACGTGTCCTCTGACCCGAATTTGGCGGCGCAAAGATTTCGAATGCAACACAAAGGACGCTTTGCCCGCGCCATCCAACTCCTGTGCCTTTGCACTGCCGTAATTTGTATAGAACACAAACGCTGCATCCTCGACGTCCTTGAGCAGCACCATACGGGTGTTAGGCATGCCCTCCGCATCCACAGTCGACAGCGCAATGGCGTTTGGGTCATTCGGCTCGCTGCTTTCAGCCTCCGCCAGCCACGCCCGCGCAATTTCAAACGGGTCTTCACCCGCAAAGATCCCAGTTCTCTCACTCATCGCTGTCTCCAAGTGCGTCATTCAAGCCCGTAGGCTAGTCAGTGTTCCGATCCGGCGAAGTACCTTGATGCGACAGGGTCAATCGCCTAAACGTCACCCATAACCAAGTGGGACGGAGTTCACCGGATGTCAAATCAACTCATGGCAGGCAAACGTGGCCTGATTATGGGGCTTGCCAACGACAAGTCTATTGCCTGGGGCATTGCCAAAGCCTGCGCCGACGCTGGTGCTGAGCTGGCGTTCTCTTATATGGGCGACGCCTTCAAGAAACGCGTGGTCCCTCTGGCAGAACAGCTCAACGTTGACACTCTGATCGATTGTGATGTCTCCGATGCCGCATCCGTTGACGCAGCCTTTGCCGAGATCGAAGAAAAATGGGGCAAAATCGACTTCATCGTTCACGCCATTGGCTTCTCAGACAAAAATGAGCTGCGAGGCCGCTACGTCGACACATCCAAAGACAACTTCCTGATGACCATGGACATCTCTGTTTATTCCTTCACCGCCGTGATGCAGCGCGCGGAGAAGCTGATGACAGACGGCGGTTCCGCCCTGACACTCACCTACTATGGTGCGGAACAGGTCATGCCGCATTACAACGTCATGGGCGTTGCCAAAGCCGCACTGGAAGCCTCCGTTAAATATCTCGCTGAAGACCTCGGCAAAGATGGTATCCGCGTGAACGCCATTTCCGCAGGCCCCATCAAAACGCTGGCAGCCTCCGGCATCGGCGATTTCCGCTACATTATGAAGTGGAACGAGTTGAACTCGCCCCTCCGCCGTAATGTCAGCATCGAAGACGTGGGCAACTCCGCGCTTTATCTGCTGTCTGATCTGGGCAGCGGTGTGACCGGCGAAAACCTACACGTGGACGCGGGCTACCACATCGTTGGCATGAAAGCCGTGGATGCACCGGACATCGACGCGGTGGTGGGCCGTAAATGAGCCTCGCCGCCTTCATCGCTGCTGTATCTCTCTGCCTGATGGCCGCCGTCAGCCCCGGCCCTGCCGTGCTCATGGCAGCGCGTGTGGGGTTGCAACAAGGCCTCAAGACCGGTGCAACCTTGTCTGTAGGCATCGGCCTTGGCGCAGTCTTCTGGGCTGCTTCCGCCCTTTTTGGGCTGGCCCTCCTGTTTGAATACGCGCCATTCTTGCTGACCGTTTTAAAAATCGGCGGCGCGGCTTTCCTGATCTGGACCGCCTTCAAAATGTGGCGCGCGGCCGATGAACCGCTGGAGGACACTGCCACGGATGTCGCTGCCTTGACACCCATCGCCGCCCTCCGCCTCGGCATCTGGACCCAGCTTGCCAATCCAAAGCCCGCCGTCTTCTTTGGCGCGGTTTTTGTCGGCACCGTGCCCACCGACGCCACTCCGCTGGCTCTGGCGCTCCTGTTGGTTTGCATCTTCCTTGGAGAATTCCTTTGGAACACCTCCGTCGCGCGGCTGTTCTCTCTGGACCGCACCCGCAAAATCTACATCGGCCTGAAACACCTGATTGACCGCGTCTTTGGCGGCCTTCTGACGGCTCTAGGCGTCAAGATCGCGGCCACCTAGGCCGCGCTCTGATCATGCGCACACTCCTCAAGGCACTCTTCTTTCTGCTCTGCATCACGAGCGCCTTGGGGATGTTCGCCCTCTACCGCCCACATTACATTCCGCCCCCGATTAAAGAAGCGATCTGGCCACGCGATGACATCGCAATCGTGCGCGCCCGTCAAACACCTGTGCTGAACGCTGGATTTGCTTCCTACGACACCACCCTTGGTGCGCCGGTTTATATCCGCATTTTCAAAGAGGAACGCGAGCTGGAACTCTGGGTGCAAACGCCCGCTGACACCTACGCCCTCTTCAAAACCTATCCGATCTGCAACCACTCCGGCGACCTCGGCCCCAAGCTCAAAGAGGGCGACCGCCAATCGCCTGAAGGTTTTTACACGGTTACAAAATCCGCTCTGAACCCAAACAGCAGCTACCACCTGTCCTTCAATCTCGGCTTTCCCAATCGGTTTGACCGCGCACAGGACCGCACCGGCAGCTTTCTTATGGTGCATGGCGACTGCGTCTCAGTCGGCTGCTACGCTATGACCGACCCGGCGATTGAAGAGATCTACGTCGCCGTCGAGGCTGCATTGAACGGCGGACAAGCCACTGTGCCCGTACACGCCTTCCCTTTTCACCCAACGACCCAGCGCATGGCGAAAGCCTCTGGCCATCAATGGGAAGCGTTCTGGGAACAACTTGCCCCCGCCTACCATGCCTTTGCAGCTACCGGCCGCCCGCCTCTGATTGCCATGGATGCCGGCAAATACCTGGTCACCGCTTGGTAGGCACGCAAACAGTTTGCGCCGCCTTTGCGTTCTGCTAGAACGGCTGAAATCTGCGACAAAGGGGTGAGTCCACATGAGCGAGCGTCTGCCACACGAAAAAGGCTTCCACATCAGCTGGGATCAAATCCACCGCGACAGCCGCGCGCTGGCATGGCGTTTGGACGGTAAAGGCCCTGATGATGGTGCATGGAAGGCCGTCGTTGCTATCACCCGTGGCGGCATGGCCCCAGCGATGATCGTCAGCCGCGAACTGGACATACGCACCGTCGATACCATCTCCGTGAAATCTTACTACTCCGGTGGCGGCGCGCAGGACAAACAGCGTGAAGCGCAGGTTCTCAAAAGCCCCGACGCCGAGCTGATGGGCGACGGCGAAGGCATCCTGATCGTGGACGATCTGGTGGACTCAGGCAAAACCCTCGAACTGGTGCGCAAGCTGTACCCCAAAGCACACTTCGCCACCGTGTATGCCAAGCCCGCAGGAGAGCCGATGGTCGACACCTTCATCACCGGCGTGAGCCAGGACACCTGGATTTTCTTACCATGGGACATGGCGTTGCAATACGTCGAGCCTTACCGCGGCACCGATTGATCGCACCGGTTGATGGGCATGCCCCACACTACAAACCGCATTCTTCGGACCGCAGCGAGGCGCCTCGCTGCGGTTTTCTTTTGCCCGCTTTTGCCTGAGAGACTGACCAAATGACCCTCACCCGCACCGCCGCCACCTTTGCCCCACCCGTGATGGAAGCCCGCCGCTGGCTCGACGGCGTGACGTTCCCTCCCGAGCGCCCGCTGATCAACGTCAGCCAGGCCGCGCCTGTTGCCGCACCGCCGGAACCCTTGCTGCTACACATCGCTGACACCGCACTCAACAAGCCAGAAGCCCACCTCTACGGCCCGGTGCTGGGCCTACCTGAGCTGCGCGCAGAGGTGGCCGCACAATGGTCCGCCGCCTACGCAGGAGAGATCGCCCCTGCGCAAGTCGCCATCACCTCCGGCTGCAACCAGGCCTTCTGCGCCACCCTCACCGCCATCGCTGGGGAAGGTGACGAGGTCATCCTGCCAACACCCTGGTATTTCAATCACAAAATGTGGCTCGACATGCAGGGCGTCACCGCCGTGCCACTGCCCACCAACGCGCAACTCCTGCCCGATCCAGAGCACGCCGCCGCCCTGATCACAGAGCGCACCCGCGCCATCGTGCTGGTCACCCCCAACAACCCGGGCGGCGTCGAGTACCCGGCAGACCTCGTGCGCGCCATGTACGACCTCGCTAAATCCCGTGGCATTCGTCTGATTGTCGATGAAACCTACCGCGATTTCGACAGCCGAACCGGCGCGCCGCATGACCTCTTTGGCGACCCGGATTGGCAAGACACGCTGGTACAACTCTATTCCTTCTCCAAAGCCTACCGCCTCACCGGCCACCGTGTCGGCGCAATGGTCGGCAGCATAGAATTGCTAGCAGAAGCCGAAAAGTTCCTGGACACCGTCACCATCTGCCCCAACCAACTCGGCCAGCACGCCGCGCTCTGGGGTATGCAAAACCTCAGCCAATGGCTCGCAGGCGAACGCGCCGAAATCCTCGACCGCCGCGCGGCAATCACCGACAATCTGCCCCTGCTGACGGCCCAAGGCTGGGAGTTGCAGGGCGCAGGCGCTTACTTCGCCTATATGAAGCACCCGTTTGTCCTGCCATCCGACCAACTGGCGCAGCAACTGGTGCAGAGCCACGGCATCTTGACCCTGCCCGGCACCATGTTCACGCCCGAAGAGGATCAGGCGGGCAAAGACACCCTGCGCATCGCTTTTGCCAACGTCGACCGCGCCGGAATCGGCGATCTCTTTGCCCGTCTCGCCACGGTCAAAGCCTGACGCACCCACAACACAGGCGGGACAGGCCAATCATGCTTGCCCCCCCTGCCCCAACCGCGTAGACCTTCGCGGAAGAAACTTGAACGATTACAGGGCGGACATCGGACATGGCGCAAAGCAAAACCTCCAAAACAGCGGTCTGGATTCTTATGGGCTTGCTCATTCTGGGCTTGGGCGGTTTCGGCGCGACCAGCCTCACAGGCACCGTGCGCACCGTCGGCACCGTGGGTGACAAAGATATCTCGGTGGATGACTACGCCCGCGCCCTGCAAGAAGAGCTGCGCGCCCTTGAGGCTCAAACCGGCCAGTCGCTGCCATTTGCGCAGGCACAAGCCTTCGGCATCGACCGCATGGTGCTTTCCCGCCTCTCCACCACCCGCTCGATGGACGCGGAAAACGAGCGCCTTGGCATCTCCATCGGTGACGAAAACCTGCGCGAAGAGCTGATGAACATTCCGTCTTTCCAAGGTCTGGACGGCTCGTTTGATCGTGACGCCTACAGCTACGCAATTGATCAAGCCGGCATGAACGAATCCGAGTTTGAAGACAGCGTGCGCGAAGACACCGCCCGCTCCCTGCTGCAAGGCGCCGTGGTCTCCGGCCTGGTCATGCCAGACATCTACGCCGACACCGTGATCAAATTTGTCGCCGAAGAACGTGACTTCACCTGGTCCAAACTGACTGCGGTCAACCTGACCCGCCCGGTCACCGCGCCAACCGAGACCGAAGTCGAAGCTTATTACACCGAAAATCAAGACCGCTTCATGCTGCCCGCCACCCGTCAGATCACCTACGCCTGGCTGTCACCGGAAATGATCATCGATCAGGTCGAGGTGGACGAAACCGCCCTGCAAAACCTCTATGACGAGCGCGACAGCGAGTTTAACCGCCCCGAGCGTCGTCTGGTTGAACGCCTGGCCTTTGCTGACGAAGCCGCTGCACAGGCCGCGATGGATCAGATCGCAGCGGGCACCGCCACCTTCACAAGCCTCGTCGAAGGCCGCGGCCTCTCCCTGTCAGATGTTGACCTGGGCGACGTGACCAAAACAGACCTTGGTGAAGCCGGGGAAGCTGTTTTCCTGACACCAGCCAATGGCATCGCCGGCCCGGCTCCGTCCAACCTTGGACCGGCCCTGTTCCGTGTCAACGGCATCTTGTCCGCACAGACCACCACCTTCGACGAAGCCAAAGAGCTATTGCGCGAAGAACTTGCTGCGGACCGCGCCCGCCGCCTGATCGAAACCCAGATCGGCAACATCGACGACTTGCTCGCCGGTGGCGCCACGCTGGAAGAGCTGGTAGCAGAATCAGATATGGAGCTTGGCACAGTCAACTGGCACCCACTGTCTGAGGATGATCTCGCCGGCTACGAAGGCTTCCGCGAAGTCGCCTCTACTGTGACCGTTGAAGACTTCCCACAAATCGAAGTGCTTGAGGACGGCGGTATCTTTGCCCTGCGCCTGGAAGGAGAAACCCCAAGCCAGCCTGCCCCACTGTCAGATGTGGCAGAAGACGCCGCGGCAGCCATCACCGCCGAACGCGCCACCGAAGCTCTTCAAGCTCTGATCGACACGCTTAAGCCGCGCCTGAATGACGGCACCAGCTTCACCTCCTTTGGCTTCACCGCCAACGAAGAGGTCGAGATGGACCGCGCCGCTTTTGTGCCAAACACACCGCCACAGTTCCTCTCCGAAGTGTTCGAGATGGAAGTGGGCGAACTGCGCACTCTGGACAGCGCGGACGGCCTCATCGTGGTGCGCCTAAACGCCATCACGGAGCCCGCAACCGACGATCCAGAAGTTACGGCGCTGAAGGCTGCGATCACCGCACAGCTGTCCAGCGGCATCTCTCAGGACGTCTTCGCCGCCTACGCGCAGGCGCTGCAAGGCATGTACCCGACACAGATCAATCAACAGGCACTGAACGCGGTGCACGTGAACTTCCAGTAAAGAAAGGCCGCCAAGGTGGACCTGACTCCCTCGTTTGAAGATTTTGCCAAAGCCTATGAGGCCGGTGAAAATCAGGTAGTGTACACGCGGCTCGCCGCCGACCTCGACACCCCGGTGTCGCTCATGCTCAAGCTCACTGGCGCCCACAAGGACGCCTTCATGCTGGAGTCTGTGACCGGTGGCGAAGTGCGGGGACGGTATTCCATCATTGGCATGAAGCCCGATCTGATCTGGCAAACCCACGGCACGGAAAGCCGCATCAACCGCACCGCGCGGTTTGCTCCCGAAGGTTTCACACCACAGGAAGGCGATCCGCTCGCCAACCTACGCGCACT
>Ga0189290_100263_pt1 | contig 17490 bp, 17 predicted proteins | sample UW140minimetaG_FD_130318 | JGI IMG/M metagenome (GOLD analysis project Ga0189290, IMG submission 130318) | Marine microbial communities from the Costa Rica Dome - UW140 mini metaG | ecosystem: Environmental > Aquatic > Marine > Oceanic > Photic zone | place: Costa Rica: the Eastern Pacific...
ACCCTAGTTAAAAACAACAGTCCAGTGAACTGCCCCACCTCCACACCATCGCTATAGGAGGTTATTTTGTCATGGGAGAAAGGCTCTTGACAGATCACGCCCCATTACGGAAGCCCGCCTCTGCGCACAGCCGACTTTGGTCCGCAGCACAGCATGCGGGCTTTCGGCTGCCGAGGTTTCAATGGCCGCTTTTGCCTATCTGGCACGAAACCTTCGAAGACGCAGCTAAGGTCCGGAACCCGCCCCTTGCGACGAAAGTGGTCCGGTCTTCCAGCTGGCAGTTTCCCTCACACACTTAGTAGAATTCGGTGGGTCTTGAACGATCCATTCTTACCTTTTCCGCAGAACTGCCGGCTCATGAGCCCCCCCTATACCGCCTTGCGGTTGATACCGAGGTCAAATGGAGGAAAAATATCAAAAAAACTTTATGCCCCTAGAACGCCCAGGATTGGCACTCACGGCTGAGTCCGCTCGAGATCGCCATCTGGTATCAAAATTTTTTTTTCGACGATCTGGGAGTGTCTGCGTGATGATTGAGGGGTGAAAAAACTCTAGCTCAGCAACAAGATCAACTTTTGGTGGAAGGCGTTTGGGTGGCCAAAAGGAGGGTTGATCAGTTTTTTGAATCAGCTAAATTGATGCAATAACATGGAGTTAAGGCGCACTTCTCATGTCGAAAACTCCAAAGCATCGAGGTGTGAGGTATGCAGACAATTTTCTTGCTAATGAGCAGATATGAGGCCCGAACCATGATTAGTTTGGAGGTTGTAAGGCAGGATTTTTTTCCAGAGCTGAGTCTGAACCTTTTGAAGGCGAAAACGGACAGCGGAGAAATACAGTTGCCGGTCGTGCGACTTGGACCATCGCAAAAAGCTACCAGAATGGTTCACATTCAAGACCTCGCTGAATTCTTGGATCAGCAGGTGAAGAAAGCGCGAACCGCAGCAAGGCGCAAAGCAGCATAAGACTCTCTTCGCTGTCACTGGTGGTGAAGGCAGGGAGTTTCGAAACTAGTCGATACGGACATATAGCGTTGTTTTGTCGTCAAGTAGCGCATGGAGTGCAACGTCTGAGGGACGTAATCTAAGCGGCTTCTGAAGTCCTACATCGGAACAGTTTCTTTAGATAAGAATTTACGCCCCGCCCAAATCTTCGGATGGGGCTAATATTTTTCGGCAATGCTATGTTACCATTTTTAACCATTTCCACTCTTCGAATTTGTTGCCCACTGCTTTGAGGTGTGCGTACCTTTGCAAGCTCGTCCAGTTCTTGTGGCCAGTAACGGACATCGCTTGCGGGAGGGTTCGTCCACTTTCGACAAGCCAAGAAGCGGTTTCGTGTCGGAGATCATGAAAACGCAAATTGCGAATTTCAAGAAATTGGCAGGTCCCTGTGAACTGCCGACCGATTACATCTTTGTGGTATGGGAAGATTCTTTCCTCTAGCCTCGGCATGCTTTCAATGATCGAAATTGCCTCCGGCGTTAGCTCACAAACCACATCATTCCCAACTTTTTCACCGGGATCTTTCATGTCCCGAACTTTGATGGTGCCCTGTGTAGGGCAATAATCCTCCCATTGAATGCGTGTGATTTCAGCCTGTCGCCTGCCGGAAAAAATTGCGAATGGTACGATTTTTTGCATCGGGATCGCGCGGTTATCTCTAGCAGTGCGTAAAGTAAAATAAGACATCAACTCGTCAAGTTCAGCGAGGTTCGGGCGCCTCGTTCGCTTTCGTGATTTTCCGATTAAGCCGAGGATGGCGGCGGATCTGCGCGCTTTTCGAACAATTGTATCGTCAAACGGAATGTCGAAGCCTGGTTCAGCCAAGCAAAGACAACTTGTTAGATGGCTTAGATAATTGGCTGTAGTTGCGGGGGACCTGGCCTGCGGGCCATGCATCCCTTCGGCAACTTGAGTCGCGAACTCAACCAGATCAGCGGATGTCAGAGAAGTCACCTCATGTTCCGCGATGGCAAAAGACTTAATTGTCGTAAGCACCTGAGCCTTGGTCTTACCCACGTCGCGCTGCTTGGAAGACACTAGATCAACTAGGGAGGCTACCGTTGTAGCTGTCTTACTTGGTACTACGCGCCCCTCATCAAATTCCCTGCCGATACGCTTGGCCCAAGCTTCAGCCGCAGACTTTCGGTTGAATGTCTTTGACTTGGAGAGGGCGACTTTCCCGCCCTTCTTTTTGATTACTTGTGCTTTGTACTTAGTTCCTGTGGCGCTCTTGCGCTCAATGATAGTGCCCATTATTTTCCTTTTTCATTTGGCATACCGAGGCTATAGAGCAGCGGTATGCCAAACGCCAAGTTGGTATGCCTCTCGGTATGCCAAAAACGCAGAATAACGCAAAACCCAGTAAAATAAGTCACAAACGGTTGCCTCACATGAACCACGGAGATTGCTCAATTGCTGACAAAACCGCTAGTTTCTAAGGCCGCACGCCTATCTGTTGCCCCGATGATGGACTGGACGGATCGGCATTGTCGGTACCTGCACCGTTTGCTGTCAAAAGAGACGCTCTTGTATACGGAGATGGTCACGGCGCCGGCACTGGTTCGGGGGGGGGCGGTGCATCTGCTCACCTATAACGCACAAGAGCACCCTGTAGCTTTGCAATTGGGTGGCAGTGATCCGGAAGAACTGGCGGCGGCAACCAAGTTGGGCGCAGAGGCGGGCTATGATGAGATCAATCTTAACGTGGGCTGCCCGTCCGATCGCGTGCAGTCCGGGACATTTGGCGCTGTGTTGATGAAGACGCCCGAACTGGTGGCAGACTGCGTTCAGGCCATGCAGGAGGCCACCCACGTTGAGGTCACGGTGAAGTGCCGGATTGGGGTGGATGATCAGGAGCCACAAGACGTGCTGCCTGACTTTATCAATAAGATGCAAGCCTCTGGCGTAAAAAGGATTTCCATCCACGCGCGAAAGGCTTGGCTTCAAGGGTTAAGCCCGAAGGAAAATCGCGACATTCCGCCTTTGGATTATCCGTTGGTCTATCAGATGAAGCGGGACTTCCCGGATTTGCACCTATCGATCAACGGTGGCATCGCCACATTGGCGGAGGCCCAAACTCATTTGTCGGAGGGGATGGATGGGGTGATGATCGGGCGGGCCGCTTACCACAATCCGTCTGACGTTTTGAGCACTGCCGATCGAGCGATCTACGGCGCAGGAGATGACACGGATCCGGTACAGGTCGTGCATCAGATGTTGCCCTACATTGAAGATCATCTTGCCAAAGGTGGCAAGCTCAATCAGGTCACGCGGCACATGCTGGGTCTGTTTGCGGGCAAACCCGGAGCGCGCGCCTGGCGGCGGTACTTGTCGGAACATGCCACCAAGCCGGGCGCCGGTCCGGAAACCGTATTGGCCGCCTTGCAGCACGTTACACAGGCAGCTGCCTGATCTGCCGTAACAACGTTGCTTGCGTAGGTGTGTGATTTGAGCTTTATCTCTGCGCGACACGCGACCCTGGAGAACCTAATGCCTCACGATCCCGCCTTACTATTTCAAATGCTGCTATTGTTGTTGGTGATCGGTGGGGTAGCCGGGGTGCTCGCCGGGCTGCTTGGCGTCGGTGGGGGTATCGTTTTGGTGCCCGCTTTTTTTTATGCTTTTCAAGTGCTTGGCTATGATGGTCCGCAGTTGATGCAAGTGTGTCTGGCCACCTCACTGGCAACAATCATTGTCACTTCATTGCGCTCTGTGGCGAGCCACAACAAAAAAGGCGCTGTGGATTGGGATATCCTCCGCACTTGGGCGCCCGGTATTGTGGTGGGCGCGTTCATTGGTGTGCTGGTGGCGGCGAACCTGCGCTCCGTCACCCTGCAGATCGTCTTTGGCTGTTTGGCGTTGGTGATTGGGGCCTACATGGGCTTTGGCAAGGCGCACTGGCGTTTGGGGCAGGCGATGCCGACCGGTTTGGTGCGTGTCATTGTCAGTCCCTGTGTTGGTTTCTTGTCGGTTCTGATGGGCATTGGAGGGGGCAGCTTTGGCGTGCCACTTATGACGCTGTTCAATGTGCCCATTCACCGTGCTGTGGCAACGGCTGCAGGATTTGGTGTGACCATCGCAGTGCCAGCGGTGATTGGGTTCTTGTTCATGGAAATTGATCCGGCCACGCGTCCGCCATTTACGGTGGGTGCTGTCAATATGGTGGCCTTTGGCTTGATCATTACCATGACACTGCTGACGGCGCCATTGGGGGTCAAGCTGGCTCATGCTATGGATCCGAAACCTCTAAAGCGGGTGTTTGCGGTGTTCTTGACCCTGGTGGCTTTGAATATGCTGCGCAAAGCCGCTGGGTTTTAAGCGCGGCGCCACAAGTCACGGGACATGCGTGGCGGTTTTGGTACGGTTTGTAGGCGGAAACTTCAGGTTACCCTGAGGATTTGTTTCTCCGTCCGAAACAAAGAATTTTCCTGCTAGTTTATTGTTTCGGTTTGCCGAGCGCTTTAATTTATCTACTTAAAACTATTTAGAATTTCGTCTATTATGGTTAAAATTTTATCAAATAGTGGACCAGTGCGATGAATTTATTGTTGTTGTTGAGCCTTCTCGCCCTCGGGGGCGCAGCTATCTACGATAGCGATAGTTCAGATGATGAAGGCGGCACTCCTGAGCCTACTGATGGCGGAGGCGGGTCAACCTCAAGTGTTGCGGGTACGACCGGTGATGATACGCTTGATGGCACCGATATTGGCGATCTGATTGATGCGGACGCAGGCAACGATGTGGTGTCGGGGCTTGGCGGTGCGGACACAATTGGTGGCGGTGCAGGCAATGACACTCTGATCGGCGGTTCCGGTGACGACTGGATGTTTGGCGCGGCGGATTTTGATCGCCTGGACGGTGGTGAGGGGGCTGACACGCTTATTGGCGGCGATGGCAACGACACGATCCTTGGCGGTGCAGGTGATGATGTCGCCTCTGGCGGCAACAGTGATGATACGCTGATCGGTGGCGAAGGTAATGATCTGATGGGCGGTGGTACATCCGATGACAGCCTTACCGGTGATGAAGGCAACGATACTTTGCTGGGTGGTTGGGGTGACGACACCATTGAAGGCGGCGCCGACAACGACGTGTTGGAGGGGTCGCGCGGTCAGGACAGTCTGAGCGGCGGCGACGGCGACGACAGCTTACTGGGCGAGTTCGGCCACGATACGCTTTTGGGCGGTGCGGGCAATGACACCCTAGATGGTGGTATTCACGAAGATAGCATTGATGGTGGCGAAGGCGACGACAGTATCCTCGGTGGTGAAGGTGTCGACTCGCTGCTTGGTGGCGTGGGCGCGGACACGATCGACGGTGGTCGCGGAGACGATGTTGTTGACGGTGGCGCAGACAACGATGAGATCGCTGGCGGCTTCGGCAATGACCAACTGAGCGGCGGTGAGGGTGACGACACGCTGGCCGGTGATGCGGGCAATGACAGCATTTCCGGCGATGCCGGTGCGGATGCTATCGCCGGCGGGTTGGGCAGCGACACACTGTCCGGTGGCGAGGGGAATGATGTCCTTCAGGGCGTTCAGGACTCAGCAGATGACGGTGTTATCGATTCCTCTGATGTTTTGGATGCGGACACTTTGCAGGGTGGCGAGGGAGACGATGTTCTGTTGATGGGTTCCGGCGACATGGCAGAAGGTGGCGCAGGGGCCGATGTGTTCCAATCTGGCATCTGGGTGGATGAAGACAACCTGCCGCAAGTGTCGGACTTTGATGTGGCCGAAGATACATTTGTGGTATTGGTTGCCGAAGGCAATGGGACTGGTACGGTTGCGGTGGACGCGGATGCGGCGCAGGGCGCTGGCTGGTTCACAGTGTCTTATGACGGCACGCCGGTGGCGTCCGTCTATGGTCCCGGGATGGATGCGAGCAATGTCTCCGTCGTGGAGAGTGAAGTTGTGGCTCCAGCACCTGTTCCGACGCTATAAGCACAAATCTCTTACCATAGAAAACGCGCCTCAGTTTCGGGGCGCGTTTTGTTTGAGGCGTTACCGTTTTAGCCGCGCATTCCGACCGCCGCGGCGCTTTTTCAATCGCGGTGCGCGGGTGGGCAGCTCTTGCATGATCTCGGAACGCTCTTCCGGTCCCATTTTGGACCAGCGAGTGATCTCATCAATGGTGCGCAGGCATCCTGTGCAAATCCGCTCTTCGGGATGCACAACGCAGACCTGAATGCAGGGGCTTTCGACTTCGGCGCGTTTCCACACGGTGTCTTTGCTCACGATGCGCTCCCAAGATGGCTTAAGCGGTCCAATACTCCTTGCAGGATATAGGACGCAGCCACATGGTCGATCACCTCTGCGCGACGTTTGCGTGACGTATCCGCCTCCAAAAGCGCTCTTTCGGCGGCGACAGTTGACAATCGCTCATCCCAGAAACCAATCGGCGCATCGACCAAAGCAGACAGGTTGCGGGCAAAGGCGCGGGTGGATTGCGCCCGTGGGCCCTCGCTGCCGTCCATGTTCATGGGCAAGCCAAGGATGATCCCGCCTATGTTGCGGCCCTTGATGATCTCAATGAGGCGCTGCGCATCCACGCCAAATTTCTTCCGCTTCACGGTTTCAATCGGCGTGGCCACAGAGCGGAAACTGTCGCTCACCGCGACGCCAATGGTCTTGGTGCCCAGATCCAACCCCATCAGCGCCTGCATCGGGGGCAGATGAGGGGATATCTCTTCGATGCTTTGGTAAATTTCGCTCATTCCAAACCTGCTTGTTGTGCACCCATGCGGACAATTTCTAGAGCTTCTGGCACCTGCGCAAACACCTGTTGCGCCTCGCCCCAGATGGCCTGCGCCCGCTCGGTATCGCCAAGGACGCCATAAGCACCAATTAGCCGCGCCCATTCCTGTGGTGTGCCACCCTCAGTTGCCAAGCGATCAGACAGCTGATCAACCATGCCTTGGATCATCTCCTGGCGATCCTCACCCGACAATTCGCCTGCGGCTTCCATATCTTCCGCAGATGGGCCGGACAGGCCGTCAGATACGTGTGCTGGGACCGGAGCGGGCATTTTATAGTCAACGCCTGCGTACCAGGCCAGCTCCGAGATGACAGCGCGGATGGACGGCACCCACGGCGCGTCGTTGGGGCTTTGCCGCAGAACCTGATCCCAAATGCGGAAGGTCGCGTCTGGCCGGCCTGTCTGCCACATCATTAGCCCCAAGTAGTAGCGACCAAGATTATTAAACGGATCCAGTTCCAGTGCCTTTGTCAGGCTGGCCTCGGCCTCAGGGGAGACATAATCGCCGGCTGCTGTGATCAATAGATTGGCGTGTAGGACATAATCGCCAGCGGTAACATCGGCGTCTTTGATTTCTATGACTTTGGCCTGCGCCTCATAGGCGGCGCGCATGTTGCCCAGATTGGCCTCATTGCGCGCCAGGAGCTCTTGTCCCTGCAAATCATCCGGGTTTTCCGTCACCGCAGCGCGCAGTTTGGTCATCAACTCCAAAAATTCCGCGCCGACATCTGCCTCTGGTCGCGGCGGAACTTTGGTTTCAGCGACGGCCTGCGAATCCCGATTGGCACGGCGCTCTGCAGCCTCCGCCGCGCGCTCGCCCAGTGGCATGTCACGATATCCGGGGGCTCCAATCTGCGTGTAGAGACCAAAGCTACCGACCAGAACGACAAGCCCCAGGGCAAGGGCGCTTATTTTGGCATACCGGCTACCGTTGGCGTCACCGCTTTCCGCTTTCTGCATCTGCGTATCGGCGGCCAGAATGCGACGGGAAATCTCAGTCTTCATGCGTGCGGCGTCTTCAACGCCAATCACGCCCCGGACCTGGTCTTTGTCAACCTCTTTCAGCTGGTCGCGATAGACCCGCAAATCATAGGCTGCGGGGTGTTCCTCATCTCCGTCGCGACGTGTCAATGCGAGCGCAAACAAGCCAGCGGTAACGAGGGCTAGGGCAGCTGCAACAATCCAGAAAATCATGTGGCCTCCTAAGTGCTGCACCACATGTAGTGTCGCAGACAGGCGGCTGAAAGCAAAATCGGCATTCTGACGCGAGATGTCGCAACCGGTCCGCAAATAGGCGCTTTAACCACCGTGACCGCCATAGCAAAAAGTTCATAAACTGGAAGAAGTTGCCTCCTATTCGGAATCACGCTCATGAGAAAATATTCAGCCTTTGCCATCGCCCGCGAAGCCGCCCGCTACCATTCGGGCTGGGAACGTGCGTGGCGCTCTCCGGAACCCAAGAAGAAGTACGACGTGATCATTGTGGGCGCCGGCGGCCACGGTCTCGCTACTGCGTTTTATCTCGGCAAAAATTTCGGCATCACCAATGTGGCTATCATCGAAAAGGGTTGGCTTGGCGGCGGAAACACTGGCCGAAACACCACGATTATCCGCTCCAACTATCTACAGGACAGCTCCGCCGCGCTCTATGAAAAGGCGCGTTCGCTCTATGAGACGATGTCGCAGGATCTGAACTACAACGTCATGTTCTCCCCGCGCGGCGTGATCATGTTGGCGCAGACCGAACACGAGGTCCGCGGCTATCAGCGCACGGCCCACGCCAACGCCCTGCAAGGCGTGACCACAGAGTTCATCGGCCCGGAACGTGTGAAAGAGCTGGTACCGATCATCAACATCGACGGGCCACGCTATCCAGTGTTGGGCGGCCTGTGGCAGGCACGCGGCGGCACCGGTCGCCATGATGCGGTGGCCTGGGGCTATGCCCGGGCCTGTTCAGACATGGGCATGGATATTATTCAGAAATGTGAAGTGGTTGGCGTCCGCTCTGAAGGTGGCAATGTCACCGGTGTTGACACCACCAAAGGCCCGATTGACTGTGACAAACTGGGTCTGGTAGTGGCGGGCAACTCTGGCGACTTGGCCAACATGGCGGGCTTCCGTCTGCCGATGGAGTCTGTGGCGCTGCAGGCGTTGGTGTCCGAGCCGATCAAACCCTGCATGGATGTGGTTGTCATGGCCAACACAGTGCACGGCTATATGTCACAGTCTGACAAAGGCGAAATGGTAATTGGCGGCGGCACCGACGGGTTCAACAACTACACCCAACGCGGCAGCTTCCACCACATCGAGGAAACCGTGCGGGCGCTCTGCGAAACCTTCCCGATGGTCAGCCGTCTGAAAATGCTGCGCCAATGGGGCGGCATCGTGGATGTGACCGGTGACCGCTCCCCCGTGATTGGCAAGACGCCACTGGGCAACTGCTTCATCAACGCAGGCTGGGGCACCGGCGGCTTCAAAGCCATTCCGGGCGGTGGCTGGGCCACGGCCGAGCTTATCGCCAAAGGCGAGCCGGGTCCGTTGGCGGCCGAGTTCGGCATGGAGCGCTTCATCGAAGGCCGGTTCATCGACGAAAGCGTCGCCGCTGGGGTGGCGCACTGATGTCAGCGTTTAAGGTGAGCCAAGTCACGTTTCAAAGCCTTCTTGCGCAGCTGCAATTCGGTGGTCGCGTCGGTCACCTTTGGAGAGTCTTTCGTCGGTCCGCGGTCAACTTTCTTACCGATCCAATTGGATACCGGCTCCCAAAACAAAACGCCGTAAAGGTTGACAAGAAACTCAATCAAAGGAAGGGGCCCAATACAGTGAACACCTTCCATGTGGTTGATCGGAATAAATATTTCAAGGAGTTTGCACCATGCTAACCCTTCAATGCCCCTATTGCGGCGTCTGGGCCGAGGAAACCGAGCTTCACGCCGAAGGTGAGGCCCATCTGAAACGCTTTGGTCCAGATTCTGACGACGCGGACTTTGAGAGTTATCTCTTTATGCGCGAAAACCCAAAGGGCGTGCATTTTGAGCGCTGGCGGCATTCGAACGGCTGCGGCAAGTTCTTCCACGCGGCGCGCTGCACCATGACGCTTGAGGTCTTTGGCACCTATCCGGCGCAGACGCTGGAACCGCCACAAGACATCAAAGACAAGATCTCGGCCAAACATCCCGGCTGGACCTGGAGGGAGTTCTCATGAGCACACGTCTGACCACCGGCGGGCGCCTGTTGAACAAATCCAAGCAGGTGACATTCTCCTTTAACGGCAAACAGTTCACCGGCTTAGAGGGCGACACGCTGGCCTCCGCACTTCTGGCCAATGACCAGATGCTGATGGGCCGCTCGTTCAAATATCACCGGCCTCGCGGTGTTGTTGCCTCGGGTGCGGAAGAACCCAATGCATTGGTGAACCTTGGCAAGGGCGGCAAGTTTGAGCCGAACCAACGCGCCACCACCACCGAGCTATATGACGGGCTGACCTGCACTTCGCAGAACCACTGGCCGAGCCTCGAATTCGACGTGGGCGTGGTCAACAACTACGCCGCCCGTGCGCTGCCAGCTGGGTTCTACTACAAAACCTTCATGGCGCCCGCGGCGGCGTGGAAACATGTGTTTGAACCCATCGTGCGCCACTCTGCGGGGCTGGGCAAAGCGCCCAAGGACCGCGATGCGGACCGTTACGAGCATTTTTATGCTTTCTTTGACGTGGTGGTCGTCGGCGGCGGTGTTGCTGGCCTGATGGCCGCCAAAGCCGCTGGGCAATCCGGTGCCAAAGTCCTGTTGATGGAGCAAACCGCCCATTGGGGCGGCCGCGCGCCGGTCGATGGCGGCAAGGTCGATGGTGTGAAAGTCGATGATTTCATCGACGCCACTGTCGCTGAGCTGGATGCGATGGACAATGTCACGCTCAGGAACCGGATGATGGGGGCAGGGGTCTATGACCACGGCTACATCCTTGGTTACGAGCGCCTGACCGATCACGCGCCCTTGCTCGATGGACCACGCCACCGCCTGTGGCGTATACGCGCTAAGCAGATTGTGACGGCGACTGGGGCCATCGAACGCCCGCTGTCCTTTGCTGGCAATGACATCCCCGGTGTGATGCTTGCCAGCGCTATGCGCGACTACGTTGAGAATTTCGGCGTTTCGGCTGGTGATCGCACCGTTGTTGTCACCAACAATGATGACGCCTATCGCACCGCGATTGCCTTGAAGGCGTCAGGCCTCGAAGTGCCGGTGATCCTCGATGCCCGCGCCGCCGGTGGTGGTGTTTTGGCGGAAGAGGCGAAAGCGGCAGGCATTCGCGTGGAAAGCGGCAAGGGTATCGCAAAGGTCAAAGGCGGCAAACGCGTGACTGGCGTGGCGATCTGTGTCCAAGCGGGCGAGGGCGCTGTGCTGGAGGAGATCGCCTGCGATGCGGTCGCCATGTCCGGCGGCTGGTCCCCGGTGGTGCACCTTTGGTCCCACTGCGGCGGCAAGCTGATCTGGGATGAGACGCAGGCGCATTTCCGCCCCGATCCGGACCGCGCGCCAACCAGCCATGATGGCACACCATTTGTCTCCACAGCAGGCACCGCAAGTGGTCCGCTTAAGCTGGATGATGTTCTGGTCGATGGTCTCAAAGCAGGTGAAGCCGCGGCAGAGGCGGCAGGCTTCACTGTGACCGAGACTGCAGCGCCCAAAGGCGAGGTGCATGACGAAGCGCCGCTGGTCCCATGTTGGCTGATGCCGCAAGGCGCGGGGCCAAAATTGCGCATGAAAGCCTGGTTGGACTATCAGAACGATGTCAAAGTCTCTGACGTGCGCTTGGCGGCGCAAGAAGGCTATGAGAGTGTTGAACACACCAAGCGTTATACCACACTCGGCATGGCGACAGATCAAGGTAAGTTGAGCAATATCAACGGCTTGGCCGTGCTTTCTGATGCGCTGAATCAACCTATTCCGGCCACCGGCACCACCACTTTCCGTCCGCCGTACACGCCGATTTCGATGGGAGCGATTGCGGGTGAAGCGCGTGATGAGGTGTTCCAGCCACTGCGCCGCACGCCGATCCACGACTGGCACGAAGCCAATGGCGCGTTTTTTGAACCGGTGGGCCACTGGCGTCGCCCGTATTGCTTCCCAAGTGGCAGCGAGAGCCACGCTGAGGCGGTGAGCCGTGAAATCCGCCAAACCCGCGACAGTGTGGGTCTGCTGGATGCATCGACGCTTGGCAAGATCATCGTGAAGGGCCCGGATGCGGGCAAATTCCTGAACATGATGTACACCAACATGATGTCGACGTTGAAGGTCGGCAAATGCCGCTATGGCCTGATGTGCAACGAGAATGGCTTCCTGATGGACGACGGCGTTGTCGCCCGCATCGATGAGGACACGTTCCTGTGTCACACCACCACTGGCGGGGCGGAGCGTATCCACGGCTGGATGGAAGACTGGCTGCAGTGCGAATGGTGGGACTGGAAAGTCTACACCGCCAATGTCACCGAGCAATATGCGCAGATCGCCGTGGTTGGCCCGAATGCCCGAAAAGTGATTGAGAAACTTGGCGGGGAGATGGACGTTTCCAAAGAAGGTCTGGCCTTCATGGAGTGGAAAGACGGTAAGATCGGCGATTTCGACGCCCGTGCGTACCGCATTTCCTTCTCTGGCGAGCTGTCTTACGAAATCGCAGTGCCAGCGTCCCAAGGGCGTGCCTTCTGGGACGCGCTGCACGAGGCTGGCAAAGAGTTCAACATCATGCCTTACGGCACCGAGGCGCTGCACGTGATGCGGGCCGAAAAGGGCTTCATCATGATTGGCGATGAAACCGACGGCACCGTGATCCCCCAAGATCTCAACATGCAGTGGGCGATTTCCAAGAAGAAGGAAGACTTCTTGGGCAAGCGGGCGCAATTGCGTGACCACATGGCCTCTGAAGATCGCTGGAAACTGGCGGGCTTTGAAACTGAAGACGGCTCCGTCATTCCTGATGGCGCGTACATCGTGAACCACGGCACCAACGCCAACGGTCAACGCAATGTGCAGGGTCGGGTGACTTCAACCTATTACTCGCCGACATTGGACCGAGGCATTGCCATGGGTCTTATTCATGGCGGCATGAAACGATTGGACGATGTGGTCGAGTTCAACAAAGTGGACGGCAGCACGGTGAAGGCTAAGGTGGTTGATCCGGTGTTCTATGATAAAGACGGGGAGAAGCAGAATGTCTAAGGCTGTGAGCGCCCTGGATGGCGTAACGTTCGATGGCTTTGCCAAAGTAGAAGAGACCGGTCTGCGCGGCATGATCACGGTGCGCGGTGATCTGGCGTCCAAAGAGATGGCGGCGGCTGTGAAAGCCGCAACCGGCGCGGAGATGCCTGTGCAGCGGAAGATAACGTCCGGAGATAAGGGCGCGGTGGCGTGGATGTCTCCAGACGAGTTGCTGGTTGTGGTCGACTATGACGCGGCCAATGCGACCGTTGCCACACTTACGGATGCTCTAAAGGGCAGCCATGCGCTGGTGGCCAATGTGTCTGATGCCCGTGCGGTGTTCCGCTTGTCTGGGGACAGCAGACGCGACGTGCTCGCCAAGCTGGCCCCGGTAGACTTTTCCAAATACGCCTTTGGTGCCGGTGACATCCGTCGGTCCCGAATCGCGCAGGTGTCTGCGGCGGTGTGGGGAAATGACGACGGCAGTTTTGAAGTCATCTGCTTCCGCTCCGTTGCTCAGTATGTCTTTGATGTGCTGCAAGTCTCGGCGCAGCCGGGCGGAGAAGTAGGCTTTCATTAGGTCACTTCATTTAGCCGGTCTAGGTCGCAATATTTGTAGGTCTTTTGACTGTTTCTCAACTTGCCATGACACCTCCCGCATGTTGTGCTTCGAGGGCATGACCAAGTGACTTGGTCTGCTGACGCCGCATGTTTCGATATTTGAATATGTTAATACGCGTTTCTAATAATGAATTAGTTAGTGAGTTGGAGAATCTAGTATGTCTTCTGTTATTAAAAGAGCAGCTGTTTCGTTCGTGGTTTGTGTCGGGATGAGCAGCGCAGCCTTTGCGGGGTGGACCTCGTCCTCTGGAGGTAATGTACCTGAACAATCTGTTGTCGCAGGCAGCGAGTCTGACGGTGCCCCTCTGTTTGTTTGCCGTGCAAACTATAACGGCGGAGTGCATCCGGGAAAGGTTCGTAAAGCCTTCGGTGGATGCATATTGGTTGGGGAGGTGGTGAACACAAGGTCTCTCAGTATGAGGTATATACCTCAACCCTGAGTTATGGTTGGGTCTCAGCGTCTGGTGGCTCGATACCGGCAGGGGCTGTCATTGCCGATAAGGACTCCAACGGCGACCCATTGTTTGTCTGCAGAGCTAAATACAACGGAGGCACACACCCGGGCAAAATCAGAAACGCTTTTGGTGGCTATAATATTGGTTGGGGTGGCGAAGAACACAAAGTAATCAGCTATGAGGTACTGACCGAGTAGCCACCTAGGGTTATCCTCTGTAACGAAATTGCAGAAACACAGCGTGAGGTTGGTAAAGTCAGAGCTTAGCCCTTGACCTCACGCACCATTCGCCCACATGTGTCTGGCAAAGATAACTCGCGCAACAGAAGAGGATGCTGCAATGGCTTTTCAACTCCCTGATCTTCCTTACGCCCACGACGCTCTGGCCGACAAAGGCATGTCCGCAGAGACGCTGGAATTCCACCACGACCTGCACCACAACGCCTATGTGACAAACGGCAACGCCGCCATCGCCGGCACCGAGTGGGAAGGCAAAACGCTGGAAGAGATCATCGTTGGCACCTATGACGCCAACTCTGTTGCCCAAAACGGCATCTTCAACAACATCTCTCAGCTGTGGAACCACAACCAGTTCTGGGAAATGATGGGTCCAGGCGCCAACGCCATGCCAGGTGAGCTGGAAAAGGCGCTGGTTGAGTCTTTTGGCTCGGTTGATGAATTCAAAAAACAGTTCTCCGCCGCAGGCGCAGGTCAGTTTGGCTCCGGCTGGTGCTGGTTGGTGAAAAACGCAGACGGTTCCCTGGCTGTGACCAAGACCGAAAACGGCGTGAACCCACTTTGCTTCAATCAGACTACGCTTCTGGGCTGCGACGTGTGGGAGCACTCCTACTACATCGACTTCCGCAACAAGCGTCCGGTCTACCTGACCAACTTCCTGGACAATCTGGTGAACTGGGAAAACGTTGCCTCCCGGATGTAATCCGTGACACGACGTGGTTTTATCAAAGGCCTGCTGGGAGTGATCCTGGCAGGCTTTTTTGCGGCCACTTATGGGTTCTTCGTTGAACCTGCGCTGCGTTTGCGGGTGAAGAAGTGGCGCATCAAGCGGGATGATTGGACCGCACCACCGCTGAGAATTGCACTGCTGGCAGACCTGCATGCAGGGAAGCCGTTTCCAGATTTGGATCGGATGCGGAAAATTGTGACGCATACCAATGCGTTGGATGCGGATTTAGTTTTGTTGTTAGGAGATTACGCGGCAGGCCATGCCTTCACTTCAGAGAGTGTGGATATCGCCGATTTGGCACCCGTACTGGCAGAGTTGAAAGCCAAGCACGGTGTCTTTGCTATTCTGGGGAACCACGATTGGTGGGATGATCCAGAAGCTCAACGTCGACGTGCCGGACCAAACTATTTTGCGCAGACGTTGGTGGCAAACGGCATACCGGTATTGTCCAACGAAGCGCTAAAACTTGAAGGCGCTGGCGTTTGGCTGGCAGGTTTGGAAGACCAACTGGCCTTTCCGCGAAGAGGCGGTGGCTATGAGGGGCTAGACGATTTGACCGGCACGCTGTCTCAAATCAGTGCTACTGACGCTCCTGTCGTATTGATGGCGCATGAGCCTGACATTTTTGTGGATATGCCGGACCTTGTGTCTCTTATGGTCTCAGGTCATACGCACGGAGGTCAGGTTCGTCTTTTCGGATATTCTCCCAAGGTACCTTCGCGCTACGGCAATCGTTTTGCTTATGGTCATGTGCGTGAGAATGGGCGCGACCTTGTGGTTTCCGGTGGTATTGGATGTTCGATTTTGCCAGTGCGGTTTGGTGTTGATCCAGAGATCACAGTTGTTGAAATCTCGGCTTGAAGCTGGCCTTGCTTTACCTCTGACTATCCAACGGCTTGTTGCAGTCAGCGCTTCCCTCTGAGTGCGATCTCGGGTAGTTGATTAAATTACTCGGATTCATCTGCGCCTGTGGCTCGCGCGCTAAGAAAGGACGACACTCATGGCAAAACCGCAACCTCGGATTTTGGAGGTGCTCGGGACAGAGCAGGTCACACCAAACATGATGCGTGTGCGCTTTGGCGGCAGCGAACTCCACACCATTCCCGAAGGGTTTGAGGGGGGCTATATCAAGTTGATCTTTGTGGATGCACCACGTGCTCATCCTGACCGTCCGGTGATGCGCACCTATTCCATTCGCTCCCACGACGCTGAAAAAGGTGAGATGGCGGTAGATTTTGCCTTGCACGGTGACACAGGGGGGCTAGCGACGGATTGGGCGCTGAATGCCAAGGCTGAGGACCAGCTGCTCGTTGGCGGGCCAGGTTCCGTAAAAATGGTGGATCCAGAGGCGGATTGGGTTTTGCTGGCAGGAGACATGACCGCGATCCCGGCGTTGATGTGCAACATCGAGCGGCTGCCAGCAACGGCCAGAGGTTATGTCGTGATTGAGATCACCTCAGAAGTCGACAAGCAAGATTTGAACCTACCAGAAGGCATCCAGGTGCATTGGGTTGTCACGTCTGCGCCGGAAAAGCTGGAAGGCAAGCTTGTTGCCCAAATCAAGGCACTGCCGTGGCTTGAAGGCCGTGTCAGCGTCTGGACGGCCTGCGAGTTTGACAGCATGCGCGCGCTGCGTAGCTATTACCGCAACGATCGCGGCGTGGGCCGCGACCAGATATATCTCTCAAGCTATTGGCGGGCAGGGCGCACCGAAGATCAGCACAAATCCGACAAGCAAGCTGATAGCAAGGCGGTCGCCTGACGCTACACGAGAGCTGTGTCGAGCATCTTCTCCAGCTCGACAACATCCTCGGCGACGTGGATAAAGCTTTTCAGACTGTCTTCGGCAAACCCCTGTGCGATCACGTGGTCCACCAATCCAACCAATGGGTCCCAGAAGCCGTTCACGTTCAGCACCACAACCGGCTTTTCATGCAGGCCAAGCTGGCGCCAAGTCAGAACTTCAAAAAACTCATCCAGAGAACCCGCGCCGCCAGGTAGAACAACAATCGCGTCACTGTTCATAAACATGACCTTTTTGCGCTCATGCATGTTTTCGGTCACGATGAAGTTGGTCAGATCGCGTTTCCCCACTTCCCATTCCAGCAAATGGGTCGGGATCACACCAAAGGTGTCTGCGCCTGCCGCCTGCGCTGCATTGGCCACGGCGCCCATCAAACCCACATCGCCCGCGCCGTAGACCAGACGCCAGTTTTTGTCGCCAAAGCGGGCGCCAAAGGCCTCGGCGGCCTCTTTATAGGCTGCATCGCCGCCAAAACGTGAACCACAAAAGACACAGATCGAGCGAGTGGTCATGAAATTCTCCAATATGTTCAAAGCTCTTTTGACCAGCAATATCTCGGTTGCTAGGGTCTCTCAACCAAGATGACGGCCGACTTCGGGGGATATTCGGCGATGAGTGACAAAGCATCAATTTTCAGCAGCAATGTGACCTGGGTGGCGGGTATTGTGGTTGCGATGGGCGTATCTGTCTA
>Ga0189290_100264_pt1 | contig 17295 bp, 8 predicted proteins | sample UW140minimetaG_FD_130318 | JGI IMG/M metagenome (GOLD analysis project Ga0189290, IMG submission 130318) | Marine microbial communities from the Costa Rica Dome - UW140 mini metaG | ecosystem: Environmental > Aquatic > Marine > Oceanic > Photic zone | place: Costa Rica: the Eastern Pacific...
AAAATAGAAACCACCATTGTCGAGGCTGAGGGCATGTGCCCGAGATGTCGCGAAACGGAGACCGCCGTATGAGGTTGGTGACGATTAATGGCCTGTCTATACAACACGGTACCCACCAGGCCTTGGCCAACGTGGCACTGAGCATCGACAAGGGCGAGATTGTCACCATTGTTGGCCCCAACGGCAGCGGGAAGTCGACGTTACTGCGTTGTATCATCGGGGCGTTGAAACCGGATAGCGGCACCATTCTGAAGGCCGCCGGCATGCGGATTGGCTATGTGCCGCAGAAACTCGCAATTGATGCGACCATGCCGCTCACGGCAGCGCGGTTTTTATCTTTGCCCAGGCGGCGTAGCACGGCGGATATTCAAACGGCACTGCAACAGGTTGGGGCCGATGGCTTGCAGGATCGCCCGATGGCTGGCCTGTCTGGCGGGCAGTTTCAACGGGTATTGCTGGCGCGCGCTTTGATGGACAAACCGGACCTGCTCATTCTGGATGAACCGACCACCGGCCTGGATCAGCCTGGATCTGCGGATCTTTATCGGCAAATTGAGCAGGTGCGCCAGGACACCGGTGCGGCCGTTTTGATGGTGAGCCATGAACTGCATGTGGTGATGAGCGCGTCGGACCGTGTGGTCTGTCTCAATGGCCACGTGTGCTGCCACGGCACGCCAGAGATTGTTGCCTCAGCCCCGGAATATCGCGCGCTGTTTGGCACGGGCACTCATGGCGCATTGGCGCTCTACCGCCACGAACATGACCATCACCATCACCACGATCATGACGACAGCCGTGATTGCGGGCACGATCACGGATCCCATTGATATGTTTGACGACTTTCTGATCCGCGCCCTGTTTGCCGGCGTGGGCGTGGCCTTGGCAGCAGCTCCTTTGGGTTGCTTTGTCGTGTGGCGGCGCATGGCTTATTTTGGCGACGCCACAGCACATGCGGCGATCCTTGGCGTGGCACTGTCTTTGGGGTTCGGGGTGTCGATCTTTGTGGGCGCGATGGGCGTGGCTTTGGCGATGGCGTTGACCGTGTCCAACCTGTCAGAACGGGGCTATGGCGTGGACACGATTTTGGGGGTTTTGGCGCATTCAGCGCTGGCGTTTGGCCTTGTGGCCGTGTCTTTTTTGCGGGGTGTGCGGCTTGATCTGAACTCGTATTTGTTTGGCGATATTCTTGCGGTCAGCAAGGTTGATCTGCTGGTGATCTGGGTCGGCGCTGCGATTGTGATCGGGCTGATGGCCTGGCGGTGGCAGGCGCTTCTGACGTCTACCGTCAACCGTGGACTGGCCTATGCCAGCGGGATCAATCCCAAGCGAGAACAACAGCTTATGACCCTCGGCCTCGCCATTGTGGTGGCCGTCGCAATTAAGGTTGTGGGCGCGTTGTTGATTGTGGCCATGCTGATCATTCCGGCGGCGGCGGCCCGCGCGGTGGCGCGCTCGCCAGAAGCGATGGCCTTTGGCGCAGCGGGCATTGGGGCGCTGGCGGCAGTGGGCGGATTGGGCATGTCTTACCAGATGGACACGCCCGCCGGACCGTCGATTGTCTGCGCGGCTGCGGTCCTGTTTCTGGCCTTCAATCTGGTAGCGTGGATGGCGACAAAAGCCGCCCGTTAACCTGCCAAAAGCCACGTCGGTATTGCGTCGGTATCACGGCTGTTTCGCGGAGGTCCAAATTTTTGCGCGCTCCGCGCTGTTAACCTTTTGGCACATGCCGAAAAAACGGATCACTTAACGCTGCCTAAAATCGAGGATTTCAACGCGTTAAGCGATGCGTGACGCTTCAGGTATTCGGCATGCTGCCTTAATCAGTCAACGCGGCGTGCACTAAGGCTTTGAGCTGTGGCCGGGTCGGATAAGAGCTCGACGGCGAGAGCTGCGTGAAGAACACCACCGACAGCTCTTCCACCGGATCGATCCAGAAGAACGTCGAGGCCATGCCGCCCCAACTGAAGTCGCCGACACTGCCGGGACAACGGGCGCGGGCCGGATCAAGCACGACCGCGCCACCCAAACCAAAGCCCATGCCGTCCATTGGCTGTTCGGCAAAGCTCATCGGCCCCATAGAGGCGATGTCGCCGGGCAGGTGGTTGGAGGTCATGAAGCGCACGGTGCGCGGCGACAGCAGACGCACATCGCCCAGCGCGCCGCCCCGGCGCAGCATTTCGGCAAAGCGCAGGTAGTCGTCCATCGTACCGACAAGCCCACCACCGCCGGAGTGCATGGAGGCATTGAGGAAAGGCGAGCCGTCGGTTGTGTCCACAAGACGCAGGGTATCCGCGCCGATCTTCGCCTGATTGAGCGCCATCGCGTCGCCTTCAAGCGGCGTATACAAATCTGCAAATCGTTCCTCGGTGCCGGGGATCACCGAAAACCCTGTTTCGGACATACCCAGAGGATTGAGGATTTCGCTTTCTACAAATTCGGCGAGACTTTGGCCAGTGATGGCCTCGATCACACGGCCCAGAATATCGATGCTCACGGAATACTCCCAGCGCGTGCCCGGTTGAAACGCCAAAGGCAGTGCTGCAACCTGATCCGCCATATCGGCCAGCGGGCCTTGGTTCGCTTTGAACATCAGGTCGTGCTTGTCCATTTCCGCCGCCAGCAAGCCGGGGTTAAACGGGTAGCTCAGACCACTGGTGTGGGTCGCGAGCTGATGCAGGGTTGGGGTGGCGCAGGGTTCCACCTGATCCATGGTCGAGGCGCCGGGCACCAGCGCGTGACAGTCTTTGAACGCCGGAATGAAATTGGACACCGGCGCATCCAGATGCACCAGGCCACGCTCCACCAGCATCATCAGCGCAACCGTCGTGACCGGTTTAGTCATCGAATACATCCGCGCCACGGTGTCCCGTTCAAAAGGCGCTCCGGAGGCGATGCTGCGCAATCCGGTGGCGTGGTCAAACACCACGTCGCCATCGCGTGCAATCAAAGCCCCGCAACCGGCGTATTTGCGGTCAGCGACAAGTTGATCCATCCAGCCCGACAGCTGCGCCAAGCGGTTGGTGTCAAACCCCCGGTCCTGCGGTAGAGCTGTGCCGATCATGGATACCTCCCAAACTGCCTTATCTTTAACCCAGAGTGCCTTTTTGGCATATCTCCGGACAAGGTGGTAAGACTACGTAGTTTTTCGAAACCCATAACCCTAGTTCCAGGTTCACGACCAACGCCCTTTGAACAACCCGTGGAATGGCCCATATTGATCCCAACAACAGGCGAGGAGGACGCGGCGCGTGTTCACAAAGACCTTTAAACAGAGACTTGGGGCAGCTTTTGCGGCGGTCTCCCTTATGGTGACGGCGCAGACTGCCACCGCTCAGGACACTGCCCAGCCCCCAGAGCCCCCTGCCCCGCAGACGGTCTATGTGTTTGGCAACAGTCTGGTGCATCATCTGACCGACAGCGATGAAACCACGGTGCCACATTGGTTGAGCCAAATGGCAGTGGCGGCGGACACGAATTTGAAACTGGACGGCCAATGGGGCTTTCTGCGTGACTTTGCCAAGAGCGAGACACCCAGCGCCGGGTGGCGGTTTAAGAACGTGGCGCGTGGCTGGACGCGGGACTACCGCAACTTTGCTGATGTGGACTGGGACACCATTGTGATCACCCCGGCCAACTTCATTCAGTATCAGAACGCCGACAAAGCCTTTCATGGCGACAACCCCGACAACGCCTCGCCGCTGTCAGCCACTTTGGACGTGATCGACAATATGCAGAGTGCCGTGGGCCCGGTGCGGATTGCGATCTATGAAGGCTGGGCCGATATGGGCAGTCAGGTCAAAAAGTTCCCGCCCAGTGCGCGGCAGATGCGCAAGTATCAGCGGTTCAACAGTGGCGATTACCACGATTGGTTTGAGGACTATGTTGATGCCCTGAGCGACGCCCGGCCAGATGCGGAGATTGACCTGATCCCTGTAGCCAGCACCTTAGCAGAGCTGATTGAGGGGGGCGTGTTGGATGGGCTGGATGCCGAGGTGTTTTACACCGACGATGCGCCGCACGGCACGCCGACGACCTATTTCCTTGCCGCCGCAATCACTTATGTGAGCCTCTATGAGGCGGAATTGCCTTTGGAGCTTGATATTCCCGACACCATCCATGCGGATGTGCGCACCTATTGGGAAGCGGTACGCGATGAAATCCACCGACTGGTTCTAAAACCAATGAAACAAGCGGCGGCCCGGGAGGTGCCGTCCGGTGCGCCCTTTCGTACGCCGGATGGTGACGCGCCGCAGTTAGCCGGGCTTGGGCTGGCTGATCCAGCGCTGGCCATGGGGCTAAGCGGGATCAGCGATTGGTCCACGCAGCAACCGTTTATCAATGTGATGAAAACCGCGCGTCCCTGGGTGGGGCATTTGCCCGGCCAATGGGGCGGCGTGCGTTTTGAAGAGCTTGATGCGCGCGGCTTACTGGACGCGGAAGGCTGGATCTGGGGCGTGCCCGAAGACATCGAGTCGGTGGAGGCGCTGATCCTGACCGACCTGCCGGAGGAGGCCAGCGCTCTGGCCGGGCGCTACCGGGTGACGTGGCAAGGTGCCGGGGAGATTGAACTCACCGGACGGGCGCGGGTGACATCAAAAGCGCCGGGGGAAATCTGGTTTGACTTCACGCCGGGCGAGGGGCCGGTGGGGATCAAGATCCGCCAGCCGGACCCGGATATGACAGGCGATTATGTACGCGACATTCAGGTGATGGCGCAGTCATACATAATGCTCGCAGAGGCCGGGGCGGTGTTCAATCCGGCTTGGCTCAACGTGGTCGATGACCTGCGCATGGTGCGCTTTATGGATTGGATGAAGACCAACGGCTCCACGCAGTCCAGCTGGGAGGGGCGGCCCCTCACGAGTGACTTCACCTATGGCTGGCGCGGAGTGCCGGTGGAGGTGATGGTGCGGTTGGCCAATGAGATTGGCGCGGACCCGTGGTTCACCATGCCGCATCTGGCGGATGAGGATTATTTGACCAACTTTGCCAGCTATGTGCGCGATCATTTGGACGCCGAGCTCAATACCCATGTCGAATCCTCCAACGAGATGTGGAACTGGGGCTTTGAACAGGCGCAATGGGCCTTGAAAGAAGGCGAGGCGCGTTGGGGCAAAGGCCAAGACGTACAGATGCAGTTTGCCGGGATGCGGGCGGCGGAGATGGCGCGCATTTGGGGCGAAGTCTACGACGAGGCCGCTGAGGGGCGGCTGACACGGGTGATTGCGACACACACCGGCTGGCCCGGATTTGAAGAGGGGCTGTTGCAAGCGCCGTTATGGCAGGCGGAGGGCAATCCCGCGCCGGTGAGCTTGTTTGAGGCCTACGGTGTGACCGGGTATTTTGGCGTGACGTTGGGGTTGGAAGATGAGGGTGCGCAGGTGTTGCGCGGCTGGCTGGCGGATGCGCGCAAAAAGGCGGAAACTGCGGGCGCGGCAGAAGGGCTGCAACGGGCGGCGCTGACGGCATATGTGGACGTGCACGCGCATGATGGCGTTGCGGCGCAGGCGGCAGAGTGGCTGCGCAAGGGTGAGTTGACTGAACTTACCGGGAAGCTGTTGCCATATCACCGCGATGTGGCCCGCAAGAATGGTCTGAAGCTGGTGATGTATGAGGGCGGCAATCACGCAGTGGGCGTGGGGATCGAAGCGAATGACGAGGCGCTAACGGCGTTCTTTATGGAATTCAGCACAAGCGCCGAGATGGGCGAAATGTATGAAGAGCTGCTAGCCGCGTGGCGCAGTTTGGGGGGGCAGAGCTTCAATGCCTTTACCGATGTGGGCAAGCCAAGCAAATGGGGCAGCTGGGGGCATCTGCGGTATTTGGGGGACAAAACACCCCGGCATGATGTGCTGATGGATTATAACCTCACAGGGCCACATTGGAGTTCGAACCGCGCGGAAAATGTCTTCTTACACGGCGGGATTTACCTTGGCGGCGACACATCCGATCGACTTGAAGGCACTGGCAAACGGGATGTGCTTTTGGGCATGGGCGGCAATGATGTGCTGGTTGCGCGGGGACCGGGGGATCTGCTGCATGGCGGGCCGGGCACGGATCGAGCAATTTTGCCCGGACCACAGAGCGATTACGAGTTCAGCCGCGAGGGCGCGCAGGTGCGGGCCGTGGCGACGGGGCGGAATTATCTGTTGACCGAGATGGAGGCTGTGGCCTTTGAAGAGGCGCCCGCACTGGTACTGCCGCTGAGCGGGCTTTTGTGACACAGGGTTGATGTGAAAGGGAAAATCCCCCTGCCCCGACTTGCGCCGATCTGATAGGTTGCGCCAAACGTGACGTCAGAGGCGAGACATTTCCGTGCTGAGCATTCTCATTCCGGCCAACAATGAGGCCGCCCATATCGGCCCTTGTTTAGAGGCGGTTTTGGCCTCTGACGGGCCGGAAGTGGCGCAGATTGTGGTGGCGGCCAATGGCTGTAAAGATGACACGGTACAGATTGCCGAAAGCTTCGGCACAGCAACTGAGGGCAAAGGCTGGAGCCTCACGGTTCTAGACCTGCCCGCTGTGGGCAAAATGGGCGCGTTGAACGCTGCTGACGCGGCCGCCAACTTTGGCAACCGCGCCTATCTGGATGCCGATGTTCTGGTGGACCCTGCCTTGATAGGACAGATCGCCGAGGCGCTGAACACAGACGCCCCAAGATATGCCAGCGGTAAATTGCGGCTCTCACGCGCAAAGACTTGGGCCACGCGGGCCTATACCCGCACCTACAGCAAGGTGCCCTTCATCACCCACGGTGTGCCGGGGGCCGGATTGTTTGCGGTGAACGCCACCGGTCGCGCGCGTTGGAAAGAGTTCCCCGGCATCATTTCGGACGACACCTTTGTGCGGTTAAACTTCGCGCCAGAGGAGCGCATAGGCACCGCAGCGGGTTACGATTGGCCATTGGTTGAGGGATTCGCCGCGCTGGTCAAAGTCCGTCGCCGGCAGAACGCGGGCGTTGACGAAATTAGGGCACGGTTTCCGGAACTGCTGCAAAACGACGACAAATTCACGCTCAGCCTGGGCACAAAACTAACCATGATGCTGCGCGATCCATTGGGGTTTACAGTCTATGCGGCGGTCTCGATGGTGGTGAAACTTTCGCCGCAGAAATCCAGCTCTTGGGAGCGCGGCAGATGAGCCGCCTCAGGAACCTTACACAGGGCAATTCGCTGGCCGCCCGCGCCATTCGCAGTGGCGGCTGGACGATCTTGGGTTATGGCGGGTCACAAGCGCTGCGGCTGGCCTCCAACTTGATCCTCACACGCCTGCTTTTCCCAGAGGCGTTTGGCCTCATGAGTCTTGTGTGGGTTTTCTTGCAAGGGCTGTCCAACTTGTCGGACATGGGCGTGACCCAGTCGATCCTGCAAAGCAAACGCGGCGAGCATTGCGCCTTCCTCGACACCGCCTGGACCATACAGGTGCTACGCGGGGTGTTCCTGCTGATTCTGACATGGGCTTTGGCCGTTCCAGCGGCGGCGTTTTATGACGCGCCAGAGCTGGCCGAAATTCTGCCAGTGGTCGGCCTGACCCTGCTGATCATGGGGCTGTTCCCCACCAAAAAGGACAGCGCCAACCGGCACCTAGCGTTGGGGCGGATCACTTTGATTGATCTATCTGCACAGGTGATTGGATTGGTGGTCGGCGTGGCGATTGCCTGGGCCACGGGATCGGTTTGGGCCTTGGTGGCCAACGCGGTGACCACAACGGTCATGCAGTTGATTTTTTACTATATTTTCCTACCGGGCGCGATCAACAAACCGCGCTGGAACAAGCCTGCCGCCGGGGAGTTGATCCACTTTGGCAAGTGGATTTTCCTGTCCACAGCCGCCGGCTTCCTGCTGTCACAAGGTGACAAAATTGTGCTGGGCAAACACCTCAGCCTCGGCGCGCTTGGGGTCTATAACATCGGCTACTTCCTGGCGTCCTTCCCGCTGCTTCTGGGCGGGATGCTGATGCGGCGGATCATGATCCCGATTTACCGCGAAAAGCCCCCTAGCGAGAGCGCCGACAACCGCGCCAAACTGCACAAGATGCGCATGCTTTTGAGCGGTGGGTTGATGGGGCTTCTGACGCTGTTTGCCCTGATCGGCGTCTGGCTGGTCGCCGCGCTTTATGACCCGCGTTACGCGCTGGCAGGCGGCGTGGTGGTGCTTCTGGCGGTGATGCAAATTCCGCAAGTGATTGCCCTGACCTACGATCAGGCGGCTTTGGCCGCCGGGGACAGTCGCGGGTTTTTCATGCTTGCGGCCATACGGGCCACGTTGATGATGGGCGGGTTGATACTTGGGGCCAGCCAATACGGCCTCACCGGTGCCTTGTTGGGCCAAGGCCTGGTGATGGTTCTGGCCTATCCTGCGGTGGTCTGGCTGGCGCGGGCGCATGATGCCTGGGACGCGTGGCATGATGCGGTGTTCTGGACCGTTGGCATCGGTATCGGTGGCCTCGCCTTTTGGCTACATCAGAGCGCGATTGTTAAGCTTTCTGCCCTCAATTTGCCCTGATTTCACCTTCCTACTGGACCGATGGCGTTTTATCCTTAGGTCAACGGAAAGAGTCCCCACAACAGAAATGGGACCAACTAAGGCGTAATGGAATAGCAGGTGGACGTGGTGACCAGCCCAACCGACCAACCGGTCGCAGAAACGGATATTGCCATTGTAGGTATGGCCGCTCACCTGCCCGGCGCGGGAGGGATTGATCAGTATTGGCACAACTTGCGCAACGGCATCCGCTCCATCCGCAAGCTGAGCGAAGACGAGCTTCTGGCCAATGGCGAAAGCCGGGCGAAGTTGGCACATCGCAACTACGTGCCCGCCGCGGCCACGGTTGACGGCTTTGCCGATTTTGACGCCGAGTTTTTTGGCCTGTCTCCAAAAGAAGCCGCGATCATGGATCCGCAGCACCGCCAGTTTCTGGAGGTGAGCTGGGAAGCCTTGGAAAATGCGGGCCACATGCCGGAGCATTTTGGCGGGTCGATTGGCGTGTTTGGTGGCTGCGGCATGGGCAGCTATTTCTATTTCAACATCTGTTCCAACCGTGACCTGGTGGACAGCACTGGCATGTTCCTGTTGCGTCATACGGGCAACGATAAGGACTTTTTGACCACACGCTTGAGCCACATTTTGGATTTGAACGGGCCAAGCCTTGGGGTGCAGACGGCGTGTTCCACCTCGCTGGTGGCGGTGCATTATGCGGCGCAGTCGATCCTGAATGGCGAATGTGACATGGCGCTGGCCGGGGGCGTGACCCTCGAGCTGCCGCACGGGCGCGGCTATGTGTTTGAGGATGGTGAGATCCTGTCGCCAGATGGCGAATGCCATGCGTTTGACCACCGCGCGCAGGGAACTGTGTTTGGCTCCGGTGCAGGTGTGGTTGTGCTGCGGCGGTTGGAGGATGCGATTGCTGAAGGCGATCACATCTGGGCCGTCATCAAAGGGTCAGCGGTCAACAATGATGGCAGCGACAAAGCTGGGTATTTGGCACCTTCGGTGGGTGGACAGGCGGCGGCCATCGCGGACGCTATGGCAATTGCTGATGTACCTGCGGACTCGGTGGATTACATCGAATGCCACGGCACCGGCACCTATCTGGGCGACCCGATTGAAGTCGCGGCGCTGACGGAAGCGTTTCGCGAGACCACGGAAGAGACCGGGTTTTGTCGCATCGGCTCGGTGAAAACCAACATTGGGCATTTGGATACAGCGGCGGGTGCCGCAAGCCTGATCAAGACGTCTTTGGCGCTGCACCACAAAGAGATGCCGCCAAGCCTTGGGTTTGAGAAGCCCAATCCGGCGATTGATTTTGAGAGCAGCCCGTTTGCGGTAAACGCGTCCTTGCGCGGCTGGGAGAGCCACAAAGGCCCGCGTCGTGCCGGCGTGAACAGCCTTGGCGTGGGCGGCACCAATGCGCATGTGGTGGTTGAAGAGGCGCCTGCGCGGGCGGAGAGCCCAGAGAGCGACTGGCCGTTTCAACTGATCGCGGTGTCTGGCCGCTCAACCAAGGCGCTGGACGCCAATGCGGCCAATCTGGCCGCGCACATGCGGGCCAACCCGGAGCAGCCGCTGGCCGATGTGGCGCATACGTTGCTGAACGGGCGACGGGCCTTTGAGAAGCGGCGCGTGGTTGTGGCCGAAAGCCATAAACAGGCGGCAGCGTATCTGGAAAGCGGCAATCTGCGGCGGGTGTTCACCCATACGGCGGAGGCGGAGGCACCCGAGGTCGTCTTCATGTTCCCCGGTGGTGGGGCGCAATATGTCGGCATGGGGTGTGACCTCTTTGAAACCGAGCCGGTGTTCGAAGAATGGATGGAGCGCGGCTTCGCGCACCTGGCGGGCAAAGGCGGCGAAGAATTGCGCGCGCTTTGGCTGGCCGAAGGGGATGCGGTTGCCCAGGCCGAAGAGCGACTGAAACAACCAAGCCTGCAATTGCCGCTGATCATGATGGTGGAATACGCGCTGGCGCAGCTTTGGATGAGTTGGGGCGTGACACCGGCCGCGCTGGTCGGCCACTCCATGGGGGAAAACACCGCGGCCTGTCTCGCCGGTGTGATGTCTTTTGAGGATTGTCTGGGGCTGGTGCAGTTGCGTGGGCAGCTGTTTGACACGGTGCCGGCGGGCGGGATGTTGTCCATTCCGCTGCCGTTGGCGGAAGTAGAGCCCCACCTGAGTGACGAGATTGATATCGCGTCAGTAAATGCCCCCGCGCTGACCGTTGTGTCCGGGCCGGATGCGGCGCTGGATGATTTGTCGACCAAGCTGGCGGCGCAGGAGATTGAAACGCAGCGGGTGCCCATCAACATCGCGGCGCATTCACGTATGTTGGAGCCGATCCTTGGCCGGTTTGGCGACTATCTGCGTACAATTCAGCTTCACACACCGCGTGTGCCGATCATTTCGAACCGCACAGGCGCCACATTGCTGGACAGCGAAGCCACCGATCCCGACTACTGGGTGGGCCACCTGCGCAACACCGTGTTCTTTGCCGACGACATCACCACCCTCGCGCAGGAAAACGGGCGGGTGTATCTTGAAGTGGGTCCCGGCAAGGCGCTGTCGTCGCTGGTGAAAATGCACGGTCAGGTGAAAGCCGACAAGGTGCTGTCTTCGCTGCGCCATCCCGAAGATGACATTAGCGATGATGCCTATTTCCTCACCGTATTGGGCCAATTGTGGGCCTGCGGTGTGGCTGTGGACTTTGACCAATATTGGGGAGATCTGTCGCGTCAAAAGGTGGTGGTGCCATCTTATGCTTTCCAACGCAGCCGCTACTTCATCGAACCGGGCCAGGGTCAGATTGAAGCGCAAGACGAGTTGCTGATGCGGCTCGAAGACAATGCCGATTGGAGTTATGCGCCGGCGTGGACACCTCGCCTAGCCGAATGTGAGATCGACATAGACAGCGAGTTAAGCGACGCAGAAAAGCACAGCTGGCTGATCTTCACCGACCAAGGCGGAACCGGCGCCGCGCTGGCCAAACGGTTGCGCGATGCGGGGCAGGATGTGGTCACCGTGACCACCGGCGACGCCTTTTCCGAGACCGGACCAAACAGCTACGCGCTGGCGCCGGAGCGGGGGCGCGATGGCTATGACGCGTTGATCCACAACCTGATGAGCAAGGGCCGCGTGCCTGATCGTGTTGTGCATATGTGGCTACTGACCGAAGATGAAAGCTACCGTCCGGGATCAAGTTTTTTCCATCGCAATCAGGAACACGGGCTGATGAGCCTGTTTTTCCTCGCCCAGGCGGTGAGCGACGAAAACCTGCCGACACCATTGCACATTACTGCTGTGAGTTCCGGCGCAGTGCAAGTGCGCAAAGAGGTGCTGCCCTATCCGGAAAAATCCACCGTGTTGGGCGCGGTACAAGTGATCGGGCGTGAGTTGCCCGGCACAACTTGCGCGCTGTTGGATGTGGAAGCGCCAACTACGAAAGCGCGCGGCGGGTTGGTCACCAAACTGCTCGAAGACATTCTGGCCACCCCACGCGGACAGATCGCAGCTTGGCGCGGTGAGAAACGCTTTGAGCGCAGCTATCGCAAGGTGGCAATGGACGGCGCGGAGATACCGGTTTTCAAAGACGGCTGCACCTATCTGATCACCGGTGGCTTTGGCGGCATTGGGCTGACATTGGCGGAGCGCATGATCAAAGAGGCCAGCGCCAATGTGGTGCTTTTGGCCCGAGACGGATTGCCTGCACGCGAGAGCTGGGCCGACTACCTGCGCGGCCATGCACCACATGATCGCGTGGCGCAGCGCATTCGCGCGGTGGAGCGGCTGGAAAGCCTAGGTGGCAAAGTGCTGCCACTGGCGGCAGACGTGTGCAACGTTGACGAGATGGCGGAGGCCGTAGAGGCGGCGCGCGAGGCTTTTGGCGACATCAACGGTGTGATCCACGCGGCGGGCGTGATTGACGACGGTCCGCTACTGGCCAAAACCTCGGCGGGCATCGACGATGTGCTGGCCCCAAAGCTGCACGGCACACAAGTGCTGGAGCAATTGTTCCCGGATGGCAGCCTCGATTGGCTGGTGCTGTTTGCGTCATCGTCAACCGCCACTGCACCTGCGGGGCAGATCGATTATGTCGCCGCCAACGCCTATTTGAACGCCTATGCGCAGTCGCGTCAGACCGACAAAACCCGCGTGCGGGCCATCAACTGGGGCCTTTGGGCCGAGGTTGGCATGGCCGCCGAAGCGGTTGCGGCACGGCAAGGCCACGTGGTCGACGCACCGACCGAGGCAATTGACAATCCCTTACTGCAAGGCGCGGGATTCGATGCGCAGGGCAACCGGATTTTCACCGCCGCCCTCTCTGCCAAAGACTGGATTTTGGACGAGCATCGCACGTTGGATGGCGATGCGGTGATGCCCGGCACCGGGTATATTGCGCTCGCGTATGAGGCCTTGAAGGCGCAGGGCGAGACCGCCCCGTTTGCGTTGCATGACCTGCTGTTTCTGCGTCCGATGCGCGTGAATGACAGCGGCACGGAGATGCGATTGCGCCTGATCCGCTCGGATGAAGGCTACCGGTTTGAGGTGCAAACGGCCGTAAGCTTTGATGGCCGTCGCGGCTGGCAAACCCATGCAGAGGCGCGGCTGGCGCCAGTGCGCACCGGTGCCCCAGCCGCGTTGGACCTGAATGCGCTCAAGGCAGACTGCCCCGTGCAGCAAAACGGCTTTGGTGCGGCGTTGAGCGCGCCGCAAGAAGCGCACATGCGGTTTGGGCCGCGTTGGAAAGTGCTGCGCGAAACCGCGCTGGGCGCCCAAAAGGGCCTCGCGCGGCTGAGTTTGGACGCGCAATTTGACGGCGATGAGTTGCAGTTGCACCCGGGTCTTTTGGACATCGCCACTGGCTGGGCCATGGATCTGATCCCCGGCTATGCGCAGGGCCATTTGTGGGTGCCTGTGGGCTATGACCATCTGGTTCGCCATGGGGCATTGCCAGCTGAAGTGATGAGCCAAGTGACTTTGGTAGAGGGCAGCAGCGACGCAGGTTCGGCGCGGTTTGACGTCGTGTTATCGGATGCCAATGGTGCCGTAAGCATTGAGGTCAAAGGTCTGTCTTTGCGACAGGTTGAAACCGCTGCGGGCTTTGCCAAGGCGCAACCGTTGAGCAAGGCGGAAGTCACCTTTGACGAGGACGCACTGGCGCAAGCCCCGCTGTCCGCCGCCGAAGAACGGCTGGCGCACAATCTGTCCCAAGGCATTCCGCCGGAGATGGGGGCCGATCTGCTTGAGGCAGCGCTGCGCGGGGACCGGTCGCAAGTGGTGATCTCTTCGCTTGATCTGGCCGCGCTGATTGCGCAGGCCGAGGCGGGCGCGGAAGAAGACAACGGGCCAAGCCAGAGCTTTGAACGGCCGGAGCTGGAAACCGATTTTGTCGCGCCGGAAACCGATATTCAGCGCACTTTGGCCGGCTTTTGGCAGGATCTTCTGGGCGTAGAGCAGGTTGGTATCCGCGACAGCTTCTTTGACCTCGGCGGGCACAGCCTGATCGCGGTGCGCCTGTTCGCGATGGTCAAAAAGGCCTGGGCGATTGAATTCCCGATTTCGGTGCTGTTTGAGGCGCCTACCATTGAAACCTGCGCCGCGATGATTGCGGAGCGGGTGGGTGACACGGCGCTGGGGGGCGAGGCGACTGGGGACACTCCTGCGGAAGCAGAGGCGCGCCCACAAAGCCGGTTCACCCATCTGGTGCCGATGCATCAGGGCGAAGGCGGGCATCGTACGCCATTCTTCCTTGTGGCGGGCATGTTTGGCAACGTGTTGAACCTGCGCCATCTGGCGCATTTGATTGGCGCGGATCGGCCATTCTATGGCCTACAGGCACGCGGCCTGTTTGGCGATGCCGCGCCGCATGATGATCTGGTGGAGACCGCTACGGACTACATCGCGGAGATGAAGCAGGTACAACCCGAAGGGCCGTACCTTTTGGGTGGTTTCTCTGGTGGCGGCATCACCGCCTATGAGATTGCGCGTCAGCTGGAAGCGCTAGGCGACGAGGTCGCGCTGGTGGCGATGCTCGACACGCCCCTGCCAGTGCGCCGTCCGCTGTCCCGTCAGGACCGGATGCGCATCCAGATGCAGGAGTTGAAATCCAAAGGCGCGGCCTATCCGCTGATCTGGGCCAAAAACCGGATTGCTTGGGAAATCGAAAAGCGGCGTCCCAGTGAGGAAACTGAGGCTGAGGCGCAAGGGCAGCAGTTCCACGATGCCGAGATCGAGGCGGCCTTCCTGCGGGCTGTGGCGCAGTATCCGATGCACCCGTGGGCCGGCAATCTGGTGCTGTTCCGTCCACCACTGGTCGGCAAATGGGACATGGGCGACGGGCGTCTGGTGGACGCGGATCGGGCCTATGTGTTCCACGACAACGACTGGCAACAATGGGTGCCGGATGTGCAGGTGTTTGAAGTGCCGGGTGATCACGACAGCATGGTGCTGGAACCCAATGTGCGGGTGCTGGCAACCCGCATGAAAAAGGTGATCGCGGCGGCAGAAAAAGACCTGCCCAAACGCGCGGCGCGGAGGGCAGCGGAATGAGTGGTCCTTCCCTTTTGACCGTGATCCTGAATTGGCGCACGCAGGAGATGACCCTTAAAGCGGCCGAGGCGGCGGCGCGGGAAATGGTCGAGATCGACGGCCAGATCGTGATAGTCGACAACGACAGCGGTGATGGCTCGTTTGAAGTCATGACGGCGGGCATTGCTAAAGCGGACTGGGCGAAAGGCCGTGTGGAAGTGGTGCAGTCAGGCCGTAACGGCGGCTTTGGCGCAGGCAACAATTTTGGCATCCGCCATGGCTTGGCGCAGCGTGATTTTGATTTTGTCTACATCCTGAACTCTGACGCCTTTCCGGATGCGGGCAGCATCACCGCGCTGCTGGAGCATATGGACCAAATGCCAACCTGCGGCTTTGCCGGCAGCTACATTCATGGCGAAGACAGCGAACCGCATTTGACCGCTTTTCGCTTCCACTCCGTTGGCGGCGAGCTGGAAGGCGCCGCGCGGGTGGGCGTGATCAGCCGCGCATTGCACACACACATCGTGCCCTTGCCCATCCCTGCAGAAACCACGCGGGTGGATTGGCTGGCGGGCGCGTCCATGCTCATGCGGCGTGAGGTACTGGAGCAGATTGGCCTCTTTGACGAGACCTTCTTTCTCTACTTTGAGGAAACCGACCTCTGCCTGCGTGCTCAACGCGCGGGGTGGCACACGGATTATTTGCGCTCAAGCTCTGTGACCCACATCGGATCGGTCTCAACCGGCATGAAGACCTGGCAGCGTATGCCGCAATACTGGTTTGACAGCCGCCTGCATTACTTCCGCAAAAACCACGGCGGGGCCTATGCCTTTGCCGCCACTTTTGCGCATGTCACTGGGGCCTGCCTGTGGAAACTGCGCCGTGTGATTGGCGGCAAGCCCAAGCGGGACCCGGATCATTTCCTGCGTGATCTGATCACCCACTACATCACATCTCTCTTCACTCGGACGCAGCGCGAACCGTCCAAAATCCCCACTTTGTCTGTTCGCAAGGAGGCCTCCTCATGAGCCTTGATAGTTTCACCAACGCGGCGCCAATGTCCGCTGTAATGATTGGCAACGAAAGCCTGCTGATCCAATGCGCGACGTTGTGGTTGGACACCGGAAACACGCTGATCGCTGTGGTGACACGCGCGCCGGAAATCCGCGACTGGGCCACCGAAGCTGGCTTGCGGGTGATTGCGTCGGACAGTGATCTTGCCGCCGAACTGCTGGGGGAGCGGTTTGACTGGCTGTTGAGTGTCGCCAATCTGGACATGTTGTCAGACACCGTGCTGAAGCTGCCCGCCAAAGGTGCGGTGAACTTCCACGACGGGCCATTGCCACGCTATGCGGGTTTGAATGCACCGGTCTGGGCGCGTATGGCGCAGGAGCCGCGCCACGGCATCACTTGGCACAAGATGGAAGTGGGCGCGGACACCGGCGAGATTGTCGCTCAGCGCATGTTTGACATTGGGCAGGCCGACACCGCGCTGACGTTGAACACCAAGTGTTATGCTGCCGCGATCGAAAGTTTCCCGGACGTGATGCGTGCCTTGGGCGAAGACCTCGCCAACACCCGCGCGCAGGACATGAGCCAACGCAGCTACTTTGGTCGCGCCAAACGTCCAGAGGCCGCCGGGCGGATTGATTTCCGCCGCGATGCGCAAGACGTGGTGGCGCTGGTGCGTGCGCTGGACCATGGCGATTACTTCAACCCACTGTTTACCCCCAAAATGGTTGCCGCTGGACGGGTGCTGCTGGTGACATCTGCCGAAGTCGCCGAAAGCGCGGGTCGGGGTGAGCCCGGCGCGGTGCTATCCGTGGATGAGACCAGTGTGACCGTGGCCTGTGGCCGGGGCGCGATTGTGCTGAGCGGATTGACAGATGGGGCCGGTCAGGAAGAGACCGCCAGCCATGTGATCCGCGCGGGTGAGCGCCTGCCGCTGTTGGACAAATCCGCCAGCGACGCGCTGACCGCCACCATGACCCCGATTGCCAAAGCTGAGCCGTTCTGGCGTGCGCGCTTGGCAGAATTTGTGCCCGCCACCCTGCCGCTTATCCGAGGCGCGGGCGATCTGGCGGATATGCGGCAGTTGCCGCTTTCTCTTTCTGAGACTCCCTCCAAGAGTATCCTGACCGCGGTCGCCATTTGGGCGCTGCGGTCAGGCCTTCCGGAGGTCTGTGATGTGGCCTATCGGGGTGGGGAACATCCGCAAGCCGCGGGGCTGATTTCCCCATGGGTGCCTCTGCGTGTGGGGGCCGAACTGTTGCATGAC
>Ga0189290_100265_pt1 | contig 16915 bp, 11 predicted proteins | sample UW140minimetaG_FD_130318 | JGI IMG/M metagenome (GOLD analysis project Ga0189290, IMG submission 130318) | Marine microbial communities from the Costa Rica Dome - UW140 mini metaG | ecosystem: Environmental > Aquatic > Marine > Oceanic > Photic zone | place: Costa Rica: the Eastern Pacific...
GCTGGAGCTGATGGTGCTGTTGGACCTGAAGGACCACAAGGACCTAAAGGTGATCAAGGGCCACAAGGATTTCAAGGAGAACAAGGTATAGCCGGTGTACAAGGACCTGAAGGACCTGCTGGACCTGATGGTGCTGTTGGACCTGAAGGACCACAAGGACCTAAAGGTGATCAAGGACCACAAGGATTTCAAGGAGAACAAGGTATCGCTGGTGTACAAGGACCTGAAGGACCTGCTGGAGCTAATGGTAAAGGTATTGCTTCGACAGTTGATAATAACGATGGGACTTTTACCATTACTTATACAGATGCAACAACATTTACATCATCTGATTTAACTGGACCTGTCGGAGCAACTGGTGCTGATGGACCTCAAGGCCCTCAAGGTATTCAAGGTGTTGGTATTTCTAACTCTTCAGATAATGGTGATGGTACACTTACCTTTAACTTCACAGATGGAACAAACTTTACTACTCCAAACCTTGTTGGACCTGAAGGACCACAAGGTGATCCAGCAACAAACATTATTACTAACCTTTTTCAAAATACTGTAAGCGGAGTTATTACTTATGTAAATGAAGAAACTGGATCTCAAACTGCTAATGTGGTTAGTAACGATAGTAATAATAGAATAACTGTTGGTTCTGATGGAGGAGCATATTTAGGCTTTAGATATTTTGATGCTTATGATGCAACTGGCTTTGCTCCTATAACTACAACATTTAGTACTATAGCGTTTAATACAACTAGGATAAATTTAAATGGTTTTACAATGACTAATGGTGTTATTACAATTCCTCAAAAAGGACTTTACGAAATCACTTACACAGTATCTTTTGATCATACTGCAAATATAAATTCTAGAGCTAATATTGAAACAGTTTTAGATTTAAATGGATCTACAGTTCCAGGAACAAGTTCTTATACATATCACAGAAGGAATTTTGGACAAGGTAGTACTACAAAAACAGTAATACTAGATTTAAGCGTTAATCAGACGATTTCTGTAAAATCAAGAATAACAAATAATAACAATAATGTTACCATTGAGACAATTGCTGAAGGTTCTAGTATAACTATAAAAAGATTACAATAACTTATAAAATTCAATTTTAACGAAAAGCCGAGTTAAGTTTTTAACTCGGCTTTTTTTAATATATTATGATTATTTATGTATTAACACTAATTTAAATGTAGTTTTATTTTACTATTAATATATTGAATATGAACCATAAAAATGATTAAGTAAGTCGTTTGCAAAAAATGATTAAAAAAAATTAAAAATAATTTGGTTCAATATATTTAAAAACACTAGATTTGCACCCGCAAACGGCGAGGTAGCTCAGTTGGTTAGAGCGTCGGATTCATAACCCGGAGGTCACGAGTTCAAATCTCGTTCTCGCTACAAAAAACAAAAGCACTGAATTTTTCAGTGCTTTTTTTATTTTACAATATTTTATTAATTCTATTGAATATTATTACAACCTCCCAATGAATTAATTTTAGTTTCCATTTGTTTCCATAAATTCATAGCTTCTAATTGACTCACAGTATAGTTTCGCTTAAAAATATCGAATACAGAACTGCTTGAATGACTTCTATTGGCAGCTTTATCTTCACAGTGTTTTTTAAGGATGTAATTAGGTAAAAATTCTAAAGCTAACTCTCTAACTTGCCTACCAACATTATTATCATGGTTTGATCCTGAACCAAACCAATTATTCCATGTGCTTTGGTTTATTAATAGTCTAGAAGCCGAAATATTATGTTCATCCTTAAATATCCTATTGTATGGATCGTCTCCATGTGTAAGATAACGTTGTATAGATACAAAATTTGGTAATGCATGGCCAGCTTTTATTTCTAGTTTAACTGGTATATTAAGTGTCCTTAGACACATTCTTAAAAACCCTGTTGCTCCCCAACAGCCTCCCGTAAGTTTCATTATACCTTGGTCTGGTCTACTTATTATTGGTGTACCATTTATTACACGTTCTATTGGTGGTAAACCTCTGTATTGCCATTGATCGTGTATATTATCTGAGTCCCACCCTCCAGAAAAGTGAATTAATCCTCTACACCAATCTATTAAGCGTGTTACTGTTTTCATATGAGTACTACCTATTAAATTATTAGATTGTAAAAACAGATATATTTTATATGGGTCTCCGGGGGAAACTACTCCTAAAGAGGACGGTATTGTATATGCATTAGCCCTACTACTCCATCGAAATAAATTTCGACTATCTAAAATTAACTTTCTTTCTTCTGTTTTTAAACTTTCAAGTGTCCAATTAACTCTTTTATCTGCATCAACAACTAAAGATTGGGCTATAAAAGCCAAATAGTAATTCCACGCTGTACTTCTACTCATATTGGTAGTAATTCTATCATTTCCTATGGGAACTGATGTTAGCTGTGGACTTTCTGATACTTCAGTATTTCTATTTTTTAATACTTTTTTATAATAATTAGATAGTTGTTGTTTTTCAGAAGATGACCAATTTCTATAGTTATGAATTCTACCATTCGGTAATTCAAAATTGATACATTTTCTTATATAAACACGATTATTTATCCAACCTTCTAAATTAAATAATGGTTCTAAATATCCTCCTTCTGCTTCTCCTACAGGTTCTACGTTCCAATTAGAAAATCTTCGTCTTTGATGATCGTAAGACAATGGCTTCTCATTACGTAACAGGTCAGTAATATATTTACTTTCTTTTATTGGTAAATTGGTAATAGTATCTGCTCCTCAGGATTCATAATATACGTTTATTGAAACTGTTCCATCTGTATTTTGAAATACCGCATATTTATTTATTTTTTTTCGTGCCATCTCTATTCATTTTCACCTACTGGTTCTGTATTTAAAGTAGACAATCTCTTTCTTGAATGATCATAAGACATTGGCTTTTCATTTCTTAATAAGTCAATTACATAAGTAGCTTCCTCTATTGAGAGATTACGAATTGTATCTGCTCCACCACCTTGATAATATACATTTATTGAAGATTCTCCTCCAACATTATAAAACACTGCATAATGCGTTACTCTTTTACGTGCCATAATTTTGTTATTTTAAATAGTTTATACAAAACTGCAATAAAACAACTCGATATGTAAGCTGAAAAACACCTTTATACCAAGGAGTTAACCTTCCTTTTTTTATTAGGCTTTTCACTTTTATATAATTATGATTTAATAAAAACAGGTATTTATACCTAAAAAAGAAAAACAGTATTTACATATATTACCTCTAATTAATTAAAATCTAGCACAATGAAAACTAACATTATTTATTTCTTCTTATCTATAGCTTTTTTTTGGGCTGTAAAGAAGAAAAAAAAGAAATTCCAGACATAGAGGATAATATAATTTCAACTCTACTTTTTTATCTTTACCTGATGTACATATAGATAGTAGCATTGAAAACACTGAATTTGGAGGGCAAAATGATACTGGTAAGGCTCTTTGGGCTCGTACTAAAGCTAAGATTGAACAAGTTGTAAAAAATGACAAGCCAAAGTTTATGGTCTACCTTGGAGATTTGCCTCATCATGAAGATAGTATGCGTAGAACAAATGTTCAAGTTATGCTAGAGAATTTAGGTGTTCTAAATATTAATATTCCAATTTTATATCTTCCTGGAAATAACGACTCTTTAGATGGTGACTATCATTCTTTTACCGACACAAGTAGAGCAACTCCTTTTTCTACTGATAATAAAGAGCCTTGGCCTATATTACATAAAAGCTCATCTTCTACTACTGTTACTAATATTGATTATAACAAAGAATTTGGATTCTATTCTGCAGATGTTAATATAAATGGAAATACTTTAAAAATTATAGCTTTAAATACTGTTATTTTCACTACTAAAAGTTACGATTATAATAGCCATCAAGTTATTGTTAAAGGTAAAAGTAAAATGGTTGGTGATGATGGAAATTCTCAACAAGAAGCTACACAAATACAAATGAGATAGTTCGAAAATACTTTTAATAATATAAAAGTCTTCTGAACGTGTTATGCTAATGATGCATATTCCTCCAGGTAAAGATGGTTATAGTGGCGGATCTATGTGGAATGATAATTTATACTATATAGATACTAAAAAGGATACTTTAAACCTACAAAATGCCTTTTTAGATTTTATAGAACATAAGCAATCAAATATTACCAGTATATTAACCAGTCATACACATTTGGATGGCTTAAGGCGTTTATACAAATCGCATCATAATACAGAACAAGATAGCATGATTGGTTTATCTATTTCTACTCTAGGCATTACTATTGGTCATGGTAACAATCCTGCCTTTAAATTATTTACTTATAATAATACTAATTTTGATGTTTTAGATTTTAAAACTCATTTTGCTGTTCCAACAGAAATTTCAAAAAAAGCAATAGAAAAGGCTAAGAAAGAAGGTAGAAAAGTACCACCCAAACCCGATAGTCTATTCGTTTTTAGAGGAGATTCTTCTTATACTTTTAAAGAAAGCTATAAAGCAACAAATGCTCCTAATAATACAATTTACTCTACTATTTATAATATGGACAAAGATTCTATTATTAAATACATGAATAGTATTTATGGGGCAAAAAGTAACCAAGACGTTTATTTAAAACATGAAGATGCTTTAGATGTACACAAAGAGTAATTATTAGCTTACTCTATACGCTATTAAAAATTAACCAATAAAAAAGCGACACTATTAAATAGCGTCGCTTTTTTTGTTCCTCTTTTTTTCTTATAATTTAATAGAATCTACAACATTAGTATCGAACATGGTCCATACTTTAGTTAAATCTACATTTGTTTTTCTAGGTAATACTATAGCTATTGCATAATTTTCATTAACATGGCACATGGCTTTATATTGTCCGAAATGCTGAAATGTTGCTGTAAATGTAGTTCCTTCTTTTTTAATTTCTTCAATTTCAAGAAATACAAAATCTAACATCATTCCTGTTTTAATAATCTTTGCTAAGGCTTCTTTTGCACACCATAAAGCTGTAAATCCCGAAATATTATTGATCTCTAATGTTTTTAACAGACCTATTTCTTTTTGTGTTATCTGGCTTAGGATTGCTTTTTCTTTATCTATATTTATTTCTTCTATATCTATACCCATAGGGTGAGATTCTTTAAAAGCAATACTCATTCCTATAGAACCACAATGGGTTATACTTACTTGTATATTTTTAACTTTTAAACCTTTAACTATAGGGAACCCAAAAACTCCTGCTCCTATTTTTATAGATTCTAATGTTGCTTTCTTAGAGAGTTTACTAACTGCAAGTTTAGCAGAAAAGCGTCCCAATATATAATTTAATTTTCTTCGATCGTATTTTAATTTTTCATATTGTTTTCTTTCTGAATTATGAAATAAATGTAGTGCATCAGGAATTTTAATAAACTCCTTTTTTACTAGGGAAACAGATGCATTATAAGCTTTATTGGTTCTATCCATTTTAATGATAGACACTGAATGTTTCATAGTATTTTAAGCGATTACAATTCATTAAGTAAATTGCCTTATTTTATTTTGTTTCCGTTTCCACATAAAAAAATATGCTGTAGACAGTATGGTAAAAATGCTCCAATTAAGCCAATCACTTAGCCATACTGTTGTGATATCTGCCTGCCACCAAAATATGGATAAGTATGCATAAAGTAGATAACTTATTACACTTATTATTCCAATAATAAACACATACTTTGTTTCTCCTGTAGCTATAATAATATTGGTATTTATAGTACTAATAGAAAATAAGATAATAGATACGAGTAGTATTTTTAAAATAGGAATAGCTTCTTGTATTAAGGCTTGGTCTGTAGTATAAATATTAAGTAATAATTCTGGTATTAAAAAAATGAGTAGGCACAACATGCTACTAATACCTAAACTTACTTGATGAGATTTAATAATCGCTTTATATACATTATCGTAATCCTTACGACCTATCATATTACTTAAAATAGTATTAATAGCCCTTCCTAAACCAAATAATGGCAAGCATAAAAATAAATAAAGAGACCTAATTATTAATGAAACTCTTAACTCTGCACTTCCCATTTTCTCTATCATTATGAAAAAGATCCAATAAGCTAAAGTGTGAAAAAGGTTTTGTAATACTAATGGAATGGCTTTTTTTGTTACTTCTATTAAAAACGAAACATTTAATGTTTTAAAACGAAACAAATTATATGTTTTTATCATCTGTAATTTATACCCAAAATATATATAGGTTAAGCTACTAAAAAACAAAGCTATTACAGTTGCTAAACCTGAACCATAAACTCCTAATGCAGGACACCAATAGTTTCCAAAAATCAAAAGATAATCTAATATTAAATTTACAATTATATAAGTAACTACACCATATGTAATTATTTGTGTTTTACCTAATGCCGAAAAGAATGCTGAAAAAAAACTCACAGAAATAGTTATAGGCAATCCATATATAAGTACATCCAAATACTCAAAAGCATACCTAACAATTTCTGGGTCTTTAATCATTAAAGACAAGCTTTTAACTCTAATTATAGTAAAAATAATTATAATAAAAAGAAATAAGAATACTCCTAGAATAATTACATTATCTATAATATGACCAACCTCTTTATTCTTTTTTTCTCCTATTTTTTTTGCAATTAATCGCTGTACATAAGAAGAGAACCCTAATAAAATAAATGCAAAAAACATCCAAACCATAGCGCCTATTACAGTCCCATTTAATTCGTTTTCTCCTATTCTATTTACAAAAGCTGTATCTATAATTTGACCTACTCCTCCTACTAAATTTGCCAATATTAAAGGCAGCGCTATTTTTAAAATGCTTTGGTAATTGGCTTTGATTTCCATTTTATTTTTATTAATTAATATTTAAAATAGGTTGAGTAGTATTACCTATAAGCTGAAAACTCAACATTAAAATGCTTTAAGACAAATAACTACCCAACCAAATAAATTATAGGAAACCTCCGCTTTTCTTTTCGTTCTTTTGTCTTTTCTTTCTTTTTCTAGATTTCTTTTTCCCTTGTCCAAATCTGTATGACAATCCTAAATATACTGTTCTAGAATCCCATGTAAATTCTCCAATTTGCTTAAGAGGTCTTTCTCCATCAAAAGACCAATTTTGGGTTTTAAATATATCATTGAAATTAAGACTAAGTGTTCCTTTTCCTTCTGCAAAATTGTAACGCCCTCCTACATTTACAAATGAAAATTCTTGAACTTCAAATTGTAAGTTTTCATTTGGCCCTCTATACAATCCAAACAGTTGAAAAGTTAATTTTTTAGTAGCTTTAAAACTATTACTCATTCTAAAATTATAAAGCAAGTTATCTACTTCTAAAAAGGTATTCTCTACAATTCCTTTTTGAGTTTGAGAATATAAATCGAAACTAGTATTAAAACTCCACCAATTGGTTACTTTATAATTTGCCGATATCTCAAAACCAAAGGCTGTATTATCATCATAGTTATCGTATGATAAAATAATTTTAGTTGGATCCTCTGGATCATCAAATCCAATTCTATTTATTTCATCTTTTATAAATCTATAAAATACTCCTGCAGTTAAACTTCCTTTGCCTAATTTTCTTATATAATTAAATTCAAAAGAGTTTGTAAATTGAGGTAATAAACTCGGGTTACCTATAGAAGTAATTCTGGGTGTATTCCAACCTCTAATTGGGTTTACTTGTGTTACACTAGGCCTATCTACTCTCCTACTATAACTAATTTGGTAAGCATTTTTTTGACCTTCTTGATCTGGAGTATACTTTAAAAATGCTGATGGATATACTGTAAATATATTATCTGAGATAGTAGCTGGAACTGCTCCCACTTGGTTAAATCTCCCTTTAATATCATAACTTTCAACTCTTGCTCCTACTTGATAAGTCCAATTAGTTAATGTTTTACTATAGGTTCCATAAACAGAAAAAATATCACTATCGTAAGAAAAACTAGAGTTATCTAAATTAACATTTGTAGATTGATATGTATTGTCTGTTCTTCTTAACCATGCTTGAGATCCTAATTCTAATTTAGCTGATTCAGATAATGGATTTACATAATCTAAATTTAATATTACATTCTCTCTTTCATTGTCTATATCATCTATATAAGATTGAAAAGAACTATCTCCTCCAACAAATCGGAAATCGGAAATATCATCACCACTATAAGTATTAAAATCTGCTTCAAACTCTATAGTATGAGCATCTTTTGGAAATAAATGCTTATAATCAAAATTATATGTTGATGCATTATTTTCTTTATCATTAATAAGATCTTGTCTTAAATTAGGAATATCATTATTGTTATATATAATATCTGTATACCCAGTAGTCACACCTTCAAAAATATTTTGAGTTGTAAAAAAAGAAACTGTATTATTATCATCTATATAATAATCTAATCCAGCTTTAAACAAGTGTGAATTATTATCTGCTAATGTTCTCCATATTTGATCTGAGTTTTCTTCTGGTCTAAAAATTGTTCCATCTACTCTATTTTTACCTAGATTATTACCGTAATTCCCATATAGGTTAAATTTACCTGTCCTATAATTTAAATCTAATGAATTATTGAATCGTGTTTTAATACCAGATGTTATACCTAGATTTACTGCTCCATTAAACCCAATTCTAGCACTTTTATGTAGTACTATATTAATAAGCCCACTCATTCCTTCTGGGTTGTACTTAGCAGATGGGTTTGTAATTAATTCTATTTTTTTGATTGATGTTGATGGTATTTGTTTTAATAGCTGATCTGTACTAATATTGGTTGGTTTACCATCTACTAATACAACAACATTCTGGTTTCCTCTAAGTGAGAGGTTTCCATTTTGATCTAAATCTACAGAAGGCACATTTGCCATAATATCTGCTGCCGATGCTCCTGCTGTTGTTAAATCTTTACCTACATTAATTATTTTTCTATCAATTTTTTGTTCTATAGTAGAACGCTCTGCAACTATCGTTACTCCTTCTAACGCTTCAGCTTCTTCTGCTATGGCTATAGTTTTTAAATTTATAGATCTATTAGATTTAGTTAAAGATAATTCTGTTGTATATGTTTTATAACCTATAAATTGCACTTCAAAAACAATAGCTTGACCAGGTATATCTTTTACTTCAAAATTCCCTTTTTCATTAGTTATTCCTCCAGTAATGATACTATTATCTATTTTCTTTTTTATTACAATAGATGCATAGGGTATTGGCTCTTTCGTTGTCTCATCTATAATTTTTCCTTTTACACTTCCTGTAAATGAAGGTTTTACAGCTGTTTGTGCATTGGTACTTGTAAAGCCGAAAAATAAAAACAATAACAATATCGTTTTAAAACCCGATAGTATTGATGCTCCAAAACTAGTAGTATAGAACATATTATTTTGATTAAGCTTTGATTTTAGATACTTCAGCAGAACTCTATTATATGTATAATACTGTTTCCTAGTATGTTTCTTAGCATTCATTTATATATAATTTTATTTTATGAGAATTATGTAAACGTTTTATAGTTTATAAAAACTATTATTTGTTTTAATTAAAACATACTCAACCTAGGCCTAAACATTTGTAATATTTAGGAAAAATTACTTTGTAAAATAATTTGTCTATAAATTGAGTATGCTTATGTTTTCTTTATAGAGAATTAAGCCTTAGTCATTTCTAAGCTAATAGCTACTTCTACATCTCCTCCTAACGCTGCTGTAGGAAATTTAGACCCTATTTTATAATCTAACCTTGGTAAAGTTCCTGTAAATTCAAATACTCCTATTGTTTTTTTGAATCTTGGGTGAACAAAACTTCCTTTAAAAGTACCTGCAAATTCAAAAGGCTTAGTTATTCCGTTAATAGTTAAATCTCCTTTAACAGTATATTTTTTGTCTGATACCTTGTTAAAAGATGTATTTTTAAAAGTAATTTCTGGATGTGCTTCTGCATTAAAAAAATCTGCACTTCTTAAGTGTTTATCTCTGTCTTTTTGATTTGTATTTATGGAAGCTGTTTTAATTGTAATATCTGTACTAGCTCCATTAAAATCTTCACCTTTAGACTGAATTGCCCCAGAAAAATCATCGAAATTTCCTTTTACCGTAGCTATTTTAAAGTGAGATACTTTAAATGTAATACTAGAGTGCGATTTATCTATATCCCATTTTGTGTCTTGAGCAGTTACAGTCGAAACGAATGAAATAAGAAGTAATGTTAAAAAAATGTTCTTAAAAAATGTCATAATTGTTATTTTAAATTATTAGTGATTATTATTCAATGGGTAACACACCCTTAAATTCTATATTTATTTTAATGCAATAGCTATTATTTTTGCTGGTGAAATAACTGTTCCTCCAACAGCAAATGCGATATATTGTTTTCCGTCTATCATATATGTCATGGGAGCTCCTGTTACATTTAGTGGCAATTCTACTTCTGCTATTAGTTCTCCATTATCTTTATTAAAGACTTGCATTTTTGGTTCAAACTTAGTTATGGTAACTGGAGGAACTCCTTTTAATCGTTCTGAACCAACTAATGCTGGAACAAAATCGAAAAATCGTCCTTCTTGTCCTACAAACAATAGTGTTTTAGTTAATAATGGAGACCCTCTAAATTGCCAACCTAAACGTGGTAGATCCATATCTTTTAACATAGGATGGTTTCTTGGTCCATTCCCCATAGCAACTTGCCATTTATGATCTCCAGTATTAATATCTATAGCCGTAATACGTCCATATGGTGGTTTTAATAATGGTAAACCTTCAGGCCCTACAATTCTAAAATTGTCCCAATCATATTTTGCATCTGTTTTTTCTGGATCTGCTTTTACTACTTTAAAGAATACGGGATAAGTTATAGACGGAATGTACAGCATTCCTGTTTCTGGATCTACAGCAGCTCCATGCCAATTAGCTCCTCCTAATGCCCCTGGCAAATACATTAGACCTCTTTCTGTTGGAGGTGTAAATAATTCTCCTTTATCTACATTAGCTAAGCTTTCCCATGCGCGTTCTTTAAGTTCTGGAGTAAAATCTATAATATCTTCTTTAGTAATTCCTTGTCTTTCATAGGGAGCTGGTTTTGTAGGAAATGGCTGTGTTAAAGAAGTTCGCTCTCCTTCTACCTTAGATTGTGGGACAGGTCGCTCTTCTATTGGCCATATAGGCTCTCCAGTAACTCTATCGAAAACAAAAACGAAACCTTGCTTTGTTAATTGAGCTACTGCTTTCACCTTTTTTCCTTTTACAGTAACATCCATAAGATTTGGTGCTGATGCTAAATCATAATCCCAAACACCATGGTGTACTGCTTGAAAATGCCAAATGCGTTCTCCTGTTTTTATATTTAAACACACTAGACTTTCTGCAAATACATTATCTCCTGGCCTATCTCCTCCATACCAGTCATTTGTTGGTGTACTCACAGGAAGGTATACATAACCAAGTTCTTCATCTGCACTCATTCTAGTCCATACATTTGTATTTCCCATAATCTTAGCTGATCCATTTTCCCAAGTATTATATCCAAATTCTCCTTCATGAGGTATGGTATGAAATGTCCAAAGTTGTTTTCCTGTTTTTACATCGAAACCTCTAACATCTCCTGGTGGCTTCAAACTTTTGGGGCCTGCATCTGTAATTGAAGACCCTACAACGATAACACCATTAGCTATAATTGGAGGTGTTGGTACACTATAATCCCCTGGAGCAAATGTTCTACTTAAGCCTTTAGTAAGATCTACAATTCCTTTGTTTCCGAAAGTTTCTACTGGCTTTCCATCTTTTGCACTTACAGCTATTAGCCTACCATCTAATGTTCCAAAAACAATTCGTCCATCCTTTCCATCATCCCAATATGAAACGCCACGATGCATAAAACCTCCATGTGCAGGCTTTCCTTCTGCATTATATACTTCTGGATCATACTTCCATAATGTTTCTCCTGTTTTCCCATTTACTGCAGAAACAGTTCCTAGAGAAGAACTTATATATAAAACACCATCTATTGCTAATGGCGTTGTTTGATAAATAGAAATTGGATACCGTTTAGTTTTCATTAAAGCATTATCTGGAGATTCCCACTCCCAAACAATGCCTAAATCTTTTACATTATCTTTATTTATTTGATCTAAAGAGGAATATTTAGAATTATATTTATCTGCTGCATACGATGACCAATCTCTATTCTGTGCCATCACAAAGTTATTGAGACTAAATAGCATTACTGCTACAGAAAGTATAACATACTTTATTTTCATTTGAATTAATTTTTATGAATTAGTTTTAAAGCGAAGTCTATAAATCTACAATCTAAAGTAGCCCTACTCTTCAAACTAAATAATGACTACATTACCCTGTGCCTTATTTATAGAAACAAAGCACAGAGTTATATTTAAAATGTAATTATTGTAATCTGTAAATATTGTAATTTTCGTGAGTAGTATTTCCCGAAGTTAATTTAGACAAGTGTGATGTTAAAATATAAACTTCACCATCGTAAGCAATTGTTGCAGATGTAGGAAACTCTTCACTAGCAATTGAAAATGAAGAAACCGATTCGGCAGAAACCCATCCATCTGTAGATTCTAGAACACGAGCTCCAGCTGTTGGTCCAATTCCTGTTTCAACCATAACAATGCTTCCATCGTTTCTTAATTCTAAACCATCACTTCCAATATAATCTGGGATGTTTACATTAACAAAACTTGTTGGATCTGCTACTGGAACTTTAAATAACTCTCCTGAATCTGTTTTACCTACTATTAAGTTTCCATCTACATAAACAATGCCGTTAAGAGCTAATCCACCTCCACCTGGTACATTTTCGAAAGTATTTCCTCCATCTAAGAAAATAGAAGCTTCGTTTGCTTGATTTATTTTATAGATAACTGGGTTGTAAGAATCTGTTACATATATATTTCCGTTATTATCTATAGCAATATCATTTGCAAACACAAATGTATTTTCTGGATGCAATGTTGCTAAATCTACTCCTGCAACCTTATCTCCAGTTGTTAAGTTATAAATCCCTAAATATGCTACTTTTCCTAACCCTACACTATTAGCAGAAAAACCAAAATCTCCAGAAGCTACTAAAAGCCTATTGTTAGCATTATCTGCATAAATACCAGTTACTAATGCTAAATTAGAATCTGTTACAAAAGTAGTATACTCTCCAGTTTGTGGGTTTACCAAACCTACTTCACTCTTTGTTAAAGATCCTACTACAAATTGATTTCGTTTGGCATTAAAATCAAACTTTCCTGGGTAAAGCCCCTCAGAAGAAATAGTGATTAATTCTGGAATAGGTTGTGGCTCAGGTGTTGAATTGTCGTCGTCATTACTACAAGCTTGTAAAAAAACTAAAGCTATTAATACTAGAGCAATGTTTTTAAGTTTAAAAGTTTTCATAAAATTGAATTTGTTAATTGTTTTTGTTTATTTAGATTGAATTTGCTAGTTCTTTATTTATCTTAGATAGTCTGTTATAAAGTAATTCTCCTGTTTCATTCATAAGCTTTGCTCCAATTTCATCTACATGTCTATTACGCCATTTTTCTAAATGAGATCCTTTTACCCATTGATTAAAAGCTCCTAATGCTGGTCCTGTATGGATCTGGAAATCTACTTTATCATCTATGTTCCCTGCAAAAGCAGCACGGCTACTGTAGCCAAAATACCAGCGAAAAATTAAACTCATTTTATGCCTAGGACGCTCTTCTGCTTTAGCTATTTCCTCTATTTTATTTTTACTTTGGAAGTGCTTTTTTGTTTCCTCCCATATTTCAGGTATTGTTTTTTTGAAATAATTTTTTTCTAACTGCAATACTGTTTTCTCAGGAATATCTTCTAATGCGTTATATTGATTATACAATGCGTATAATTTATTTGCTCTTGCAGGAAATAAAACTCCCTTTTTTAAGACTTGTACTTTGGAGCCTATTTCAAACATATCTCCTGATGGTGCATACCCAGTATCTTGAACATTTATAACTTCTAACAAATCCTTTACAGCATCACTAGTTTTTGCTTCTACAGTGCATTGATTTATTGAGCCTGTTAACACAAAATCTGCTCCCATTACAAAAGCACTTGCAGCAGATTCTGGTGTACCAATACCTCCAGCCAGACCAACTCTAATTTGCTTTTGGTATTTGTATTTTTGCTGAATTTCTTCTCGTAAACGCTGAATGGATGGTAATAATACTGTAGCTACACCTCCATCTGTATGTCCTCCAGAATCTGCTTCTACACATATATCATAACTTACTGGAAGTGTTTGTGATATACTTGCTTGTGCTTGAGTGATTTTTCCTTTTTCTAGTAATTTATAAACTAATTTTTCTGGTACAGGTTTCATAAATGCTTCTGCTACTTCAGGTCTAGAAATTTTAGCCAGTATCTTGTGTTTATTTACTATACTACCATCTCCTATTTTTTCTAATCCAGAAATATGAAAATGTGCTAAAGCTTCTGTTATTTGCATAAATGCCGAAGCTTCTATGTTTCTCACACCTTTTTTAAGATATAAATCGATTGTTTGGCTTTCAAAATCTGGATTGTTTAAATTATGCAACAGATTCATTCCATAAGTTTCATTAGTTTTTAATTTGGATTGTATAACATCTATTTCTTCAGAAATTTGATTTAAAGTCAAACCGCCAGTACCAAGAAAAGACAGCATTTTGGCTTTTGCCATACGAGTTACAAGCTCTTGAGATGCAGTTCCTCTGTACATAGACCCAGCTACATAGCTGTAAGAAATATTATAATCGTTTCTAAAATCTACACTTCCTAATTTAGCTCCTAGTTTTTCTACTATTTCTTCGTTTATAGTTGTCTTATCAATAGTTGTTTGGGTGCTTTCTATTTCTATTAGCTCTTCTTCAATAATAGGTTTACATGTTTCTCTTATTTCTGTAACCATTTTTGTTAGTACTCCTCTGCCATTCTCTTGATATTCATCAACATTCTTTCCCATTAAATACTGGATAGTCTCGCTCCATTTTACTGACCCTGAAATTTGTTGACTTAACAATTTTGCTATTTCAGAGTTCTTATAAGGCCTTGCCGTTACATTTGATATAACTGGTATTTTTAACGCTTCAAAATGAAACTCTTTTAAAAATGCTGAAAACTCTTTAGCAGCTGGTTCCATATAACGAGAATGAAATGGTGCACTTACTTGTAAAGGAATAATTCTAATTCCTTGAGTAGAAAAGTTTTTAACTACATTTTTAATGCTATCTATTGGCCCAGATATTACTGTTTGTGTTGGAGTATTATAATTAGCTATATCCAAATCTGCATACTCAGGAATGTTCATTTTCTCTTTTAATGCTTCAATATCTATCCCTAAAACTGCAGCCATACTTCCTCCTGATGCAGCAGCCATTAATTGCCCTCTTTTCTGAACCATTTTTAAGCCTGATTCAAAACTAAATGCCCCTGCCGCTAATAATGCATTGTACTCCCCCAAACTATGTCCTATTGCATAATCTGATGTTACATTTAACTCCTTGTATCTAAAATAATTTACAGCGTATAAAGCTGGTTGAGTATATTGTGTTTTTACTAATACCTTATTGGGGTCTTGCACACAAAGTTCTTCTAAATCATATTGTAAAATATCTGAAGCTAACTGTGTTTCTGCTTTATATTTTGAAAACAGTGTTTTGCCCATTCCCTTGTATTGTGAGCCTTGCCCAGGGAACATTGTAACTTTTTTCATCTGTATATATGTTATTACTTATGAGGAATGAAACTTTCTACAACTAACAAATAAGAAGTACTCCTATCTTTAATTGTAATAGTTATAATAAATTATGTATTGTTAATCTGCTAAGTTATTTTTCCATTTCTCTATAAATGGTTTTTTAACTACTTCGAAATGATTCCCTGAAGATTCTATAATTTGCAATGTGCTAAAATATGGAGACCAATCTTGAGATATTTGAGAATCTTTATTTTTTATTTGTTTTGCTTTGACTAGTTTAACATCTGTATTAAAGCTCCCTTCTAATTTATAAGATATACTCACTGCATTATAGCACATTTTATATAACTTAATAAAAAAAGCTTTTTCAAGTTTAGCTCCTTTAGCTTTTAGTATATCATAAATAAAACTCTCCCTATCTTTCTTAGCCTTATTAATTACCTTTTCAACTAATTCTAATGTTTCTTTTTTAGGGGCTTTAATATTCAACATAGCAACTATTGTGCTTATAAGAATATGGACTTTCTCTTTTATTTTTATTGACTTTTTGGGAATAAAACTATCTAAAAGAACAACTTCTTTTATGATTATTGATTCTTCTAACAATTGTTTTATCATTTCAAAAGCAACAACTCCACCATAACTATGTGCTACCAAACGAATATTTTTAGAGGCTACATTTTTTATAATTCTAATATTATGAGCTGCCATATTCTCTACAGTAGTATAGGCCTCTTCTCCTTCTAATAAACCATACATTTGAATACCATAAACATTACCTTCTTTTCTAGAAAAAGACTCTGCTAATTCGTAATAACCATCTACTACTCCAGGCATACCAGGGATTATATATGTATCTACAGTATCTACTTTTATCTTTTCTGAAATATTAAAGTTTATTATATGTTTAGAATCTAGTTCTGTATCTATAGCTTCTAACAAAACAGCTTGTTTGCTGATTGTTAAATTATTAATCAAATCAATTAATTCTATTTTTTTATTTTTAAATAGATTATTTATTCCATGAACTAATTGAACCGTTAGCAGCGAGTGTCCTCCTAATTCGAAAAAGTTATCATGTTTACCGATTACCTCTAAGTCTAGTTCTAATAGTTTTGACCATAATTCTGATAACTGTTGTTCTATTTCTGTTTCTGGGGCTACATAC
>Ga0189290_100266_pt1 | contig 16883 bp, 19 predicted proteins | sample UW140minimetaG_FD_130318 | JGI IMG/M metagenome (GOLD analysis project Ga0189290, IMG submission 130318) | Marine microbial communities from the Costa Rica Dome - UW140 mini metaG | ecosystem: Environmental > Aquatic > Marine > Oceanic > Photic zone | place: Costa Rica: the Eastern Pacific...
CAGTTATATCTCAATGAATTTATTTACAAGCTTAATCGTAGATACTTCGGAGAAAAACTATTCGATAGACTCATTATTGCTAGCATTACTGGATTATGATTAAAAACGGATATTCAAATTTTTATTAGTATTTAATGAAGCTGTAAAACTTATTATTGTTGTTATTAAAAGTAAATATTTCATTTTTTTATTATTATCGTTATATATTATATCGTTTTATGGACAACCATTTTCTGTATAAGGGTGTCTAATCCCATAGGTTCCATCACTATCAAACTCATTTGTCATTCCTCCTAGATTTTGGACTAAATTTATAGTGTTTTCCATGAAATTTTTCCATGTTTCGTCTCCTGCTCCTTTAAAAAGGATATCTTCGATACCAAACTCAAAATCAAAATACTCATTAGCAGTCAAGTCTAAAATACCTCCCAATCTATCAGCAGCACGGATATAAAATGAATACCCTCCACTTCCATTAGGCTCTATACCAAACTGTCGTACTCCTGCAACAAAATGTCCTTGATGGTCGTAACTTGTAACTGTAGCAAAAACCCAATACATTTCTTCTGCATTATATTCAACACAATACACTGTAGATGTATCTAAAAAAGTATGAAAATCCATAGCTGCTCCTACAGGATTATTTGAATTCCATGTCTCCCCATCTTCAACAGAATAAGGCTCAAACTTAACTCTATTTAAAAATCCTGCATCACCCCCAGTCATTAAATTATTTAGATTTAATCTAATTTGATTAAAAAGCTGAAAAGGTGTATGTCCATCAGGTAATTCTTCAATTTTAATAGAGTATTTATCTTGATTAACATCTCCCCAGCCATCATCAATAGTTTCTAGAATAAACGAATCGACCATTTCATTAGATTGCACCATATCGTTAGACTGTTGTCTAGCCTCTAACATCGAAACTACTTCTGGAGCAACCTCATAATTAATTAGATCGCTATTTGCGCAAAAGTCACTTAAAACTAACAAGTCTTAGATAGGTTCTTGTTAGGTTGTCTTTCATCTTTTATAAAAACTTATTGTATAGAGAGACCTTTATAATCTTTATTTATGGTTTACCTCGTCTGGTTACTTATTGATTAATCTGTGTAAATATAAGACAAAATAACTATTAACTTTTAAATATGTAAAGAGTACAGGAAAAAATCACTTTACAACAAAATCAAAATACTGGTTACGGTAAGGTTCTTCACGAAGTGTAAAATGCCACCATTCTTGTAGATAGTTTCTAAAGCCACTATTTTTCATTACTTTTTGTAACAGGCTTCTGTTTTTTCGTTGCACTCTATTTAAACTACTATTTTTTATCCAAGATTCGCTTCCAAAAAAGTCGTAAGGAGACCCCATATCTAACTCTTTTCCTGTTTCCATATCTACAATTGTAATATCTACAGTACTTCCGCTACTATGCCTAGATTTAGAGGCTATATATCCTGCTTTAAATAAATTCTTTTTTTTCACCTTTGGGTAAAAAACCGCTTTCATTACTGTATCATTTACATCTTTAGCCCAACGTACAAAATGGTTTACTGCGCGTTGTGGCCTATACGAATCGTATATTTTAAGAGATAGATTTTGCTTATTTAATTCTGCTTGTGCTTTCTTTAAACTATTAACTGCGTCTACAGTTAATATGGCTTTATTTTCTTCATATCCATCTATAACCTTACCTACAAAATTATAATCGGTACAATAGCGTAGCTCTACTTCTATATTAGGTATAATGTCTTTTACATATACAAATCCTTTTGGTAATTGGGCAAAACAGAAGCTTACTATAAATGTTAGCAAAAAGGTTAATTTAAATCGCATGGTTTTAATGTTTATACGCTAATTTAGAGAAATAAAATTTTAGTTACGGTGTTTCTCTAACATCTTTATATTTATAGCCTATGTTTCCTTCAGAAGAAATACAACTTAATTTACCAGATGCAGATATAAGCTATTACCCCAATTTCATTAATAATGTTGAGGCTAGTTTTTATTATCAAAAGCTTTTAAAAACTATTCCTTGGCAACAAGATGACATTACTATTTTTGGCAAAACTTATGCTCAACCAAGATTAACAGCACTGTTTGCAAACAATAACAAACCTTATAGGTACTCCAATATTACAATGTATCCCCACCTTTTTAATAATCATTTATTAGCAATTAAGCATAAAATAGAAACCAAACATAATATTAATTTCACCACATGTTTGGCTAATTTATATAGAGATGGCCAAGATAGTAATGGCTGGCATACAGATAACGAAAAAGAATTAGGAGAACACCCTACAATAGCTTCTATTTCCTTAGGAGCGCCTCGCTACTTTCACTTAAAACACAGAACAGATAAAACGCTTCGAAAAAAAATAGTATTAGGTCATGGTAGCCTACTATTAATGAAAGGTAAAACACAAGAACATTGGTTACATCAAATAGCAAAAACTAGAAAACTAATTGAGCCGAGAATTAATTTAACATTTAGAATTATAAAATAGACTATTACTTTGGGCTTATAATAGTAAAAAGAATGGCACCTATAAAACCTAAAAAGCTGAGGTCCCTCAACCTCAGCTTTCAGTTATTTGCAAAATATGTATATTGTTAGATTTAGTATTGCTATATCAACAAATAGCGATGCAAATATTAATTAATTAATCCATTGAACTAAAAGTATGTATTTAGTACAAACCAAAAATAAAATTATAATTCTTACAAGCCGTTAAAACGTGTTAATATTCGATGAAATACACATAATTTTAACAAAAAGCGATTAATTTTAACAAATAATCGACGAAACACACCTTTTATTAAGAATTAATTTTTCAAATTTCATCCAATAAATAAGTGTAAATTTGCGTTATACATATTATAATTGGCATTTATTTTGTATATCAATCGTAATAAAACCTTTAAAAATGAAATTAAAACTGTCTTTTCTTTTTATTGTAATGAGCACTTTCCTATTTGCTCAAGACAAAACATATAATAGTCAAGATCTAGCTATTAACAAATTAATAGATGGCACATTATTAACTCCTAATGATACAAAAAAACCAAATTTAGTTATTATTATAGCTGGTTCTGGCCCAACGGATAGAGATGGTAATCAAAATTTTTTAAAAAGTAACAACTTAAAAAAATTAGCTCAAGGGCTTACTGCTCAAAACATAGCTACATTTAGGTACGATAAACGTATTGTAAAACAAATACGTCGTGGTAATGTAGATTCGTCTATTTTATTTGATGATTTTGTTACGGATGCTATTTCTGTAATTGACTATTTTAAGGCAACTAAACGCTATAATGCTATATATGTAGCAGGACATAGCCAAGGTAGCCTTGTAGGCTTACTTGCTGCTAAAGACAGAGCTAACGGCTTTATATCTCTTGCAGGCGCTGGACAATCTATAGATAATGTTATTATAGAACAAGTAGCCAAAACGGCTCCTATGTTTACTAAGGATGCAAAAAGAGTTTTCGCTATTTTAAAAGAAGGAAAAACAACTAATGATTACCCACAGGCTTTGGGTTCTATTTTTAGTAAAGATGTACAGCCTTTTATTGCTAATTGGATGTCTTATAATCCTAAAAAAGAAATAAAAAAGCTAGACATGCCAATCCTTATTATTAATGGCACTAAAGATTTGCAGGTTTCTGAGGATGAAGCAAAGTTATTACACGAGGCTGTACCTAAATCTACATTAGCCATTATAGAAAAAATGAATCATATTTTAGTTTCCATTGAAGGCGATAGTCTAGAGAACTCTAAATCTTATAATGAAGCTTTTAGGAAATTATCTCCAAAGCTATTGGAAACCATAGTTAATTTTGTAAATAAAAACTAGTAAGACGGTTTATTATCTATAAAAATTCATTTCATCCAAATACTGCCATACATTTTCGGGAAGTAATGGTTTTATATTTTTCCCATCTTTTATAGCTTTACGAATCATAGTTGAAGATATTTCCATAATAGGCGCTTCTACTCTATGTATTTTTTTGTGATCGTTAAACCTAGTTTCTATAACACCTTCAGAGAGTCTAGGGTATACATAAATATTATGATATTCTAGAATTAGCTCATAGTTTTTCCATTTATGAAACCCTTTTAAATTATCCTCCCCCATAATTAACGAAAACTCATAATTAGGGTATTTCTCTTTTAAATAGGTTAAGGTATTTATAGTGTAATTAGGTTGTGGCAAATTAAACTCTATATCACTAGGTTTTAATTTTAAATAATCTTTAGTTGCCAAATAGACCATTTCCAAACGCTGGAAATTATCTAATAAAGTGCTTTTCTTTTTAAAAGGGTTATGCGGTGTAACAACGAACCATACTTGATCCAAATCGCTATTTTCTACCATTTGGTTAGCGATAACCATATGTCCTATATGTATTGGATTAAAAGAGCCAAAATAGAGTCCTACCTTCATTTTATTTTTCTTTTAAAAAATCACCTACAATGGTTTCTGCTTCTTTTAACGCTTTTTCTAAATCATCATTAACAATAATAACATCAAATGATCTTGCTGTAGCTAACTCAGCAGGTGCTTTTGCTACACGCATGCTAATCTTTTCTTCTGTTTCTTCTCCTCTATTTTTTAATCGTCTTATTAATTCGTTTAAATCTGGCGGCTTAACAAAAACAGCTAAGGTTTTTTCTGGAAATTTATCTTTAATACGAAGCCCTCCAGAAACATCTATATCAAAAATAACATGTTTCCCTAATGCCCAAAGTCGTTCTACTTCGCTCTTTAGCGTCCCATAAAAATTATCTCTATAAACTTCCTCCCATTCTAAAAACTCGTCGGCTTTAATTTTATTTTTAAACTCCTGAAACGATAAAAAATAGTAATCCTTACCATCTACTTCTTGCCCTCTAGGCTCTCTAGAAGCTGCAGAAATAGAAAACGCTAAATTAAGCTCTTCTTGCTTTAATAAATGTTTTACTAATGTTGTTTTCCCTGAACCCGATGGCGCAGAAAATACTATAAGTTTTCCGTTGTTTTTATTTGTTTTATTTAACACTGGGTTCTCTTAGTTTTAATTTTTATTAGAAACTTAATTATTAAAGCACGTTTAAAAGCTGCTCTTTAACTTTCTCCAATTCATCTTTCATTTGTACAACCAATTGTTGCATTGGAGCATAATTACTTTTAGAACCAATAGTATTAATTTCTCTTCCCATTTCTTGTCCTATAAACCCTAATTTTTTTCCATTAGAATCTTTAGAATCCAAAGCTTCTATAAAGTAATTTAAATGGTTTTTTAATCTCACTTTTTCTTCAGTAATATCAAACTTCTCTATGTAATATACCAGTTCTTGCTCAAAACGATTTTCATCATACTTTTCACGTAATTCTTCTACACCTTTTCTAAGTCGTTCTCTAACTCCTTCTACACGTTCTGGGTCCATAGTAATTACTTTTTCAAGTAAATCGTCTATTGCAGCTACTCGTTTTTTAAAGTCGGTTTCTAGAACCTTACCTTCATCAAGTCTATAACTTTTAATACTTTTAATTGCTTCTTTTATTTCAGCTTCTATAGCTTCCCATTCATTTTCATCTATTTCCTCTCGTTCTGTATTTAAAGCATCGGGAAAACGAACCGCCATTTTTAAAAGTTCTATCTCTTCTCCAGAGGTCACTTCTTTTAACTGTTTCATATACTGCTTAACAACTGGTGTATTAATTTTTGTAGAGGTATCTTCAGCAGTTGTTTCTACATAGATAGAAAAATCTACTTTTCCTCGCACCAATTCTCTTGCAATTACTTTCCTTAGAGACAATTCTTTTTCTCGGTAAATGGAAGGCATTCTTGCATTTAAATCCAGGTTTTTACTATTAAGAGACTTTAGCTCTATTGTTATTTTTTTTGTTGGTAACTGTACTACAGATTTACCATAACCTGTCATTGAATGTATCATAAACTATTTTATAAAGTTGAGCAAAGGTAATGAAAACAGATGCTTTAGAAAAGATTAAGATTTTATGCCATAAAAAACTTTAAATTTGTATTCTCTAATTTAAGTTTTATGTACACTAAAAATTTCGAAATACGTTGGAGTGACATTGATGCCAACAGGCATTTAGCAAACTCTGCTTACATTAATTATATGAGCCATACTAGAATGGCATTTTTAGTAGAAAAAGGGTTTACTATGGAAGAAATGGTAAAATTTGGTGTAAGTCCTATTATTTTCCATGAGCATGTACATTATTTTAAAGAAGCATTTCATGGCCAACCCATAACTGTAAGTTTAGAAGTTTCTGGTTTAAGTGAAGATGGTATGTTTTTTAAATTCGATCATAATTTTTATAATCAAAAAGGTGAAAACTTAGCATACTGTGAAATTTTTGGTGCTTGGATAAATTTAAAAACTCGAAAACTATCTAACTTACCTAACGAGTTACTTGCTTTAACTAAAGCTTTTCCTAAATCTAAAAATTACAAGATATTGACTAAAGAAGACACAAGATTTCATGGTAGAAAACCAGTTAATTTAAGCTTGTAACTTTGGTTTTTTAGTTACTAAATACACTCCCGAAAATATTAAAACTGTAGCTATTAGTTTCACACTTGTTAAACTATCACTTCCCATAATAATAGCAAAAATACCGGCTATAACAGGCTGCATATATATAAAAATGCTAACTGTTGATGCCTTTAAGTGCTTTAAAGCTAATGGGTTTAAAATATAGGTTCCAAAGGTAGCTCCAATTACCACAAACGCTACTGCAAAATAGGCATAAGATGTAAATCTAGTAAAATCTGTTGCTATTAATTCGTTATAACCAAATGGTATAACTAAAACTAATCCAAAAAGAAACAACCATTTTATAAACGTAAATGGATGGTATTTATAGGTTAGCTTTTTAATAAGAATAATATAAATACTATAGGCTGTTACATTTATTAATATTAAGGAATTTCCTAAAGCAACATTATCTCCTTCAAAAGAAGATTTACCATAAACGGTAAGTACAATAGCACCAACAAACGCTAAAAGAATTCCAACTATTTTTAAAACTGTTATTTTTTCTTTTAAATATATGGCAGACATAATAAGCACCAAAATAGGCGTAATTGTTACAATAACCGAAGCGTGAATTGGTGATGTATATTTTAACCCTTTTATAAATAGTAGCATATTAATAGCAACTCCAAAAAGTCCTGCAAAAAAGAATTTTATATAATCTTTTTTATCAATTTTTTCTTTAGGCCCAATAAAACTAAATATCCAAAATAAAATTGCAGCACCTCCAACGCGTATTATTACAAATGCTGTTGGGTCTAAGAATCCTCCAGCCATAACATCCTTAGCGAATGTATAATTTAAACCATATAGTAGTTGTACTGCAAGAGCGGCTAATAAAGCAAAAATTCTAACTTGAGATTGTTTCATGGTATAATATTATACACTTTAGAAAGTTATTTAAACTCTATTTTTATGATTGTAACGCTTGCTTTGCTGCTTCAACATTTTTTTTCGAATTCCCAACAAAGATAACGCCATCTATAATCATTACTGGGCGACTTAAAAAAGTATAATGCTCTAAAATATAATCTTTATAATCATTCTCTGATAAATCTTTATTTTTTAAATCCATAGATTTATACAGTGTAGCTCGCCTACTAAATAAAGACTCATAACTTCCTGCTAAATCTTTCATTTCTTCTAACTGCACTTCAGTAATTGGTTCTTTTTTTATGTCTTGCAAAATAAAGTTTGAAGGCACATTTAATTCTTTTAATATGCGAACACAGGTACTACATGTTTTTAAGTAATAAATTTTATTCATAGTATTTTTTCTAGAATGCTTCATAGGTTTATGACTGCAAAGTAAATTCATTTTTAGATAAATCCACTAAACTTAATTTTCTTTTTAATTATGGCAGAATTAATTTATTCTATATACATTTATCCAAAAATAACACTCATGGATTTCGCTTTCGATATTACTATAAAAAACCGTATGATTTTTAAATCGTTTTTAGAGCATTTTACTCTAGAAGAATTAAATAAAGTTCCTGAAGGATTTTCTAATAATATTTTTTGGAACATAGCGCATACCGTTGTTACACAACAGTTATTAGTCTATAGCCTATCAGAGTTACCTATGCTGGTTTCGAAAGAATTAGTTTTAAAGTATAAAAAAGGAACCAAAACAGAACACGTTGCTACACAAAATGAAGTTGATGAAATAAAAGGGTTATTATTTTCTACTATAGAACAAACACAAAAAGATTATAACGCTAAGTTGTTTAAACACTACAACACTTACACTGTTTCTACTAAAAGTACTTTAACTAATGTAGATGACGCTATTACATTTAACAACTTTCATGAAGGTATTCATCTAGGCTATATTTTAGCGCTTAAAAAATCGCTTTAAACTTTTAAAAATTTATTTGCTACCGCATAAGGAATAGTAAACTCTAAAGGTTCATCTGCAGGTGTTAGTGTATCATAAAAGATGATAACACCATCATCACTAAACCCTATAGTTTTTGGTAATTGAAACGCCTTGCTTTTAAAATCTACATTAGGATTTACATAGCCCGTTAATAATTCTTTATCATAATATTTTTTAACTACTGCCTTAAAACCATCAACATCATTAAATAAATCCTGTAGATTTAGAGATTTCCCTGTAGTACTATTAAAATTAAAAAACTTAGTAACTATATTACTATGTACTCCTCCAGTATTTATTGAAGAGCTCATAAAAATGCACACCATAGCTTCATTTTTATATAGAACCTCTCCACCTACTACTGCCTCCCAAACAGGTAAATCAGTTAAAGATAATTTTTCTAATTCTGCTTTAAATGACGTATAAGAATCTCCAAATGCAGCTATATTTTCCTTTATACTAGCTTTAGCCGTTTTAGCAGCATCTACTGTTAAAGCATTATTTACAAAAGATTCCAATGTATTATTTATGTTTTTAGACACCTCTGTTTCCCCATCTACTTTTGGCATATTAATCTCCACAATAGATTCGTTTTCAACCAAAATATTAATTTCAGAGAACTTAAGAACTACCTCTTTCTTACAAGAGTGTAGACATAACACACAAAATAAGAGGCTTATAATTTGAATACTTTTTAAGGCAGAATTGTTAAACATAGATTAAAGACATTGTTTACATTTGAATACAACGAATTAAAAGCTATTTTTGTTGTAATCAAAACTTTTAAGATGAAAACCGATCAACAGTTTGAAATCTTTAAAGCTATTAATACATGAAGTTTAACACTAAAACAATACACGGTAAACAGTACCACGATCCTGCATATGGTGCAGTAATGCCTCCTATTTATCAAACCTCTACTTATGCACAATCTACTCCAGGAGGCCATAAAGGTTTTGAATATTCTAGAACGCATAACCCAACAAGGCAAGCTTTAGAAAATGCTTTTGCTAGTATAGAAAATGGCGAGTTTGGTATGGCTTTTGGCTCTGGCCTAGCTGCAATAGATGCCATAATGAAATTACTAAAACCCGGAGACGAAGTTATTTCTACTAACGATTTGTATGGAGGATCATACAGATTATTTACTAAAATATTTCAAGGATTTGGTATTAAGTTTCATTTTGTAGGCATGGAAAACGCTGCAACAATAGAACAATATATTAATGATAATACAAAACTAATTTGGGTAGAAACACCAACAAACCCAATGATGAATATTATAGATATTAAAGCCACTGCTTCTATTGCAAAAAAACACAATATACTATTGGCTGTAGATAACACTTTTGCCACCCCTTATTTACAGCAACCTTTAGATTTAGGTGCAGACATAGTTATGCACTCTGCCACAAAATATATTGGTGGGCATAGTGATTTAGTTATGGGAGCTTTAATTGTAAAAAACAAAGATTTAGCTAATAAGCTCTATTTTATTCAAAATGCTAGCGGTGCAATTTGCGGTCCACAGGATGCATTTTTAGCTCTTCGCGGTATTAAAACGTTACATGTAAGAATGCAGCGTCATTGCGAAAACGGAGAGGCTATTGCGTATTTTTTAGCGTCTCATCCAAAAGTAGAAAAAGTCTATTGGCCAGGTTTTGAAAACCACCCAAATCACGATATCGCAAAATCGCAAATGAAAGCTTTTGGTGGCATGATTTCTTTTACAACAAAAGGAAACAGTTATGAAGCCTCAATTAAAACTATAGAAAACTTAAAAATTTTTACCCTTGCAGAATCTTTAGGAGGTGTCGAATCTCTTGCTGGACACCCAGCTAGTATGACGCATGCTAGTATACCTAAAGAAGATCGTGAAAAAATAGGCGTTGTAGATTCTTTAATTAGATTAAGTGTTGGAATAGAAGATGTAGAAGATTTAATTAACGATTTAAGACAGGCTCTAGACTATATAAAAAGCAATTAAAATAATGATATTTTGATTGCATTATAACTATATGCTAATACAATGTTAGCTTAAAAAACTATTATTATGTTTCGTAAATTCACAATATTATATGTATTAACTTCTGCTTTATTTTTTAACTGTAAAAGTGGAGAAAAACAAGTTAACAAAACGCAATCAACGTCTAAAGACTACGTTTACAATTACGATGCACTATTACAACATGTAAAAACCTTATCGTCTGATGCTTTTGAAGGCAGAAGAACAGGCACAGAAGGAGCAAAAAAAGCAAAAGACTATATTATTAAGCAATTTAAAGCTTTAGGAGCACTTCCTGTAAATGGTAGCTATGAGCAAGATTTTTCATTTAACGGCGGAGGAAAAACATACAATGCTACAAACGTTTTAGGCCTTATTAAAGGCACTAATTCTACAGAAAAGTATATTGTAATTAGTGCTCATTACGACCACGAAGGTATTAAAGGAGGCAAAATATATAATGGTGCAGACGATGACGCTTCTGGTGTAAGTGCTTTATTTGCTTTTGCAGACTTCTTTAAGAAAAACCCACCTAAGCACAATGTTATTTTAGCGGCCTTTGATGGGGAGGAATTAGGTTTAAAAGGTGCTTATCATTTTGTTGAAAGTGCCATTATTCCTAACGAGAAAATAAAACTAAACCTTAACATGGATATGGTAAGCAGAAGTGATGATAACGAACTATTTGCAGTAGGCACTCGTTACAATACTCAATTTATTCCTGTTATAGATAGTTTTAACACAGATACATTAAAACTAACTAAGGGTCATGATGGTGAAGATGGCAAAGACAATTGGACCTTTTCTAGTGATCATGCCGCTTTTCATAAAGCTAAAATTCCTTTTATTTATTTTGGTGTTGCAGATCATGAAGATTACCATATGCCTACAGACGATTACGAAAATATTCACCCAGAATTTTACAAAAATGCTGTACAAACTATAATTAATGTATTTAAGGCTTTAGATGCCTCTAATCTATAATGACAGATCCAAAAACGTATTACAAGAAACAATTACAAAAACATAATATTGAAGTCTCTAAATTAAAAAAGCAATTAACGAGCCTTAGCCTGTTTCGTTTATTGATTTTTTTAGCCACAGCTTTTGCAATTTACTTAACGTTTAACACATGGCAAATTGCAGCTATTATTGGTGTTTTAGGCTTATCTGTATTTCTATTTTTATTATCTAAGTATACCGATTTAAAAGCTAAACGAAATTTACACCAAGCTTTAGTTTCTATTAATGAAGAAGAACTAAAAATTGCATCAGGCGATTTTCATGATAGATTAGATGGTTCTCAATTTCAAGATCCATCTCATTACTATAGTTTAGATATCGATTTATTTGGAAGGGGTTCTTTTTTTCAATTCATCAATAGATCTGCCACTAATGAAGGCTCTTCTGTTTTAGCCAATACTTTAGCAGCTAATAAAACAGACGGTATTATAGAGCGTCAAAAAGCCATAGACAACTTAGCAAAAAAATCAGATTGGCGACAACGCTTTTCTGCTATAGCTTCTCTTATAAAAGTTGAAACCCCGGCTCGAGTTATAACACAGTGGTTACAATCTCATCAATCCTTTTTACCACCTTTTATTAAATGGCTACCTCTAGTTTTTACGCTTGGCTCCGTTGCTATTTTTATGCTTATTATTTTTAGCATAGCGCCTCCTTTATTGTTTTTATATTGGTTATTATTAGGCTTAGGTATTACTGGTCGATTTATAAAAAAAACAAATATACTTGCTACAAATACTAGTAAAATTAAGGATACCTTTAAGCAGTATTCACTGTTATTAAATGAGATTGAAAATGAAACTTTTACTTCAGATCTGCTTTTAAGCAAACAAAAGCAAATTCAATCTGAGCAAAAAACAGCGTCTTCAATTTTTAAATTGTTTTCTCAGCATATTGATGCTTTAGATAATAGAAATAATATCATTTCTGCCATTTTTGGCAATGGTTTATTTTTATGGGATATAAAACAAACCTATAATATTGAAAAATGGATTGAAACTTATAAAGATACTGTTAAAGATTGGTTTGAAGTAGTTTCCTTTTTTGATGCCTATAACTCTTTAGGGAGCTATACTTTTAATCACCCACAGTTTGTGTTTCCAGAAATTAACACAGAACCATCGGTTATAAAAGCTACAGATTTAGGGCACCCTTTATTAAATAAAAATAAACGTGTAGATAGCGATCTACTTATTAATAATAAAGAATTTTTTATTGTTACTGGAGCAAATATGGCTGGTAAAAGTACTTTTTTACGTACAGTATCATTACATATTGTTATGTCTAATGTAGGTTTACCTGTATGCGCTAAAACTAGCACCTATTCGCCTGTAAAATTAATTACTAGTATGCGTACTAGCGATTCGTTAACAGACGATAGTTCGTATTTCTTTTCTGAATTGACACGTTTAAAGTTTATTGTAGATACTATACAAAAAGAGCCTTATTTTATTATTCTAGATGAAATATTAAAAGGCACAAATAGCACTGATAAAGCTATAGGTTCTTGTAAGTTTGTTGAAAAATTAGTAGCTTCTAATGCCACGGGAATTATAGCTACACATGATTTAAGTCTTTGCGAAATAGAAAAAGAACTGGAAGAAGTGAAAAATTATTATTTCGATGCCGAAATTATAAACGACGAATTACATTTTGATTACACATTAAAACATGGTATTTGCCAAAATATGAATGCTAGCTTTTTACTTAAAAAGATGAAAATTGTTTAATTTAAGATTGAGGAATATGCAAAGCTTCATTTAAAACCCATTTTTTAATAAGGTTTTTATTGCTTGTTATTTCTGCAAACACATAAATATTAGATTTAAAACATGGTGAGGTTTCTGCCAACTCAATAAGCACTTTATTATCGTAATAACTAGAATGTAAAAAATATAAGACTTTATCATGTATTAAAATATAGCCTACATGATTATCTAAACCTACAAAATAAACACCATTATTATACACCTCATTTACTTTACGCCTTAAAACATCAAAATCAAGGTTTCTATATATTTTAAGCTCCTCTTTGGGTTGCAACGCTATCGCTTCATTTAAACCTGCTTGTTGTGCCATTTTATAACGATTAACATTAAACCCGAGATGCTTTAATGTTGTAGACACAAAATAACCACAGGCTATTTCTCCTTCATTTGGTATGTTGGTATGCCCGTTAAAATCCCAAGGGGTATTATACCAGTGAGGTACAATATCGTTTATAAGCTTTGTGTAAAGGTATTTTGAAGCAGTATCTATTGTTTTTTCTCTATTATTAGCATAACTAATTTTAAAATAATTTTTATCTTCTAAAATTTCACTTTTAAAAGATTTATAATTCCCTTTAGCTTTAAAGTTAATATTAAGTTTAGCACTATCTATACTAGGGCTTTTTTCTTCAACCATACTTGATGCTTTAAGAACTACTTTTTCGGTTAAAGGTAAAGGTTCTTTTTCTGAAGACTTACACCCACAAAAACTTATTAAACCAAATAATAAAATTAACAACCGAATAGAAATTTCATGAGGATTAATTTTTAGCATTGAAAACATGTACCAAACTGAAAATCCTTTCGAATTTTCATAAGTAGATAGTAACAAGCTATTACTTTCGGTCATTGTTATAATATTTTATCTTATTATTGATTCTACAAAATCCCATTCCCAAACTATTTGATAAGGGTATGGCTCATAACTAGCTCCGCTGCCTTCATTAAAAGTATTCCCGTTTTCATAATTAGATTTACCAATATTAATAATTTCCTTAGCTTTTTCCTTTTCCCCCAATTTATTTAGACAATACCCTTTATAATATTGTGCATCTGAGAAAGTTATATATTCATTTAGTACTTTATCAAATTCAATAATAGCGTTTTTATAATCCTCCAATTCTAAATATATTATACCTAGATAAAACCTATCTAAGTAACTTACCCACTCTACTCCATACTCTTCTTCTTGTTTTTTAATGTCGCTATCTAATACATTAAAAGCTTTTCGGTATTCATTGAGTTGTAGGTAGCAAATAGCTATCCAAAATTCAATAGAATGATCTTGTTCGTATGTATATCCATACTCTTTTTTATAGTTATTAAAATCAATTAAAGCCTCTTTGTAGTTTTTTTGAAAAACACATTTTAGAAACCCTCTTCTTAATAAATAGTTTTCTCTATCAAACTTTACAGCTTTATTATAATATTCAAGAGCCATTTCATATTTTCTCGTTTTCCAATATGTAAGCGCTCTTTGTTGCCATAAGTAAGCGATTGTGGAGTCTTTTTCTAATCCTTTATCAATACATTTTCCCCATTCATTATCTAAATAATGATATTTCCAAGCACCTTGTTTTAAATAGATATCAATAATTTCTTTTTGATCTATTGCTGTTTTATTGTCTGGTTTTTGCTCCTTTACATTACAACCTAAAAACAATAAACCAAAAACAATTGACTGTAATAACTTCATATCTATTTGTTTCTTTCTCGTTACATATAATTACATGTTTTAATGTTACTATATCAACTATAAAACGTATAACTTATTTTATTCTTCTGTCTTTTTTTTAATTTTAGCAATCATGGCTAAGGCATTATCATCTTCTGGTTTTAGTTCTAACACTTTATTATAATGCTTTAATGCTTCCACAAAATTATTATTCTCAAAATGAGCTTCTCCCAAACTATCATAAACATTATACTTATAAGGAAATATTTTAGTATTTAAATCGAAAACATATAATGCTTTCTCCATTTGGTTACTTCTTAAATACATATAGCCTAAGGTATTTAACTCTCTACTTCCTTTTACAAACTCAGCAATTCTAGACACTAATGTTGACTCAAGTAGCTTTAACGCCAATAAGGTATTAGAGTCAATCAAAGTATTTATATAATTTGCAGCCATATAGTTTGCCGTATACTTATTTGTTGTTACAATTTTAAGCATATCTTTTTCTAATGTTTCCTTAGGGTATTCAACTATTCTATTAACCTCCTTACCATCTTTATAAAAAATAAATGTTGGCACACGATGTATATTTAAGCCTTTTTCCTCTCCTGTAGGGCTTTGCTTATAGGCTTCTTCTGTTTTATCTACAGCAATAACTTCTAGTTGAGATTCTGGAAATTCCATGTCTTCAAGAATATTATAAAAACGAGGCACTTGTCGTTTACTATCTCCGCACCAAGTGCCCAAAAACACTTTTACAGTATAGCCTTTTATAGAGTCTTTTAATTGATTTACAACTTTGTCGTTAACTAAGTATTCGCTGTAATTTTTATTAAACCATTTAGCATAGTTAGCTTTGGTTAAGCCTTCTTTATTTACAACTCCTAACAATTTTGGCTCCCCTTTAGCGTCTACAACTTCTTTGTTTATGTTTTGAGAAAAGCTTAATGATAAACTTAAAAAGGCTAATAAAAGAATAACTGTTCGTTTCATATATAGATTGATTTTTAATGAACTCAAATCTATTATTATTAACTCTTAAAGTATAATTAAGTTAACCAATAGCAATAACGAATTAACAAACGTTGGTGTTTTTAATATGACTGTGTTTTTAGAGCAACACTAATAAGTTTTCTGCTAAAGACTTTATAATTCTTAGAAAAAAACATACTTGTTATTGACAAAAAATTATTTAAAAACAAAATAACTTTTAGGAGTTCACCCCCAGAAATAAATCTTAAAATGTGCTTCAATATATTTTTTATCTTTTGAAAAGCATATTGTTTTTCTGCTTAATCTCTTGATGTGAGTTCTTAAATTTAAATTCATTTGTTCTATTTTGTTTGTACAATATTGAAAGCATTTATGAATTGTTTTTGGAATCATACTAGGATAAATATTTAACTTATCAGTATAAATTCGTTTTGGCTTTAACAGTAGTATTTTATTTATTAAAGGTTTAATATTTTCTATCGTTTTTCTACCTACAAAAAAGTCTATTATACTTCTTGTGTCTCTTTCTAAAGCATAAGTAATCCATGTAACATTATTTTTGTTTCCAATAAAACTCCATAGTTCATCAACCTCAAATTTACAGCCTAACTTATTAAAATATGGAATCTTGATTTGCTTACTTATTTTTAACATCCTTGATAAAACCGTTCCACAAGAAATATTTAAAATTCTTGAAATACCTCGTACACTAAAACTTTCTTTTAATAGAGGTTTAATTAAATCATTAGTGTTTTCATTATAAGCTTTATAAGTATATGTAAATTGAAATCGTTTATTACAAACTTTACATTTATAATGTTGTTTATTATTTTGAAATCCATTTTTAACTGAAATATTATTTGAATATCCGTTTTTAATCATAATCCAGTAATGCTAGCAATAATGAGTCTATCGAATAGTTTTTCTCCGAAGTATCTACGATTAAGCTTGTAAATAAATTCATTGAGATATAACTGTAG
>Ga0189290_100267_pt1 | contig 16679 bp, 15 predicted proteins | sample UW140minimetaG_FD_130318 | JGI IMG/M metagenome (GOLD analysis project Ga0189290, IMG submission 130318) | Marine microbial communities from the Costa Rica Dome - UW140 mini metaG | ecosystem: Environmental > Aquatic > Marine > Oceanic > Photic zone | place: Costa Rica: the Eastern Pacific...
GTCTTCTGGAACACCTGGTCGGTGGAAGGTTTCCTGTCGGAAGGCGTGCAGCCGTCGGAGCTGGGCTGGGGCACCCACGAGAAGTGGATGCCGAAGAACGCCCGCACCCACAAGAAGGGCAACCAGGCCGCGATCTATCTCGAGCAGCCGGGCGGCAACACCCGGGTGCGCACCTGGTGCCCGACGCCGGGCGCCCAGTACGGCTTCCTCGTCACCCACAACGAGTCGATCTCGATCGCCGACTTCTTCACCCACCGCAACAAGGATGACGAGGTCACCTACCGGCCGACCTGTCACTACGCCTACCATCCCTGCAACGACGCGGTGCTGTCGCTGCACGAGGTGTTCGGCGCCGCCGGCAAGTTCCAGCCGGTCCACCACGTTCTCGACGAGAACGAGCTGGTCGACGGCGTCGACGAGCTCGGCGTGCTGCTCTACGGCCACGACGCCAACGCCTACTGGTACGGCTCGCAGCTCTCGCTGGAAGAGACCCGCAAGCTGGCGCCCTATCAGAACGCCACCGGCCTGCAGGTGACCTCGGCGGTCATGGCCGGCATGGTCTGGGCGCTGGAGAACCCGGAAGCCGGCATCGTGGAGTCCGACGAGATGGACTACAAGCGCTGCCTGGAAGTGCAGTCGCCCTATCTCGGCCCGGTCAAGGGCTACTACACCGACTGGACCCCGCTGACCGATCGTCCGGGCCTCTTCCCCGAGGACCTCGACGAGAAGGACCCCTGGCAGTTCCGCAACATCCTGGTGCGCTGAGCGCGACAGGCCACCCTCCGCCGGCAGGATCACCCTGCCGGCGCCTTGCCTTCGGCCGCAGGCATTCGTGCGCGAATCGCCGTTGCCGCGTCGATGGACCTCGCGCAGGCGACGCCGCCTGCCTGCGATATCCCCGCATAAATCGGGAAATCCACAACTTCTTCCCATGGGGAAGAATTTTATTGTTCCCTGCCATCCGAGATGGCCGGAACCGCGGATTTCCGGCGTCGATCACAACCTCGCCGCGAAACCGCCCTGCTTGTTGTGTCGAATGAGCAGTTCCCGGCGCAAGATCGCTTCGCCAGCGACATGCGCTGCTTGCTTTTTCGCTTGCACATCCAAGGTTTATGCGCCCGGGTGACGAATTGTTAGCCCACCCGCGAAATTCGCGGAGCCGGATGGTCCGGGCTCCGCTCGGAGCAGTACATGATCGATACGGCAATCACGCGTAAGATCGTCGAAGAAGTGATGGAGGCGGTGATGGCGGGAGCCGCCGGTTCGATCGCCCGGCATTTCGTGCCAGGCGCCATGGTCTCCCAGCGCAGCAACGCCGCAATGTCCGATGCCCCGTGGTTCGGCCGGATGGAGGGCGAGTTCCGGCTGCAGGGCGAGCAGGAAGCCCGGGCGTTCTTCGACGAGATGCTGAAACGCACCACCTACATCTCTTACGAGTTGCGCGGCATCGTCTGCGAGGACGACAATGCTGCCAGCCGCTGCGACTGGACGCGCCGCGACGAGAAGACCGGCACGCTGATCACCGGCACGACCATGTACTGGTTCGCCTTTACCTCCGACGCGCGGATCCGCTCGATCGAGACGATCGGCTCGATCCATTCGGTCATCCCGCTGCGGAAGGCCGAGCCCGGCGATTGAGACAGCAAGCGCGGGTCTTTGCCGTCATGACAGCCGTACCAAATTGGGATAGCGTGGCTCCCATTCGAGAAAGCGTGGTCGCGTGGCCGCGTATACCAACATTGTTGCCTGAGCGGATCGGCGGTTGCCGGAGTGCCGCGTCCAAGTTTCGAGGTCGTATCCATGCGTCGTATCGCCGTCACCCTCTGCCTTGCTGCCCTCGCCCTCGGCGCCTGCCAAAGCGAGCGCGCCCAGATGGCGCAGCCGCTGCCGCAGGCCCCGGCTTATGCGCCGGGCGTTGAAGGCCGCTGGGCCTCGACCGGTGGCCCCATCGCCTACACGGCGGTGTTCCAGAACGGTCGCTTCACCTCGGCCGAACGCGACACCAACGGTCTCTTGGCCGAAGGCAACTACACCAATAGCGGCGCGTCGCAGATCCAGCTGAACTTCACCTCGGTCAGCCGCGGCGTCCAGATCGCGGCGAACTGCAACCATGGTGGCGGCCAGATGGTCTGCACCTCGTCCGACGGTTCGACCTTCCGTCTCGCCCGCGCCTGAAAATCGGTCGCACCCTGATACGGTCGCCGGCGGTACCAGCCGCCGGCGATCCTCCCTATATGGCCTTGCACGAGGTCGGTTCGGGCGCCCAGCGCCGCCCGGCGTGTCCTCTCGCAGACACGACCGACCGCCAGCCACATGATGCAAGGACCTGCCGATGAATGCCCTGACCAAGACCATCGCTGAACGCGAGATCGGCCCCCTGCCCGACGGCCATCCGCCGGTGAAGCAGCCCAAGGTCGGCGTTCTCCTGGTCAATCTGGGCACACCCGATGGCACCGATTTCAAGCCGATGCGCCGCTATCTGAAGGAGTTTCTCTCCGACAAGCGCGTCATCGAATGGAACCGGGCAGCCTGGTATCCGATCCTCTACGGCATCGTTCTCAACACCCGTCCCAAGAAGTCCGGCGCGGCCTATGCCGAGATCTGGAACAAGGAGCGCAACGAGTCCCCCTTGCGCACCTTCACCCGTGCCCAGGGTGAAAAACTCGCGGCGCGCATGGCCGGCGACACCGGCGTCGTCGTCGACTGGGCCATGCGCTACGGCAAGCCCTCCATCGCCGAGCGCACCGACGCGCTGATGGAACAGGGCTGCGAGCGCATCCTCGTCTACCCGCTCTATCCGCAATACGCCGCCTCGACGACCGCCACCGTCAACGACAAGTTCTTCGAGCACATGATGGGCAAGCGCTGGATGCCGGCGGTGCGCACCGTGCCCGCCTATCACGACGAGCCGGTCTATATCGACGCCCTCGCCCGCTCGATTGAGACGCATCTGGCGACGCTCAACTTCGAGCCAGAGCGGGTGATCTGCTCCTACCACGGCATTCCGCAGAGCTATTTCCGCAAGGGCGATCCCTATCACTGCCATTGCCAGAAGACCTCGCGGCTTCTTGAAGAGCGCCTCGGCTGGCCCAAGGGCCGGCTGATGACCACCTTCCAGTCGCGCTTCGGCCCTGAGGAATGGCTGCAGCCCTATACCGACAAGACCGTCGAGAAGCTGGCACAGGAAGGCATCAAGGACATTGCCGTCCTCAATCCCGGTTTCGTGTCCGATTGCCTGGAGACACTGGAGGAGATCGCCGGCGAGGCAGGCGAGATCTTCCACGAGGCCGGCGGCCGGAACTTCGCCCATATCCCCTGCCTCAACGACAGCGAGCCGGGCATGGACGTCATCGAGGCGATGGTCCGGCGCGAACTGCGCGGCTGGATCGACTAGCCGCCGACGCGCAATCGGTCCCGTTCGGCGAGCGAGCGGGGCCGCGCATCCGACATGCTCTCCAGCGATGTTCTCGAAAAGGAATGCGGCCGCTTGCGGGCGCCGCGGCCGGCCTAGATGCTCAGGCCTTCGCTCTGCATCTGGGTTGCCGCGTTCAGCGGCCCGATCAGCCAGGTCTCGGCATAGGGCTTGTCAACGAACCCGATTGGCCGGGCCGCCAGCGCCTCGGTTACCATCGCGTCGCCGATGCCGGCGCTGACGAACAGCGAGGGAATGTCGTGTTCCTGTCGCAACCACTGGGCCACCTCGACACCGTTCGGCCCGCGCCGCAGTCGGACGTCAACGACGGCCACGTCCACCGCACTGGCGGCGATCTCGTCCATGACCTGGAAGAAGTCCTTGGCGATCCCGACGACCTCGTAGCCATTGTCCTCGAGCATGACCTTCAGGTCGATGGCAATCAGAAGCTCGTCTTCGACGATGAGAACCCGGGGTCGTGCCAGTCGCGCCATGTCATTCCCTTTCGTCAACCGGGAAAGGAAGGGCAGTTCTCCGGATCGGTTCCCTCCGGTTCCGGCATTATGTGTATTTTTATGGAACAGTTGGCGAACGTCGGCAGACTTTGCACAGATTTCGGCAAAACTGCTACGCGAAGACCATCAGATGACACGTATGACGTGTCTGCCGCCACCGTTTATACTAAGTAGAACTGACATCCCAGATGCGCCTTGCGTTCCGCATCCGTCTCCCTTGATATGCGCCCATGGCCGGACGCGGACCAGCAGGATGCGGGACGGTCACGGCAGCGGAGGTTTCATATGTTCGCAGGCGATTTCCTGTCGGGAACTGGCATTCTCGTCCTCGTCGTGCTGTTCGTCGCGGTGCTCGTCCTCCTGTCGACGATCAAGATCGTCCCGCAGGGCTACAATTACACGGTCGAGAATTTCGGCCGCTATACCCGCACGCTGACGCCCGGCCTCAACATCATCGTCCCGTTCATCGAGCGCGTCGGCCGCAAGCTCAACATGATGGAGCAGGTGCTGGACGTGCCGACCCAGGAGGTCATCACCCGCGACAACGCCTCGGTCGCCGCCGACGGCGTCGCCTTCTACCAGGTGCTGGACGCCGCCGCGGCGGCCTACGAGGTGTCGGGGCTGGAGAACGCCATCCTCAATCTGGTGATGACCAATCTGCGTTCGGTCATGGGCTCAATGGATCTCGACGACCTCCTGTCCAACCGCGACGCGATCTCCGAGAAGATCCTGCGCGTCGTCGATCAGGCCGCCAACAGCTGGGGCATCAAGATCACCCGCATCGAGATCAAGGACATCAACCCGCCCAAGAACCTCGTCGATTCCATGGCCCGGCAGATGATGGCCGAGCGCGAGAAGCGCGCCGAGATCCTCGAGGCCGAGGGCTCGCGCAACGCCGCGATCCTGCGCGCCGAGGGCGAGAAGCAGTCGCAGATACTGCAGGCCGAGGGTCGCCGCGACGCCGCCTATCGCGAGGCCGAGGGCCGCGAGCGCCTGGCCGAGGCCGAAGCCACCGCGACCCGGCTGGTCTCCGACGCCATCGCCGCCGGCGACGTCCAGGCGATCAACTACTTCGTCGCCCAGAAATACACCGAGGCGCTGGGCAAGCTGGCCTCCGCGCCCAACCAGCGCGTCGTCCTGATGCCGCTGGAGGCCTCGTCGCTGATCGGCTCCATCGCCGGCATCGGCGAACTCGCCCGGGCAACTTTCGGCGACGACGCCACGGCCGGGGCGCGACCCCAGGCCGGCCCCACCGCCGGCAAGTCGCGCACCCGCGTTCCCACCGCACCCTATGGCGGCAGTGAGGGCTGACCGACATGCCTGAGGTTCTGATCGATTACGGCTGGTGGATCCTCGGCCTCGTGCTGCTCGCCCTCGAGGTCGCCCTGCCCGGCGTCTACCTGTTGTTCTTCGGCATCGCCGCGCTGATCGTCGGAATGAACGTCTTCGTCCTCGGCGCCGGCTGGTTCGGCTGGCAACAGCAGATCATCGCCTTCGTCGTGCTGTCCGTCGCCGCGGCCCTGCTCGGCCGGCGCTGGTACGGCAACAAGAGCGTTTCCGGCGACGGCGAACGGCTGAACAAGCGCACGGCCCGGCTGGTCGGCCGTCAGGCCGTCCTGACCGAGCCGATCGCCGATGGTCGTGGTCGGATCGCCATCGAGGACAGTTGGTGGAGCGTCACCGGGCCGGACATGCCGGCCGGAGCCCATGTGCGGATCACCGGTGCGGACGGCTCGGTGCTGGTGGTCGAACCCGCCGGCTGACGAATGTCCCGCGGCGCGCTCAGGCGACGCCGATGCGCAACAGATCGTGCATGTGGACGATGCCGACCGGACGCCGGTCGCGGACCACCATCAGCGCCGTGATGTTGGACGAGTTGACGATCTCGAGAGCCTTGGCCGCCAGGGTTTCCGGCACGATCGTCTTGGGATCGACCGTCATCACGGTATCCACCGTTTCGGCCAGCAGATCCGGGCCCAGATGACGCCGCAGGTCGCCGTCGGTGACGATGCCGATCAGGCAGCCGCTGGCATCCACCACTGCCGCGCAACCGAAGCTCTTGCGCGACATCACGATGATCGCCTCGGCCATGGTCGTGCCCGACGCCACGAGCGGCATCGCCTCGCCGACATGCATCAGATCGCCGACATGGACGAGGCTCGCCCCCAGCTGACCGCCGGGATGAAACACGCGGAAGTCCCCTGGTGTGAAACCGCGTCGCTCCAGCAGCGCCACGGCCAGCGCGTCCCCGAGCGCCGCCTGCATGGTGGTAGAGGAGGTCGGCGCCAGTCCGTGCGGACACGCTTCAGCGACGCGGGGCAGTTGCAGCGTCACGTCGGCCTCGCGGCCGAGGGCCGATTCCGGCCGTGCGGTCATCGCAATCAGCGGCAGCTTGAAGCGCCGCGTATACCCGACGATGCCCTTCAGTTCGGTGGTCTCGCCCGACCACGACATGGCCAGCACCGCATCGTCCCGGCCGATCATGCCGAGATCACCGTGATTGGCTTCGGACGGATGCACGAAGAAGGCCGGCGTTCCGGTCGAGGCGAAGGTCGCCGCAATCTTTGCGCCGATATGACCGCTCTTGCCGACACCGGTGATGATCAGCCGGCCGGTGACGCCCGCGATCAGATCCAGCACCCGCTCGAATGGCGCAGCCATCTCGCCTTCCAACAAGCCCGCGAGGGCACGCAGAGCTTCCGCTTCGGTGGTGACGGTACGAACCGCCGACTGCGATCCGGCATTCGGGGCAAGGGGCTGGGACAGGGGACTTGCGGTCACGGGCGGCAATCACTGTTCGGTTAGGGTTGGGATCAATGACCAGTTCGGTCGGGCCAAAACAAGGCCTCGCGCCGGTTTCAAACGGTCTTCGCGGCACCTCGCCGAATGTCAACGAGTTCTTAACCATGAAAATTTACGCTTTCGCAACCAGCGCATATCCGGCGCTGGCAAGAGATGCGCAGGCAAGCCGAGATGGTTTCGACCCAACGCCGACCGATCCGCACCATAGCCTTCGCCGCCCTGCTGGGGGCTGCGAACCTGATCGTCGGTGCGGCGAGCCTATCGATCACCAGCCCGGCGCGCGCTCAGGCGCCGCTCTTTCCCGAATTGCGCACCGACGCCACGCGCGACGCTCCCAATCGCGACGGGCTGCGCCAGGCACCGCTGACGAACCGCGAGCGAATCGATCCCCGCCTCCTCAGGCAGCTCGAGGAATCTGGTCTGGACCAGTCTTCCGACAATCCTGAGGTGCGCGCCCGGGCCGAAGAGGACGAGGCGAACCGCAGACCCTTGCTGCCGCCCGATCCCCGTGACGGACCGACGGAGAACGATGGTCCCTCGCAGGAGTTCGACCTGTTCAGTGGTCCGGCTGCCGCGCCGCAGGGCCGTGCCGCCGCGACCAGTCGCCCGGTCTCCCCGGCCCGCAGCTACGAGCCTCGGCCCGAAGAACCTGATCTTCCGGAAAACCTTGCCGCGGACGATCCACGCGATCCGCCGCCGCCACGCCGTTCGGCGACGCCCCGGTCGCCGATGCCGGCAGGCGCGCTGCGCGCCGTGGCGCCGCGCAATCCGCCGCTGGCCTCCGGCCTTGCCGAGGAGGCGCTGGCCGTCGACAGCCCGCTGCGCACGTCGCGCACCGTGCTCGCCCCCCAACGGGCACCGGCCGTCCGGGCCGGGGACGACGATCCCTTCGCCGCGCCCGGCGTTCGCACCAGCCGGTTCATCCTCTATCCCGAACTGATCCAGACGCTCGGCGCGTCCACCAATATCGACGATGCGGCGAATGGCGAGGCGGGCATCTTCACCGAAACGACCGTGTCGGCGCGCCTTCTGTCGGACTGGTCGCGCCACGAGGCCGAACTCAACGGCAGCCTGACCTATCGCCGCAACTTCGCCGGCGACAACCCGGAAGATCCCCGGGCCGCGCTGGACGGGCGCCTGCGGCTCGATATCGACCGCATGACCAATGCGACCCTGCGCGGTGCCATCGACTATGCCCGCGAGGACACCGTCGACATTTCGGACGCCCTTGTCGGCACCGACCGGGCCAATCGGCTGCAGGGGTCGCTGTCCGGTCAGATCGAGCGCCGCTTCGGTCGCGCCGTCGTCAGCGCGACCGGTACCCTCGCCCGCACCGCCTATTCGGACCTGCCAGCTGGCGCCGCCGACCAGGACTACACCACCCTGACCGCCACATTGCGCACCGGCTACGAGGTATCGCCGGCGTTCACCCCCTTCATCGAGGGCAGTGTCGGGCGCCGCCTGTTCGACGTCGATGGCATGGAGGCCGACGGCGCCTTCGACCGGGACGCGCTTCTTCCGGCGCTGCGCCACGGCGTCGCCTTCGATCTCACCGAGAAGCTGCGTGGTGAGGTCGCCCTCGGCTACGCATGGAACCGGCCCGACGATCCGCGCGGCGACGAGACCAGCGCACCGACGCTCGACGCCAATCTGGTCTGGTCGCCGCAGCGCGGCACCGAGCTCACCGCAACCGCCCGAACCCGCTTCGAGCCGGAGAGTACCGGACGTTCGACCGTGGTGGCCTATGAAGGCTCGCTGGGCCTGCGTCACGCCTGGAACAACCGTACCGAGTTGACCGCTGCCGCCGTGGCCGAACACAGCGACTCCACCCTGCCCGGCGAGGACGAGACCCTGCTCACGGGCGAGGCCGGCTTCACCTATTGGCTGAACCGCGGCTTCGCGCTGACCGGCGCCTACAGCCACAGCGAGCTCTACAGCGAAGACGGCGCCGACGAATACGGCTCCGACACCATCCGTCTCGGGGTGAAGCTGCAGCGCTAGGAGAGCATGGCGCGGGGTGGCTTGGCGGAAAGGCTGGATTTCGCCCCATACCAGCCTCGGGAGACGTCTTAGAGCGCACCGCAAAGCGGACGTCGAACGCCCGAAACGAAATACCAACCAGGTGTTTCAGCGAGTAGGCGTGCTCGGCACATGTTGAACCGCCGGCTGCTGGAGTCGATAAACCGGTCGGAAGCTGGCAGGAAGGAAGCTGTCGATGAGAATTCACGTGACGAACGTGTTTGTCGACGACCAGACCAAGGCGCTCGATTTCTACACGACGAAACTCGGGTTCAAGACCAAGCATGACGTCCCCATGGGGGCGCATCGTTGGCTGACGGTCGTGTCGAGCGAGGCCCCCGAAGGCGTGGAACTCCTTCTGGAGCCGAGTGATCACCCCGCCGTTGGGTCGTTCAAAGCAGCGTTGGTTGCGGACGGCATTCCTGCGGCCTCGTTTCAGGTCGTCGACGTGGAGGCCGAATATCGGAGGCTTACGGAGATCGGCGTGTCCTTCGTGCAAGATCCAATCGATGCCGGTCCCGTCAAAACGGCCGTGCTGGACGACACCTGCGGAAATCTGATTCAACTCGTGCAGTTGAACGAAAGTTGAGGGCACTGAAGACGGGGCGATAGGTTCGCCTGGCCCCTTCCTGCCCGTGTCGGTCGTACGGCTTGGCCGCGTACGGTTTGGCCGCCAGATGCTGGAAGTTCACCCCCAAGGCGCCACCACCCCAGACGAAAACGCCGGCGGCCGCCCCTCGGGGCAACGCCGCCGGCGCGCTCTACCGTCTCTGCAAAACCGCTATTCGGCGGCCTTCGCCGCGTCCTTGGGCTTCACCGTGTCCATCAGCCGCTCCATGTTGCCGATGACCTTGTCGCGGATGTCCGGCCGCCACAGTGCGAAGGCGACGTTGGCTTCGATGAACCCTTCCTTGGACCCGCAATCGAAGGTCCGGCCCTGGAACGGATAGGCGTAGAAATCCTGCTGGTCGGCCAGTTTCAGCATGCCGTCGGTCAGCTGGATCTCGTTGCCGGCACCTTTTTCCTGCGTCTCCAGAATGTCGAAGACCTGGGGCTGCAGGATGTAGCGCCCGGAAATGTAGTAGTTCGACGGCGCGTCGGCCGGCTTCGGCTTCTCGACCATCCCTTCCAGCCGGAAACCCGTGCCGACGTCCGCGCCGCGGCCGACGATGCCATATTTGTCGGTCTCCTGCGGGTCGCACTGCTCGACCGAGACGATGTTGCCGCCGGTCTCCTCGTAGAGCCGCACCATCTCGGCAAGGCAGCCCTTTTCGGCCTGCATGATCATGTCCGGCAACAGGAGCGCGAAGGGCTCGTCGCCGACCAGATCGCGCGCACACCAGACGGCGTGGCCAAGGCCGAGCGGTGCCTGCTGGCGAGTGAAGCTGGCGGTGCCGGGCTTGGGTTGCAAGCGGTCGAGAAGGTCGAGCTCCGCGGTCTTGCCGCGTTCCGCCAGCGTGTTCGACAGTTCGACCTGGATGTCGAAATAGTCCTCGATCACGCCCTTGTTGCGCCCGGTCACGAAAATCAGATGCTCGATGCCGGCCTCACGCGCCTCGTCGACCACATACTGGATCACCGGCCGGTCGACGACCGTCAGCATCTCCTTGGGGATCGCCTTGGTCGCCGGCAGGAACCGCGTGCCGAGGCCCGCGACGGGAAACACCGCTTTTCTGACTTTCTTCATGCTCGAACCGTCCTCATCAATCGGAATTTCTGACGCTATCATGCCGGCGCTCACCGTCTCGTGACGATGGCCGTCTGCCGCCATTTCGCCCTGAAATAGCGGCATAAGTCGGTCTGGCCAGCATCCCGATCGGCGGTACCCGCGAACGGCAGCCCATCCGCCAGTTTGGTGAACGATCGCTTAACGAGATGCATCTAGTCTCCCGTTTCGCGTAGCGACCCTATCCGAGGAGAAGAGACATGCAACGAGCCTCCGCAATCCGGCAGACCTGGCTGGGCTCGATCCTGTTCGCCCTGCTGCTGTCGTTCGTTGCAGCAGCACCGGCCGCAGCCGACGCCGGCTTCCAGCGCTGGATCGCCGACTTCGAATCCGTCGCCGCCTCCAACGGCATCAGCCGCAGCGTCTATCGCGCAGCCTTCGCCGGGATCACCTCCCCCGATCCGGACGTCGTCGAGAAAGCTCGCTACCAGCCGGAATTCCGGGCCAAGGTCTGGGATTATATCGACAACCGGGTCAATGACGAGCAGGTCGCGAAGGGCCGCCAGTTGGCGGTACAGTACGACAGTTGGCTCGACCGGATCGAGAAGCGCTTCGGCGTCGACCGCAGCGTGCTTCTGGCGATCTGGTCGATGGAGACCAATTACGGCGCCATCCTGGCCCGTGACGACGTCATGAAGAACCTGCCACGTTCGCTCGCCACCCTCGCCTATCTCGACAAGCGGCGCGCCAAGTTCGCGCGCCAGCAGCTCATCGCTGCGCTGAAGATCGTCCAGGCCGGTCATATCTCGCCGAACGAACTGACCAGTTCCTGGGCCGGCGCCATGGGGCACACCCAGTTCATCCCGACCAGCTATCTGGCCTATGCCGTGGACATGGATGGCGATGGCCATCCCAACATCTGGGGCTCGATCCCGGATGCCCTGGCGACGGCTGCCAACCTTTTGCGCAAGAATGGCTGGCAGTCCGGCAAGACATGGGGCTACGAGGTCGAGGTGCCGAGCCAGTACCGCGGGAAGCTCGAGCGCGACAACCGCAGCCTGTCCCAGTGGCAGGGGCTCGGTTTCTCGCGTCCCAACGGCAGCGGCTTCGCCTATCCCTCCGACCGTGCCAACCTCGTCCGGCTTGCTGGCGATGCCGGCCCCGCCTTCCTGATGGCCAAGAACTTCTTCGTCCTGAAGAACTACAACAATTCCGACAAATACGCTCTCGCGGTCGGACTGCTGGCGGACCAGATCGCCGGCTACCAAGGTCTCTATCGCGACTGGCCGCGGGGCTACACGCCGCTGTCGACCCAGGAGCGCTACGAGTTGCAGAAGCACCTCGCATCGCGTGGGCTGTATGACGGAAAGATCGATGGTAAGATCGGCGATGGATCGAAATCGGCGATCATGGCGTTGCAGAGCCGGGCTGGTCTGGCCCAGGACGGCAATGCCTCCAAGGCGCTGCTCGACTTCCTGCGACGCAACTGACGGGTTGCCGCGCAACTGAACCAACGGAGACCCCCATGGCGGGAGCTCGGCACGGCAGCAGTCCCGCTCGGGGCTGGCGCACCAAGGTGATGGTCGCCACGCTGGCGGCCTTCGCCGTTTTGATCACGGCGATCGTGCCGGAGACGGCGGCCCTGGCGCAGCAGCGACCGCGCACCGTCCTGGAAATGCTGTTCGGCAACCGCACCCAGGCCGTCGAGCCGCAGCGCCGGGTCATTCGCAAGCGCGCCGCTCCCCGCAAGAAGCGCACCGGTCGCTCGCGCTCCTCCTCGTCGTCGAAGCGCAGCAAGCCGTCCCGGGCGCCGGCCGCGGCCGTTGCGCAGAAGCCGCAGAAGAACGAGACCGCACAGACCGTCCTCGTCGTCGGCGACTTCATGGCCGATAGTCTCGCCAAGGGACTGACCGAGGTCTACGAGGACAATGCCGACGTCCGCGTCACCGAGCGCGCCAACGGCTCCTCCGGTCTCGTGCGCGAGGATTATTACGACTGGCGGTCCGGCCTCGGCCCGATCATGGAGGACGTGAAGCCAGCCGTCGTGGTGATGATGATCGGCTCCAACGACCGCCAGCAGATCGACACCGGCAGTGGCAACGCCAGCCTGCGCTCGGATGCCTGGGTTGCCGAATACGAAAGCCGCATCGCCGACATCGCCGGCACCGTCAAGGACCGGGGCGTGCCGCTGATCTGGGTGGGTGTCCCCTCCTTCAAGTTCGACCGGATGAGCGAGGACATGGTCTTCCTCAACGATCTCTACCGCAAGGGCGTGACCAGCGTGTCCGGCGAGTTCGTCGACGTCTGGGACGGCTTCGTCGATGCCGATGGCAATTTCGTCTATTCGGGCCCCGGCGTCAGCGGCCAGAAGGTGCAGCTGCGCGGTTCGGACGGGATCACCATGACCTCCGACGGCGCCGACAAGCTCGCCTTCTTCGCCGAACGCGCCATTACCAAGCGGCTGCGCAACCCCTCGGCACCGGGCGCCGCCTTCTCCCTGACCGAGGAGCAGTTGCCGAACATGCAGCTGCCACCGATCAGCAATGCCGCCAACGCCGTGACCGCCGCCCCGGTGGCGCTCGACGATCCGTCGCTCGATGGTGCAGACCGGCTCCTGGGCGCCGGAGCGGTGCAGGGGTTCTCCCTGCAGACCTCCCCGCGCGATCGCCTAGTCCTCAACGGCAACAGCACCGGCAACATTGCCGGTCGGGCCGATGATTTCGCCTGGAACGAGAAACGCGCCGCCGTGGCGCCGGGCCCGCCCATCGCCTATCGCGGCTCGCTTGATCTCAACAAGCTGCGCGAAAACGAAGGCATCGAGCCGCCGGAAGAAATGCCGTCCATCCTCGACGCCATCATCGAGGACTGGTCCCGCGCCAATGACGAGGCCAGCGGCACCATCCCGCAGGGCTGAGCGGTCGCGGCAACCGTCACCGTCGGCCAACCGAAGCCCCGCGACGCGGGCCCCGGCAGAGCCTCGCCCGGCGACAAGCCGTTCCCTTCAAACAAGGGCGTCATCCTCGGGCTTCGACCCGAGGACCCATGCCCTCGCCCTCAGCGCCGTCCGCTCCCTCAGGCGCCAATCGCCCGGGCGACGACGCATCGCCCCCCGCAGCCTCAGCCGCCCTACCGCGGCAAGGTCGTGGTGCCCATCAGGTCGAGATCGATGGCGCGGGCCGCCTGGCGGCCTTCGCGGATCGCCCAGACCACCAGCGACTGGCCGCGGCGGCTGTCGCCGGCGGCGTACAGCTTGTTGACCGAGGTCAGGTAGCCGAGATCGTCGGCGGCGATGGAGACATTGCCGCGGCGGTCGGTGTTGGTGCGCAGCGCCTCGCCGACATCGCTCATGAAGCCGGTCTCGGACGGGCCGGCAAAGCCGATGGCGATGAAGGCGAGATCGGCCTTGATGACGAATTCGGTGCCTTCGATCGGCTTGCGCTTCTCGTCGACCTCAGCGCATTTCACGCCGGTCAGGACGCCGTCCTCGCCGACGAATTCCAGGGTCGCGATCTGGAACTCGCGGATCGCGCCTTCGGCCTGGCTCGACGAGGTGCGCATCTTGGTCGCCCAGTACGGCCAGACTTCCAGCTTGTTCTCGGTCTTGGGCGGCTGTGGCCGGATATCGAGCTGGGTCACCTTGACGGCGCCCTGGCGGAAGGCCGTGCCGACGCAGTCCGACGCGGTATCGCCGCCGCCGACCACCACGACATGCTTGCCGCCGGCCCAGATCTCCTCGCTCGGCCAGCCGACGCTCTCGACCGGCTCGCTGCCGACCCGGCGGTTCTGCTGCACCAGATACGGCATGGCGTCGTAGACGCCGGACAGGCCGTCATGCGGAATGCCGCTGTCGCGCGGCCGCTCGGAGCCGCCGCAGAACAGGACGGCGTCGTAGCTGGCGCGCAGTTCCTCGACGGTCTTGTCGACGCCGACATTGACGCCGCAGTAGAAGGTGACGCCCTCGCCTTCCATCTGCTCGACGCGGCGGTCGATCCAGTGCTTTTCCATCTTGAAGTCGGGGATGCCGTAGCGCAGCAGGCCGCCGGGGCGGGTTTCGCGCTCATAGACATGCACGGCATGGCCGGCACGGCCGAGCTGCTGGGCGGCGGCCATGCCGGCCGGGCCCGAACCGATCACCGCGACCGTCTTGCCGGTCTGCTGCTTGGCCGGCTGCGGCCGGATCAGGCCGAGCCCGTAGGCCTTGTCGGCGATCGCCTGCTCGATGGTCTTGATGGCGACCGGCGTGTCCTCGAGATTCAGCGTGCAGGCTTCCTCGCAGGGGGCGGGGCAGATGCGGCCTGTGAACTCCGGGAAATTGTTGGTCGAATGGAGATTGCGGGCAGCTGTCTCCCAGTCGCCGGAATAGACGAGATCGTTCCAGTCCGGGATCTGGTTGTGCACCGGGCAGCCCGTCGGCCCGTGGCAATAGGGAATGCCGCAATCCATGCAGCGCGCCGCCTGCTTGCCGACTTCCGCGTCGGACATCGGCAGGGTGAACTCGCGAAAATGGCGGATTCGATCGGACGCCGGCTGATACTTCTGCGTCTGCCGATCGATCTCGAGAAATCCGGTGACCTTACCCATACCCACTCCAACAGTCTCTTGTGCGGGCTTCACTGCCGCACCCAATGCTCAACGTCCAGCCCCAGGGGCCCACCGACACCGCGCGGCCTTGTCGCCGCGCGGCGTATTGCGGTGGATCATTCGGCGGCGACGCCGAGGCGCATGCGCTCCATTTCCTGCAGCGCGCGGCGGTACTCGACCGGCATGACCTTGACGAATTTCGGCCGGTGCTCCTCCCAGTTCTCCAGCATCTCCGCCGCCCGGCGCGAGCCGGTATAGTGGTGATGGTTGGAGATCAGCTGGAACAGCCGCTCGCCGTCGTGGCTGGTCATGTCCGAGGACAGGTCGACCCGGCCCTTGTACTGAAGGTCGCCGCCATGGTGGTGCAGCTTCTCCATGATGTCGTCTTCTTCCGGCACCGGCTCCAGATCGACCATCGCCATGTTGCAGCGCTCGGCAAAGTCGCCGACCGCGTCGTAGACATAGGCGACGCCGCCCGACATGCCGGCCGCGAAGTTGCGACCCGTCTCGCCGAGAATGACGACGACACCGCCGGTCATGTACTCGCAGCCATGGTCGCCGACCCCTTCGACCACCGCCACGGCGCCCGAGTTGCGCACGGCGAAGCGCTCGCCCGCGACACCGCGGAAATAGCACTCGCCCGAAATCGCCCCGTAGAGCACCGTATTGCCGATGATGATCGACTCCTCCGGCACGATGCGGGTGTCCGCGCGCGGGCGCACCACGATGCGTCCGCCCGACAGGCCCTTGCCGACATAGTCGTTGCCATCGCCGGTCAGTTCGAAGGTGACGCCGCGGGCAAGGAACGCACCGAAGCTCTGGCCGGCGGTGCCGGTCAGCTTCACCGTGATGGTGTCGTCGCGCAGCCCCTTCAGGCCGTAGCGCTTGGCCACCTCGCCCGACAGCATCGCGCCGGTCGAACGGTCGACGTTGGAGATCGGCGTCTCGATGGTCACCGGCTGGCGCGCCGACAGGGCCGGCTCCGCCTCGGCGATCAGCTTGCGATCGAGGATGTCGTCGATCGGATGCTCCTGGAGCTTCGTCCAGCGCACCTCGTCGGCCGCGGCCGACGGCTTGTAGAACACCTTGGAGAAGTCCAGGCCGCGGGCCTTCCAGTGCTCGATCATCGGCTTCTTGTCGAGCAGCTGCGACTGGCCGACGAGCTCGGCCATGGTGCGCACGCCCATCTCGGCCATGATCATCCGCACCTCTTCCGCGACATAGAAGAAGTAGTTGATGACATGCTCCGGCGCGCCCTTGAAGCGCTTGCGCAGCACCGGATCCTGGGTGGCGACGCCGACCGGGCAGGTGTTCAGATGGCACTTGCGCATCATGATGCAGCCGGCGGCGATCAGCGGTGCCGTCGAGAAGCCGAACTCGTCGGCGCCCAGCAGCGCTCCGACGATGACGTCGCGGCCGGTCCGCAGGCCACCGTCGACCTGCAGGCAGACGCGGTTGCGCAGGCCGTTCATCACCAGCGTCTGCTGGGTCTCGGCGAGGCCCATCTCCCACGGGCTGCCCGCATGCTTGATCGAGGTCATCGGCGAAGCACCGGTGCCACCGTCATAGCCCGACACGATGATGTGGTCGGCGCGCGCCTTGGCGACGCCCGCCGCGACCGTGCCGACGCCGACTTCCGACACCAGCTTGACCGAGATGTCGGCCGCCGGATTGACGTTCTTCA
>Ga0189290_100269_pt1 | contig 16143 bp, 13 predicted proteins | sample UW140minimetaG_FD_130318 | JGI IMG/M metagenome (GOLD analysis project Ga0189290, IMG submission 130318) | Marine microbial communities from the Costa Rica Dome - UW140 mini metaG | ecosystem: Environmental > Aquatic > Marine > Oceanic > Photic zone | place: Costa Rica: the Eastern Pacific...
CGCGCCTCGATTTCCGGCACCGCGGCGGCCGAACGCAGGGCCGTGCAGGAGATGAACAGGGCCTCGGCGGACGGGGCGGTGGCGGCGACGGCCGCCTCGACCAGGCTGGCCCGCGACATCCCGGCCATGTCGCCGTCGTCTTCCATCTCCAGGCAGGTGAAGTTCTCCAGCGTGAAGCCGGCATCGACGAAATAATCCGCCATCAGTTCGCCGACCGGCACGACATAGGGCGTCAGGACGCTGATCTTCCGGGCGTCGAGGGCGCGCAGGGCCATGGCTGCGGCAGCCGGCGGGGTCACGACGGCGGCTTCGGGCTTGGAGGCGTGGATGGCCGCGGCGATCTCGTCGTCACCGATCAGCACAGTGCCGGAGGTGCAGGAGAAGCAGATCACGTCGAAGGCCTCGCCGGGCAGGAGCAGGCCGGCGGCAGCGGCGAGCCGTGGCTTCATTGCCCGCAGGTTCTCGGTGGTCGTGGGGTTGGCGAACTCGATCCGGGTCCCGAAGACATGGATCGCGTCGGAGGCGACCATGCGCGTGAAATCGGCTTCGGTGGACTGGTCGGTCGCCAGAAGAATCAGGCCGACACGGCGCTCGCAGGCCCGCTCATCGAGAACGAGAGGCAGGTCCGAGGTGGTGATCGCGATACCCATGGCAGAAACTTTCAACAGGGAAAACAGAGTTTTGTCGCCATGGCCTGATGCTCTCTGCGAACCCGTTGCCGCCGGTGCATGCGCAAGGTGCCGAGGGTGGAAGCCGGGCTGGGCGACACGGAGCCGAAAAGGCGCATTTCCCTTCGCCCCGGTCAACCCGCGAACCGCCTGTTCCCCGACGTCACAGCGCTCAAATGATCACGCCTTGGGCATGCCCGGCAATTAGGCGAACCATCCTTTTTCGGTGGCGCCAGAAGTGTATTCTGCTGCCGGCCCAAACGCATTCGGGCGAACGCTCGCTCGACACGGCCCGATAATATTCGGAAGCTGATCTTCGGCGATCCAGAGGATGCGAACGTTGACTGACGGTCGTCGATGTGCAGGCTTGGGCTCCCTTCAAGCAGGAGCCCGGTGCTTCACGACGGTTCGTGCAATCGAACCCTGTGCTGAGCAAGCGAAATATCCGAGATCGACTGATCTCGCCGGCGATGATCCTGAATTCCATTGCCGATCGTGCGCCGTCGGCGGATTTTTCGCGGGCTACGCTGTTCCTGCTGATTTCGAATGCTATGGTTTGTTGACCTCCTGTCGTCGAACCGAGAAACGGAGATCGTTGAATGACCAATCCGATGAAGACCCGCCGCCGCAATCTGGTGGCCAAGACCCTGGCAGCCACGACCGCGCTGACCCTTCTGGCCGGCCCGGCCTTCGCCGCCGAGTGGAAATACGCCATCGAGGAAGCGCTGGAAGAGGTTCAGGGCGTCTACGCCACGAAGTTCAAGGAGCACATCGAGGCGAATTCGGACCACACCGTCGCCATCTTCCCGTTCGGCACCCTCGGCGAGTCCGCCGACACCACCGAGCTGGCCCAGATGGGCGCCATCCAGTTCGTCGATGCCTCGCCCGGCTTTACCGGCAGCCTGATCCCCGAGCTGCAGGTCTTCCTGATGCCCTACGTGCTGCCGGAAGACCCGGCGGTGCTGGCGGACTTTTACAAGACGTCGCCGACGATCAACGAGGATCTTGCCGAGCTCTACGAAGCCCAGAGCCTGCACCTGATCGACATGTTCCCGGAAGGCGAGGTCGTGATGACGACCAAAGAGCCGGTGACGTCGCCGGCCGATCTGGAGGGCGTGAAGTTCCGCGTGATGACCACGCCGCTGCTCGTTGAGACCTACAACGCCTTCGGCGCGACGGCGACGCCGCTGCCCTGGGGCGAGACCTTCTCCGGTCTGCAGCTCAACATGATCCAGGGCCAGGAGAACCCGATGTTCTTCGTGGAATCCACGAAGATGTACGAGGTGACCGACCACATCACCTTCACCGGCCACAACACCTTCACGACCGCGGTGGCGGCCAACAAGAGCTTCTATGACGGCCTGTCCGACGAGGACAAGGCGCTCGTCACGGAAGCGGCCGATGCCGCCTATGACTACATCATCGACTACCAGAAGGGTCTCGAGGACGAGGCGCTCGCCAAGATCCAGGAAGCCAAGCCGAGCATGACAGTGACGCGCCTGACAGACGAGCAGCGCGAGCCGTTCCGCAAGGCGGCCGAGCAGGTCCGCGAGACGTTCGTCGAGATGACGGGTGACAGCGGCAAGGCCGTGCTCGACGGCTTCGAGGCCGACATCAAGGCCTCGCAGGAGCGGGTCGGCAGCGGCGGCTGATCCGACAGAAATCCGGCCGGCGGTTCGTTTCGCCGGTCGCCGAAAGCTGCTGCCGCGCTATCATCATGCGCGGCAGCATATGTGTGGCGCCATAGGATGGAACGCCGATGAACCGACCCGACCCGTCGACCGACCCGGACGCCCCCGCCGAGAGTCTGGGTGGCCCGAGGCCCTCCGAGGATTCCTCGACGAACAAGGCGGACGCGCCCGAAAGCGGCTTTTCCGGCGTTCTCAAGCCCTTCCAGATTCTCGACCGGTCAATTGCGGTGCTGGAATCCGTCATCCTGACGGCCGGCATCCTGATGATGGCGGTCAATTCGGTCGCCAATGTCATCGGCCGGTTCGCCTTCGGGCGCAGCCTCTATTTCTCGCAGGAACTCAACCAGTTCCTGGTCATCCTGGTGACTTTCGCCGGCATCGGCTTCGCCGCGCGCCACGGCCGCCATATCCGCATGTCGGCGATCTACGACGAGTTGCCCGATCCGGCGCGCCGCGCCCTGATGATCGTCATCGCGCTGGTCACTGCGGCGACCATGTTCATCCTCGCCTGGTTCTCCTGGTTCTACGTCGTCAGCGTCTTCGACACGGGCCGGATTTCGCCGGTGCTGCGCCTGCCGATCTACCTGACCCTCGTCTGGCTGCCGGTCGGCTTCGTCATCACCGGCATCCAGTACGTGCTGACGGCCCTGGCCAATCTAACCCGGCCGGAAATCTACCTGTCCGTCTCCGTTGTCGATTCCTACGAAGACACCGAAACCCAGATCTGACGCCGCCACCGCCGTCGACCTGCTCAAACATCCGCCGCCGCGCGCTCTGACCAGAGGAAATCCATGGCAACTGCGATGCTCTCGACCATGGTGGTTCTCCTGCTTCTGGGGTTCCCGATGATGGTGCCGCTGCTCATGGCGACACTGGTGGGTTTCTTCTTCTTCCTGCCCATCGGGCCGGAGATCATGGTCCAGCAGATGATCGCCGGCATCCGGCCGGCCGCGCTGGTGGCCGTGCCGATGTTCATCCTGGCCGCGGACATCATCACCAAGGGCCATTCGGCCGACCGGCTGATCGACATGGTGATGCGCTTCGTCGGCCATATGCGCGGTGGTCTGGGCGTCGCGACGGCGATGAGCTGCACCCTGTTCGGTGCCGTCTCCGGCTCGACCCAGGCGACCGTGGTCGCCGTCGGCGGTCCGTTGCGGCCGCGCATGCTGAAGGCCGGCTACAGCGACAGCTTCACCCTGGCGCTGATCATCAATTCCTCCGACATCGCCATGCTGATCCCGCCCTCGATCGCGATGATCATCTACGGTGTCGTGTCCGGCACCTCGATTTCGGAACTGTTCATCGCCGGCGTCGGCCCGGGGCTTCTGATCCTGTTCCTGTTCTCGATCTACGCCGTGATCTATGCGCGGATGCACAATCTGGAGACCGAGCCGAAATCCACCTGGCGCGAGCGCGGCCAGGCGATGGTGGCGGCGATCTGGCCGCTCGGCTTTCCGCTGATCGTCGTCGGCGGCATCTATGGCGGCATTTTCAGCCCGACCGAGGCGGCCTCCGTCTGCGTCGGCTATGCGCTGCTTCTGGAGATGGTCATCTTCCGCTCGCTGAAGCTGAGCGACATCTTCGACATCGCCAAGTCGACCGGCCTGATCACCGCGGTGGTGTTCATCCTGGTTGCGGCCGGCGCGGCATTCTCCTGGGTCATCTCGTTCCAGCAGATTCCACAGATGCTCCTCGGGGCGATCGGCCTGACCGAGGCGGGGCCGGTGGGCGTGCTGATCGCGATCTCGATCGCCTTCTTCGTCGGCTGCATGTTCGTCGACCCGATCGTGGTCATTCTGGTGCTGGTGCCGATCTTCTCGCCGCTCGTCTCCGGTCTCGGGCTTGACCCGGTGCTGGTCGGCGTGATCATCACGCTGCAGGTTGCGATCGGGTCGGCCACGCCGCCCTTCGGCTGCGATATCTTCACGGCGATCGCGATCTTCAAACGTCCCTATATCGAGGTGATCCGCGGTACGCCGCCGTTCATCTTCATCCTGCTCCTGGTCAGTGCGTTGCTCATCGCATGGCCGCCGCTGGCGCTGTTCCTTCGCGATCTGGCCTTCCGCTAGGCCGCGAAGGGCCGGGGCCTGTCGACACGATCCGAACCGCTCCTGGAGGCGATGCATGTACAAGACGGTCCTCGTGCCCGTGGATGGCTCCCCCATGGCCACGCGCGCCCTCGACGTGGCATCCGAGATGTGCCGGCTCTTTGGCGCGCGCCTGATCACCTTGTGCGTCTATCGGCATCATTCGCCGCTGGAAGCCTCGCTCTCCATGGTCCGGGTCAAGCAGCCGGCCGAGCGACCGGACGATTCCCTCAAGACCTACGCCAGCGAGATCGCCGCGGCCGCCAAGGCCCGGGCCCTCGATTCCGGCGTCGAGGAGGTCACCGCCTATGCCAAGCGCGGCCAGCCCTCGCGTGCCATCGTCACCTTCGCCAAGCAGCATGACTGTGACCTGATCGTGCTCGGCGCCCGCGGCAATGGCGACATCGAGGGCTTTCTCCTCGGTTCGGTGTCCCACAAGGTGGCCTCGCTCGCGCCCCAGCATTGCCTGATCGTGCGCTGACACCCTTCACTCGGCGGTGGACGCCGGCCAAACCGGCAGTCTATTGAAGGGGATCGACCTCTTCGGACCAGGACTCGCCATGCCACCGGGCCGCATCAAGCTGGACGACCGCGATATCAAGATCCTGACCATCCTCCAGTCGGAGGGGCGGATTCCGAAGGCGACGCTGGCGGAGCGGGTGAACCTGTCGCCGACGCCCTGCTGGGAGCGGCTGAACCGGCTGGAAGAAGCAGGCATCATCGAGGGCTACGGCGCGATGATTGCCGAGAGCACCTACGGGCCGCTCACCGTTCTCTTCGTGATGATGGAGATCGAGAGCCACCGCACGGAGGATTTCGCGGCCTTCGAGGCGGCGATCCGCGACGTGCCGGAGATCGTCGAGTGCTTCTCGGTGTCGGGCGGCTTCGACTATCTGTGCAAGTTCGTCACCCGCGATCTCGCCAGTTACCAGGCGATCATCGACCGGCTTCTGTCGAACGGCTCCGGGGTCAAGCGCTACTTCAGCTATCCGGTGATGACGTCGATCAAGAAGGCGCCGATCCCGATCCAGATGATCGCCGACACGGCGCGCTGAGGCGCGGGCGACGAGCCATCGCCGCGGCGGCCCTTCGGCAGGAGAGAATTCGCTTCCCGGGCCGATCTATGGCCGACGTCTCGCCTGCGAACGCGATAGCGTTCTCCTGACGGAACAGGAGAGCGCCATGTCTGCAGCGATACGCCATCTCGACACCCTTCACCCTCTGGCCGCGCTGGACGATGCGACGCTGTTCGTCCAGGCGGCCTATCTGGGCGGCCGCTGGGTCACCAGCGATGCGACTGTCCCCGTCACCGATCCGGCCACCGGCGAGACCCTCGGGTTCATCCCCGCTCTGACCGCGGAAGACACCGGCCGGGCGATCGACGCGGCCGAGGCCGCCCTGCCGGCCTGGCGCGCCCTGCTACCGCAGGAGAGGGCGCGAATCCTCAAACGCTGGCATGATCTGATCCTGGCGTCGCGCGAGGATCTGGCGCTCCTGATGACGCTGGAGCAGGGCAAGCCCCTGGCCGAATCCCGGGGTGAGATCGACTATGCCGCGTCCTTCGTCGACTATTATGCCGAGGAGGCGCGGCGCATCGCGGTCGAGGGGCTCTCCAGCCATCTGCCGAACGCCCAGATGACGCTGAGCCGTGTGCCGCTGGGCGTCGTCGGTCTGGTGACGCCGTGGAACTTCCCGGCTGCCATGCTGACCCGCAAGGCCGCCGCGGCGCTCGCCGCCGGCTGCACGACGGTGGCCCATCCCTCGTCGGAAACCCCGTTCTCGGCCCTGGCGCTGGCGGCGCTGGCCGAACGCGCCGGCATGCCGGCCGGCGTCTTCAACGTCGTCACCGGCAACGCCGCGACGATCGTCGGGCGCCTCTGCGAGGACAGCCGCGTGCGGGCTATGAGCTTCACCGGCTCGACCGAGATCGGCCGGCTGATCGCGGCGCAGGCCGCGCCGACGGTCAAGCGGCTGATCATGGAACTCGGCGGCCACGCGCCGCTGATGATCTTCGCCGACAGCGATCTCGACCGCGCCGTCGACATCGCCATGGACGCCAAGTTCGCCACCTCCGGGCAGGACTGCCTGGCGGCCAACCGCATCTATGTCGAGCGGCCGATCTACGAGCCGTTCCTCGCCGCCTTCAAGGCGCGGATCGAGGCGTTGGCGGTCGGGCCGGGCCTCAATGCCAGCACGGAGATCGGCCCGCTGATGCACGCGCGCGCCTTCGCCAAGGTCGAGGCGCAGGTGCACGATGCCGTCGGCCGCGGCGCCCGTTGCCTCGCCGGGGGCGGGCGCGATGCCGCCGGGCCGCTCTTCTACCGGCCGACGCTGCTGGCCGACGTGCCGGAGGATGCGCTGATCATGCATGAGGAGACCTTCGGCCCCGTGGCCGCCGTCACGCCCTTCGACGCGGAGGACGAGGTTCTGGCCCGCGCCAACGACACCGAATACGGCCTCGTCGCCTATCTGGTGACGCGTGACGCCGCGCGGATCGCCCGCATGACCGCGGCGCTCGAATACGGCATGGTTGCCGTCAATCGGGTCAAGATCACCGGCGCGCCGATCCCCTTCGGCGGCGTCAAGCAGTCGGGCATCGGCCGGGAAGGGGCCCGCCACGGCCTCGAAGCCTTCACCGACCTCAAATATGTCTGTCAGGACATCGGCTGACCGCCGCTTTCGACAGATCCGCATTCAGTCACGAAGCATACAGTCAGGAAAGGAGCAGATGATGCTCGACCGGAACAACGAACTCGCCGCCTTCGACCGCGATCATTTCTTCCACCCGTCGACCCATATGGGCAGCCATGCCCGGGGTGAGACGCCGACCCGGGTGATCGCCGGTGGCAAGGGCGCGACCATCGTCGACACCAACGGTCGCGAAAGCCTCGACGCTTTTGCGGGCCTCTATTGCGTCAATGTCGGCTACGGCCAGACCGAGATCGCCGACGCGATTGCTGCGCAGGCGCACAAGCTGCCCTATTATCACGCCTATGTCGGCCACGGCTCCGAAGCGTCGATCCAGCTTGCCAAGATGATCATCGACCGAGCGCCGGACCACATGAGCCGGGTCTATTTCGGCCTGTCGGGATCGGACGCCAACGAGACCAACATCAAGCTGATCTGGTACTACAACAACATTCTCGGCCGGCCCGAGAAGAAGAAGATCATCTCGCGCTGGCGCGGCTATCACGGCTCGGGCGTGATGACCGGCTCGCTCACCGGCCTGAAGCTGTTCCACAACGCCTTCGACCTGCCGCGCGCGCCGATCCTGCACACCGAGGCGCCGTATTATTTCCGCCGCGAAGACCGCTCGATGAGCGAGGAGCAGTTCTCGCAGCATTGCGCCGACAAGCTGGAGGAGATGATCCTCGCCGAGGGGCCGGACACGGTCGCCGCCTTCATCGGCGAGCCGATCCTGGGCACCGGCGGCATCGTCCCGCCGCCTGCCGGCTACTGGGAGAAGATTCAGGCGGTGCTGGCGAAATACGACATCCTGCTGGTCGCCGACGAGGTGGTCACAGGCTTCGGGCGTCTCGGCACCATGTTCGGCTCCGAGCACTACGGCATCAAGCCGGACATCATCACCATCGCCAAGGGACTGACCTCGGCCTATGCGCCGCTGTCGGGCAGCATCATCTCCGACAAGGTCTGGGACGTTCTCGTCCGCGGGTCCGACGAGATGGGCCCGATCGGCCATGGCTGGACCTATTCGGCGCATCCGCTCTGCGCTGCCGCCGGCGTCGCCAATCTCGAACTGATCGACAAGCTCGACCTCGTCGAGAATGCCGGCACCGTGGGCGCGCATTTCCGCAAGGGCCTCGCCGACGCGCTGGCGGGCCACGCCCATGTCGGCGAGGTACGCGGCGACGGTCTGATGGCCGCGGTGGAGTTCGTCGAGGACAAGGACGACCGCAAGTTCTTCGATCCGTCGCTGAAGGTCGGACCGCAGATCGCCGCGGCGCTGCTGGAGCGCGGTGTCATTGGCCGGGCCATGCCGGAAGGCGACATCCTCGGCTTTGCACCGCCTTTCGTTCTGACACGGGAGGAAGCCGACACGATCGTCGCGCGCACCGCCGACGCGGTCGAGGCGGTGACGGCCAAGCTCGGCTGATCCCACCGGCGCCCTTGGCGCCCAAACCGAAAGCGCCCGGCGTTGCCGCCGGGCGCTTTTTCGTTGTCTGCTCTGAAACGACGGGTCAGACGGCGAGATATTGCAGCCGCATCTCCTTGTCGTCGATGATCTGCTGCGCGGTGCCATCGAAGACGATCTCGCCCATCTCCAGGATGATCGCCCGGTCGGCCAGATGCAGCGCGGCAATGGCATTCTGCTCGACCAGAATCGTGGTGATGCCGATCTGCTTGATCTCTTCCAGAATCCGCTCGATTTCCTGCACGATGACCGGGGCCAGCCCCTCATAGGGCTCGTCCAGAAGCAGCAGCTTGACGTCGCGGGCCAGCGCCCGGGCGACCGCCAGCATCTGCTGCTCGCCGCCGGACATGGTGATGCCTTCCTGGGTGCGGCGCTCGGCCAGCCGGGGGAAGTGCTCGTAGATCCGCTCCAGCGACCAGCCGATGGGCGGCTCGATCTGCGCGAGCTTGAGATTCTCCTCCACCGTCAGGCCGGCGATGATCCGCCGGTCCTCGGGCACCAGTTGCACGCCGAGCCGGGCCGCCTCGTAGCCCTGCATGGTGTGCAGCGGCTGGCCGTCGAGCCAGATCTCGCCGTGCTTCAGCTCCGGCGAACCGGCCCGCGCGATGGTGCGCAGCGTCGAGGTCTTGCCGGCGCCGTTGCGGCCGAGCAGGGCGACAATCTCGCCTTCCCGCACCTCGAAGGAGACGCCCTGCACGATGTAGCTCTCGCCGTAATAGGCGTGCAGGTCGCGGGCGGCGAAGAAGGGCTGGCCCTCGGACCGGACGGACTCGGCCCGGGCGCTTCGACCATGCGGCCGGACGGCGTCGATCGTGTCGCTCATAGATGGGCTCCCCCAAGATAGGCTTCCTGCACGCGCGGATCGGCCTTGATCGCCTCGGGCGTGCCTTCGGCGATCACCGTGCCCTGCGCCATCACGCTGACGGTCGAGGCCAGCGAGAACACGACATGCATGTCGTGCTCGATGATCACCTTGGTGATGCCGCGCTTGGCGATCGCCTTGAGGAGATCGACGGTGTTGTTGGTGTCGGCCCGTGACATGCCGGCGGTCGGCTCGTCGAGCAGCAGCAGCTTCGGCCTCTGGACGAGGCACATGGCCAGCTCTAGCCGCCGCTTGTCGCCGCGGGACATGGAATCGACCCGCTGGTGGCGCTGGGCGGCCAGGTTGAGATCCTCGAGGATCTCCTCGGCTTCTTCCAGCACAACACGCCGGTCGTTGGCGCGTCCCCAGAGATTGATCCTGAAGGCGCCGTCCTTGCGGGCAAAAGCCGGGATCATGACGTTTTCCATGACCGTCAGCTCGGCGAAGGTCTCCGGCGTCTGGAACACCCGCGCGATGCCGGCCTGGTTGATCTCGTACGGATTGTGCCCGAGCAGCGGTGCGCCGTTGAACTCGACGGTGCCCTCATCCGGGACGATCCGCCCGACCAGTGTATTGAGCAGGGTCGACTTGCCGGCGCCGTTCGGCCCGATGATCGCGTGGACCGTGCCTTCCTTGACCCTGAGATTGACGTCGTCGAGGGCTTTCAGGCCGCCGAAGCGCTTGCTGACGCCGTTGATGGTGAGAATGTCCATGCCGGCTCTTTCTATTCGTGGTTCGCGCGGGCAGCGGCGGTGTCGCCGGTGGTCCCGTCAGCCGGTTTGGGCTTGTGGAACAGGGCGCCGATGCGGCGCAGGCCCTCCATGATTCCGCCCGGCAGGAAGATGACGATGACCATGAACAGAAGGCCGAGCGTCAGGTGCCAGCCTTCGCCGACGAAGGGGCTGGTGATCTCGACCGCCAGGTTCTGTGCCCAGCCGGGCAGGAAGTCGAAGCTGCGATAGAGGAAGCCGTCGTTGAAGGACGAGAAGATCTGCTCGAGATACTTCATCACGGCCGCCCCGATCACCGGGCCGAGCAGCGTGCCGACGCCGCCGAGAATGGTCATCAGCACGACCTCGCCCGACGCGGTCCACTGCATCCGGTCGGCGCCGGCGAGGGGATCGGTGACCGCCAGGAGGCCGCCGGCGAGGCCGGCATACATGCCCGAGATGACGAAGGCGGTCAGAAGATACGGGCGGGCGGCGAAGCCGGTATAGCCCATGCGGTTCTGGTTCGACTTGATGGCGAACAGCATCATGCCGAAGGTCGAGTTGCGGATCCTGAGCGCCAGGAAGAAGCCGAGGACCAGCAGGATCGCGCAGAAATAGAAGCCCGGATAGCCCTGCAGCTCGATGCCGAAGAAGTTCGGCTTGGGCAGGCCCGCCCCGACCTCGCCCAGCGCCCGGTCGATCAGCCGCGGATCGGAGCGGGAGATCTGCAGTCCGGTCTCGCCGTTGGTGATCGGCGTCAGCACCGAATAGGCCAGATTGTAGGACATCTGCGCGAAGGCGAGCGTCAGGATCGAGAAGTAGATGCCGGCGCGGCGCAGGCAGACGAAGCCGATGACCAGCGCCAGGAGCCCGGCGACGATGATCGCGAAGGGGATCGCGAAGATCGCGTTCATCGACAACAGCTTGAACATCCAGACCGCGGCGTAGGAGCCGGTGCCGAGGAAGGCCGCATGGCCGAAGGACAGATAGCCGGAGAAGCCGAACAGGATGTTGAAGCCGATCGCGAAGATGCCGAAGATCGCGAATTTCTGCAGGATGTCCGGGTAGCCCGCGCCGATCGGCGCAAGCCAGATCGGCATGGTCAGGACGGCCGCCGCGAAGATCGCGGTGAAGGCGTAGTCGCCCATCGTGGTCGCGAAGAACGGCCGCGAGTCGCGGGTCTTGCGGGTGGTCTCGTGCGGCGTGCCGCCGAGGTCGGTCGAGGTGATGGCGCTGTTCATCGATCAGGCCTCCATGACGCCCTTGCGGCCCATCAGTCCACGCGGGCGGACCAGCAGGACGACGACGGCGACAAGGTAGATGATGATCTGGTCGATGCCCGGCAGGATCGCCTTGATCTCGGTCATCGAGGAGAAGGACTGCAGGATCCCGAGCAGGAAGCCGGCGACCACGGCGCCGCCAAGCGACCCCATGCCGCCGACGACGACGACCACGAAGGACAGCACCAGGAAGTCCATGCCCAGATGGTAGTTGGGTGACAGGATCGGTGTGTACATGACGCCCGCCAGACCGGCGACGACGGCGGCAAGGCCGAAGACGATCGAGAACTTGCGGCCGATATTGATGCCGAGCAGGCCAACCGTCTCGCGATCCGCCATGCCGGCCCGCACCACCATGCCGAAGGTGGTGAGCTGCAGGAAGGCGAAGACCGCGCCGATGATGGCCAGCGAGAACAGGAAGTAGACGATGCGCCACATCGGGTAGCTGAGGCCGGCGAGGCCGAACCACTGGCCGACATCGGCGCTGCCGGCGAAGGCGGGCGGGGCGGTCATCGGGATCGGATTGGCGCCGAAATAGTGCTTGACGATCTCCTGCAGGACGATGGCGAGGCCGAAGGTCACGAGGATCTGCTCGGCATGGCTGCGCTTGTAGAAGAAGCGGATCAGGCCGCGCTCCATCGCCAGTCCGACGAGCAGCATGAAGGGGATCGCCACGAGGATCGACAAGGGCACCGACCAGTCGAGGATCGTGCGGCCGGTGTCGCCGAACCAGATCTCAAGATAGGGGACTTCCTTGTAGGCCTCGAAGAAGGTGACGCTCTCGTCGCGCACGCGCTCGGAGATCGACAGGACCATGGAGAAGGTGACGGCGCAGAAGGCGCCGAGCATGAAGAGGGCGCCGTGGGCGAAATTGACCACCCCGAGCGTGCCGAAGATCAGGGTCAGGCCGAGGGCGATGAGCGCATAGGCCCCGCCCTTGTCGAGACCGTTGAGGATCTGAAGAAAGATGGCGTCCATGTGCCCTTTGGTCGCTCCTGGCGGTGCCGCTTCGATCTGTAGGGGGCGGCGCGTGCGGCCCATTCGAGCGGCAGTTCGGTTGCCTTGCGGTGCCGGCCTTCGGCCAGGCGCCTGTCATCTGATGTCTGCGATGCGGGATGCCCGCCGGCCTCAGACCGGCGAGCATCCAAGGTCAGGATGCGATCAGCATTCCTTGGCGTCGTAGGGGCCAAGTTCGCCGCCGAAGATCGACGCGTCGTAGGTCACGTCGTCGCGCGGCACGACCTTGACGATCTCCATCAGGTCGAACTGGTTGGTCGGCTCCTGCTTGCCGCGCACGACCAGCACGTCCTTGAAGCACTGGTGGTCCTCGGCGCGGTAGAGCGTCGGGCCATTGCCCATGCCGTCGAACTCGAAGCCTTCCAGCGCCTTGATCAGCTCCGGCGGATAGAAGGTGCCGGCGGTCTCGGCCGCGTTGGCGTAGAGCAGCGTCTGGACGTAGCAGGTATGGGCGGCCTGCGACGGCGGGCTGCCGTATTCCTCGCCGAAGGACTTGGAGAACGCCTTGGTAGCGGCGTTGTCGAGCTTCCAGTCCCAGTTGGCGGTGCCCAGGATGCCCTTCACGGCCTCGCCTGCGCCCTGTGCCATCAGCTCGGAGAACAGCGGCACGACGATCTGGAAGTCCTTGCCGTTGACCTGCTTGGAGCGCATGTCGAACTGGGTGACGGCCTGGCGCAGCGAATTGACCATGTCGCCGCCGTAATGGTTCAGGATCAGGACGTCGGCGCCCGAATTCAGGACCGGCGTCAGATACTGCGAGAAGTCGCCGGCGCCGAGCGGAGTGCGAACGGCCTCCACCGTCTCCCAGCCCAGTCCTTCGGTGGCGTTCTTGATCGACTCTTCCTGGGTCCAGCCCCAGGTGTAGTCGGCGGTAAGATGGTAGGCGCGGCGGTCCTTGCCGTATTCCTCGGCCAGGATCGGGCCAAGCGCCTGGCCGGACATGTAGGCGTTGAAGAAGTGGCGGAAGCCGTAGCGCCGCTTGTCCTTGCCGGTGGTGTCGTTGGAGTGGGTCAGGCCGGCCATGAACATCACGCCCATGTCCTGGCACAGCGACTGCACCGCCACGGCGACGCCCGAGGACGAACCGCCGGAGATCATGATCGCCTTGTCGGCCTCGATCATGCGCTTGGCCGAGGCGCGCGCCGCGTCGGACTTGGTCTGGGTGTCGCCGGTCACGAAGGCGACCTTCTTGCCCAGAATGCCGTTGCCCTTGAGGTTGGACGGCTGCATCGTCGACAGCATGCCGCCGTCGCCTTCGCCATTCAGGTGCTTGACCGCCAGCTCGAAAGCGCGCAGCTCGTCGGCGCCTTCATCCGCATACGGACCGGACTGCGGCACGTTGAAGCCGAGCGTCACGGTGCCACCGGACGGGTTGTTGCAGAATGCCTGATCCTGCGCCCAGGCCCCGCGCGTGAAGACATGCGGCATAGCGAGACCGGCCGTGATGCCGGCGCCGGTCGTCAGCAGTCGACGACGGGTCCATCCGTCCTTGTAAAATGCCATTGGTCACCTCCCGATTATCCCATTCCGGCCGTAGCGGCAGATCGCACGACGCATCGACCATCTCCCATTGGTCCGACCGAATGCCGCGTATCGTCCACCAGTGCAGCGGTTTCGCCTATAGTACTTTCGGATAAAGCCGGTGCGCCGTCCCGGTTATATTGCTCTGCATTCCTTGCCATCGGGGTAATATTGCGGCGCAGCAATATCGCTGGATGCCGGATCTGCTGCGTTGCTGGCAGACGCTTGACGGGTGACGCCGGTTCGGGCGCGGCGTTACGCCTTCCGGCAGGGCACGCGATGAGTTGACCTGCAGGCGGCGAGGGGGGACGTTCCGGATCGACGCTGGTGGCCGTAAGGATGCCGACCCGATTCGCGGTTGGTTCGAAATCGCCTTGCCGGGGAAGGTCGGGGTCACGGGAGGAACAGGACGATGTTCGACAAGAGCATGAATTTCGCGCTCGGCGAAGAGATCGACGCGCTGCGCGACATGGTGCGCCGCTTCGCGCAGGAACGGGTTGCGCCTCGTGCGGCCCAGATCGACCGGACCAACGAATTCCCCAACGAATTGTGGAAGGAACTGGGAGCCCTCGGGCTCCTCGGCGTCACGGTGGAGGAGGAATATGGCGGCTCGGCCATGGGCTATCTCGCCCATTGCATCGCCATCGAGGAGATCTCGCGCGCCTCGGCCTCGGTGGGCCTTTCCTACGGCGCCCATTCCAATCTCTGCGTCAACCAGATCCGGCGCAATGGCACGGCCGAGCAGAAGGCGAAATACCTGCCCAAGCTCGTCTCGGGCGAGCATGTCGGATCGCTCGCCATGTCGGAATCCGGCGCCGGTTCGGACGTCGTCGGCATGAAACTGCGGGCCGACAAGCGCAACGACCGCTTCGTCCTCAACGGGACCAAGATGTGGATCACCAACGGTCCCGACGCCTCGACCCTGATCGTCTACGCCAAGACCGATCCGGATGCCGGTCCGCGCGGCATCACCGCCTTCCTGATCGAAAAGGACATGGACGGCTTCTCGATCGCCCAGAAGCTCGACAAGCTCGGCATGCGCGGCTCCAACACCTGCGAGCTGGTGTTTCAGGATTGCGAAGTGCCCTACGAGAATATCCTCGGCGAGGAGGGCGGCGGCGCGAAGGTGCTGATGAGCGGCCTCGACTACGAGCGGGTGGTGCTCTCGGCCGGGCCCCTCGGCATCATGGCCGCCTGTCTCGATGTCGTCGTGCCCTACGTCCACGAGCGCGAGCAGTTCGGCCAGCCGATCGGCGAGTTCCAGCTGATGCAGGGCAAGCTCGCCGACATGTATGTCACGATGAATGCCTGCCGGGCCTATGTCTACGCGGTGGCGGCGGCCTGCGATCGCGGCGAGACCAGCCGCAAGGACGCCGCCGGCTGCATTCTCTACGCAGCCGAGAAGGCGACCCAGATGGCGCTGGAGGCGATCCAGGCGCTGGGCGGCAACGGCTATATCAACGACTATCCGACCGGCCGGCTGCTGCGCGACGCCAAGCTCTACGAGATCGGCGCCGGTACCTCGGAGATCCGCCGCATGCTGATCGGCCGCGAACTGTTCCGGGAGACCGCATAGGTGGCGGTCCTCACCTCGTCCATCTCGCCGCGCTCGGACGCCTTCGCGGCCAATCGCGAGGCCATGACGCGGCAGATGCAGGCGGTCGAGGCGGCCGCTGAAGCCGCCATGGCCGGCGGTGGCGACCGGGCCCGCGAACGGCATCTGTCACGCGGCAAGCTGCTGCCGCGCGACCGGGTGGAGGGCCTGCTCGATCCCGGCTCGCCCTTTCTGGAGGTCGGCCTGTTCGCCGCCCACGGGCTCTATGACGACGCGGTGCCGGCCGCCGGCATGATCGCCGGCATCGGCCGGGTGGCGGGCCGCGAGGTGATGGTGCTCGCCAACGACGCCACGGTGAAGGGCGGGACCTACTTTCCCACCACGGTGAAGAAGCATCTGCGGGCCCAGGAGGTCGCCGAGCAGAACGGCCTGCCCTGCGTCTATCTGGTCGATTCCGGCGGCGCCAATCTGCCGAACCAGGACGAGGTCTTCCCGGACCGCGACCATTTCGGCCGCATCTTCTACAACCAGGCGCAGATGTCGGCGAAGGGCATTCCCCAGATCGCCGTCGTCATGGGCTCCTGCACGGCCGGCGGCGC